>MPLX02332099.1_pt1 | contig 18851 bp, 13 predicted proteins | sample 1617341 | NCBI WGS metagenome assembly MPLX02 (sample SAMN05944804, study PRJNA350692) | marine metagenome | biome: marine; feature: ODZ; material: water; isolation source: 120 m water sample filtered on 0.2 um supor filter | place: Pacific Ocean | collected 2012-04-08 | depth 120m m | reverse complement strand
GAAGCGGTGAGGGAGATGAAGCGACTGATCCGAGATCCCCGCTCAGAGCGACTGTTCGGAAGCGAGCATGGATAAATCAACACCCGTTTTAAATTGCCGCACTTAAAACTTTCCGATTAATCCAATCAATGAAGAGCCCGAGGAAGCCTTGTTAAAGAATTGCACTCGCAACCAGCCAGGCAACGAAAGGAGGCTCTGCAGCCCAGACAGATTTCAATAACATTATCTCCTTAGATAGATTTAACGATAGTGAGAATATAACTATTTATACTTGCACGGCCCAGCATCGATTAACAAAACTACCCAAAGGAAACCTTTGTTTTCCAGTCAGAATTCAGTACCAATTTGAACATTATAGCTATTGTCTTGCCTGGGAAGCTGTAAGGACTGGTAAATCGACTGGAATTTCAACGCCGTATAGAATCTCGAATTGCGCGACGGGAAGAATTTAAGACTTGCATTGAAATTATTGGTTGGCGATATCCCGGAGACATAGGCCGCAGTAAGACGGTTTACAATACTGAATGTAAATTGATCGTGCAGCTTCCAATCAAACTCGGCCCCCAATGTACTTGCCGCAAGAACATCCCCACAATAAGACTTGGAGTCACAATCCGTGCCGCCATCGAACCATTGCAGGGACGGGCCAATAGACAGCTTCAATACAGTTGAGTCAGTATCAACAATCTTGTACCCCAAGCCAATAGAGGAAACGACATTGTTAACTCCCAGTGAATTCAAAGAGTTATATGTATAGTCAGTAGACAAGTAGGCGCCTAAACGCTCATTCAGATAGCGATCATAACGCGCCCCAAGGCCACCCTGATTTGTACCAATGACAACATTTTTACTGCCAGATCTTGATTTATCATATTCATAGTTACCTGACAATTTGAGCTCATTAAGACTGTCATCGTATTTTGTGGTGGCCGACACTGAGGCTCCAAAAGACTTATCATCGCCAGTACTTGAGCCATTTACACCTGCCTCCAGATTGCTCTTCCAGAGAGGTTTTCTCGGAGGTGGCTTAATGGACGAGACCTTGATTTCAATGCGCCCCAACTGCGGCTGAAGGATCACCTTTGTTTCATCTGTACTTTCATCCTCAAGAAATTCGCCACTGATCGAATCTCCATTGAGGAGTTCATAGGTCACAACATCAGCCCTCGCTGCAGGGATGATTAAAGCTGATGCGAACAACAGGAGGGAGCAGCTGGCCGAGGCTGCTGAGCTGCGCAGCAATACAACGTTAGCGGGATTCAAAGACTGGTCGCTGATTAAGATCGCGGATGATAAACACCAGCCTGCCACTAGCGAGAGAAGCTGTGATCATCCGCAACCTATAACGGATCCCTGATGCAGAAAATCCCCCAGCCAACCCTTGTGTCTCATGGGCTTTTCATTAGTGATGGCCCTCAACGTTGCAGTTGCCGAGAAGGTTTGATTTTCAACGACTGATCACACAACGGCAGATCACCCCTTGAATTCAACCTGCCCATTGATCATTTCGAGAGCCTTTTCTCAAGTCCTGCCAGAACATTGCCAATCCAATGGCCTTGACGTGACCCCCTTGCCCAGAGGCCCTGAAGGGGCCGCAGCAGGCGGAAGGAATACCTATTGCCATTCCCTCCAGCCCTTGTTATGCCTAACAGTGAGTCTTCGGACTCCTCACACACCCTCGGGGACCAATCGAATGGTCCCTTTTTTGTGTGGAGGCTCATGGCTGGAGCCATCAGCCTGGACAGAAGACGCTGCTGAAAGGTCAGCCTTGAGCCAACGGCATAATCATGGATCCAGAGACTTCCATGCCAATGCATTGAGAGTGCTGACGATCACCGCAACACATCCGAGGCTGAGGGTTTGCTGTTGATCAGAACAAGCCGAAAAACTTCTTCTTGTTATCGACGCTGTCCTGCTTGTAACGGGGCTTGCTATCGCCAATGGTGAGCAGAGCCTCTTTGTTCTTCCACCAGATCCAATCCCGGATTGGCGGGGTATCCATCAGATCCTGCCGCGTCAGCGCAAGTCCCAACTTGCTCGAAGCCCCCAGCAACACATCAATCATCTGTTCCCCATCCGTGCAGTTGGATAAGGCTTCGTTGGTCTTCTCGGCTCCATCGAGGGCATCCACCAAAAGCTGGACCCGCCTGATCACTGGCAATGTGCGTGGATCCAAACCAATCCCCCCTGCCCCTGCAGGTTAAAACGAAACGATGACATGGCTTCCACTAGGGGCCAGAATCCGGTTTAGGCGGTTCATCTAACGTGACTCCTGGCCACCGGTATCACTGGGTCATCGGTGATGTGCATGGCTGCCATAACGCCTTGGTGCAACTTCTCCTGGTTCTGCCGAAGTCTGACCATCTCGTCTTCTGTGGAGATGTCATCAACCGTGGGCCAGGCATTGCCGCCAGCATGGAACTGGTCTGGGGATTGGTCTTGACAGGCCGAGCCACATGGCTGAGAGGGAACCACGAGCAATCTCTGATCGACAGTCTCGAAGCAGCCCAGGCAGAAGCTCAGCCCGATCTGCTCAGTAACGACACCTATCGGCAGCTAGGGGATACGCAGACAAGACAGTGGATTGCCCGCCTGAAAACACTTCCCTTCTGCTATCGGAGTGATGGCTGGAGTGCAACCCATGCCGGCTTCAAGGCTTCAGGTGCTCCCGACCTGGGGATCCGGGAACCCTTCTGGGAGAAATATGACGGCAGATTCGGGCGTGTGGTTGTTGGCCATACCCCACGGCCGCAGGTTGAGCGTCATCGACATATCGTGATGATTGATACCGGGGCCTGTTATGGAGGCCTGCTCACGGCCTACTGCCCTGAAAGTGATGGGGTTGTGCAGGTCCGCGGCGAACACCAGCAACCGCTCCAATGTGAGTCGCAACAACGCCAGGGCAAGAGTTTTTTGCCAGATCAGCAGATTGCTGTCAGGCAACAGCAAGCCCTCATCCATGGCTGAGGCTGAACCTTGCTGACGATCTACCGAAGCAATCGGGCGGAATGGCTTGCCAGGGTGCTGGCGGAACAACTCAAGCTGAGCCCACCGGACCCGTTCGAGCAGGTTGAGGTGATTGTCAACACCTGGCCGACGAGTCGATGGCTCGGCGAGCAGCTCGCCGTGGTGAATGGAATCAGCGCCCAGATCCGATTTCCCTTCCCGGGTTCCCACCTGAGGCAATTGACACGGACCGTTCTGGGTATCAACAGCAGCCAGGAAGATCCCTGGCGTGCCAATCGACTGGTCTGGCCACTGCTGGAACTGCTTCCGAACATTCTTGAGACCGATGAAGCCAGCCCACTGCGGGCCTGGCTCAATCGTCATCCATGCCCCCCCGACCAGCTGAACCGGGAACGCTGGCAGCTGGCAAGAAGCATCGCCGATGCCTTCGACGACTACGCCCTCTACCGGCCTGAACTGCTGAATCAGTGGCTGAAGGGTAAAGATCAAGAGCCGGCTACGTTGTCTCCACAGCAACAGCAACAAAAGTTGCCATTGACTTTGCAATGGCAACCTAAACTGTTACGGCTTCTGGCTGATCGGCTCGAAGTGGAACCGTTCTGCCTGCAGGTACGCCGTGCAGTTGAACAGTTGCGCCGTGGTGAGATTGCTGCTGAAACCCTGCCGAAACGACTGAGATTGTTTGGCCTCAGCAGCCTGGCCCCCGTTCAGGTGGAGCTGATCCAGGCCCTTTCAGGGGTGATTGAGGTGGAGATGTTTCTGCTGACTCCCTGCCCGGATCTCTGGCAGCGCTGCGGCCGCCGACGTGAACAACTCGGCGAGGCCTGGCTCTCACCACCGGATGGGGAATGGCTCCTCAGTGCTCCCCGGCTGGAAGCCACCCTTGGACGCATGGGTGCGGAATTTCAACAGTTACTCGAAGGCACAGGCGAAAGTCAGTTCGGTCAGTGGCAGCAAGGTGATCTCTTCGCCGCACCTGTCGCCATGGCGGCAGCGGCATCCCGGCCGCCGACCCTGCTGGAACAGCTCCAACAACAGCTCGTCAGCCCAACAGACCAATCAGAACAAACAGCCCAATCAGAACCAACAGACCAATCAGAACCAACAGCCCAATCAGAACCAAGAGCCAGCCTGAATCGAACCGCAGATGACAACTCACTGCTGTTTCTGTCCTGCCCCGGTCGCTGGCGCGAGGTCCAGTTGATCCGCGATCAGATCCTGCAGTGGCTTGCTGCTGATCCCCACCTGGAACCGCGAGACATTCTGGTGATGACCCCCCAGGTCGACCGCTTCGCTCCACTGTTGTCCTCAATCTTCAATGACATCGCCACAACGGGAGTGGAGCTGCCCTGGCGACTCACCGATCGCAGCCAGCAGGACAGCCCGGGATTGAGCCAGGCACTGTTACTGCTGCTGCAGATCGCCGGAGAACGGCTGACGGCATCATCACTGGAACGCCTGCTCTCCAACCCTGCGCTTCAGCAGCTTCAGGGTCTTGCACCTGAGGACACCAGCGAGATCAATCAATGCCTTCAGCGCAGCGGATTTCGTTGGGGTCTGAACGCCGATGAACGGGGTGGAGATGAAACCCACAGCCTTGATTGGTGTCTTGATCGCTGGCTGCTTGGCCTTGTCTTGCCCTCAACTCCAGGATTGGCTCCCGGTGGAGCGGCTCCCTTTGCGGAGGGGCCTGATCCCATTCAGTTGAGTCAATGGTGGAAAGTGCTCGCAGACCTGAGCAGACATCTCCAACAACTGCGCCGCCCACGATCCTGCCAGGCCTGGGTGAAACATCTCCTGGGGGTGCTCGACGAGCTCTTCGGCGATGGCGGCGAGTGGAGTTGGGAGCGTCAGTCCCTGACAGGGATTCTTGAGGATTGGCGAGAACAGGCCGGCGAATGCTCCTTGAAGCTGGATCCAGCCGTCGTGCTGGACGTTCTCAATGAAGCGCTCTCTGTGGACAGTGGACGTTTCGGGCATCGCAGCGGCGTGCTCACGGTCAGCGCCATGGAGCCGATGCGTGCCATTCCCCATCGGGTGATCGTGATGATGGGTCTTGATGCCAACATTTTCCCTCGTCATCAGGAGCGTCCGGGATTTCATCTGCTTGAGCATCAGCGACAGCTTGGAGATCCACGCAGCAGTGATCAAGACCGTTATGTGCTGATGGAAGCGTTGATGTCGAGCCGGCAGCATCTGCTGATCACCTGGAACGGCCGTGATGAACGCACGGGAGAATCACGGCCCCCGGCCAGTCCTGTGCAGCAGTGGCTCGGACAACTTGAACAGGCACTGCCCCCGGAAGCATTCAGAGAAGTTCTGCGGGAACCTGCCGCCAATCCCCTCGATCGAAGCAACTTCCTCGCCATCGGCGATCAGCCCCCATCCAGCTGTGATCAACGCCATCTTTCAGCCCGTCGCTGGCTGGACAAAGCCACTGAGCCTTCCCCCCTCGGACTGGCATTACCCGTGAGATGGGACGTGGGGGAAAGTCCTGCGAAAGGAGAACTCTGCTCGGATCTACTGCTGCGCTGGCTGATCAATCCACAGCGAATCTGGCTGGAACAATTCGATCTGAAACCACGGGAATGGTTCGATGCTGTGGAAGATCTGGAAGCCCTGGACCTTGATGAGCGTTTCCGCCATCAACTGCTCAGCGACCAGTTCAACAAACTCCTCAAGCAGCTCGCCAACCAACCGGATGAAAGCCTGTCCAAGAGCGTCTCAGGCAACTGGCTTGAAGATCATGCAGGTACCGGCACCCTGCCTCCGGGAGCGGCAGCAGTTCTGGCCGGTGATCAACTTGAACGGCGCTGGCAGCACCTGCAACAGACACTGCTGAGCATCGGCCCATGTCACAGCAGCTGCCTGAACATCGATGACACCAGCCAATCCTTGTTATGGGCTGACAAGACCTTGGTGGTGGTGCAACCGGGACGGCTCAAACCACGGGGTGTGATGAGCGGCTGGCTCAGGCATCTGCAGGTTTGCGCATCTGGGAACTGCATTGATGCATCGGTGGTGGTGGCCCGACACGCCTCTGCCAGCAGGCCGGATCAATTTGAACAAGCCCTGCGCTGGCGACCACTTGATACCGGGGAAGCTGAGGCTCAACTGGCGACTCTGAGGGCACTGGCCGCTCAAGGCGTTGTTCAGTGCTGGCCGGTGCCACCCATTAGTGGCTGGGCCCGTGTTCAGCAGGAGCAGAAATCAGCTGGAAAGGGGAATCAGGCCTTCAAAGACAAGTGGGCTGGCGGCTTCAAACAACTTGGCGAATGCACTGACCCGGTGATGAAACTCTGCTTCGGAGATGGTCTTGAGGCTGAACAGCTGCTTGAAAGCGATGGTTTCGAGGAGGCCTCAACGGCCCTCTACAAACCGATTCTGGAAACATTGCTGCCTTGAAAGATGGCTGCCAATAAAAAAGGGGCTGCCAATAAAACAGGGCTGCCTATAAAACAGGGCTGCCTTTGAAACCGGGCTGCCTTTGAAAGATGGCCGACCGTTTGAGAAGGGATGGCCGTTTGAGACGTGAGAGCGACTTGAGATGAGAGAGCTGCTGGCAAGCGCTATAGAGGTTGGCTAGCCCCATGAACACGCTCTGATCTGTTCGTGACACCACGGCACAGGAGGGGAGAAGCAATGGCAGAGTTGCGATGCTGAGCAACTCTTTACTGAAACCCGGCAAAGACCAGGCTTACCAAGCGAACCAGACTTTCCAACCAAACCAGCCAGACCAAGCAAACCCCTCATCCAACTGAATTCAGGCAAACGTCATGGACACAAATGAATCGCCAGAGCAAAAGCCCGTGATCATCCGCCAGGGGGGCAATGGTCTGGCTCTTGTCTTAGCGGCAGTGATTCTCGGTGGTTCTGGGATCGTCGTTGCCAACATCTGGTCCAACACCCAGAAAACCATGATCGAAGCACCGTCCAAAGCCCTTCAGAACGTGATTGAAAGTGGCAAAGGTGCTGTAAAGGAAGCCAAGGAAGCGATTGACGGCAAGCCTTGACTGGCCTTGCCAGCACTGATCACGCCCGCTTGAGCCTCTGAAAGATCCGAAATGCATATGGTCTGGATCTGGTTAGCCCTGGCAACTGCCAGCGGCGAAACCATCAGAGACCTCTGTCTTCGCTCCCTGCTGAAACGCTCCAGCTGGACAATTCTGCAGGTGATCGGTCTGAGCAGTGCCCTGGCAGCTTTCCTCCTGCTGCCACTGGCGTTAAGTCAACGACAGAGCATCGTCTGGCCTGACTTTCTGCTGGCTATCAGTCTTGGCGGTGGCTTGAATGCCCTTGCCTTCTGGAACTACGGACGCGCAATCGCGAAGGAAGACCTCAGTCTTGTGCTGCCGTTGATCAACCTCTCACCGCTGGTACTGCTGTTGTCAGGCTGGCTGGTTCTCGGAGAGCGGCCCGAGCTGAGCGCAATTCTGGGGGTCGCACTCCTGGTAACGGGGGCTTTGCTTCTCGCTGATCATTCACAACAAGCCCGATTCAGCCTTAATGGGCTGAGAGAGATCTGGGCCAGCGCAGGCTGTCGAGCGATGTTGCTGGTGGCCCTTCTCTGGGGCATTGCTGCAAGCATCGACAAGCTGGGAATCGAGGCCAGCAACAGCTTTGTCTGGGGGATGTCATTGCAAGGTTTGATCGCAACATCCCTGCTCAGCCTTGATCTCAAACGATCGAACTCACCAGCATCGAGAACCTTGAGGCCAACAAGTGGCAGCGCTGCCTTGACGCTTCTGCTTGCCGCCTGTGCCGGTGCGGCAGGAACCGTGATGCAGATGGAAGCGATTCAGCAGACTGAGGTGGTCAATGTGGTGGCCATCAAGCGACTCAGCACCCTGTTCGGCAGCGGGGTGGGAGTTTTCGCACTCGGCGAACCCAATGCCCTGGGTCGGCTTACGGCCGCCAGCCTGATGGTGCTAGGTGCTGTAACCGTGATGCTCGGGAGCCTCAACTGACCTTGCAATGACAGGTATCAACAAAGAGGCAACGGCCAACGGAATAACAAGAAACAGCTACTCGTTGAGGTTCACAGGTCTATACCACAGTGGCTAATCAGCACTTATCAGAGAATCCAAATAGATGTCGGTCCAAAAGACAAGAAAAGGACCAGAATAAAGCCATGATGCATACCTTAACCGAAAAATATTTCAGAAGCCCCTCAAACAGCAGCTCATAGAAAGGATTTAATTATCTACGACAGGGCTTACCCACCCGCCAGAAACGCAGGCGAAACACCTTTTAAACAGCTATCCCAAAGAAAGCTTCTTGGCGGATAGTGTATAGACAGGTTCCTTGCACTTGCAATCAGCAGGAATCTAGTTCATCAAGGCTTGCCTATCAGCAAAAGGGAGAAAAGGTCAGGATCATCGTCAAGAGGAAACCAGGCCTGTTGCTTTAGCCATCATTGAAGAGCGAAGAGGATATAATCGAAGCCAAAACAACTCGGAAGGTTAAGGGCAAGTCCTGCATTGAGTCACAAAGGTCAGCAACGCTTTACAGCAGGCACTGGAGAGGAAAAGTTTTTTTATCAACAGACATCGGTGCTCACAAAATCCAGACAGGAATAAATAACAGCCTCTTGATGACGAGATATGAACCTAACGGCAGTCGCCAAAGCAACCTAAACATAAATTGCTTTAGAGATTGATCACCACCCTCAGCCTGACGCGCCATACCATTCAGGCAGGTCAGCAGGGGACTAAATCCACTAGCCGCAAAGGGGGCAAGGGCATTGACTTGTATAAGCAATCAGCACAAAAACATAATTAAATGGCATTCAGTGCCCACCACTCACTGAGGATAGGGCTTTCCTGATCGAAAATCATACTTTTCCTGAGTGGAATAAGGGCTACATGTAGACTGGGAGTATTCGCGCAAAGAGGAAAATCCTTCTGGTTTAAGGCGTGGACAAACCTCGTCAATATCCTCACGATTAGGACAGGAATACACTCCAGACCATCGATTTATAAATCGCCCTTTAATCTCATCGGAAAAGTCAAATCCATATTGAGCGGCAATCTCAAGGATCGCTTCAGGCTCTGCGTCAACAAGCCTCGCCCGCAGTTTTTCATCACACCTTGCTTGATCAATAAAGTTGACAAGCTGCTGCTTAGTCATTTCCTTGAATAGCTCTTTCTATGAAATCCTATCCGCCACTTGCGCATTTAAAAGACATAAATACGAACCAAATTATACGATTTCCGTAATCTTGAAAGCAGGCATGTATGCAAACATGACACTAGGCAATGCTGCGATACTGCGCAGACGAATGCAGGCAGCCAGCAAGAGCTAAAGCGAAGATACGCCTTGCGCAGTTCTGCCTTATTACATTGCTGCATAGCTGCTGTGCTGCCCCTTGCCTCAGCGGGGCTCAACAGGTGCGGAAGCAAGCGGAGACCTGCGAATAGGTGTAATTACTCAAAAACATCACCTAACAGTTTGTTAAATGACATAGATCTTATGTTATTGTTTGTGAAGTCAAGAAACGTAAAGCCTTCAAGGTTTTGACTTCTCTGACTGATTTCATCATCGGAAGATCTCAAATGCCAAAGCGGATCACATTTGAAGTCTCCAATGAATTACATCAACGCCTAAAGCTTCTCTGCTATGCAGAAGACCTATCAATAGGAGAGATCCTTCGCCAATGTGTTTCTGATTACTGCGAGAAAAATGGGGCTCATTTAATCGAGCTTATTGATAATCGAAAGAAAGAAGATCAAACCTAAACTTATATTTCGTCTTTTAAGCCTACACAATAAAATAACTTCTCCCACCAGCGAACCCATACAAATCAAGACACTGCAATTCAGCCAAAGGCAGCATCATAATATTCAACAATTGAATTTCAATCTGCGATCAACCACAATAACGCAAAAGAGCATGCAGAAGAAGTTTCCTATTCTCAACAAGACCCAATCATTGCTTAGCCTAGAGATATACCAGCCTCAAACTTTGCGACTTCAACACTTGAACAGCACAATAATCCTCACGCCAGACGCGACTTATCCCATAGAATTTCTGATAATACTTTGCAAAGAATAGCCACTGCTTTTTCAGACTAATACTGACTAATGACAAAAGAAAGAAACATCTGAATTGACTGCAGGCCAAGGGAACTGGCTACTCGAGACAGATCTTCCTGTCGCAAACTCCAGAACACTTTTAGAAACTGCTCGGAGCAGAATCAGCTCGACGTAAGGGCCTCAGGCAAGGATCCAATAAAGGGGTCAGCTAAACCGAATGTAAATACTTAGATCGCGCTAATCCCTCATAACATATTTGCGAGAGGTACAAAAAGTTTGTAATCAATACAGAGGATTGTAAATATTGAATTCTTGATCAGTGTGACACTCATCAGACGAACTCAATTGAAATCATAGGCCTTGCTATGGAGATCAAATAGGTTCAGGTCTCAAAAGCAGACTGTGGTTCTAATAAGACTGTTGGGGCCTTTTGATTGAGACCTAAAACTGTAATAGGGATCCCTTCTATGTAGGGAGAAATTAGCATTTACTTGCAAAAGCATTTGTGCATCTAAATCAAGCTATCAATCAAGTCTAAAGAGCAACTAACTTGTGCTGTAAGTAGAACAAGATATTTCACCCATGTTACTTCCCTAAACAAGAATTATCCACGTACAATGTCGTTGAGTTGTCGTTGGGCGCAGCAAAGACATCCGCCAGTTCTGGTTAAGGGGTGGCTTTAGCTCCTGTTCTGTCCACTCTGATACAGCACGTTTTCAGCATCAACAGGTTCTGTTAGCAGCAGTGGCTAAACAGCCTCGAGGGATTCAGCGAAGGGCGCAAAACAATGTCAACGGTAAAAACCTCAGCCATGGCATCAACCACAAGCCAACAGACACGCCACTATGAAGAGCTGCTAAGACGCCAATACACGCACAAGCGTTTGATGCATAGTGCGGAAATGCGCCGCTGCTTACGCAGTTAGGCATCAGCGCGCACTACCAAGGCTCGCATGGAGAAGGCCCCAACTTGAAAGCAGCGCCTTGAACGACGCCCCATCAGCCCCTGCAGCTGGAAACAGTGCCTACAGGCGCCTCTTTCTAAAAATTGCAGGCAATCAATCGCATGGCATGCGGAGAAGAAACGAATTCCTGTTGGAATCGCTTGTTCAAAATCCAGCCAAATCACAATGCATGCTAAGCATCTAAGCGGTTTTCATGCATCGCCACCAATTCACCTCCACCATCTAACATACTAAAATGAGCGAAAGATTCGATATTCTTTTTGCTGGCATAAGCGAAGATAAAGCCATGGAATTGCTTGTGACAGATACAGAGAAGTTGGATAATCCAGGCCTTAAATATACTGCTGCCACTCGTCTTGGCGCCAGCCAGTCTTCGGAGTCACTTTCAGTTCTGATTGAGGTTTCAGATCAGAGCACCAAAACCCTCTATGACCGCATCACCAGGAGGAAGGCCATTGAGGCACTTGGTCGCAGGAAAGAAGCGAGTGCGCTTCCAGTCCTCGTGAGGGCTCTTGCCTGTGAGGACGAGCCGACAATCGTGAATGCTGCAGATGCAATCACCCGAATCGGAGTGGATCTGACCGAACAGGATCAAAGACATTTACTTGCGGCTCTAGCCGGCCCAGACAATCAAAAACGAGCCATCATTCAAAGCTTCACCAGACTGAATCTCGACAACCCTGGGGGGGAAATCAGTGGCTATGAAAAAGATGAAAATCCACTTATTTCCGGTGCTGCACTGGCCTATGCATCACGTGTACAGGGAAAAGAACACTGCTTAAAGCCGCTGATCGAGCAACTTAATGACATTAATGTAGGGCGACGCAGAGCTGCTGTTATCGATCTTGGTGATGCTGGAGATCCCAGATCTCTTCAATACATCATAAAATCTCCCGTCTCGATGCCACTGCGGGCCAAGATTGCTTTCAATCTGGTTTCCTCAGCGCCCCCTCAATCAAGCCATGATCTCCTTGAGCAACTGCTCCGTGACGATCCTAGGAGCCTTGAATACAATAGTGAATTATCAATCCCCACGACGCCTGAAGGGCTTGAAGCTTCGCTTAAAAATACAGATGAGGCGAAGCAATACCTCGCTGCCAAAGCACTGCTCAGTCTTGATCGGTCAACGATTTTATCAACTATTGATGATCTACACACTCGACTCGGAAGCGATTATGGAATTCACTATTTGATCACCAGCTGCGTCGGCTTACTAAGACTGGATGAACGAATCGACATCATTGAAGACTCCTTGTCTGAAACAGCCCCTCAATTTGCTAAATCAAGAATCGCAGCTGCCTGGGCTTGCCTGAGTCTCAAGCTTACGAACCAGAAAGACAAACTTGAGGACTTGGCAATCACAGCCCAATGGACTCCACTGCGATGGTCCTGCCAGCAGGTCCTGAAAAAGCTATAAGCTGAAAAAGCGATAACCTGACAGGATCACAAAGGAGTTCTATTAATCAGTAGATCAATTCCAAGGCCAGGCAGATGGCCTGGATATTGAATCAGGTATTCAAAGCTGAATGGCTGATCCATCAACACAGAGTGGGCGACGTTCTCGTTTTTCAGGTCATGCTCAAGCCATAACCAACTGATCAAGGCGAACATGGTCTTCAAGCCCTGCAGCGCTAAGCCCACAGTTCGATCAGAACACCTCTTTCGATCAGAACGCCACTGCTGCCTTCCCAAGGCGACCTTGGCAGTGGAAGATCTTGGGCAAGTCAAAGGGCTATCTGCTGAAAGCTATGAATCTTGAAATCAGGACTGGGCGACCTGGGCCAACTCGACTTACAACCAGAAGCGATGGGCTGATACCTCATTCAGCGGCCTGAACCCTCTGCAATGGATAGAGAGACACAAGATCAAGACATCGTTTTTCAGCCAAATGACTATCCCCTCACCCCTGGCCTGCGCCTGCTGGAGGCCAGCGCGGGCACGGGGAAAACCTTTGCCCTGGCCCATCTGGTCCTGAGGCTGCTGACGGAAGGGCAGCACCCCTGGGGGGAGATTCTTGTCGTGACCTTCACCGATGCTGCAGCGGCAGAACTGCGTGACCGCATCGGCAAGCGCCTTGAGGCTGCCCTTGAAGGCCTTGAAGCCATCAACCTTCAACACCAGCCCCGGCAACAGCCACAGCCCATCGATCCGGTGCTGACTGACTGGCTCGAACGCCTGGGGGGCGATCAACAGCTGCGGCATCGATGGGCCAGCGTTCTGCTTGAAGCCCTGGAGAGTCTTGATCGGGCAGACATCACCACCATCCACGGCTTCTGCCGGCGCACCCTGCGACGCCAGGCCCTTGAAAGTGGTGCCGCCATGGATCCAAGGATTGAAGGTGAGGGGCAGCAGCTCGTGCTGGAGGTGGTGCACGACTACTGGCAGCAGGAGATCCTGACCCTGGCGCCAGAACAGGTGAGAGGGCTTCAGGCTGCAGGCCTAAGCACCACCAACCTCGCTAAGGCGCTCCTCAGGATTGACAGCGATCCAGGTCTGGCGATTGAGCAGAGCAGCGCCAGGCTTGAACCATCTCAATCCCTTGCATCCCAGTTCGAAGATTGGCTTGAGCAGCAATGGCAGGCCTTCATCAGCCATTGGCGATCTCAAGGGAAAGATCTGGAAGCCGATTTCTGCAGCAGGGCCAGTGAATGGCGAAACCAAGGCGCCAGTTCAGCAGAGATCAGACCATTCAGCGTCCGACCCAAGAGCGATCGTTGTGCCGCCATGGACCAATGGCTTCAAAGCTTTGCAGGCAAAACCTCTGATGATGGTCAGATCCCTTGTCCGGGCTACGGAGCCATCCGCGATCAGAAAAAATTGCTGGCAGAGTATTTCCACCCGGCCATCTGGTGCAGAACCAGTCGCCGTTGTGGTGAGCAGAAGCCAGTGCTCTCCCGGCCACGCCTTCAGGAAGCCATCGCCCAACTCTGGGATGGCCCCGCCGAACAGGTCTGGAACCATGGGCTGCGCCGCGGCCTTGATGAACTTGCAGAACGGCGCCGTAAGAAAGGGGTGATCAGCTATGGCGGTCTCCTGGCCGCCCTTGATCCAGCCAGGGGAAAGGCTGAAGAGAAGCCTGTATGGATTGACCTGTTGCGGGATCGCTACAGGGTGGCCCTGATCGACGAGTTCCAGGACACCGATCCACTGCAATGGCGCCTGCTTGAGCAGACCTTTGGACAGAGCAAGGACCATCTACTCCTGATGGTGGGCGATCCGAAACAGGCGATCTATCGCTTCAGAGGCGGCGATCTCAACACCTACATCAAAGCCCGTGCCAGTTGCCAACGCATCGATGTGTTGCGCGACAACTACCGAGCAACAGCTCCGCTGATGGAGGCCTTGAACAGGCTGATGGCAACTGGTATGAGTCGTTCAGGCCTGGATGTACCTGCACTGACTCCAAAAAGCGATGCTCCACCACTACCGAAACAGCGATCGCCCCTGCAACTGATCAATCTCGATGCTCACGCCAAGCTCGACCCTCAAGCCAAAGATGAATCAACACCCGAGCCGGAGCCCCTCAGCAAAACAGCGATTGAGAAACAGATCCCCACAGCCGTTGCCAATGTCGTTCTGGAACTGCTGCAAACAACAACGGAACTCCAACCCGCTGAGATCTGTCTGCTTGTGGCCAGCCACCGCCAGGCCGCAGATCTGCGCACAAGCCTTGGCCAGAATGGCCTGCCTACCAGGCTTGTAAGTCAGGGAGATGTTCTCAGCAGCGAAGCGGCAGAGGTTCTGCAACGCTTTCTCGACTGCCTTGCTGAGCCGGGACAGACAGCACGTCTGCGACTCGTGGCCTGCTCCGCATTGCTGCAATGGAACACGGAGCAACTGCGCAAAGCCGAAGCGAGCGGCGCCCTGGATCAACTGGCGCTGCGATTTCAACGCTGGGCAGAAAACCTTCCCAGGCTTGGCCTGCAGGGCTGCCTGGCGCAGCTGCTTGAGGGGCGCACCATGGCCGACCTGTCAGAACGGGGAAGGCTTCTGGGGGACCTGAATCAATGTGCGCAGCTCACCCAGGAGGCCATGCATGAGCAGGGTCTGGACGCAGCCAGTGCCGCGGACTGGCTCAGACGCCAACGTCTTCAACCCGTTGAGGTGGTTCCCGACCATCGTCAACCCCATAGTGATATCGCCGAGAGTGCCGTGGCTGTGGTGACGGTGCACCGCAGCAAGGGTCTCGAATACCCAGTGGTGATTTGCCCCTATCTATGGGAGGCCCCCGGCGATGAGGATGGGCCGCTCTGGCGGGTTGCCCCTACCCAGAACTGGTGCATCGCCATCAACAAGAACTGGGGAAGGGGCTGGGACGTGGCGGAACAGACCCACCAGGACAGGCTGCAGGAAGCGGAGCGGCTGGCATATGTGGCGATGACGCGGGCCCGCAGGCAGCTAATTCTGTTCTGGGCCCGTGGCCAGAGGGAACAGGGCAATCCGCTCACGAACTGGCTCTTCGGCCCCCAGTCAATCGAAGCCCCGATGGCGGAGCTCACCCGGAAGCGCATGGACCACTGGCTCAGGGAACAGAAGGTCCCGATCAGCATTCATGCCGCCAGTACAACTGTGGCTGAGCAGCATTGGCAGCGGGCTCCAACCCATCAACAGCTGGGTCTTGGTCCCACTCCTCAGCGACGGCTTGATCTGAGCTGGGGACGCAGCAGTTATTCAGCCTGGATCTCCTCCCACCCCACGGCCCACAGCTCTGTCAACGACATGAACACTGCCGATCCAGCCGCAGTGGAGGAAGGTCGCGACAGGGATCAGCTGACCACTGATCAACTGAGACTGGAGCCGCCCATGGCCACGCTGGCTGGAGGGGCACTGAATGATCTACAGCCTGTCAATGATCTTCAGCCGGTGAATGATGAAGAGTCTTTGAATGGAAAGAGCGCATCGCCGTGGGACTGGCCCGAGCATGGAGACCTCGCAGACTTCCCCAGGGGGGCCGCCGCAGGCGACTGCCTGCACAGGATTCTTGAGCATCTCGACTTCTGCCAACCCCTGACCACGACAATCGCCACAGACCTGATTGAATCAGAATTGCGCCGTGCCGGTTTGGAGACCAACCTGCTCAGCGCTGTGCAGAGCGGAGTGCAGCGGGTGCTGAGCACACCCATGGGCGCTGAACTCGGAGGTCTGCAGCTGAATCAACTGGATCAGCGACGACGACTGCATGAACTCAGCTTTGACCTGCCAGTGGCCCAGACAGGGAAGCCCCTGCTGAGCCAGGACCTCGTGGAGGTCTTCCGGCACAACCCGGCCGGCCGTTTCGGAGTGTCCTACGCAGATCAGCTGCGGCCTCTGACAATCCGCAGCCGTGGATTCCTGACCGGCTCCATCGATCTGGTCTTCACGGACCATGAAGAGGTGTCATCGGCTCGTTGGTGGGTGGCGGACTGGAAGAGCAACTGGATCGGCAGGCGGGGAGTTGATGGAGAACCCTCCGGCTGTGGCCCCATCGATTACGACGCCGGCGCCATGGAGCAACAGATGCTTCTGCATCACTACCCCCTTCAGGCCCATCTCTATCTGGTGGCCCTGCATCGTTTTCTGCGCTGGAGGCTTGTTGATTACGACCCTCACAACCACCTCGGCGGTTATGCCTATGTCTTCCTCAGAGGTCTGCCCGGTGCTGCGGCCATGGCTGGCCGTTCCCCGAAGGATCCGATACCTGGCCTGCTTGTGGAGCCCGCGCCCGTGGAGCTGGTGATCGCTCTGGATCGCCTGCTTGAGGAGGGCGGCCGATGAAGACAGCAGAACGTGAACACTGGCCCCAGGGCCTGACTGCAGCCCTGCACCGGACGCTGATGCGACGTGTTCCATCCCGGCAGGCATCAACCCATCTCGAGGATCTTGTCCATGTGTTGATGGAAGCCCTGGGCAGAGGAGAGCTGCAGCTTGACCTGACCACCACACCTGTTCAGCCAGGGCTCAAGGCATCCGGATGGCCAGAGGCCCATCGCCAGGCTCTGCTGGCCAGTGGTTGGCTGGAAGGAGAGCACTCACCAATGCTGCTCGATGGCGATCAGCTCAGCTGGCGCCGCTGGCAGACATCGATGGACGCTGTTGTGCAAGCTTTGCTGCATCGATCCAGCCATCAACCCATCGACGGGGAGTTAGTTGTCGAATCCACTGCAATGGCTCCGCCTGCAGATCTCAACGCCGAGCAACAGGCCGCTGTGAATGCCATCAAGCATCAGGGAGTGATCCTGGTCAGTGGGGGACCTGGCACCGGCAAAACCAGCACAGTCGTGCAGATGCTGGTGCAGGCGTTCTCCCTTAACCCCGAACGTCGCATCGGCCTGGCTGCCCCTACGGGCAAGGCCGCCCGGCGGCTGCAGGATTCTGTGCAGAGTGGTCTGAAGGGCCTGGCCGCGAACCACAGAAAGCTCGTCACCACGGTGCCATGCAACACCCTTCACCGCTGGCTGAAGGCGAAACCAGGTGGATTCGCTGTTGATGGGCAACAGCCCCTGCCATTGGACCTGCTTATCGTCGATGAAATGTCAATGGTGGACCTGGCCTTGATGCAGGCTCTGATCGAGGCCCTGCCAAAGCGATGTCAACTGGTTCTGGTAGGCGATCCAGCCCAGTTACCTCCAATCGGCAGTGGTGCCGTGTGGCATCGCCTCCAACAGGACGAGATCCGCCAACAATTCGCAGGCGGAGCGATCCATCTGCAACGGACCTACCGAAACCGTGGCGCCCTGGCGACCATGAATGCCACCCTTCGGCAACACGGGCTTAACAGTTTCTGGAAGGATCTTGATCGACTCTCAGGAGATAGCAATCTGATCCATCACAGCTGCAGGATCAATCGTCTTCCAGAGGTGTTGGTTGAAAGGCTTCAGTGCCATCTAAGCCAGCTCAGACAACTCTCCCTCACAGGGATGGATGAGACGTCTGATGGGTTTGAAACCCATGCAGAGACCATGATGGCCAGTCTCAATCAACTGATGGTGCTCTGTCCCAGACGCCGAGGATTGTGGAGCGTCAATGATGTTCATCGTTCAATTCTTGGCCGCCAGCTGGACTCAGGCGTGGGCCAATGGCCCATGGGATTGCCGGTCATCTGCGGTGAGAACCAACCGGAGCTGGGGGTAGCCAACGGTGATATCGGCCTGATCATCGGGGAAGGGAACTCTCGGCGACTGCTGTTCCGGGTGATGAGTGATCAGGGGGAACTGCGTGCACTGCTGCTGCATCCCGCCCGATTGAGAACCGTTGACCCCGCTCTGGCGATCACGATTCACAAGGCCCAGGGGAGTGAGGCCGACCAGGTGATCTTGCTATGGCCGCAGTCGCCGGATCTGCAGGCTGCTCAACCGCCCATTGAGACAACAGGCAGCTACGAGAGTCGCCTGCTTTACACAGCAATCACCCGCGCCAGGGATCAACTCGATCTGATCACACCCATCGGTTTGAAAGCGGCGATCGAATGCTGCTGAGCTGCTGATTGGAGTGGGGGCGGAGATTCCCATCGAGGACATATAAGCAAGATCTCAGAGGCAAGGTGATAAGTTCGGTGGCCAACCTTGAAAGCAAGGCAAGACAATCAAGCGCGGTTTTACCGCTGGGACGTTGTCAGCCTGATTTGAAGGATCGTTCAATCAGGCTCAGGCCCTGTAAACATGACCCAGACAAAGACGCACGAGGTTTTCTCGTGTTCAGTAGATCTCAGCGAATCTGATCTCAACGAATCCAAAGAGATCACCCCTAACCCTGAAGCGGCGGCTGCCACAGAAACGGCTGCTGCCACAGAAGAGGCTGCTTCCACAGAAGAGGCTGCTGCCACAGAAGAGGCTGCTGCCACAGAAGAGGCTGCTGCCGCAGAGAAGCCTGCTTCGGAAGAACAAGCTGCTACGGCTTCAACAGAGACG
>MPLX02164341.1_pt1 | contig 18865 bp, 21 predicted proteins | sample 1617341 | NCBI WGS metagenome assembly MPLX02 (sample SAMN05944804, study PRJNA350692) | marine metagenome | biome: marine; feature: ODZ; material: water; isolation source: 120 m water sample filtered on 0.2 um supor filter | place: Pacific Ocean | collected 2012-04-08 | depth 120m m | reverse complement strand
GATGACAAAACCGGCTCTGGTGGTTATGGCCCGCTGGCCAGCAGCAGGTCGGTGCAAACGACGACTCGCCAACAGCCTTGGGATAGTCCGTGCAGCTTCAATCCAGAACAGACTTACCAAGCACACCCTGTCTGTGGCAAATTCTCTCTCCGACAGAAATCTGGTCGAGCTAAAGCTAGCGATTACTGGCCTTGCCCCTAGGGCAGCCAAGCGATGGGGGCTGAATCAGGGTGTGAGGACAGTGGAGCAGCAAGGGAACGGGAGCCTGGGTGAACGCATGCGCAGACAGGTATTGCGGGCACAGCAAAGATCCCATCTCCAAACCATCACAGGTAGAACCACACTGCTAATCGGTACGGACCTGCCAAATCTGTGCGAACGAGACCTGCTTCAAGCCCTAAAGGCTTTAGAAGAGCATGAACTCGTGCTAGGCCCCGCAAATGATGGGGGGTACTGGTTACTTGGGCTATCAAAAGGACTAGTACAACCTGTAGCGAGCTGGCCCTTCTGCGGCATTCCCTGGGGGACTAATCAAGTGATGGAATTAACACTGCAGCAAGCACAGTGGGCAGGCATAACCCCTGGCTTACTTCGTCAACAAAACGATCTTGACCGCCTCGAAGATCTTGAGCCTTGGCAAGCGTGACCAATATGCCCAACCTCAGCGTCGTCGTGCCATGCCTCAATGAAGCAAAAAGGCTGCCACTACTTTTAGCCGATCTTCAGCGATGGCCAAGTTTCCTTGACCTTTGGATAATTGATGGTGGCAGTTCTGATTGCACAGAACTAGTTGCAAATCTCGCTGGAGCTCAGCTACTGAGGATTGAGAAGCCCAACAGGGGGGCTCAGCTCAGCCACGGCGCCAACCATGCAAGGGGTGATTGGCTGATGTTCTTGCATGCAGATAGCCGACTACCTCGCCAATGGCCGGCTGCAGTTGAAGCAGTCATTAATCAGTCCTCAGCAAAACTAAACGCTTGGTTTTTCGACTTCAAGATCAATGAAAAAGGAGCAGGACTGCGCTTACTAGAACAAGCAGTAGACCTTCGCAGTAAATGGCAACAAAGGCCCTATGGCGATCAGGGCTTGCTTATCAACAAGAGCCTCTACAAACAAATGGGTGGATATGCACCGCTGCCATTAATGGAAGATCTTGATTTTATTGAGCGACTTTCTTGCCAAGTGAAGCTGAAAAGTCTCGGCCTACATCTCTACACCGACGGCCGCCGCTGGCAAAAGTTTGGCTTACTTTCGCAAACCTGGCGAAATGCCCAATTACGTCGACAATGGCGGCGCGGAGAGAGCACAAACCTTCTATCAAAAAAGTATTACCAAAAGTGACTTGTCTCAGCATCAAGTCAGACTCAATTATTATTTAATCCAACATATAAATAATCGAGATTGAACCTTGCTCAAGCTTGAATAACTTCTTCATTCGTTGGCTTTGCGATTTGGATTGGTCAGCCAGCCAAAGCAGAACAAACATATTCAGCTTAATGTTTGGAACATCACCCTGATGCATTCTATCAATTTACAAATATTCCAGGATATTTAGTGCACGAAGGAATAGTAGATTTTATCCCTTCTGAGAATACGGGGAGACAAAACAAGGACAGACAGAAGGTGCCTGTGTGACGAAGAAAGACCCACCTGGCTACAAGTGAGTGCATTACTGGGGGACTCCCAACAGAGCAGGCGGAGCAAAAGATGGTGAATACAACGCTTATCATCCAATAAATCCGCGCCTAACATACCGCCAGAAACACCCCATTACTCCAGTCGAAGTGATAGGTTCCGATATTCAACAAAGAGGATGGAGTGGTGCATGCAAAGTTAAACTTTAAACACTTCTATCCTCCAAATTTCTTCTTAGTCGCTGCTACTACTTTTACAAACTTATCAAGAATTATTGGGACATCATTGAAGATAAAAGTATATAGCCATATACCATGCTCCCTTTACTATCAAGCAATTGCTTTTAAGCAAGATGCGGTTAATTTAGCCCGGCATCATAGCGATGCCAGATCTGCTTTAGTGGCTCTCAATAGTATAAATAGACTATTGCCTGCAACCCCTCACTCTCAACTGGCATACCAAAATGCACAGCGATGGCCTTGTGGTTCAAGAGTCCAGCCCTGCCGCTTATAAAAAGAAACAACACCTGGATCTGCAAATAGTGTGACCCGCTCAATGCCCATCTCTTTAAGAGACTCAAGGATGTAATCCATCAGCTGCTTACCTAGCCCTCCCCCTTGATAGAGAGGGTGAATCGCAACATCCCAAACAGTGGCCTCGAGAACTCCATCTCCTGTGCATCGAGCAAAGCCAACTAAACGAGGGAATTGGGAGTCATGACGCCAGAGGCCCACATTCAAGAGAGTGTGCTCAAGTGCCCGATGCACGCGCCGCATCGGGCGGCGACTCCAGCCCACAGCTGTAAGTAATCGCTCAAGCTCCAAAAGATCGAATTGACGGTATTGACTGATCACAAGGTTGATCTGCTCATTAGCGAAGAGACACTCACGTGCCCCCTGCCCATAGGCCTGCTCAAGTACCTCTGGCGTTAGCAAACAGGAGCTGATCACACAGCAGTGCTGAACTCAACTGATCCTGCCTCACCACCCCCCCATAGCTCTCAATCTGAAGGTTGATGTTGCTATATACCCCATCAAAATCGAATAGCTGAATCCAAAGAAATGAATTCAGAGTTTAGCCAGTCCCCGCTCCTGCAGTTCCGCCAACTGAGAGTAGAGCCCGCCTTGAGCACGAAGCTCTAGGTGGGTTCCCTGTTCAACCAACTTGCCCCGCCGAAGCACCATGATGCGATCAGCTGCTTCCACAGTGGCCAAACGATGGGCAATGACAACAGCAGTACGACGTTCAAGCAACCGATCCAGATCCCTTTGCAAGGTTGCTTCGGTAGAAGGATCCATGAAGGCTGTTGCCTCATCCATTACCAATACCGTGGGATTGCGAATAGCAACCCTGGCAACTGCCAACAGCTGTCTCTCTCCTGATGAAAGATTGCCGCCTCTCTCCCTAAGCTCAGTCTCCAAGCCTTGGGGCAACCGATTGAGCAAAGGGTCAAGGCCAAGATCCCTACAAATCTCCCGCAAGCGATCATCATCAATAGAGGCATCCAATCGCAAGTTGTCAGCAACATTGCCGCTGAAAAGGAATGTGTCCTGAAGCACTACCCCCAACTGTTTACGGAGCCGTTGGAGAGGAATAGTTCTGATATCCACGCCATCGAGCATGATCCGCCCGAGCTGAGGCTCATAGAGTCGACAAAGCAAGCGAATAAGTGTCGTCTTACCTGAACCGGTTGGTCCGACAAGGGCAACATGTTCACCAGGAGCAATCCGGAAACTTAGATCTTGGAGAATCGGCTCATCTGGCCGATAGGCAAAGCTCACACCCTCAAAGACCACCTCCCCAACAGGAGCAAAACCCTTGGATCCTGGGGCGACAGATGCCGGCTTGATAGGGCTCTGATAGTCAGAACTCTGATCAACAATGTCAAGCGGCTGCTCCAGTAATTCACCAATCCGTTCAACAGCCGTCAGTCCCCCCTGAATCTGGGTAAAGCGATCTGCAAGTTGGCGTAAGGGTTCAAAAAGTCGCTGAGAATAAAGAATGAACGTTGTCAAAATGCCAAGTCCCATCGTCTCGGCAGTCACCATCCATCCACCAAAGGCAAGCACCGCTGCAACGGCGACAAGAGCAACCCATTCAACAAAAGCAGAGATACTGCTGTCGTAAAAAATCGTTCCGTTGACAGCCTGCCGATAGGCCGAACCTGTTCGCTCAAAAAGCTGGCCATTAAAAGTTTCTCGACGAAACATCTGGACTACTTCCAACCCCTGAAGGTTTTCCTGAAAGTCAGCATTTAGCTGTGAAAGCTCTTCCCGCACGCGGTAATTAGCCTTCCGAAAGCGCCTTTGCAACCAAAGGATCACCAGAGTTACAGGCACCTGCGTTAACAGCAGCAATACACCTAGGCGCCACTCAATCAAAATCATGGTGACTGAAATCACCACAAGAGTCACTAAATCAGTCAGAACGCCCACAGCTCCACTGCCAAAAACTTCGGCCAGTGCGTTTACATCACTAGTCAGCCGCGTCAGCAGCTTGCCCACAGGCATTCGGTCGTGAAACCGTAGCGAAAGAGCCATTGCATGGGCAAATAGATCATTACGAATACGAGCAGTGAGCCGCTGTCCCAAGGACTCGATATTGAAGCTCTGAAAACCCTGCAGACCCAAACGCAGAAGAACAGAAAACAGAAGAGTCCCAACCAAAATCCTGACAGCTGTACTCATTGGCAGAGCACTGAGCCAGGGGAAGGTTGACTCGTTCCTCAAAATGCTTATCGCTTCGCCGACCAAAAGAGGTTGAATGGCCCCAGCTAGGGAGAGCGGCAGCAAGAGGGAAAGGATGATCCAAAGACGCCGACGGTCCTGACTGAGATAGCGCCCAAGACGCCGCACCCGCTGAAAATCAGTAGCTGCCATCAACCTGAAGACTTATGTCCTGATTCCTGGATCCGCATCGCCTCAACGATCGACTGAAGTTCTCCGCAGTCCAACCGCAAGGCCAGTGGATGACCAATCAAGCGTGCTGAGGACTGAAATAACTCCTCAATAGCCACCAATCCATTATCGCGAAGAGTTCGGCCGGTAGCGACTAGATCGACAATCGCTTCAGCAATGCCTGTCAACGGACCAAGTTCAACTGAACCGGTAAGGCGAACAAGCTCTACCGGTAGATCTAAAGCATCGAAGAATTCCCTAGCACAATTGGTAAATTTGCTTGCCACTCGACAATGTGGTGGCAGATCTGCTGCCCGCTTGTAGCCACTGCTCTCCTTCACAGCCACGGCCATACGGCAGCCACCGAAGCCAAGATCAACGAGCTGAGCAACTGGCATCTGATGCTCGCGCAGCACGTCATAGCCCACAACTCCCAACTGCGCCTGGCCATAGGCGACATAAACAGGCACATCGCCGTTGCGCACCAACAATGCCCTGGCCCTGCCACAACTAGAAGGCACCATTAGCTGACGGTTGCCTGAGTCAAGTACAGCCGAGAAATCAAGGCCAGCAGCTTGAAAACGAGCAACCGAGTCATTCAGCAGAGCTCCCTTTGCCAGCGCAACGGTGATCATGGAACCATGCGTCGACCTGGACTTTAACGATGGAAGCGACTTCAACGTCTGCAATAAGCGATCGTCAGCATTCCTCCATCCATGCCCTGCCTGTTTTAGAAGACAACATCATCTGGATCTGGATTGAAGGAAACCAAGCTGTCGTTGTCGATCCAGCTGTAGCTGAACCAGTAAAGAGATGGCTGAAAACAAGGAATCTTTCACTAGAAGCAGTGCTTCAGACCCATCACCATGCTGATCACATCGGCGGAACCCTTGAGCTACTTAAAGACTGGCCTGAGGCAGCTGTGGTAGCCGCCGCGACCGATCTTGATCGGATTCCTTTTCAGACCATCTCCATTGACGATGGGGATCAGATCTCGCTGTTAAATAGCACTGTTGAGGTCTTAAGCGTTGCTGGCCATACCAGAGCTCACGTGGCCTACTACCTACCCACTACAAAAGAGGACAGTGGAGATCCAGCCCTCTTCTGTGGTGACACCCTTTTCGGTGCTGGATGTGGCCGGCTCTTCGAAGGAACCGCTGAAGACATGCATAGAGCACTTCAACGCCTCAGCTCACTACCCGCAAAGACCAGAATTTATTGCGCTCATGAATACACAGAAGCCAATCTGCGCTGGGCTGCCGCTCTACAGCCAGAGGATGTCGCGATAAATGAACGCCTTGCAGATGTTTCTGCTCGCCGCCAGCGAGGTGCCCTAAGCCTGCCAAGCAGCATTTCAGAAGAGCAACGTACAAACCTCTTCATGCGTGCTCAAAGCAGCAAGGAACTGGCAGAACTTCGCCAACACAAAGACCAGTGGCGAGGCTAATTGTTCCTGCTCCAAAAGGATTGAGACATAACCAGAGCCATTGATGAGCAAGGGAATCGAGGCAGTCAGAACACGCACAAAACTGCATCACACTCTGAGAACTCGAAATTGAGACAGCAACTGAGCGCGATGATGAATGACTCATACCGATCCAAAAATGACCGCCCCTTCTGTGCAAGCAATCAATACAGCATCAGCTCCAGCACCAGTTGGCCCCTATAACCAGGCCGTACTAGCCGGAGGATGGCTTTACTGCTCTGGTCAGATTGCCCTTGATCCAGCCAACGGGGCGATGGTTGGTCAAGGAGATGTGGAAGCAGAAACCCGTCAGGTACTCAAAAACCTGATAGCAGTGCTCAAGGCAGCTGGTGCCGAAGCAACTCAGGTAGTCCGCACCACGGTTTATCTAATAGATCTGACGGACTTTCAAAGGGTTAATGCTCTCTATGCCGAGGTCTTCGGATTAGGCATCAGCCCAGCAAGGGCCTGTGTTCAAGTAGCCGCCCTGCCAAAAGGGGGACGGGTAGAAATCGACTGCATTGCTTGGCTCGGCTGAGATCAACTAAAAAGAAGTAAAAAGATTCGTTCACTCCTAAAGCTCTCGCTGAAGGTCTTGTCTGTTGCCTTGCAAGAGATCAGATATCCACTGGAACTTCTAAACAGCCAACATAGGCCGGTCGGACAGTAAACTAAGTAGTCTCAAGATTGCTTAGGTTTAGAGGCGTACTGCGAGGAACCATGGCCCAAGCCAAGCTAACCATTGGCGAACTAGAGGCGGGTTATCCCCTTTACTGCAAGGCCTTGAGGCGACTTCTACAAGAAGGTCGCAGCACTGAGGACATCGAACGCACCGTTTGTTGGAGCCACCTGGAGACCCTTAATCGTTGCCTACCTGGGCGATACAAGGCCCCCTCGTATTTACTTGTGCTGATCAAACGAGATCTGGAACAGCCTGAACAGCCAAATTAGAGAGCAGCTACTAGCTGACAAAAGCTTTTTTCCATACTCATTCCAAAGAATCGGTAAGAGGTTGAGACGGATCACGACCTTCCACCTCCCCTTGAAAAACACGACTGGCCAAGATATCAGCAGGTTCAATCGTCATAAGTTCGTCACGGCTAAGAGGTTCTCCCATCCGAGCAAACAACCGGTTTGCCTGCCGCAAACGGGTCCTGTCTAAAGCATTGCGAATTGAACGAGCATTGGCAAAAAAAGGAAGCTGACGCCGTCGTTCGATGTAATCCTCAAAAACATTCACAGCATCGTCACTGAAACAATAATGCTGTTGAACAAGTAATAACTGAGCAATTGCCATCAGTTCTTGATTGCTATAATCGGGGAAGTTAATGTGATGAGCAACCCTAGAAGAAAGGCCCGGATTGGACTGATAGAAGTCATCCATTCTATCTTTATAACCAGCGAAAATAACAACAAAACTATCTCGCTGTCGCTCCATATCCTGTAGCAAGATTTCAATTGCCTCTGCGCCATAATCCCTTTCATTCCCAGGCTTATAGAGGTAATAAGCCTCATCTATAAACAGCACACCCCCTTGCGCTCGCTTAATCATCTCCCGAGTTTTTGGTGCCGTATGACCTACGTACTGCCCCACTAAATCATCACGAGTAACTGTCACAACATGACCTTTGCGCAAATAACCAAGGCGATGAAGGATTTGAGAGATTCTGCTTGCAACAGTGGTCTTTCCTGTTCCAGGACGCCCCGTGAAAGACATATGCAGGCCTGGCATTGTGCTGGGCAAATCGAGATCCTGCCTAGCCCGATCGACTAAAAGCAAGGCGGCAATTTCCCGAATTCTGGTCTTAACAGGCGTCAAGCCAATTAGCTCACTATCTAACTGATCAAGTACCTCGGCGACGCCAGAATCTGCGTATGCCGAAGACAGATCAACTGAGGAGTCCATCTATTTCAGCTGCAAATTGATAGTCGGCTTCATTCAACTCAACCCCCTCATCATCGTCCTCTGGCCGCAAGGTAATATTCACATAAGTACGTCCAAAGCTGATATCAGGGAAGCGCTTTGCTGCTTCGGTATAATCACCAAGCCGCTCAAGAAATTCCCTGGTTTCGTTATAGGTTTCGAATTCAAAGCGGCGTTCAAGACGGAAGGGTCGATTACGCTTCTGCCATTTATTCATAGCAAGAGTAGATGGATGGTCGGATGGTCCTTTTTAAAGTTAAAGATTGACCTTGTTACCAATTCTCAAAGATAGTCGAATGCTTCTCTAAGTAAAATTGCTATGGCAAAAGGAATGAAGAGATCCAACTCTAAAAGCAGGTAATAACTGGCTTAACTTGGACGCTTTACGCGAATTGGCTTTAATGCCGGCTCAACCTCCTCGTGTGGTCGAGCAATAATATGTGCTGCGACAAGGCCATCGCCAACCCTTTCACAAGCATCTGCACCAGCGCGAACGGCCGCATTCACAGCTCCTGTTTCACCACGAACCATGACAGTCACATAACCACCACCAACATATTCCCGAGAAACAAGAGTGACCTCAGCAGCTTTAGTCATTGCATCAGCTGCTTCAATAGCCGGGACCATTCCGCGAGTTTCAATCATTCCTAGTGCAACCCCATAGATAAAGGGGGCATCAGAAGGGCTTGGACTCTTTATGGAATCATCGAATAAAGAGCTACCTCCACTGGAAGTATTAACACTCTTACCACTAGTAGATGCAGGACTTGAGCTCGTAGCTCTACTAGGAGATTTAGAAGCTGCCGTGGAACCACTCTGACTGCGAGCCGCGGAGGGTTTTGAAGTTGAAGTGGGCTTTGAAGGGGGCGTTGTCACTGGAGTTACATCAACTGTTTTTGACTGACTAGAAGTAGCTTTTGCGGCTGGTTTAGAACCTACAGGTAATGAAGATGCATTTACCGAGGTGTTGCCTGAAGAACTAGAAGAAGAAGATTTCGCCATGGCTAAAAAATTTCAAGAAAGAAGAAAATAAATGGGGTGTTATTCACCTATCCATCAGGCGACCAGTAATCAATGATCCCTCCAATTGTCAGATCTGTCTGAATGTTGGGATCTGGACAGGCAAAACGTGCTGCCGATCCACTAGAAGTAAACACCCAATTACCCTCTCGCGAGCCAACGGGATCAACAGCAACCAATTGCTTCCCTGAGTTATTGCGAAGTATGCGCAGATGCATATGACCAAGGCCGTCAACCCTTTGAGTACAAACCAAGCGACCAGTTACCTGCATTATTTCCATCAGGCCGACCCCTCATTAACTGGCTTAGGAGTATCAGGATCCCAATGATCAATTATGCCAACAATAGTAAGATCACTTGGATAAGACTTACTTCCGGCTGCCTCTCTTGCAGCAGAGCTGCCAACACAAATAACCCAATCGTCTGGCTTACAACCAACAGCATCAACTGCCACTTTTTTGGAACTACCATCAAGAACAACTTGAAGGCGTTTGTGCTCGAATCCAGGGATTCGATTAGTAGAAACAAGTGGTCTGAGAACCTTGCAGATCAACATTTTAGTGTGCCTCCTGATGAATAGGCTCCAAGGAGGAACCGACTACCTCTGAAACTTCTTTCTTATCACGATCGCGGATAGTTAGGAAGGTGTGAAGAAGGCCTTCTTCAAATAAATCTGAATAGCGCGAGGCAATAGCTTGATTTACTCGATTACAGTCAGCGATGGCCCGATTTCTCGCTCCTGGTACTTGTCCAGAATAATCGAAACGGACAACAACAGGGATCGGCAGGTCACGAGAAACATTCAATCCCTTGAAAATTTTTACCCCAACGTCGAGATCTGGAGATCCTTCTTCCACGGTATCTAGATGAGCAAAATAAGTAAGATTGCGAAGATGTACTTCCTTAAAACCTTTACCAACTCCAATAAAGCGCTCTGCATGACCAGCATCAGGGTAAGGCCCCCCATGCAATTGTTTTACATAGTCAATCTGAGAGAAGTTATTTGCGAGCAATTTAGAAATGAATTTCACCATCCCTTGATCAGGTTTTTTAGGTGCACTGGCCTCTACGCTTTCAGCAATATATTTAGTCACCTCATCTACAGGCATAGAAAGAGTGTCTTTGTATAGATCCTCCGCCGAAAGCCACTCATCTAAAACCATCGAGCCATCAGCTGCTGGCGTATGTACACGTATTGCATCGGTGTCAGTATCTAAACCAATCAGGAGCAGATCTACCGAAGCTCCACAGCAGAAACTTTTTTCAACAGCCTCACGAAAATCAAGCAGGCGTTGATGACCGGCTGATACAGCAATTGCATCATCACTTCCATGGGCCGCACATCCCTGATGAGACGGATCTAGAGAACTGAAGTGATAGGTGACAACCTTTAGATAACGCGTTGGAGAATCTGCTGTATTTGGTATTCCTTCTCGGTAACGCCTGTGTTCGGTCTTGATCCAACGATTTACTGTGTTCTCAACATCAAACAATGCTCCAGCATGAGAGCGCCGCCTTACTGAACTAAAAGGAATACGCAATGCATAAGCAATGGTGTGTGCCAAACGTCCATCCGCGCAGGGAGTGACATCAAGTAAATGAAAGCCACATTCAATCAAAAAAGACTGAAATTCCATGGCCTGAAGGCTGCCTTCTGATCCTTGAAGAGGATCTTGCTGAAAGAAACGATCACTAGCCTTCTGGTGAGAGTTAAATACACACCAGGCAAACAAGGCCCTCATATCGAGTGTTCTTACCCAAGCACATTCCAAAAGATGACTCGGCAAATCAAAGCCAAGTTCAGAGCGCGTCAGGCTTTGGGTTTTAGAGACAAAATCCTTATCATGTTGAAGGGTAGAAATCCTTTTAAGTAAAGGAACTATCCGCTCAAAACAGTCTTTTACCTCGCCTTCATAAACCTGAAGGCTCTGATTGGCTGCACTATCTGTTAGAGGGTGGAGGCCAGAAGAGCTTCTACGTACACGACCTCTCGTTGTTGAGACAGGAGAAGCCTCCGGAATGGAGGCAATAGGTCTTCTCCTTGGAGCAGTAGGAGCCAAGGAGGGTTGAACTTGAGAGGCCAGACTGCGATAGGCCATCAATCCTTCAACCTCTTGCGCCGCCGGAGACTGTGATCAAGGAACCTTGATCAGTGTTTCCACTTGAACCAGTTACCCGGCTGATTGGTTGAGGAAGTTCCTCATTTCGCTTTAAATCTGCTGAGGGCATAGCAGTTTTTGGGCCGGAACGACTTGGATTGCGACGACGAGCAGAAGATCCTTCGGTTCCGGTAACCCTGTCGCCTCGATCCCAGTCATCCCCCGTGACCTTCAGCCCTGCAGAGATACCCTCACCGGTAACTCGTGAAATAGGACGGGAATCATCATCGACAGCCTCTGCTACAGGAGATGCTTGGAGTTGACGAGGTTGACGATCAAAACGGAACTGCTCTGTACCAGTAACCTTTTCAGCCGCCATGTCGAAAGGGCCCGTAATCCTTGAACCTTGCTCATAAGTTGTTCCTGTAACACCAGAGAGCTGTTCTCTCTTCTCATGAGCAGTCCTTGCTGGAGATCTAACACTAAATTGAGCCCAAGGAGCAGAGCCTTTCTCATCCTGCTGCACCTCACTGCCAGAGGGAGCATCTGATCCACACGCCTGGACAAGTTGATCAGCCCCAACATAAGGGGTGCCAGTTAAAGGCTCACAAGCTCCACGCTCAGCCCCTGTCATTACTCCACCTATCCCAGGTTGCTGTCCTGTCAGGCGAGCTCCAGGAGTACCCAATTGGCTTGGTGTGCGCTTTTGAATGTTCTCTACTGTCCGATTTTCACACCACTGACCTGCCTGGTCTAGGCCTGCATAGGGAGTTCCAGTAACAGCCTTACAAGTACCAGGTTCATCACCGGTTACCAGGGCAGAACGACCTGTCCGTGTCCCACTTACTACTTGCATCTTATTGGTGACGCTAAAGCCTACTTTCGCAGCTTCTGGCTGTGGTTTTCCCCCACAGAAACCTGCATATTGTTGAGCTCCTACGTATTCATCTCCTGTTACAGACTTACAGCTACCAGGCTCATTACCCGTGACATGTTCTGAGCGATTCACATTGGTGCCAGTAACACCCGTTCCCCGAAGAGTTGTCAATGCTCCAACTTTTTCTGCTGATCTACCAACAGGTAGAGGATCAGAACCAAGATATTGATCACCCGTCAGTGAACGATCAGCACCCGCCTCATCACCAGTTACTTTCGAAGAACGTCCAACCATCACACCACTTACCTTCCGGCCATCCTCGGTGAGACTTTGACCCACCTTGCGAGGGGAAGCCTTTACCTCACCGCAAAAAGCCGTGGATTGATTAGCTGAGATGTACTCGGTACCGGTAAGTGCCTTACAAGTTCCAGGCTCATCACCTGTCACCTTTTCCGAGCGTCCAATCTCATTACCTGTAACCAGGTTGCCATGACTTGTTGAACTCACGCGAACCTTTGAAGGTTGACTACTTGAAGGAGTCGATTGGCAGAATGTCTCAAAAACCTCTGATCCTAGATATTCAGTACCAGTAATAGAACGACAGGTGCTGGCCTCATTACCAGTTGTCTTTACAGAACGATTAGCCTGAGTGCCAGTAACAACCTGACCAGAGGAAGTCTCACTGGTACCAACCTTCCAATGTGCATCAGCTGCAACTGACTGCTTGGATCCATTTCGATTTGGCCCGCAAGGACGGGTAGAAGCAGAGCGTTGCTTACCAGTAGCCCCACTTTTACTTTTAAGTTCTCTAATTCTCTGTGAGATTTCACGGCTAGTCAGATCTGGGTCACCCTGGCGGGCTACAGATGCGGCTGAAGTCGGTTGATTTCCTGCTGTTTTTCCGCGTTTTGATTGTGCTTCTCGACGAGCCAATACCAATGCCCTACTGGTATTCTGAATAGCACGTCGTTTTTTAGCAGGGCGACGAGCAGATTTCCCAGTGCTCAATGTTGCTGAACCCTGAGTACTTTGAGAAGAGCTTGTAGAGGAAGAGACCCCCAGGTCTTTCTGCTCACATTCATCACAGCAATACTTTATTTCAGCTGTATTTACTGATGAAACATGAGGAGAATTCTTTTGAACATCTACTCTTGTGCGATCTTTACTTGTGCTTGCAGACTTACCTCTGCGAGAGAGTGACTCACGGCGTGCCAACACAAGTTCTCTACCAGGCTGACTTACTCGCCTAGCCTGTTTATTGTTATTTGTTTTACTAACAGAAGTATTCAAATTAGAAGTTGCGCTGATAGTAGATGCGCTGGGCTTATTTTTAGTGGGCAGAACAACAAAATCAGCATCCGTCCTGGTAGCACGCGCATCATTCACAGAGCGAACTCTATTTGAGTTGGAGCCATTTGAGGAAACAGCCTTTTTGCCGCCTTCACTCAATGCCTTTCGGCGCTCAAGCACTAGCTGTCGACTGGATTGTTTTGCCATGTCTACCGAGTAAAAACGTCGTAAGTCAGGAAGAGATCGCTCTCTTCAAGAAGAGTTTTATAGCCCCGAGAAAAGCTCGGGGCTATAAAAGTTGCTGACTGATCAGCGGCCTTCGAACACAACAAAGCAAACACCCTGGCTTTGGGTATAAGCGTCGTAGCCAACGATGCGAACATGGTGATCCGGGTATGCGCGATGGCAAGCCTCGAGCTCACTAACAACAATGTTCAGATCCTTCTCTCCAAAGAAAGGCAGCTTCCAATAAGACCAATAGGTCTGCATGGATCGACTGGGATGAACATGCTCGATAACAGGGCTCCAACCCTGAGCAATGATGTAAGCAATCTGATCGTAAATTTCGTCCTGGGTCATCGGCGGTAAGAAGCCGAAGGTTTCCAGGGTGGCGACTGTTTGATAGTCACCAACTGTGCTCTGGAAAGGCATGGTGAACCTTGGATTAAGGATGTTTAATGGCCGATACAATTAAGCAATGGCCGGAATCTGATAAAGAGTGTTCTGGAGGAGACCTGAAGTCTCCTCCAGATCTCTATTACTGAACGTCGAGCTTATCGACGGTGTCGAACTCGAACTTGATCTCCTTCCAGGTCTCAAGCGCGATGGCCAACTCAGGACTGTGCTTCGCGGCGCCCATAAGGATGTCGCGACTTTCTTTCTCAAGGTCTCTACCTTCATTACGTGCCTTGACGCAAGCCTCAAGTGCTACCCGGTTAGCGGCGGCACCAGCAGCAGATCCCCATGGGTGACCATGAGTACCACCACCAAACTGCAGACAAGAATCGTCACCGAAAATTGTGACCAGCGCAGGCATGTGCCATACGTGGATACCACCAGAAGCAACGGCAAACACGCCAGGCATTGAGCCCCAGTCCTGATCGAAGAAGTTACCGCGTGAGCGGTCTTCAGGAACAAAGGATTCACGCAGGTTGTCGATGTAGCCAAGGGTGGTCTGACGATCACCTTCTAACTTTCCAACCACAGTTCCGGTATGGAGCTGGTCACCACCTGAGAGGCGCAAGCACTTAGCAAGCACACGGAAATGGATACCATGCTTGGGATGACGGTCAATCACAGCGTGCATGGCACGGTGAATGTGAAGCAGCATGCCGTTCTTACGACACCAGTTGGCCAAGCCAGTGTTGGCTGTAAAACCACCGGTGATGTAGTCATGCATGATGATGGGCATGTCGAGTTCTTTGGCGAACTCGGCGCGCTCATACATCTCTTCAGGTGTATTGGCTGTGCAATTGAGGTAGTGCCCCTTGATCTCACCAGTTTCCTGTTGAGCAAGTTTGACAGCTTCAGCAACAAACTCGAAACGCTCTCTCCAACGTTGGAAGGGCTGTGAGTTGATGTTCTCGTCGTCCTTGGTTAGGTCAAGACCACCACGGAGACATTCATAAACCACTCGGCCATAGTTCTTACCAGAAAGACCAAGCTTCGGCTTAATGGTGCATCCAAGCAAAGGACGGCCGTACTTATTCAAACGGTCGCGTTCAACTTGAATACCGTTAGGAGGTCCGCCGCAGGTCTTAATGAAAGCAATTGGGAAGCGGATATCTTCAAGGCGAAGATGTCGCAGGGCCTTGAATCCAAAGACGTTACCAACCAAAGAGGTCAGTACGTTTGTGATTGAGCCTTCCTCGAAGAGGTCGAGAGGATAGGCAATGAATGCATAAAAGGCCTCCTTGTCTCCAGGGACATCCTCGATGCGATAACAACGACCCTTATAAAATTCAAGGTCAGTTAATAGCTCTGACCAAACAGTGGACCAGGTACCTGTTGATGATTCAGCGGCAACAGCTGCTGCAACTTCCTCCTTGGGCACACCTTCTTGGCCGGTGCACTTGAAACAGGCCAGCAGATCGGTGTCTAGGGGTACATAATCGGGAGTCCAGTAGGTGTCTCTGTACTCCTTGACCCCAGCGTCATACTTCTTGCTCATGGAATAACTCCTTTAAGTCGGTATAGGGGATTGAGATAGGACGAGCCCTCTTAGGGGCATCGAAAAATTCCTTAGCCCTTTTGACTCAAGAGGTTGCCGTTGCTGAGTGCAGGCTCAACTTCGCGATGAGGGCGAGCAATGATATGAGCAGCAACAAGGCCATCACCTACACGCTCACAGGCATCGGCACCAGCACGCACAGCTGCGTTTACAGCACCCGTCTCGCCACGAACAAGAACGGTGACGTAACCGCCGCCGACAAACTCACGTCCGATCAGGCGTACTTCGGCCGCCTTGGTCATGGCATCAGCCGCTTCAATTGCGGGCACGAGGCCGCGGGTTTCGATCATGCCGAGGGCGATGCCCATGGTTTCGTTAGCCATTGCCTACCTGAAGTAATTGATGGGATGTTCGCGATGGACAATGCTCTGGCGAGAGAGGTTCCGTCAAGCAAATTTGACCAAAAAGGCGATCACCATAGATAGTCGCCCTCATAAGTCGAGCTAATCACCCTGTCCTGGACTGTTTTGCAAGGCTGTTGGATTTTTCGTCAGGGCTTGACCACATTTGGTTGGCAGTAGCGGACTGTCTCATTATTTTCGCGCCCGACGGTCAAGTCCCTAGGCGTTTCGCTTGGGGTGGAATGCTCGACCCATCCTGTCTCGAAAATTTCAACGCGCTCCATCTAGAGCCTGCTCTCCAGCAGAATAAGAATCCTGATTTTTTTTAGTTTGGCTAGACCACTGCTTACGATTGCTAGTGGGAACCCTCGAAAAGTCGCCGAGATAGAGGCGATGCTGGGTCCACTTCCTGTAGAGGTGAAAAGACAACCGAGTGATCTAGATGTTGAGGAAACCGGTTCCACTTACCTAGAAAATGCCCTGCTCAAAGCACAAGCTGCCGCAAAACATTCAGGGACTCTGACCATTGCTGACGACTCTGGCCTTGAAGTTGATGCTCTTGATGGTGCCCCGGGACTCTTCTCGGCCCGTTATGCCCCAACTAACCAAGAAAAGATCAAGAAAATACTTGCGGCCCTTGGTGATAATCCTTATCGCAGCGCCCGCTTCTGCAGTGTGATGGTTCTCTGTGATTCACATGGTCATCTCCTAAAGGCCGCAGAGGGAATCTGCTGGGGGGAACTACTTAAAGTGCCTGCCTACAAAGATGGCGAATTCGAATCACTCTTCTGGGTAAGAGAAGCTAACTGCACATATGGAGAACTGAGCACTGAACAACTCACACGACTTGGTAGCCGCGGGAAAGCCGCAAGAGAACTTGCCCCTTATCTTCGTCAACAAATCGGACTAGAAGATATTGACTAGCGATTGATTTGATCGATAGCTCTCATTGCAGCAGCGGCCGCCTCTTCAACATCACCTTCTTTGCCAGCCAAAGTAAGCCTGCCAAAAGCTCCAACACCTTTCACATCAACGATGGTGATACTGGAGGCTTTCTCAGCTTCGTTGGCAGCAATCAATACATAGCCAGCAGGTTCGGTTTCAAGAATGAACATGCTCATTCCCGCTTCAATCATCGAGCCGCGACGGTTCTGACGATTAATCAGAACTGCATGGTCTGGAGTGATCGCACGAATTACCTCGGTCCAGCTCACTTCACAAGAGCTTCGCCGACTAACCGTGCTGCCAATCGCATCCAAAACAACATCGCCCGAATGCAACACCGTGCTCTGATCACGGTGATAAAGAGCTAAAGAGCCAAAAGCCCTTTCAACAACCATTTGGCCGAGCCGAACGCTACTTGCCTTAAGCGCAATATCGGTCACTCGGTGAACGGCCATACCTGGAGAAACCTCCATCCATAAGCAAGCGTCTCCCGGGATGGGTAAAAACCCTTGACTCACTGTGCCCATATAGGCAGCTAGCTGAGGCTGTAGTGAGTCGAGAAAAACATAAGTGCGCAATTCAATTTGCTGCACATGGCTATTTTGACGCCCAAGTCTTGCTATCTCAGAATCAGTAGTAATTACGCAGCTTGCTCCAGAGGTCTGAGGCAAAACCTCAGTCCCTGTCACCAGAGAGCTTCCTCCCTGCCTTCGCTCCCGGGTTTCTAAGCTCGCGAATCGTTGCATGGCGGGGATAATACCTTGAGAGCGAGCAAATCTTTCAAACTGATCGCACTTGCAAGCAGCTTTAGAGCCGATACCGTCGAAACCAACTACTGGAGTGGTTCTATGGCAAGCATTCAGGAAACAAGCTCTGAGTCAACAACTCTTCCAACAGACTTAAAGGCGGAGCAAGCGCTGGGGTTTATTGGCATGGGACTAATGCAAAAAATGATGCATGAAGGAGCAAATGGCTGGACATGGTCTCAACCAGAAGCCAGCGGACAAGCTGATCTGCTAGCACTTCGCCAACGTCTTGAGCTCACATCTCTAGCAATACAAACTGGTGCCCCCCTCAGCACTGCAGAGGTATCGAAACTTCTTGGTGCTCGACCAGGGTCAAAAGAAGTCACCCGTGGAGGGCTAGTCGCAAAACGTGTAAGCAGAAACGTTTGGAAGCTAAGTATTGCCGGCAAGGGCTCAGGGAGCAATGAAGATGGCTTCAACGGCGATGGCTTGCGTCGTCGCCTATGAATATTTAAAAGTCAATAACATCAATGCTTGAGCTTAGGCGAGCCTTCTCACTATTTATCTGCATAACCATCATCAGCTGATCGCTCTCAACCTAAACACTAATTAGTGCTTGCGATTAATTAGCTTCTTTGAAATAATCATAGAAGCAAAATTTTAATTGCACCAATAAACAGCCTCAGCAAGAGTTGGGCAAGTATTCTCTCGTAAGTTGTTTAGTATATTGCGCTATGATTAGATCCAATTGCAGTAACCAATAAGCTACTCATTACTGGGTGCCGCAATACTATTCATGCTTCAATAGCCTAAAAGCGTAAGGCACAGACAGGTTGATTTCGAATTTTTAAATATAACAAGCCTGCAGATAATAGCAGGCAACGCATGAATATCTTTACGATCTATATTTCTGAATTGATCTCGCTAAATTGATAGAGCCTCTGCAACATAAGCGACTCCACCATAATAATTGAGAATGGGTACTATCGAATCACGCAACTTTGCCAGAACGTCTTCTTCACAAAAAACGATCACATGTGCATTAGCTCCACCACTAACTTCCATCCCTTCAGAAACAGAAGAATTTGGACCCCTTCCAGTTACATGCTTAATAACAGAATAACCAGGCGCAGAGGCGTTATCGAGAGCCTTGATAACGGAATCAAGCTCCCTCTCACTAATGATTAAGTCAAGACGTTTCATGAATTCAAGCCACAGCAGGGATAAGATTGTTGACCAGGCCCATATAAAGGGGAATCCCTATAATAATGTTGAACGGGAAAGTAAGTCCCAAGGCCGTGGTGATGTAATAACTTGGATTTGCCTCAGGAACCGTCATCCTCATCGCAGCAGGTACAGCGATATAGGAAGCACTAGCGCAAAGCACAATAAAGAG
>MPLX02047323.1_pt1 | contig 18953 bp, 23 predicted proteins | sample 1617341 | NCBI WGS metagenome assembly MPLX02 (sample SAMN05944804, study PRJNA350692) | marine metagenome | biome: marine; feature: ODZ; material: water; isolation source: 120 m water sample filtered on 0.2 um supor filter | place: Pacific Ocean | collected 2012-04-08 | depth 120m m | reverse complement strand
CCAAAGCGTTCACTCAAGCTCTGACGCAGCAAAGGCTGAACCTCCGCCACCGTGAGCCCAGGAATCCATTGATTAAGCCGACCCACCGGATGGTTCGCCAGACCGCAAGGGACAACAGAAGAAAAACCCTCTAGATCACAATCCACGTTAAGAGCCAAGCCGTGCTGGGTAATCCAACGACGACAACCAACACCAATCGCCGCCACCTTGTGGCCTTCTAGCCATAACCCTGTAAGCCCATGCAGACGTTCACCCGCCAATCCCAAAACAACTAGGACATCAATCAACACCTGTTCAAGCTGACGTAGATACCAGTGCAGGTCGGTTTGATGACGCCGAAGATCCAAAACGGGATAGGCCACTAGCTGGCCAGGTAAATGATGGGTGACCTCCCCACCCCTATCGATGCGATGCAAAGCAGCCGGAGGATCCTTGGTATCAAAGAGCAGATTGGTCTCACTTGCACCACGCCCCAGGGTGTAACACGACGGATGCTGCAACAGCCAAACCGCCTGCGGGGCAAGGGGTTTAGCAAACAAGTGTTGCTGCCACTGCCGCTGCCAGCCCAAGGCTGTTTCTAACGGCACCAGCTCACTGCACTCAAAAAGAAAAGCCGCTGAAGGCTGTACTGATGCAGAAATTTTACTTAGCTTGCTGATATCAACCGGCACCGGAGGGATGCCATGAAGCTGCTGATCCATGGTCGCAATCTTGAACTGACACCTGCCCTACGCGAATACACCCAATCAAAACTAGAGCGAGCGGTTCAACACTATGAAGACATGGTGGTGGAAGCTGATGTACACCTTTCGGTAGCTCGAAACCCTCGAGTGCCGCAGCAGACTGCCGAGGTCACCGTTTTTGCGAATGGCACTGTGATCCGCGCTCAGGAGCGCAGTGAAAACCTTTACGCCAGCATTGATCTGGTAGCCAGCAAGCTCTGCCGTCAGCTACGCCGCTACAAGGAGCGTCAGAGCGACCATCACCACAGCCACGGGCATCGAGCATCTTCAACGCCAACTACTGAAGCGGTGATCGATGAAACTCAAGTCGATGGTTCCCTACTCGATGGCAAAGAGGCGCATCTACCCAACCCAGGGGTAAGGCGCAAATACTTCCCCATGCCACCAATGAGCGTCGAACAAGCCCGGCATCAACTAGACCTGATCGACCATGACTTCTACCTTTTCCGCGAACAAGAGAGTGGTGAACTACAGGTGATTTACCGGCGCAATCACGGCGGTTATGGCGTAATCCAGGCTCGAGCATGAGCGCAAGCAGTATTAATGTCGCCCCCCTCCAAGCAGCGTGACCTACCGGATCTAGCACCACTGATCGATCAGGCGCTGCTAGATCCCCACCTTGATCAAGAGGCCCTAAAGCAGGCCTGTGATGCCGCACGACACTTCGGCTTTGCCGGTTTGTGCACCAACCTTATTCGTCTTCCAGCGGCTCGCGAGCGGCTCGGAGCTCCAGGGCCGACAAAGCTCATTGCTGTAATCGCCTTTCCCTTTGGGGCCATACCAAGCACGCTGAAACAAGCCGAAGCCGAATGGGCCGCTGCTAATGGAGCCGAGGCACTCGAAGTGGTTCCCGATTTCTGGGCCCTCAGCCAGGGCCAAACCGAATGCTTTGCAGAAGAACTAGCCAGGCTCTGCGCGCTGGGGCTGCCTGTAGCCGTTATCCTCAACATCGCCCACCTGCATGCAGACAGCCTCGCCCTAGCTGTAGATGCCGCCATCGATGCCGGTGCCAGCGGCATACAAACTGGCAATGGATTCAGCCCAGCAGTATCTGCAGCTGATGTTCGTCAACTAGCAAGCCTGGCTCGAGGCCGTTGCGCGATCAAGGCAGCAGGAGGGCTTCACACTCTCGATCACAGCCTTGAACTAGTAGAAGCCGGTGCTAGCCGTATTGGCACCAGCCGCGGCCCAGAACTAATGCAAGCGCTACGTCGCGGCCAAGCGTGAGTGGAGAGCGACGTCTAAACGGTCTCTCCCTCAAGGTGGGCCCCCTCGGGGAACATGATCGACTTCTCACTCTGCTCAGCGATCAAGAAGGAGTGACACGCCTTGCAGTGCCAGGAGCTAGACGGCCGCGCAGCAGCCTTGCTGCAGCAGTGCCGCTCAGCTTGCTGGAGCTACAGATAGGAGGACGCCGTGGCCTGGCCAGAGTGCGACAACTGAATGTGCTGCGCAACTTCAGTTATGTAGGACAGCAGCTGGAGACACTGGCTACTGCCCAGGCCCTTGCAGAACTCAGCTTGATGTTGGTAGCAGGCAACGATCCTCTGCCTGGCCTACTCAGCACAGTGCTAATCCATCTCGAGCGACTCGAAACCCTCAGCCAAGTTCATCCGCTAGATCTAAATACCACCCTGGCCTGCAGTGTGCAGGCTTGCGTTCACCTGCTTGCCTTAGGTGGCTATGGCCTACCGGTGCAGGAATGCTGCCGCAGCGGCTTAGCGCTAGAACCACCCATAGGTCAATGGGAATGGCGCTGCAGCCTGATGCCAGAAGAGGGCTTCGCAATTGGCTCCCTACCCGGAGCAGCACTTGAACTAAACCCATCAGAGCTGGCCTTATTACAAAGGCTGCTTCGCCCTGCCCTACCCATTCGCCGCGATGGCGAACTAATGGGTCCCAGAGAAGTGTGGCTGCGGCTACTCGCTGTGGTGGAGTGCTGGATTCGCACCCATCTGCCACACAACCTGCGTGCCCTGGCGATGTTGCGAGAATCGCTCATTAGCGCAGGCGATGGGCGATCATGACCGCGACACCAAATCCATCTTGAGCGGTTCAAATCTAAACAACCCTGAACCGACCCTGCCTACTGGCGCGAATCCCGAAGGGCGCCGCGGGTTGCAAGCAGTGCTCAAGCTGGATGGCTTTCGCCGGCTATGGATTGGTCAGATCTTCTCCCAACTGGCCGATAAGTTCTACATCGTGCTGATGGTGTACCTGATTGCCCAGTACTGGGTTAGCAGCACGCCTCAAAGCAACGATGCCCTAGCTGAGTTTGCAACAGCGATTCGGATGAACTTCGAAACGCGCGCCCAAAGGATCACTCTCTTAGCTACAGGCATCTATGTAGCAAACACCATCCCAGCAATGGTGCTGGGAACAGTGGCCGGGGTATGGGCCGATCGCTGGCCGAAACGTCGCGTAATGGTGGCTTCCAACGCCTTGCGCGCTCTGCTGGTGCTATTGGCCCCAGTCTGTCTATTGCCAGGCCCTCATTGGATAGGCCTTAGCTGGGGATACTGGGCGCTGCTGGTGATGACCTTTCTCGAATCAGTCCTTACCCAGTTCTTCGCACCTGCCGAGCAAGCATCTATTCCAATTTTGGTGCCCAAGGAACATCTCCTGGCTGCCAATTCTCTTTATCAAGCCACCAGCATGGGCGCCACGATCGTGGGCTTTGCCCTCGGTGATCCGATCCTGCGATTTCTAAAACAAACCTTCTTATCCATTGGGCTCAATGGAGGGGAATTCCTGTTGCTGCCTTTCTGCTACGGCATGGCAGCCCTCAGCCTCAGCACGATTCGCATGCAAGAGCAGCGCCGCATTAGCGGCAAAGCAAGTGTTTGGAAAGAAATCGGTGATGGGCTGCAGGTACTAAAAGAAAGGCCAACGGTACGCGCGGCCATGGGACATCTTGTATTGCTCTATAGCCTCCTCGCCGCGCTGTATGTCTTAGCCATCAGCCTCGCCTCTTCTATCCAAAGCCTTGGACCTACACGCTTCGGCACACTGCTTGCAATCAGTGGTCTAGGCATGGCCCTCGGCGCTGTGGTGATGGCCCAGATCGGCCATGACTTCAGCCGCCGCCGTCTTGCGGCCACAGGCCTAGGCGCAATTGGCTGGAGCTTGGTACTACTTGGCCAGCTGCAGGGGTCGATGAGCTTCACTTTGCTGCTCTGTGGGGTATTGGGAGTAGGCGCAGCGCTTGTGGCGATTCCAGCGCAGACAACTATTCAAGAAGAAACACCAGAAGCACTGCGCGGCAAAGTATTTGGGCTACAAAACAACCTGATCAACATTGCTCTGAGCCTTCCACTTGTCCTAGCTGGCGCTCTAGTAAGCGGCTTTGGGCTCGTGCCAGTGTTGTGGTTGCTTGCTGCGCTTGCACTCTTGGCCGCTTTATTAGAACGTCCATGGCAGCGCTGCTAGCTTTCACATTCGATTAGAGGGTTGCAGCAGGTGGCGCACATCGCCTGGCTGGGAAAAAAAACACCGTTTTGCGGCAACGTCACCTACGGTCTCAACACCACAGAGGCCCTAAAGGAACGCGGCCATCAGACCAGTTTCATTCACTTCGACAATCCAGGCGGCTTAAGTAACGGCGAGAGTGCCCTGTTGGCAAACGACCCAGAAGTGAGCCTGCCATATCTAGTGAAATCTCAGGTTTACACCATCCCCTTTCCAGGAGCGCAGAGGGAACTAAAGGAATCATTCGAAAGGCTGCAACCTGATCTCGTCCACGCCAGCCTCACTCTTTCTCCCCTTGACTTCCGGCTACCTGAGCTCTGTGAGCAGCTCAGTGTGCCATTGGTGGCCACCTTTCACCCGCCATTTGATAGCGGCATGCGCCACCTCACGGCCGGCACACAGCAGCTCACCTATCAGCTCTACGCCCCTGCCCTGGCCCGTTATGACAAGGTGATCGTCTTCTCCGAATTGCAGGCGGAAGTTCTCACCAAACTTGGTGTATCAGAAGAACGACTCGCCGTAATACCCAACGGAGTAGATCCTCAATGTTGGGCACCAGCAAGTGCGCAAAACACCAACCCGAAGCAGCAGGAAGTGCGCAAACGCCTTGGAAGCGATCGAATCTTCCTCTACATGGGACGCATAGCAGCAGAAAAAAACGTAGAAGCACTGCTCCGCGCGTGGCGGCTAGTTGATACCAAGGGTTGCCGACTGGTAATCGTTGGCGATGGCCCTCTGCGTTCAACCCTGCAAAACAACTCCACCACCACGAAAGAAAGCGACGTGCTCTGGTGGGGCTATGAGTCAGATCTAAACACCAAGGTGGCCCTACTCCAATGCGCAGAGGTGTTCTTACTGCCCAGCCTCGTGGAAGGGCTATCTCTGGCATTACTGGAGGCCATGGCAACAGGCACTGCCTGTGTAGCCACAGACGCCGGAGCTGATGGGGAAGTACTCGATGGTGGCGCCGGCATCGTGTTGAGCACCCAGGGTGTCACCACCCAATTGCGCACCCTGCTACCAGTACTAAGAGATCAACCCGTACTTACAGCGGAACTGGGACGCCGCGCGCGAATGCGCGTACTCGAGCGATACACCATTACCCGCAACATCGATGACCTGGAAAGCCTCTATGGAAAATTACTAGGCGTGGAACCTATGGCGGCCTAAGTAATCAGGCCAGTTCACGGCTACGTTCTGCGGCGGCAACAACAGCCTCAATCAGAGCAGAACGAACTCCGGAGCGCTCGAGCTGTCGCAATGCAGCAATTGTGGTGCCACCTGGGGAAGTAACCATGTCCTTAAGTTCTCCTGGATGCAGCTTCTGCTCCTTAAGTAATGCTGCGGTACCCGCCAGGGTGCGATGAGCGAGATGATGAGCCAAAGCCCGTGGCAATCCTGCCGCCACCGCTCCATCAGCCATCGCCTCAGCGACTAAAGCAACATAAGCAGGACCAGATGAAGTAAGCGCCAAAAAGGCATCTAGCTGCGACTCCGGCAGCTCCAGCACCTCGCTAACCGGTAGAAACAATCTCTGCACGGATAATCTCTGCTCTTTAGTAACACCATCTCCCCAGGCCAGTCCTGTGAGCCCAGCTCCCACCAAAGCCGGAGTGTTTGGTACAGCACGCACACAGCTATGCCTAGGGAAAGTTTTCTGCAGACGCGCCAAGGTCACACCTGCAAGTACAGAAATCAACAGCGGTGGTGAATCCACGGCTGAATCAAGGCGAGTCGCAAAGGCCGCTACAGCATCTAACTGCTGCGGTTTAACTGCAAGCAATTGAATCGGTGCCATCCAGGCATCGACAGCGCTGGGATCACCAGAAGCTTTCAAACGCAAACCTTTTGGCAACTGAGCCGCAAGACGCTCGACGCTTGCAGTACGACCCACTACTGCAACAACATCTTCAGGAGATAATTCTCCCTGCTGAAGCAATGGCAAAACAAGAGCCTGGGCCATGCGGCCCAGGCCAATCACACCAAAAGAACAGGGTCTGTGGGGACTAGATACCTGCAGCTCTGGTGGCCTCCCATGCCGGAACTGGAGCGGAACCAACTACTTGAGACGATGACGACACTGCAGCCGAATCAAGATCCTGACTCACCACGGTGGGTGCAGAAGACTCGTCATGACTAGCATTAGAGACCGTGACACAGCTAGGAGCAAAGAGAAAGATGCTCTCCCCTACCCGCTCCTGATGGCCATCGATGGCGAAGGTGCCACCAGCCACAAAATCCACCGCCCGCTGAGCCTGATCAGGCTCCATCATCGTGAGATTCAAAATCACGGTCTTACGTTCACGCAAAGCCTGAATCGCACGAGGCATTTCATCAAAACTCCTGGGTTCCATCAGGTTTACCTCAGCAGAAGCTGAGGCAATACCTGGCATACCTATCACATTTGAAGAAGAGAAACCTCCCCCTAGATCAAAAGGGCTGGATTCAGATGGCGGAGCCAATGCACCCCCTCTGGCATGGTCACTATTGTGATCCATGTCCATCTGATCATCGGTTTCATAATCGAGGTCGTCGTATTCGCTATCGAGATAGTCGTCACCTGCAACAACGGCACGAAGGCGAGAAATAATCGACACCGTTGGAATCCTCTCGGGCTGATGTGAACGAAAATCGGCTTAAATCCGAATTGAATCGAGTTTCCTTTAGGAAAACTACGAAACCTGACACTTAAATAGCGCCTCAAACAGGCCGGGGCAAGGGTTTAGACAGTATTGATTTCATCTACAGAAGAACGAGTTGCAGATATGCGTGCGCCAAAGAGAATTGAACCCAGTCTCAACCAGGTGGCGCCTGCTTTGATAGCAACAGGCCAATCACCGCTCATTCCCATCGAGCAATCCGACAAATCAAGCTGATCCGCTAGATCGCGACAGTCTCGAAACAGCTCCTGTCGTTGCTCGAGGTCAAGCGCTAACGGTGCCATCGTCATCAGACCAATAATCTTCAAATGAGGCAACTGAACCAACTCAGGCCAAGCCTGCTTGAGCTGCTCTAAAGAGAAGCCACCTTTAGTCGGATCATCCCGCAACTTGACTTGCAACAGCACCTCAGGGCAACAGTTCTCCTCAGCAGCAATTCTTGAGATGCGTTCTGCTAAAGGCTGAGAATCCACGGAATGGATCACGGCAAAGGATCTAACCACTGCACGCACCTTGTTGGCTTGTAAGCGTCCAATAAAATGCCAACGCAGAACTTTTAAATCAGCGAGTGCCTCCAGCTTGGGCAACGCTTCCTGTAAACGACTTTCACCAAAATCCTGCTGACCCAGCTCCGCGAGCTGACGTATTAAGGCTGCGGGGTGGCCCTTACTTACAGCCAGCAAATGCACTCCAACGGGAAGGCTGTCAACCAAGTCCCGCCAGCGAACAGACAAAGTCAAAACAGCGTCAGATATTCAGATAAAGGTCTGAGCAAACAGCTGCTGCCAACCCTCAGCTTCAGTGGAGCGATCGCGCCGACAACGCGATAGATGGAGTTCAGCGTAGTGGCGGGCGTCCTGATAGGGAATCACCTCAAACTGTGCCCCTCGAGGCTGCAGGGTGACAAGAAAAAACATCCTCTGGGCATATAGCGTGGCGTAAACGTCTCGGCCATCACCAGCAGGTGCCACGAGATAAAGCATTCCAAACGTGGGGTGATTGAGATAGCGCTCTACACCCACTTGCCGCTTTTAATCATCTACAAACCACCGTACTTCCCACGCAAGCCAAGAACCAAAATCAGCAACATGGCCGAAGCGATATTGAGCAAAGAAGATGCTCCAGCCAATACCAACTGGGGGCGGAATTGATCGGGTGGAAGCCAGAGGCCACCACGAGCAAGCAAGGCTTCTGCTCCTTGCTCAGCCCGCAAGAGAATATTGGCCAACAAGCGCTCACCCACTGAAAGGATCAAAGCAAAAGAAGCCTTGAATCCAAGCTTGCGCAAATTGACAGCCCGGCTAGCCAGAGCACGTAAAAGATTCTGCAACTCCTCCTGCACTAGAGGCAGAAACCGCAAGGCAAGCAACAACTGAAAACTGAGCCGATCAACAGGAACACCAAACAAAGCTAGTGGCGCTAGATACCAGCTCAAAGCCCAAACCAATTCTTCTGGTTGTGTAGTCAGCAGCATCAGGTTGACGCTATGCACGACCGTAAAAATCAGCGTGGAGGTGTTGAGGCCCAACTCAGCGGAACTGCGATCAATTACTAAAGGCCCCAATGCAAAAGAGCCAAGGCGGAGAGGACCAAGCCGCAACAACTCCCAGGAAGGACTAGTCACACTCGCCCCGGCAACTTCCTGCGGCGAACGCACAGCGAGGCTGGCGGCTGGCTCCCCGGTAGGCAACAACATCGAAAATAGCCCCACAAGAACACCCAGAAACAGCAAGAAGAGCAAAGATCGCCACCAAATCCGCACAGGTAAACCACTCGCCAATGTGATCAACAAGAGAGCAACGACCAGAGCAATACGCCACAAAGAACCAGCCAGGACTGGCGTCAACAGAAACATCAATACCCAAGCCAACTTCAAACGAGGGTCGAGACAACGCAACCAACCGGAACTACCGGCTACGTACTGTCCAATTGGAAGCTGACGCAACCAGTCCATGGCTCAGCCCAAATGGTTTTGATTGCGAGCTAAATCGCGTTCAGCGTCTCGTTGTTGCTTACCACGCCAAAACAGTTTCAAAGGGGTGCCATCAAAACCAAGGCCCTCTCGCAACTGCCTTTCTACATAACGGCGATAAGTATCACCAAACAACTTGGGGTCATTAACAAACAAAGTAAAACTAGGCGGTCTAGTTGCAACTTGAGTCCCGTAATACAGACGTCCCTGACGACCACCACGAGTCGTAGGCGGACTGCGCCAACTCAACGCTTCCTTCAATACTTCATTCACCACTGATGTACTCACCCGACGGCGATGCTGCTCAACCGCCAAGGCAGCCAAAGCGAAGATACTTTCCAGCCGCTGCCCAGTTAGTGCAGAGGTGAACAACATCGTCGCCCAATCAAGGAAGTAAAGCTTGGCGCGCAACTCTTTTTCCATCATCGGCATGGTGTGACTATCTTTCTCGACCGCATCCCATTTGTTCACCACCAGCACGCAAGCGCGGCCATCTTCCTCAACCCTGCCAGCCAAGCGTTGATCCTGCTCTGTAACCCCATCGAGGGCATCGATCACAAGCACACATACATCGCTGCGTTCAATCGCCTTAAAACTACGGTTGATGCCAAAAAATTCAGGGCCGTAATTCACACTGCGACGACGTCGTATCCCAGCGGTATCGATCAGCCTCCAAGATTGACCTTCTCGCTCCAGGCGAGTGTCGATGGTGTCGCGTGTAGTGCCACGAATAGGACTGACGATTGCGCGCGCCTCACCGCAGATGGCATTTAACAGGCTCGATTTACCAACATTGGGCCGGCCAATAATGGCCATCTGAATCGGTTCAGCCTCTTCTGCCTCCTCATCCTTCGGCGGTAGAAGAGCAAGAACACGATCAAGCAGATCACCGGTGCCGGCTCCATGGATTGCTGAGATCGGATAAGGCTCTCCCAGCCCAAGACGCCAAAAATCAGCCGCCATCGCCAAACCCTGATCTGGCGACTCACATTTATTAACCGCTACCAGCGTGGGGCAGGAATGGCTGCGTAACCATTCAGCAATCGACTCATCTGCAGCCGTAACACCCTGCTGGCCATCAACGATCACTACTGCCACAGAGGCTTCTGTCAGTGCCAAGTTGGCCTGTTCGCGAATCTCTGGCAAAAACTCACTGTCGTCATCGAACACCAAGCCTCCGGTGTCAACCACTTTGAACTCGCGATCACCCCAGAAACCATCCTGGTAGGTGCGATCACGAGTAACGCCAGGCTGGTCATGAACGATCGCCTCACGACTACGACAGAGGCGATTTACCAGCGTGGACTTGCCTACGTTGGGGCGACCGATGATGGCCACTACCGGACGCACCACTGAACTGGATCCTTGCAATTATTCCCAGACCCTACAGAGGCATCGAACAGAGAAATCAAAATTGATGCACTAAAAGCGCAAAGCGATCAATGCAAATCAGCTCGAAATGGCCTTGCTGATTCGCTTTTTGATGGAGCTGAGCAAAGCAATCCAATGAATAGAGAAGGTCTAGGCATAAGCGCTCAACTCATAGAGCTTGAAAAGATGCGCGCATCAACACCGACGCCCAACAACCAAGCCAACACTATGCAAACGAGAACATGTTACAATTTTTATATTATACCTGAGGCTTCAGGGTAATGCTTGTGCCGCCTAGTCATTCGCTCAACACCAAAAGCGAGCAAAGGCGCCAATGGCGCAAACAAAGGAGAATGGAACTACTACGAATCCGTCACGATCTCATAAGCCGCCTGAACGCAGTAGATAGAGCTTTGGGCTCTTTTAATCCTCCAGAAAAACAAACCAAAAGTCAAAAGGTTTAGCCTGCGTATATCATCAAGCAGGTCGAAGACCTGCCAACAGAGGCTATCTTGACATCCAATAATTATTCAGCAAAAAATCAAATATCAACTAGAAGTATTTATGTTATGCCAATGCTTTAGTGGCATCATTTACATACCACATGCCACCAAGTCAACCCAGAACTCAACAGCCGCTATAAAAAGCACAAAGCCTCAACAAAGATTAGAGCAATAAAATCGCACGAGAGCAATCAAACGGAAACCCGCAGGCCATCAACAGACCATCCAAGAAGAATATAAAGGCCCACAAGCAAACAAAACAATCAATCAACTACTGCCATGGCTCATTTGACAACCAAAGAAAATAGCTACTAACAAACTCCTCGATTATTTCGATGGTTTAGATATACAAATAGATCATAAAAGCAATACTTACCCAATACGACTCGCCCATATCCTCAATTTCAACAACTACTAACAGTGCCCAACACAGTTGAGTTAGGCCTTCAAGCCAAACTCACTCGACGATCGGATCACCTGGATGACCTCGTAGTGGATCAATAGGAGGTTCAAAGAGCTGCGGCAAGGGTCCTTCTTCAAGCAGTTCTTCTCCACGCTGCGCCAACCAGGCCAATAACCAGTTCACCGCGGTAGCACGACGGGTGCGACGGGGTTTGAGCTCAGAAATGCGATAGCCGGCAAATTTCAGCTGTTCTTTCAATAGCTGTTTATGGGGTTTCGCTATAGAACGGGTGAGCTGTACAGATGCTGGCCGCTGAGCGATTACAGGCGGGGCTTCAGGAAAAGCCTGCTTCCAGGCCTGCGGAGTTGCTGGCCCAGCCAACCAGGCTGCACCGTGCTCCCCACTGGTTTGATAACCAAGACGCTCCCAAACCAACTCAGCTACAAAGCAATCACTAATTCGATCTTCGATAATCTGCATCAACAGGTCCCGACTAAGGGGCCAAATAGGCGGCACCCCATCTAAGGAAGGCTCAGACCCAGAAGAGAATTCCGACACCTGCACAAGTAATCAGAAAGATCACAATAATTCCATGAACAAGGCTGCACCTGAACTAACCATGCCAGGCAGAGGAAAGCCAAGAACACTGCGTTGCCGGGTGTTGCAGTCGCCGCTTGCAGGCGTTAGTGATCGCATCTTCCAAAGCCCATGAAGACGTTGGGTTCCAGAGGCGTTGCAATTCACGGAGATGGTCAACGCCACCAGCTTGGAACTAGGCCACGGCCTGCACAAGCTCGATGAGCTAGCCAATGAACCTGGAGCTATTGGTGTGCAGTTGTTCAACTACCGACCAGAGGCCATGGCAAATGCTACACAGCGAGCATAAGACAAAAGACTAATAAGCAAATATTTTAAAAGCTGCTGGTGATACAGCCACGATGGAAGACTGAAAGAAAGGTTTCTGTGAATACTCAGGCACAGTGCTTTCAAATAATGAATGAGGATATTTCAGAAGTGGCTATAGAAGAGAAATGAACGGATGAAGGACAAATCAAGTTTTAGTAGAAGCAAAGGAAAGGACAGTGATCAGAAATAAAGATTTCAGAAACGAGTTTGATTTCCTTTAAAGATGATAAAAGCAATTAACGATACAAAGCCCAAAAGTGTTCCTGCCAATAGATAATAAAGATACGAAAGAGGTATATCAAAAAAGAAGGGGAGAGGCATTATAAAAAGCTTTTGGGAAATTATAATGCCTAGTTCATTAATTTTGTCGATCGCTCATCGCTTCTGTTGACAATGAAGAGGAAGAAGTTCACTGCAACTTTAGTACAAGTTCAATCCTTGATTTTAAAAAAATCTAACGGGAAAGGGCCCAAAGTATCTGCCTCTTTTTCTTCATTGTTATGTTGACAACTGATCAAGACACCTTCGCCTAAGCCATACTCGATGCGCACATGGATATCTCCGGTCTTTTGATTCGCCTTAAGAAAAACCGGTCCATCCTCAGTTGGTTTATCGACTACATTCATGGCAGTCCAATTAAAATGGGATTCCATCTCTCTTAAAACAAAAATTGCCAAGCTAGAGGAAGGGGCCATGATCCCCACCGTGAACCAATCAGCGTCGCCAATATAGGCACAAAGTTGATCAAGTAAGTGCTTAGATTGCGTCGCGTCAAGATTGGGAGCCGAGCGGTGACCATTGAGATCCTTTAATGACTTAATCACCAGCTCAGTCATGCCACAAAAGCTACATATCCTTGTATTAATTATAGCATAGGTATGCCTATAAGGTTAGTTAATTCAAGAGAGCAACTCGTCCTAGCAAGTGGTAGCTTCTTAAGCTCAACAACCATTTACTAATCTAGCTTGCGGTCATCATTAGCAAACGATCCAGCATTTTGCTGAGGGGATAGCATAAGCTGGAATCTCAATCTCTTCGCGCCAGAGCAAAAAATATGCCGTGAGCTAAATCTATTATTCAAGCATAAAAGCAAGTAAAATTGAAGCCTCCTGCTCGTAAAGCTGCTCTTTTATTAATTAGGCCTGAGTTCATTAATCGAATTTACTAATACCATTCAATCGCCAGCATGCAGCGTATATCATGCTAATACTATTTAAAGACAAGGGTTAATACACTTGAAATAGAAGCAAGAATATTAAAAGTGGCAAAGCAAAGATAGGTTAATTTTGAAGGATATACTGGATACAATAACCTAACAAGTTATTGCCCCATGAATCGGCTGACCTCATGCAAATCAACACATTTAGCCCATTATCAATGGCCTATCCGCCCAACAGCTGCAGCCCTATTACTAGGCCTTGTAGTGGGCTGTTCCACCCAGATCACTGAGGAAACTGTTCAAGCACCGGTCGTGCAAGAGTTTCAATTTCAAGTCATCAATCACGAAACACCAAGACAAGAGGGGAGAAAAGTTAATCTTTTCCTTCGCTATCGGTATCGCCAAGATCTAGCTACCACAGAATACCCGGACTGGGCAAAAGTTCATACCGCTGCTCCGAAGTTTTTGCGCGTTCGCCCCTCACAACCGCAGGATGAATATTGGGAAGTGCTCAATGAAGGACTTGTGAGGGATCTTTACTCATCCTTTCCACTTGTGGGGATTGTGTCTCAACTTCAGGTGCAGCCGGTAGAGCATCCAAAATCACAAGAAACAAAGCCAATTATATATAGCTCGATAACAACATTAGGCGAAGTAAACCCTATTGTTACTCCGCAGGGATTTACGATGTAGCTCAAAGCTTTATTGAAAATGAATTAGATTTCTGGATACATATCAAACGAAAAGGATTCAACTGCATCCCTGCCACTGCTAAGGCAATAGGTATCAGCTCCTCGATCTCCTTGAAGGAAATACCTGAATGATGGTGTTGGGCTCAATCCCTTTCTTCCTCATTCAACTCACCATCAAGGATAAAAGGACCAATAAGATATTTTCTTCTTTGGCGAGCCAGCCCTTGCGCTGAAGAACAGATCTAGCTCTTTAAGCTGTTGATCAGATGAATGTGATGTACCCAGCTGTGCCTGAACTCAGCCTGGCCGGCAGGGGAACAACAAGGGCGCTGCGCTGCAGAGTGCTGCAATCGCCCCTTGCAGGCGTAAGTGATCGCATCTTCCGAAGCCTAGTAAGACGCTGGGCTCCAGAGGCGTTGCTATTCACGGAGATGGTCAATGCCACCAGCTTGGAACTAGGCCACGGCCTGCACAAGCTCGATGAGCTAGCCAATGAACCTGGACCTATTGGCGTGCAGTTGTTCGACTACCGACCAGAGGCCATGGCCGATGCTGCACAGCGAGCAGAGGCCGCTGGTGCCTTCCTGATCGACATAAACATGGGCTGCCCAGTTCGCAAAATTGCCAAGAAGGGTGGTGGCTCTGGCCTGATCCGTGAACCGGAGCTGGCCGCCAAGATCGTGAGCGCTGTTGTTACTGCAGTCAAGATTCCCGTCACCGTGAAAACGAGGCTGGGCTGGTGTAGCAGCGAAGCAAAGCCAGTGCGCTGGTGTCGACTACTAGAAGATGCCGGTAGCCAATTGTTGACGTTGCATGCTCGAACTCGAGAGCAAGGCTTCAAAGGCTCCGCTGATTGGCAGGCCATCGCTGCTGTCAAGGCAGCACTGCAAATACCCGTAATCGCCAACGGCGATATCTATAGCTATAGCGATGCACAACGCTGCCTGGAAGTCACCGGAGCTGATGGCGTAATGGTGGGTAGAGGCTCAATGGGAGCCCCCTGGCTTGTCGGCCAGATCGATGCTGCACTATCCGGCCGACCGGTGCCAATCACACCTGGCCCCGCAGAGCGACTGATGCTTGCCCGAGAGCAACTTGAACAGCTAGTAAAAGCAAAAGGCGACCATGGTCTATTGATTGCCCGTAAGCACATGGGCTGGACATGTACCGGCTTCGCCGATGCCGCGAAACTGCGCCATGCCTTAATGCGTGCGCCAACCCCTACGGATGCCCTAGCGCTACTTGACCTTCAGCTCAAGTTGCTGAGCTAAATCTACTGCTGCTTAACAACACAGCTAATGCCAACAGCCAACACTCAAGTGCAACGATCTAGCTAGACACCCAATAGATCACGTGTGCCTGTAATCGCCTGAACAGCAAGCAGAACGGCAACCAAAATGTTGGCGTAAACATGCAATCGTCGCATCGATAGATGACGAGCAATCTCAGATTTGGCTGCTACGGATGCCAACAACAACCCAGCAAGCAAAACACCGCTCCAATAATGGGAACGCCAAAAGTCGCCATTGAACGGGTTATCCGTGAGTCGATTGATCTCCGGTTGAGCCCCGAGCACCAGCAGCGCCAACCAACAAACCAAACACAACACCGCTCGCGAGGGTGGACGCCTCACCTTAAGAAGCAAGAGATAGGTCGCAAAAGTGCCCAGCTCTGCAAGCACAACTAACACCAATCGATCAACCCCATCCCAGCCCACATGCACTGCTTTTAACCAAGCAACCAAATAGCTATGAGCGAAAGCGATCAATACTGCTACTAACACCCCACCAGTAACCCAGCGGCCATGATCTGCATGTTCCACTGGCACTGATGCAGGCAAAGGATTGATCTGCAAGCGCCGTTCACGAGCCAAGGTGCCAAGGCGAATCGTGGCACCCACTACCGGATAAACAAACAAAATGATCAGCACAGGGTGCAATAAACCAAGCCATTGCATAGGGGTCAGCGAGAGAGCACTTGACATCAGGGCATCACCTCCGGCCAGCTTTGTCGCACCAGCAACAGTGAAAAGTAGGGCTTGGCTTCTGCCGGCACCTCACTGGCCTGCATCACCTGCTGATCGGGCCACCCCAACCTCTGGGCAAAGAGTGCTGATTGCAACAACTGCCGCCGCTCAAGCATCGGCCTCACCCAGGCCCAGCGATGCGCCAACTTGAGCAACGCCAACACCCGCGCCGAAGCAGCTGCCTCATCAATCAAAATCTCGAGCTGGCTGGCTTGATCTGGCGTCGGCAAAACCAAAAGTTGCTCCTGCTGCATTGCCAAAGGCCAGCCACCAGCAGCAGCAGCTGCTGCTGCAACTGCCGTTACACCTGGAATTAATCGAACTGGGCAATCAGGGTGATGCTTCTTAAGCGCCAGCAATAGGTAAGAACTGGTTGCAAAGAGAGAAGCATCACCCTGACAAAGAAAAACCACCAGCTCACCAGCGGCTACTGCCGCAGCAAGTTGGTCACTTGCTTCTCGCCAAGCCTGCTGTCGTGGTTCAGCAGCCGTCACCATGGGGAAGATCAGCGGCAGTTGACGTTGCTCAGCACGAATCCATCGCGAGGCGATGCTCACAGCCATCCCCTTGCCCCCTTTTCGCGCAACGGGATAGGCCACAACAGTTGCTGCCTCTATCGCCTCAATAGCTGCCACTGTTAATAAGGCAGGGTCACCAGGACCGACTCCTACCAAGGTCAGAGCTGAAGCAGAAACAGCGGGGCTCGACAAAGCCAAACGTGGCATTCAGCGATAGTTCTACGACGCCACGCTCAAGTTAACTTCAGCCCCCCTCTTAACCTCTAGGTATGACTCGCCTCAGCATCTACCCGGAAGCCAGCACTAGGAACACAATCCCCTCACTGCCTTTATTAGAGAGCAGTAATTCTGCAGTGATCAAAACGGAACTGGAATCACGAGGAATCGAATTCCAACATTGGCCAGTCAAAGTCGAGCTCAATGAGCAAGCAAGTGAGGCCGAGATTCTTGCTGCCCATACAGCAGTGATCAACCGGGTGCAGGCCGATGGCCGCTATCCCACGGTGGATGCGATTCGAATGAAGCCAGACCACCCCCAGCGTGAGCGACTGCGCCAGAAATTCCTAGCAGAACATACCCATGCCGAAGACGAAGTTCGCTTCTTTGTAGAAGGCTGTGGGTTGTTCTGCTTACACATCAACGATGAAGTACTGCAAGTGCTCTGCGAAAAAAACGACTTGATCAACGTGCCAGCAGAAACACGCCATTGGTTCGATATGGGCAGCAAGCCGAATTTCTGTGCAGTTCGCTTCTTCAACAACCCAGAAGGCTGGGTTGCAAGCTTCACAGGTGATCCGATCAGCGAAAGGTTTACAAACCTCCGATGAGAAATGGAAACAAACTTGATCAACTTCGCTGTCAATACAGCTGTGGAAACCGTCAAAATAATCAAACTATTAGCAATAGCTATACTTATAAGTTTATTTATCACTTAACCACTGAAGCCGAAGCAATGTCAATGATTTGCAAACTTCGTATTGACTAGACTGCCAGGAATAACTAAATATGGTTATCATACAAAAACCTAAATATCAGTAGAATGTATATATATAAAAGCAAAGTTTCATAAAAAAGGCCCAACAAAGGGCCATTTTTGTAAATTCTTATTCTTGCAATTATTCACTTGGCAAATGCCAACTGGTCATATTCCAAAAGAATCCATGTGGGGGTTGGCTAGGTGAAAATCTACATTCATAGCAGCAGCCACTTTGTCAGCCTGATCTCCAACGATAACCCGATCCGCAAGAAGATCAAAGGCCCCTAGCCCTTCCAATACACCAGCAATCAACACATCATCATCATCGTCAGTAACCGTGACATATAAGACTCCGTTGCTAGACGGAGTTTCAACTTTGCTAAGTGAAGAAACTTTCGGTAAAACGAGATAGTCCTCACTAAAATCGAAATCAGTAATGCGATCTGCTTCGTTGACATAAAGTATGGATTAGCGCCTATTTCAAGAAGCTTACCGGTGCGCGTTTGGCCAAGCTTTGGTATTAATTACAATGAATGCAAAAAGCGTGCAAGATCTTCCTTATGATAATTTATCAACTCATCTCCTTTTGATCCATCAAGCGCAAATCCCTGCAAATAAAGCATTAGATCCTTCTGGCTATAACCTTCAGGAAGATCGATTGGTTGATTAAGGCTTGGGAATACAGAAGAGGGATTTGATGCCATCGACTTGCGTAACCAACGCTTTGCTTTGACGGCCGCTCAAATTAGCATTGGCGATCGCAAGAGATTATGCAAAATAATTTTATCATGGCTTTAACTATTGCCGAAAGATAGCCTCATCAATTAATCAGGAGCAATATTAACATTTGAGGCAACATTCTGCCTGCAATCAACAAAGCATATTAGAATCATATCTGAATGAATGAAGGTTCAATTGCACTTAAACATCTGCTAGCAATTTTTGCTCTACAAAGACGAATTTGGCAACGGGTTGATGGGTTTTCTCCGACTGCGTTCTAATTCTCCTGTAGAGCAATTATGCAGAGCACACTATTGAAGTAACGACACCTGCTGAGTGAAACCTGATGTCTCTGCCAACGGCTGGAATACCACTCAATATCTGGGCTTCGGTTATCGATAACTCCTTTAATCTTGCTTCGACGGTCTCTATCGGAAACCGCTTCTTACTCTCTAGCCAATAAAGTCCAAAATGGCGCGCCTCACTAGCCAAGAGGTCTGCATATAACTGACGAAGCTCCTCATCCTGCATATGGGCAGCAAGCAATGACATACGTTCATGGCTACGAGCTTCGATCAAGCCCGCGACAAGAAAGCTATCGAGCATGCGCTCCGGTTCATTCCTACGAATCTGTTTTGCAAGAGCTGCTCCATAGGGTGGAGCGGGTAAAGGCTCTAGGTAACGCCCTCTCGCCTTTATCAGCGTGAGCACGCGCTCGAAATGCTCCAGCTCCTCTCGTGCCAAAGGGCTAAGAACTTCTCCTAAACCCGGCTCACATAAGTAGCGAAACATCAATTGCACTACCGCACCCGCCGCCTTGCGCTCGCAATGAGCGT
>MPLX02091401.1_pt1 | contig 18985 bp, 19 predicted proteins | sample 1617341 | NCBI WGS metagenome assembly MPLX02 (sample SAMN05944804, study PRJNA350692) | marine metagenome | biome: marine; feature: ODZ; material: water; isolation source: 120 m water sample filtered on 0.2 um supor filter | place: Pacific Ocean | collected 2012-04-08 | depth 120m m | reverse complement strand
TCTCGTGCCGAGGTCATCACCGCCGATCCGCAGGGAATAGCCGTTCCCGTCGATGTAGCGGTTACAGATCCCCGTGAAGTCGAATGTTGCCAGCAAAGGATCCACAAAGGCTGGCGAGCTTCCGGAAACAGCAAAGCATTCACGCTTGTCACTGCGCTGTTCATAGATGTTGAGCATGGATTTCTCACCCTTGCCGATCGGAGCGGCGACAAGAATGAACTGGCTTTCTTCCACAGGAGTCGCTGTGAACAGAGAGCCCTGAGCTCGCCCCAGGGAAGGCAGACAAGCAATGCCGAGGGCGCCGCACAGGGGAAGGGCAAAAGTGGACAAACGGAAGCGAGCCATCAAGACCTGGTTGGTGCTTGCCAGATCGTAAAAGTCATCGGCCTGGACGGCTGCACAATCAGGCCGGTTTATTCAGTCGAATCGCGACCACAAGTGACCAGATCGAGCAGGGAGTGGCAAGGGCCACAATCAAGCCTGTGACTGTTGTGCCCAGGCCTGGCGCGCCATAGGCCAACTCGAAAATGCAGGCTGTGGAGGTGACGCCAAGTAGGCAGGCAATGGCCAGAAACAGGCCTGCCAGGGGTTTCATCGGCATGAATCAGACCAGGGAATGCACATCAGCGGGTTGAAAACCATGTTCGACCAACTCGCGACTGAGATCGCTCTCATCCGTGACACGGTCGACGAACAGAACACCATTGAGGTGATCCATTTCGTGTTGGATGCAGCGTGCCATCAGGCCATCGGCCTTCATCTTCTTGGGTCGCCCCATCTCATCGCGAAAACTCACCTCGATGTCACTGGGTCGCACAACATTGAGGTAAACCCCCGGGATGCTCAAACAGCCTTCCTCATAGGTCTCAACGGTTGCACTGGTTCCCGAGATCTCTGGATTGATCAAGACAACGGGGGGGGTGCTGGCGGATTCCAGATCAAGATCAATCACGAGCAACTGTTTGGCCACGCCGACCTGGGGTGCAGCCAGGCCAATGCCTTTTGCGAAATACATGCTGCGCAGCATGTCTCTGGTCAGATCTCTGATTGATTCATCAACCTTGCTGATCCGCCTGGCCGATCGTCGCAACATCCTGTCTCCGAGCCTGTGGATCTCAAGAGGGGGTGTATCAAGGGGTTCCTTCGAGACAGCGATGGCGCTGCCTGTTTTTTCGGCGGCGAGAGCCAGCTGAGCGAAGCTTCGGGCCAAGAAATCACTGGAATCACGATTTTCTGAGTCTAGGCAGCACAACCTCACCACTACGGCAGAAGCGCATGAACAACCTATCGATTGCTGGCCGGCAGCCCAGCTCCCTTCCATGGCAACCCCTCTCAGCCCGAGCTGCCCTTGGCAGCAACCCAGGCCTCAGGGAACCTCGGCTTCTGGGCAATTGGTTGTTGTGGCTTGAGCAGCGGCCCCATGAACAGGGACGCACCACTGCCCTGCTGCGGCCGTGGGCGCGCCCGGATCTCCCTGCCCAGGAGTTGACGCCGGCGCCGATCAATCTCCGCAGCCGTGTGCATGACTATGGAGGTGGAGCACTGAGCGCGACCATTGACGGTGATCAGCTTTGTCTGGCCTGGATCGATGATCAGGATGGTTGCCTGTGGACGCGTCGCTGGCGAGGCCTTCAACATTCCGGCAGCGATTCAGACCGTTGGCTGCAGCCATTGGGATCAGCGATGCGTCTCTCCAGGCCGGGTGGTCCGCCCCTTGCTGATGGATTGATCGATCTCAAGCGCCAGCGCTGGCTTGGCGTGATCGAAGCCGAAGGCCGTGACCGATTGGTTGGCTTCGCTCTCAATCAGGTGGAGCAGGCCGCCACAACCCTTCATCAGCCCGATGACTTCGCCGGTTATCTGACTCTCAACGCCAATGCAGACCAGCTGGCCTGGGTGGAATGGCAGCAGCCATGCATGCCCTGGGATGCCAGCCAACTCTGGTGGGCTCGCCTTGATGATGAGGGGGCTTGCATCCAGCCAACCTGCCTGGCGGGCAGTTCAGCCAAGGCAGCGAAAAAGATCTCTGTTTTCCAGCCCCAGTGGCTGGCTGATCAAACCCTGCTGGTGGCGGAAGACAGCAGTGGTTGGTGGAACCTGATGGTCACCGGACCTGAGCTCTGCCCAGAGAACCCCAGCTGGCGACGTCCGTGGCCGATGCAGGCAGAGACCGGGATGCCTCAGTGGGTCTATGGGATGAGCACCACAGGCGGGGATGGAGAGCACCTGCTGGCAGCGATCTGTGATCGGGGACGCTGGCAACTGAAGCGGCTGCTGCCTGACGGGGAGGTGCTCGATCTGCCCCAACCCTTTGATGATCTTGCTGGTCTCAGAGTCCAGGGGGGCAGGGCCGTGGCCATTGCTGGAAATCACAGCACCGCTGCTGGCCTGCTGGAACTTGATCTGAACTCCGAGACCTGGTGGCATACCCCGGCCGCTGAAACCGCACTGGATCCCCAGGCCATCAGCAGGCCGGAATCGCTTTGGTTTGAAGGCTGGCAGGGACAGGCCACACAGGCCTGGTACTACCCGCCCAGTAATCAACCCAGTGATCATGGCCAATCCCCTGTCAGCTTCAGGGATCGCAATCAGGCGGCGGCGCCGCTGCTGGTCAAGAGTCACAGCGGGCCAACGAGCATGGCCAAACGGGGCCTCAACCTCGCCATTCAGTTCTGGACCTCAAGGGGTTGGGGCGTGGTGGATGTGAATTACGGCGGCTCCACAGGTTTCGGCAGGTCCTACCGGGAACGGCTGCACGAGGGCTGGGGGCTCGTTGATGTTCATGACTGTGCCGCAGCGGCCAGGGCCTTGATCCGTTCCGGTCAGGCTGACCCGCAACGCATCGCCATCGAAGGGGGCAGTGCTGGAGGTTTCACCACATTGGCCTGCCTGTGCTTCACGGATCTCTTCCGTGCTGGGGCCTGTCGATATGCAGTGAGTGATCTCACCGCCATGGCGGAAGATACCCATCGCTTTGAGGCGCGCTATCTCGATGGCCTGGTTGGTGCCTGGCCGCAACAGCGGCAACGCTATGAACAGCGATCCCCTCTCTTGCATGCCAACAGGATCAACTGTCCGGTGATCTTTTTCCAGGGTCTCCAGGACAGAGTTGTTCCACCGCAGCAGACCGAACGGATGGCCGCGGCCCTTAGCAAGAACAACATCCCGGTTGAGCTGCACACCTTTGAAAACGAGGGCCATGGCTTCCGCAACAGTGAGGTGCAGATTGAGGTGCTCGAGGCCACAGAGCGGTTCTTCCGCACCCATCTGAAGCTCTAGCTGTTGTCCCTCAGAAAGCTGATGGTGGAGACCAGCTCCTCGGCGAAACGATCGAGCTCAGCTGTTGTGTTGGTGAAGCTCAGGCTGGCCCGTGCTGTTCCGGATAATCCATAAAGACGATGCAGGGGTTGCGTGCAGTGGTGTCCGGTGCGGATACAGATCCCCGATGTATCGAGAAGGGCTCCGATGTCATTGGCATGCATGCCGTCAACCGTGAAGGAGGCAAGGGCAGCCCGTTCTGGCTGTTGCTGCGGATCGGGGCCAAGGATCCGGAGACCATCCACAGCCTGAAGACGTTCAAACAGCTGAACTGTGAGTTGCTGCTCCCAGGCCTTGATGTTGTTCATCCCGATCATTTGCAGATAGTCCAGCGCTGCTCCCATGCCGATGGCTTCGGCGATGGCAGGAGTTCCGGCTTCGAATTTGTAGGGAAGATCCGCCCAGATGCTGTGATCCAGGTAGACATCCTGGATCATTTCACCTCCGCCAAGGAATGGCGGCATCGCCTCGAGCAAGGTCTCGCGGGCCCAGAGGAAGCCCATGCCAGTGGGACCGCACAATTTGTGGGATGAGCCCACGAGAAAATCACAGTCCAGTTCAGCAACATTCACGGGCCGATGGGGCAGGCTCTGACAGGCATCAATGAGCACCAGCGCCCCTGCCTGATGAGCCATGGCGATCACCTCGGCAACCGGATTCAGGCAGCCGAGGGTGTTGCTGACATGAGCCAGGCTGACAAGTTTTGTGCGCTCGGAAAGCTTGCTGCGGAAATCCTCGAGATCCATTTCCCCTGAATCGGTGAGGCCCCCATGGCGCAGCACACAGCCACGACGCTTTGCCAGCATCTGCCAGGGAACAAGATTGCTGTGGTGCTCCATCACCGTCAGCAGGATCTCGTCCCCCTCAGTGAGATTGGCCTCCCCCCAGCTGCGGGCAACAAGATTGATCGCCTCGCTGGCATTGCGGGTGTAGACGATCTCCCGTGGGCTCGCCGCTGCGATGAAGTCTGCGACTTTGCGGCGTGCTGCCTCGAACGCCTCTGTGGCCCGCGCACTCAATTGATGAGCGCCACGGTGCACATTGGCATTGTCGTGCTCGTAGTAATGGCGAATGGCATCAATCACCTGGCGGGGCTTCTGGCTGGTGGCCGCGTGATCGAGATAGATCAGGGGCTGACCCTGGTCTGATAACTGCGTCAGCAGGGGAAAATCTGGCCTGGTGAGCGCAGCCAGATCAGCCGCTTGCCTCGGTTCATCCATGGGACCGATCTGATCGAACTGGGTTGAACTGGAGTGGCTCATGATCCGCTCGGGGGCAACTCCAGCACCCGTGCCAAGGGCATCCAGACCCTCGCCGCGGATGGCATCTCCCTGAGCACGTCATCACAGAATGCCCTGAGCAGAAGCTGGGCGGCCTGATCAGCCGCAATACCCCTGCTCTGCAGATAGAACAGCTGATCCTCCTGAAGACGACTCACAGTGGCTCCATGGGTGCACTTCACATCATCAGCAACGATTTCAAGCTCGGGTTTGGTATCAATGCGGGCCTTGTCGGAGATCAGCAGGCTGCGACTCAGTTGGCTTGCATTCGTCCGCTGCGCTTTACGAGGGACCTGAACAACGCCATTGAAAACACTGCGACCACTGCCATCAGCAACAGTTTTATGCAATTGCTCAAGGGTGCCGTCAGGGCCGTTGAATCGAACGGAGGAGTGGGTATCTGCAAGCTGATGGCCGCGAACGAACTGCAGCGCCCGGAAGCGCGTATGGGCAGCTCCCTGCTGCTGGCGCACCTGGGGCTCGCTGCGAATGACCCCCCAACCGGAGCTGGCGCTCACCACCGACACAGTGCTGGACGCTTCCTGTTCAATGGCCAGGTGTGTCAACAGAGCTGACTCACCTGCACCAAAGGCCAGCAACCCATAGTTGAGCTGGGCGTTCTTGCCGAGCTTCGCCTCCAAAACAGCGCTTGAGAGATTCGCTCCTGAACTGAGCTGTACGTGAAGCAGCTCAAGGGCAGCGTTCTCATCGACAAGCAAAAGCACCCTGATGGCCAGAACCCCTTGATCCGTGCCGGCATCACACACCAGCTCAACGGGAGTGGTGACTATTTCGCTGACGCGAAGTCCGATCACTCTCGTCGCAATCGCCTGATTGAGAGTCACTGGCCAGTGCTCGGAAAGCTCTGCGCTGCTGCGTGGGTGATTGAGGTGGCTCTGAAGCTCGCCATCACTGCATAAAGAGATCCCTTTGGGCAGATCTGTGCCCGCCAATGCATCCTGATCGTGTCCCAGGACCAGACGGATCACACCCGGTTGAACTGCGGGGGCTGCCGGTTGGCTTGCGGCCTGAATCTGTCGCGGTTTGAGGCTCGCAATCAGGGAAAGATCGCAGAAACGCCAGTCCTCAAGCTGTTGATGGGGGGCGGGGATCGAATCGAGCTGATCTCGTGCAAAGGACTGAACTTCAGCCATGGGCCCTGCAGGAGGATCCAGATCAGGCAGCAGACTGTTGCACCAGCGATCCAGAGTCGAGCTGCGCTGGCTGGGGGCTTTCACCATCAGCCCAGCACCTCAGCGGTGGATTCTTTGTCGACCCAGTCGTAGCCGCTTTTTTCAAGTTCAAGGGCAAGCTCCTTGCCTCCGGAGCGCAGGATTTGACCAGCAGCCATGACATGGACATAGTCAGGGATGATCAAATCAAGAAGCCGTTGATAATGGGTGATCAGCAACGTTGCATTCTCTGGACTCGCCAATTGATTCACGCCGGCTGAAATAATCCTCAGGGCATCAATATCAAGGCCTGAGTCTGTCTCATCAAGGATTGCCAGTCTTGGTTCAAGTAAGGCCATTTGGAGGATTTCATTTCTTTTTTTCTCTCCTCCACTGAATCCTTCATTCACCGAGCGATCAAGAAAAGCGGGATTCATCTGCACCAGGTCAAGCTTCTGCTTGACAAAATCCTCAAATTCGAAGGTGTCCAACTCTTCCTTGCCTTCAGCAAGCCGGCGAGCATTGGCAGAGACTCGCAGGAACTCAAGATTGCTTACTCCAGGTATTTCAATCGGATATTGAAAACTCAGGAAAACGCCACTCCTTGCCCTTTCCTCAGGCTCCAGACTGAGCAAATCCTTCCCTTTGTAGCTGACACTTCCGGCCGTGACGATGTATGCAGGATGACCCGCAAGTAGCTTCGATAAGGTGCTTTTGCCACTGCCATTGCGCCCCATCAATGCATGGATTTCTCCTTCGCGGATCGTGAGGTTGACACCATTGAGAATGGGTTGATCCCCTACATTGGCATGGAGATCATTGATCTCAATCAGAATTGGCGCATCAGACTGAATCACGTTAGAGCTCGATTGGAATTAGTGAAATTGGAATTAGTGAGCGGTTTAATTGGAAATCATAGTCAACCAACTGAGCCCTCAAGCTTGAGGGCAAGAAGCTTGTCAGCCTCTGCAGCAAATTCCATGGGCAGTTGATTGAACACATCACGGCAAAAACCACTCACCATCATTGAAATCGCCTCTTCGAAGCCGATGCCTCGACTCTGCAGGTAGAACAGTTGATCCTCCGAGATTCTGCAGGTACTTGCCTCATGCTCAATCGCTGAACAGGGCTGCTGGCTGCGGATATAAGGATAGGTATTGGCTGCGGCCTGGTCGCCGATCAGCATCGAATCGCATTGACTGTAGTTCTTGGCACCAACGGCTTTAGGCCCAACTTGTACGAGTCCGCGATAGCTGTTTGATGAGCGGCCCGCGCTGATCCCCTTGCTGATAATTGTTGAGCGGGTCCGAGGGCCTAGATGGATCATCTTTGTGCCCGTATCTGCCTGCTGAAGATTATTGGTTAGAGCCACTGAATAAAACTCGCCAATGGAATCTTCTCCCTGCAGGATGCAGCTGGGGTATTTCCAGGTGATGGCCGAGCCGGTCTCGACCTGGGACCAGCTGATCTTGCTGCGATTGCCTTGGCAGCGGCCTCTCTTGGTGACGAAATTGAAAATACCGCCAAGGCCTTCTTCATTGCCCGCATACCAATTCTGGACGGTTGAATATTTAATTGAGGCATCATCCAGTGCGACAAGCTCTACTACGGCTGCGTGTAGAGTATTGGTATCAAACATTGGAGCTGTGCAACCTTCGAGATAGCTCACTGAAGCCCCTTCTTCAGCAACAATCAGAGTTCGCTCGAATTGGCCTGTGTCGCCAGAATTGATTCTGAAATAAGAGGATAGGTCCATGGGGCACTCTACCCCTTTTGGCACATAGACAAAGGAGCCATCGCTGAACACCGCCGAATTCAAGGCTGCAAAGTAATTGTCATTGATCGGCACGATCTTGCCAAGATAGCGCTCTATTACATCCGGGCGCTCCTTTACAGCCTCTGCGATGGAGCAGAATATAACGCCATGTTCTGCAAGCTTCTCTCGATAGGTGGTTGCAATTGAGACGCTGTCAAATACTGCATCTACAGCAACATTGCTTAAGCGCTTTTGTTCGCTAAGAGGAATCCCCAGTTTGTCAAATGTCTCCAGTAGTTTCGGGTCAACTTCGTCAAGGCTCTGCTTCTTTTGCTGTTGAACAGGAGCTGCAAAATATATGATGTCTTGATAATCAATTTTTGGATAGCCGATCTTTGCCCAGTTTGGTTCTTTCATCTTCCGCCACTGCCTGTAGGCCCTGAGTCTGAAGTCAAGTAGGAACTGTGGCTCTTCTTTCTTCGCTGAGATAAGGCGCACCACATCTTCATCAATACCCTTGTCTATCTTCTCTGTTTCAATATTGGTGACAAAGCCGTATTTATACGGCTGGCTGACAAGATCTTTCGTGGAACTGCTTGTCATTGATTCAGCTCGACGTCGCGGCTAGGAGTCCCATGCCCGTCGCCAGGGGCTCGGGGCTCTGGGGCTGGTTTGCTGAGTGGAGGGGCCAGGTTGAACCGGGTCTGTTCCCTGGAGAGTTGGCATCATCCACTGACCTGTTTTCTGCTGACCTGGTTCCAACTGATCTAGTGGTCGCTGGTTTGGGGGGCGATGATCTGGTTGGCAGGCCAGGGAGCCTGATGATCAGCCCAGGGCTCGCGAGGGCAGGTACCCGGAAACCGACTGAGGCGAAGATCATGGAGCGGGAGGAGCGATGGGGGAGCAACAGGCCTGGTTTCCGAGTGGACGGAGAGGCAGCTCCGGGGGATACGAAACGCTTCTGTTTCCTATCGTTAGAATAGGGCACGTCCACCCTTGGCGTAAGGCATTTCATTGTGGATGTCTGACGGCACTGAAAAACCGGAGAGATGGGGATCCGGCTGCCTGCGATCAAATTCACAGCTCCTATGCACCCAATCCCAGCGTTGGCCCAGATCGCACAACGATCTGAATCAGCGGTTTCCATTCACGCCATCCACCGACGCTGCATGGCATGGTTATTGAGTGACCTGCACTAAATGACGACACAGGCACAGGCCCCAACCCGTTACGCCGCTTTGTCCCTGCTGATCAGGCAGGGGGAGTGCAGTGCAGGCAGCCTTGCGGAGACTCTGGGTATCTCTGTTCAGGCCATGCGGCGACACCTGCGAAGTCTCGAAGAGGAGGGTCTTGTTGAAGCGAGTCCGTCCTGTGGAGGCCCTGGACGCCCATCCAACTGTTGGCGTCTGACCAGGCAGGGGCAGAAGCAGTTCCATGATGGAAGTGAGAACTTGGCTCTGGGCCTGCTGGAGTCGATGACGACGACCCTGCCACCCGAGATCTTCACGGCCCTGCTCCGGCAGCAGGCCATGGAGAAGGCAACCAATTACAGAGTTCAGATCGGTGAAGGCTCCATCCATGAACGTCTTGAAAAGCTTGTGCAGCTGCGGCGTCGGGAGGGTTATGTCTGTGAATCCTTTGAGGCTGAAGATGGCATTAGTTCCTGTCTCAGCGAATTCCATTGCTCTGTTCAGCGCATTGCAGAGGAATTCCCCTCCATCTGTGATCAGGAGCTGCTGCTGATTCGCCAGACCTTCCCTGACTGTCAGGTGGAGCGAGTGCACTGGCGTTTGGAAGGTGGCCATTCCTGTGGCTTCCAGATCACTCCCATCCAAGGGCATGGCTGAGTCGAGCAGTCCCCTCAGCCTTGATGAGATGGCCAGGATTGAGGCCACCAAGCTGCCGATTCTGGAGCGGCACCATCTCAGGCTTCTTTCCCACTGCCTGGCTTCTTTCAAACTGATGAGAGCTGATGCCGGAGCCGGTGCTCTGCCATCGCCATCCTCACGTCGAGAATGGTTGCTGCAACAGCAATCTGTGGCAAGTGATCCCGGCTTTCTGGACGTTTTGATCGAACAGTTCGAGGCGGCTGCTCAGCAACTCGAACATCTGGCAGCAGGGCTCGCCATCCATCCTCTGGAACTGACTCTGGACGATCTGATCCAAGCCTGCAGTGAAAAGAGGCAGAAACAAGCTTGAAGCAGATCGTCTGCCTTGAGACAACAGAAAACCTGGCCGCGCCAGCCCTTGATCCTTCTTCTGCAATCATCCATTCAGTGTTCAGTGCTTCTTCAGTGCTTCGATGACGCTTGTTCTGCCAGATGCCCTGAGTTTCTTCCGCCAGAGTTGTGGTCGCTGGCGATCCCAGCGCAGCAACCATCATCTGCTGCATCGTCGGGCTGAGGCAGGTGCCTCACTGATCATTGTTGAAGAGCTTGCTCAAGGGGATGAACGCCTGCAGCAGATTGCCGCGCTGAATCATCAGGATCCCCTGCGGATTATTGGCGGATGCTGGGTTCGCTGGAGTGGTTCGATGGCCTGGGATAAAGCCGGGGAAGCCCATGAGGATGAAACTGGATTCGGTCTGATCCCCACGGACGAACGAGGCAGGGCGGGATTGCTGCTCCGGGATCGAGGCTATGCCGAGAAGGCACCTGTGGCTGGGCAATTCCAGATGGATGACCAGGACGGCCTGATCCTGACAACGGACTACGAAATCATGAGCACATTGGAGCGCTTCTGGTTCGTTGGCCCTGATGTGCGCTTGAGAACGAGCACCGTGGAGGGTTTCTCCCAAAGTGCTTCCTTCTGTATGGAGACCAGGGTTGAAGCAGAGAATTCCGATGCCGAGGAGCTGATCGGGCCGGACTCCAGTCAGAACCTTGCATCAGCAGCAGACCAAGCCAAGATTTCCCTTTTCGGCTGGTAATAAATACTGTGCCCAACTATTACGGACTGTGAGTGCTGCCAGGCCCGAGCCCGGCCTCTCGCAGCAGCACTTATACGATCATCCATGTCTGATGCTGAAGCCTGAGTGTCTATTCCTCTTCTGAATTATGCGCTCACAACGCAGACCTCGCTTAGGCCAGGCGTTGCGTCCCTGCGAGTTGGCTCGGAGGAGGAGCCCAGAGCCATGCGCATGGACTGGGCCATGGACATGGAAAACCACAAGCATGTGGTTGAAGCTCTCTACCGGCAGATCTTCTTCCATGCCTTCAAGTCAGATCGGGATCCCAACCTCGAATCCCAGCTTCTCGATGGACAGATCACCGTTCGTGATTTCGTTCGCTCCCTGTGCCTGTCAGACACCTTTAAACGAACCTTCTATGGCTACAACAGCAATTACAAGGTGATCCGCCACCTGGTGCAGAGATTGCTGGGCCGCAACACCCATGGCAAATCAGAGGAGCTTGCTCTGGCCGTGGTGATGGGATCAAAGGGCCTTGATTGCATGGTGGATCAGATCCTCGATAGCGAGGAGTACCTCGATAACTTCGGCTACGACACGGTTCCACACCAGCGAAATCGAGTCCTGCCCGGTAGGGATCTGGGTGAGACCCCTTTCAACGTCACAACCCCTCGCTACGACGAGTACTACCGGGGAATCCTCGGTTTCCCGATGGTTGTGTTCTCTGCCGCTCCGGCAAAGGCAATTCCAGAGCGTGCCCGGATCACACGAGGCGGTTTCCCTTCCGACTATGTTCCCTGGGTGCGCACCATGCAGGTTGGCAGGGGCTTTGCACCTGCAGGCAACGCCAATATGGATTATCTCTCCAAGGTTCCCTACCGCAGCATTGGCCGCTGATCCCAAAGCAATTATTCGACCAGGGAACAGCTAAAAAAGTGTCTTACACAAGCGGGCTTTGCCCGCTTTTTTTTATGCCAAACCCCTTTCCATGACTGACTTCCATCTGAGATCGCGGAGTCAGTAGATGCTGACTCCAGTGCGATACGGCGTTCGAAAAGGGACATTTGCGAACACAATGATCCCAAACGAAACATGGAGACCCCGACGTGGCTCAAACCCTCTCTTCACTGGCACGTCTCACCCTGCGTCAACTGCGTCGACTCGCCAGTGATGTGGGCGTGACCCTTTACAGCCGTAAGAGCAAGGAAGACCTCGTTAACGCCATCGCCAAACGTCAGGATCAAAGTGGTATGGATCAAAGTGATATGGGCCAAAATGGCAAGGACCAAAGGGGCGGTGACCTCCGGGCTATGGATGCTGAAATGAGCGCCACACCACAATCCGATCTTGAAACCAGGGTTGTTTTTCTACCAAGAGATCCGCAATGGGCCTATGTGTTCTGGGAGATATCAGATGCAGACCGGCAACGTGCTCTAGATCAGGGCGCCACCCGGCTGTGCCTGCGTCTTGCTGATGTGACCGGCATTGACGATGGAACCACCCACCCACATACCCTTCAGGAAGTACCAGTAGATAGTCACAGCACGGAGTGGTATCTCCCCGTGCCCCTTTGTGATCGTGATTACAGGGTTGAGCTTGGTTATCGCATCGGCAGGAATTGGATGTCTCTTGCCCACTCTTCAGTGGCGCGTGTGCCTGCGCTGCATCCGAGTGAGCAGATCCTCGATCAGTTTGTGCCCTTTACTCTTGAAGCCACACCTAGCGCTGATATCCCCACTGTTTCATTGCTCCCTGCAAATCCAGAACAATCCACCGACAGCACTCTTCATGAGCGTTTGTATCAGAGCGCCACGACCAATTACAGCTCCCGCAGAGTCGGATCCGAGGGGTTCCACGAAAACAATCATTCAAACTCAGATCAGCCTTCGCTGAATGATTCAGGACTGGGGCTCTGGGCGAGCGGACGCAATGAGTCCGGGCTTGGTGGTGTGGCCCCGCGCCAACGCTCTTTCTGGCTTGTCGCTGACGCCGAACTGATCGTTTATGGCGCCACTGATCCCACAGCTCGTCTGACCATTGGTGGTGAAGATGTTCCCCTCTCCAAAGATGGCACCTTCCGGATCCAAGTGCCTTTCCGTGATGGAGAACAGATCTATCCCATCGAGGCCACGGCGGCTGATGGCGAAAACAAGCGCAACATCACTTTCAACTTTGAGCGGATCACCCCAGAAGACAACAGCACCCCAGCCAGCAAGGCCAAGGCAGAGTGGTTCTGAATCAGACATTGGAAAAAAACAACACCTTCATGCGCAGGTTTGTAGCGATAACCCCGATGGCAGGAGCAATTGCGTTCCCGCTGCTTGTTCCTCTTGCCATGGTCAGATTCGGTATTCCCACGGGGGTTGGGGTTGCCTTGGTGGTGAGCACCATCTGGTTTGTTTCGATGCTGCGCACATCAGAAATGCCCCACTGAAGAGCTCTTAATAGCGTACTTAATCAGCTCATCACGAACAATCGCAGAGGCTCAATTCCAGAGTTGAATCTCTGTGTTTTTGGACGGGGAACCCTCTAGGGATATGGGTTCAAAAAGTCTTTGAGATCTCAACCTTTGCTCTGGATCCTGCCAGCTCTATTTGCTTGCAGCAGTTGCAGTCAGGTTGGTGTGGTGATTGGCACCCCTCCGCCAGAACTGAAGCTGCCGCAAGCTGTGCAGGTGAGGTTCAACCACCGTGATGGTTCGAGATTCCGCAGCCCCCTGACGGGTAAATGGCGCAATGGAGATGATCTCGAAGCCTTTCTGATCGAGAGTCTCAACGAGGCCCGAAGCGAGGTTTTCGTTGCCGTGCAGGAGCTCACTCTGCCAGGGCTGGCGAGGGCTCTTGTCGCTGCCCATCAACGGGGAGTGGCGGTGAAGTTGGTGCTGGACAACAACTACAGCTGGCCCTGGACCAAGCTCCATGATGCTGATCTGAACCCGCACCAGCGGCAGCGTGTCAGACGACTCACTGCCCTGGCTGATCGCAACGGCGACGGTGTGCTGAGCAGCGAAGAGCGCTCTCAAGGTGATGCCGTTGGCATGTTGAAACGTCACGGCATCCCCCTGATCGATGACAGCGAAGACGGCAGCAGGGGCAGCGGCTTGATGCATCACAAGTTTGTGGTGATCGATGGCCGCCGCGTGATCACCGGCAGTGCCAACTTCACCAGCTCAGGCCTCCACGGCGATGCCGGCTCACCACGCACCCGAGGCAACGTCAATCATCTGCTCAGTTTCGATGAGGCGGCCCTTGCCGCTCTTTTCCGTGCGGAGTTTCTGCAGATGTGGGGGGATGGTCCAGGGGGTGCCAACAACAGCCGCTTCGGACGGCAGAAGGAGTCAGTTGGCATCCAGAGTTCCTTGGTGGGCGATAGCAAGGTTGAGGTCCTGTTCTCACCCCATTCCCCCAAACGGTCTGACCATGGTCTCCGCTGGATTGCAAGCCAGCTTGAGAAGGGTACCGAGACCATTGATATGGCCCTGTTCGTTTTCAGTGAGCAGAGCCTTGCCAACACCTTGCGGGAGCGCGTGAACAGAGGTGTCGCCGTGCGTTTGCTGGCCGACCCTGGCTTTGCCAGCCGATCCTATTCAGAAGTTCTGGATCTGCTGGGTCTTTCCATCCCTGATCGCTTCTGCAGGCTTGAAGCCGGCAACTCTCCGCTGCGGCCGCCTTTGGAGGCAGTGGGAACTCCCAGACTCAGTCGTGGCGACAAGCTCCACCACAAGTTCGCCGTGATCGATGGCAAAACAGTGATCACCGGCTCGTTCAACTGGAGCCCCTCTGCCGCTCACGTCAACGACGAAACCCTGCTGGTGATTCATTCCCCCCAGCTGGCGAAGCACTTCAGCCGTGAAATCAATCGGATGTGGCGGGGGGCTGATCTGGGGATCACGCCACGGATCAGGCGGAAGCTGGAGCGGCAGCGAGCCAAATGCGGGAGAGGGGTGGAGAGGAGCTGAGAAGACTGAGAAATGCGGAGAGTGGTTGAACTAAATTCCCGTATCAGCCAATCCCAAGGTCATGAAAACTGTTCTGAGCATCCTTGCCGCAGGTTCGTTATTGGTGACGACAGGCTGCGCAGAACTCCAAGAAATCGCCGAAGAGCACAAGGCAGAGCAGGCAGCGGAAAAAGCCAAAAAGGATCGAATTAGTACTCTCGACATAGATCAGCCCATCGCGAATCTCAGTGTTGAAGCAATCTCTGAGGAATTCGAAGCAAACTCAGTAATGGCTGAGAACAAGTACATGAACCAACCTGTTGAGCTCACTGGATATATCGGCAGCATTGACGACTCTCTATTTGACGAAAAGAATGTCAGCATCACTATCACAGGTGGCGAGTACAGCTTTTCATCCGTGAGCTGCTCTAAGCCTCGTAGCGCCCCCGAAGTCCGCGAACTCCGCAAAGGGATGCGTGTTGCAGTACGCGGCGTAGTTACCTCAGAAGAAATGGGAGTTGGACTTTCGCGGTGCAAATTCTGGTCGTTCTCACAGGATCGATGGATTGGAGCAAACCAAGCGACACAAACCCAAGGCACTTCATTCAACAGCTCACGCCAAAAGCAAGAAAGAACTTTGGCTTCCAATAGCCTCGAAAAGGAAAGTAGAAACCTGGCAGCACAGACCCAGACAGACGGCACTGAGATTCAAAAGGGTGCTTGCACTTTTAATGAAAAAACCATGGCTTGCACAGTCATGCGAACCGAAGATCGGATGACCATGATTTGGTCCGATGGAGTCACCGAAACCTACTCCGATCAGGGCGATGGGATTTTCGTTGATATTAGGGGAGGAAAGTGGATAAACAAAGCAAGAGGATCAAACCTATTACTTGAACACAACAACGGAAACACGATCACATTTGTATACAGCGCAAGTTAAAGACAAGACGCGACAAGGCATTCAAGACAACACAACCAATTGACGGTATCGATTCAGGGAAAGAACCAAAAACCCCTTTTGAGCATCCCGCCAGCTCTCGGCACAGATGGCTTCTCCCCTGGCTTTGGCAACTGGATCATCCCAACGCCCGAGGCGATTGATGAAATGGTCTCGACTATCCAGCCTCAACCTGACTTGGAGAGCACCGTTGTTGTCCCTCACCATCGGCGGCTGCTTCAACATCCCTCTCCCTTGCATGGGATTCGGGCTTAGGGCTGACACCCCTTAAAAGCCAAGCCATATCAACAAATCCAGCAGCCCTTCTTAGCCCTATGGGGGCTCATCACGAGATCCAGTGCCCTTTTGGCTTGGGTTCTGGCTTATGGAGTCAGGAGAGCCCTGAGCATCCCTGAGCGAATTCTTCAAAACCACTGCAATAATGAGGAGTCGGCACCCCACGCCTCGCCCGCGGAGACAAACTCCACCACAAGTTCGCCGTGATCGATAACCGCAAAGTGATCACTGGATCCTTCAATTGGTCGCCCTCTGCCGCCCACACCAACGACGAAACCCTGCTGGTGATTCATTCCCCCCAGCTGGCGAAGCACTTCAGCCGTGAAATCAATCGGATGTGGCGGGGGGCTGACCTGGGGATCACGCCACGGATCAGGCGGAAGCTGGAACGGCAACGAGCAAAGTGTGGGAGCGGCGAACAACGGAGTTGAGAGTGACTTGAGCTATAGCTTTGAACACTTGCAAATCAAAGTAAACTTGTAAAATAAAACTCGACTTGCATATGTCTGGAGGGTCGCAATACCTTGACGCCTTGGCTAGAAGTAGAATGGATAAATTGACTGGTGATCGAATGATTTACCAGCGAAAGCTTTACTAATGCTTGAAGGCAAGGCGTGTTGCTTTGTTCGCCGGCTGATGCTTCGTGCCCAGGGATTTTTGCTCTATATAGGCAAACAATCAAAGCTTAACCCTCGACGCAGAAAAGTCTTTTGCATGGCAAATGGAAATCGCCGTACTAGGCCACTCAAATTTTGCTTTTTCTGATTAAGGGCTGGCTGGAATAAGCTCTTTGTGGACTTTTGCTTTAAGCAGAACGCGCTTTTTAAGGCATGAGAGGAGCTCTTGAATGCGCACTTCATCAACTAAATCTCTGCGAACAACCAAACTCTCTCCGCTCATTAAGCCAAGATCATAGTTAAGCACGCTGAGATTTTTCATCACCTCCAATCCCAGGCATGTTGCATAGCAGAGGGTGACTTGATCTTCAGTTTTGTTTTCCCAATATGCCTTCTTGTATTTCTTCATTCGAGACTCTGTATTCCATAGGCCATGGGACTTAAGATGTTTCTCTGTATGCGGAAATAAACCACTTGAGAGCGATAGCGATGGAAAACTCTCAAGATCTTCTGAAGAGATTTCCTTGCATTGCATTAATGGATGCTTGGCATCTGCAACTAGTTTGACTGGCGTATAACATAGATCAATAACGCAAAATTCCGGATCATCTTTGTCAGGCAGATCGGGTTGATAGCTGCCAATCCAGGCATCAATGATCCTTTCTCGCAATAAATAAAGAGGCCGCTCCATGCCAAAGTGATCCCATATTCCATTCAACCATCCCTCAGGTGCAGGATCAGTCAATGTTGGTCCAGCCCAAAAGGTTGCTTCTAAACGAAGTTTTGCTTGATGATGATTAAATCTATAGAACTGATGTACATTTCTTTCCATTCTCAAAAGTGTGCTATCTCCTCTCAGAATCCATTCGCTCAAATTGTCTCTTTCCATTCTGAGCGTGAATAGATCCAAGACATCATTATTACGACGAGAAACAGTACTTTGGGAGCAATTCAATCGTGAAGAAGCTTCTTCTCCAGATCGAACCCACATCTGGATATCTAGGGACTCCAACTCCTCAACGCTGACCATCAATGAAAATGATTCTCATCGAAGATTACCAAAGTAAGCTGATGAAATCAAGCCATTAGGCGGTCCTCTCACTCCTAATCGCAATTCTCGCAATTTAGACTTGCTATTCATGATCCAAAGGGAAGAGGCCAACGAAGGCACTAGTAAGATAGAAGCAATCCAGATATAGATGTAAACTGGAAGCAATTAGTCATTTCAGGTCATCCTAAGTAACGACATTGACAGTCAAGACCTTGCTAAAATAAACTGGAGGTAAGGACGTGATCACCCTGTTCTTCTGCTGTCGAGGATTCGTATCCTATGCGCTTCACCTTTATCACAAAAGCTCTGAACGCTTGCTCGAATCGTGTCCTCTAAAGGTCTTCCCTTTGTAGAGCAAATTAGTTTCATCCTGCCATCAAGCTCAAGCGGCATGCCGACACTTGATTTTCTTGAATCAAGACCACACTTAATCTTCTATTTGGGCTTCCTATATGAAGACCAGATTCATTCAGGCTTGTAACGATAGCTCGTGATATCGCTCATGCTAAGAAAGATGCGGAACTCGCATTATTCCTATGGAGGGATTGGTGTGGCTTGTTGACTTTTTTGACGATTGTGCAGGCGTCTCTAAGTAATAATTATTGAGTGCATACTCTAAATAAAAAAAAGACGACGGCAGCTGCTGGATCCTGATTAGCTGTTGGCGAGACTCCGCTAGGAGGCTGTCCAAGACGTCTTTTTGGCTTGGAGCAGGCTGTCCGTTGAACCGAACAGTCTGAACACGTCTTGCTTGCCCGAGGGCGAAGGCAGAGCCACAGTTAGGACTGAAACGCAGAAAAAAACGGAACGTCAACGAGAGATTTTCAGCAGACTTGTTGTGTTCATGTGTCTCTCGCTTGCTAGCTGCAGCCAAGCGCCCATTGCATTGTGTTGTTCAGTTGCCTCATTTCACGAAGAATCGCTGATCAAGGCAGTGATCTGATCCCATAATGCAGAGAAGCGGCTCCCCTCACTTGGCTCTCGACCAGCTCAAAGCATTTCTGCAAAAGATGCAGGATGATCAAGTTCTTCGCGAACAGGTCCTTTCGGCATCCACTGCTGACGATGTTGCCCTGATCGCTCTGAAACTTGGATATGAGTTTTCCGGGGATGAGCTGCTGAGGTTCTCGGGTAAAAAGGTGGGCAGAGTCACGGTCAACAAAAATGACCTGCCTGGTGAATATAATTAATGGCCAAGGAATTTGAGCCTCTTTTATATCCACGCAACTGTTGATTGTGCCGAGGGCAGCACACAAATGGCTGTCAATTCAAGCGCTTATTCTTTCTAAGTGTTGGTGCTCTGGTCGTGCCTGGGCCTAGGTATTGCATGCTGGTGGCGATGTCTCCAGGTGTTAATCAGGAAGGAAGGCAGCGATTCTGGGCCTTGCCTGGTGGTCAGCACGGCAAGCAGGCTTCGATAAAAACCAGGGACGCACCACCGCCAGGGTTGGGCATTTACCCATTCGCACCGTACAACGCTACCGTTATGATAGATTCAGTTTGGACTTGTGCCTGTGACGGATCTCGGTAATGCTTCCCCTGCGCTGGCGGAGCCCAGCGCAGGGGAAGCAAGACTTTCGCCCCACGGAGATGGTCGAGATTTCGCCCCCTTGTTGTTGTTCGTTGCGGATGGCTCCCTATCTGATTGGTTCGCCACGTCGAGGCGTGGTTGGATTCAGTCCTCGTGCCCGCTAGCTGCGGAATAAGAT
>MPLX02204137.1_pt1 | contig 18996 bp, 17 predicted proteins | sample 1617341 | NCBI WGS metagenome assembly MPLX02 (sample SAMN05944804, study PRJNA350692) | marine metagenome | biome: marine; feature: ODZ; material: water; isolation source: 120 m water sample filtered on 0.2 um supor filter | place: Pacific Ocean | collected 2012-04-08 | depth 120m m | reverse complement strand
AGCAAAAAAGAACAGTAATCGGTTATCCTTATCGTAGCCATACTCATCGATGAAATTCTCGAACTGGCTCTTCAACTCCCGGTTGGAGGAATTAAGATGTTTTTCAACTGAGAAACCCTGTGCTTTGAGAATTTTCTCGACTCTTTCGAGTTCACCCGGGATGCTTTGGATATCGGGCCAGTGCTGGTAGTCACTTACGCCGATCAACAGTGCGTAACTGCCCCGGTACAGATCTATCGAGGCCCCTGTTGTGGAATCGTGGGCCATCACTTTAAAGCCGCGAACCTCCGCCATGACAGAGGCCCCCATGGTGAACAGCAACAGCAATGTCCAGATGATTCTCATGACTCTGCAGATTGCAGCCGATTTGTCGTGTGATAAATTGATATCGCCATGGCTATTATATCGTTTCGGGTAAGAGCGCAAATCTGTTTGTTCTTGATCCATAATAGGGTTGTACCCGATGAACCGGCATCAAGAATAACCTTAGTGCCGGAAACGGCAATTCGTAGGTTTGCCGTCGCACCACAGTAGGAAAATACCAAGAGCTTATAAGGTTAAGCCGGTTAACTATTCTCGCAGTTGTTCTGCTTACAACAGCGTTACCATTGTTAAGAGCGTGCTAACAACAGCCTTCTTTAGGCTATTAATAATAGGAGTGATATCAAATCTGAACAAAAAATGGAAAAGGTCTATCTGCGATGATACGTACATAGCCACTCACTTCTTATCTAACAGCAGATCGCCTCCTTTCGCTTTTCTTACCCTTGTTGCAATGTTTTATCTCGACGGCCAACCATCTTGGCAAGCAGCGCTAGCAATTGATCTCGCTCGTGCTTGCTCAACTCTTTTAGGGTTATCTCCGAGATATGATGGGCGGATGGGATTGCAGCCATAAGAGTCTTCAGGCCCGCTGGGGACAATCGCAACTTCAGCTTACGCCGGTGGGTTTCGTCCAACGACCGTTCAACGTATCCTCGCTCCACCAATCGCTTAACAATGCCTTGGATAGTAGCTGCATCAGTATCAATCATCCGTCCTAACTTGTTCTGGGTGATATCCTTGTTTTTGTAAATAACGAATAGCGCCGAGAACTGCGGCGGTGTCAACGATGCAGGGGGTATGTGCTTTTGGAATACGAGCGATGCATATTGGTGAGCCCTTCTCAGCAGAAATCCTATCTGGTTATCTAATCTATACTCACAATCATGACTATCAGTCATGGTAGTCAACCGTAAGGATACGGGCGGACACTAGGCACAGGGCTAGCCCCTCTCTACCGTAGCCAGGCGCTCTGCAGGGGGAGTGTTGCGGGACCGCTGACAACGTATCCCGCCATCAATGATTACCATGCTGATTCCGGGTAAATCACCACCACGAATGCTTTCCAGTATTGTAGCTCCCGCACTATGTTGGGCTCGATCCATAATCACAAAATCTGCAGCCCGGCCCGACTCTATTAACCCACAGTCGAGATCTCGCTGGTGGGCCGTATTACCAGTTGCGAAGCAAAATACCTCCTCTGGGGCGGTTTCACCCATGCTCGATAAGAGCGCAACCATGCGGAGAATACCGAGAGGTTGAGCGCCGGATCCAGCCGGTGAATCAGTGCCTAAAATAATTCGTTCTGGCTGTCCCAACTCTACTGTGGTGCGCATCGCATACAACGCAGCGAGTTCATTACCGTTGTGCACAATCTCAACAGAACGGCTGCACTGCTCACACAAACAGCGAATCTGTGGCAGCGGTAAAGCCGTATGACCCCCATTGATGTGCCCTATCACATCGGCATCTGCCTCGAGCACCACATCGGAATCTATCAACCCGGAACCAGGTATCGAAGGCCCACCCGTATGGATGGTACTTTGGATTCCATACTTACGTGCCCACGCTACCATTTGCCTGGCTTCATCGCCTTGCTTAACACCGCCCAAACCCACCTCTCCCAATAACTTCACCCCAGCATCAGCCAAATCTTTGAAGTCCTGTTCCTCCATCCCTTTTTCTATGACTGGAGCACCCGCGTGAAGTTTTACACCTCCAAAGCGGGTATTACTGAAGGCGCGTTGTGCCGTTATCGCTAACGCTTTTAAGCCAACCACGTCTTTAGGGCGGCCGGGGAGGTGCACCTCACCCGCAGATATCATGCTGGTGACACCGCCATTCATATAACTGTCTATCCAATTGACCTGATTCTGGCGAGGGGTCCAATCACCAAACACCGGGTGCACGTGACTATCAATCAAACCGGGGCAGACAGTTGTCTCCTGTGCATCTACAACAATCTCGGCCTGTTCGGTGTCAATGTCATTGTGTTTTCCTATATCGACGATCCGGCCACCGATAACGACGATCGTATCGGCATCGAGAACAGGATTGGAAATATCGCCTGAAAGAAGCAGGCCGATATTCTTAATAACGAGTTTCTTCTCTGATTCATCCATTTTGCTTACCCTTAGAATCTCAACATAACTGAGTTATGAGTACTGACCACATCGCTTCCTTACTCAATGGCAATCACCTGAGGCCGTCCTCCCCTTTTGCCTCCTCAGCCTTAAGGCCACCTACCCTGGGTAACGGCCTCCCACTATCGGTTACCGAAACACAAACCATAAGTTCATCAGCACGTGGTGCATCACTTACGCGCACCTCCATGGCGTCGAAGTGACTTCGCACATAAGCCGCATCTTTATGTCCCAACGGGACATCAATAGGTGTCCCAACTCCTCCGATCTTTTTTGAAGACGGCACCAATGCAGCCCCTTTCTCAACGGCCTTACGCAATGGCGCGCCCAAGCGTGGATGCAGAATGGCCGCTGCATGCTCCAACTCTCCGTTCTCTCCAACCACCACGGCTTTACCGTAGCTTTCCGCTTTTGCAGGCTCAATCCCCAGGGCAGATACCGCTTTTGCGCCCAAGATGCCGCCTAACTCTGCTCCAATCTCCATCAATACTTCCAGATCCTCCTGATACTTTCCCGCGAGAGGATTGGCGATAACCGCGATTGCTGTTGCCTTGCGTACAGGCGGCACAATATTCTTGTCCATCTCAAGATGGGTTTCTTCGATAACAACCTGGTATTTCCGGACCTGTGATTTCATCGTAGACCATCCTCTCCTTTAATATCTTGTGACTGGAGTCCGCCAACTCGGGCATGTACCCGCGGACCACATGACATAACCAGAATCAACGCAATCTCATCTACCTGAGGAGAGTCGCTAATCCCCACCTCGATGGCGTCAAAATGGCTTCGCACGTATGCAGCGTTAGTATGTGTGATCGGTATGTCAATCCGAGTACCAACCGAACCAACCTTCTTGGTTGATGAAACAATGGCCCTGGTATCCCCTAACAACTCACGCATCGCATAACCACCTGGCACGTGCCATAACGCTCCATGCTCGCGCTCCCCACCTGCTCCAACAATGGCTCCTTTTCCATAGCCATCTATTTGCGAACTATCTCCACCCATAGCTGACAACAGTTGCCCAGCTGCCTGCAGCCCTAATGGCTGCAACTCTTCCATAAAAAATGCAATATCTTCTACGTATTTCCCGGAAAACGGGTTCTCAATCACGCAGGCTATCGAGCCCACCTGGCGAGGCTGTTCCCGTGCCGGTCCTCCCTCATGAAAGGTCTCCTCAACCACTATCTGGGTCTTGCGCAATACAACTGTCATGCCACACTCCTTAATTCTTCTTTATCGGGTCGAATTGAAGGCAATAGTACCGAACCTCCCAGGATCCGCTTGAATCCGGCCAGGCATAGCACAGCAGAGTGAATATAGCCCTGATCAATCCATTGCTCTGCAACGGCTACACCTCTGTCTAACGCTATCGACACCTCTTCGAAAGACAACGGCAACACCTTCACTACGACCTCTCTTTCGCCAAGATCGGTATCCATCTCTATCTGATTTGCTCTTTGGCGAATCACACCCGGGTGCCCCGGAAGATCAATATGATTGGCGATTAAAGTAGCTGCTGCATCTGCCACAGATGCTTGCTCAGCTATAACGGTAACTGCATCGGCAATTCCCAAAGAAAAACTTCTGCCCCCCTGACCGCGTGTGGCACGACCGGATGTCGCAATACCTCGACACGGTGAGTCAAATCCCAGAGACACGACTCCTTCAAGCTCGATGGATTGAAGATTGGGTATGATCCCGCAATCAAACTGGCTCCCTGGGGTCAAGAAGAATGCAATATCACCCCCGTTATTAATCCACGCACGTTTCAGATCCGCTGCCTCACAAATTGCTGTCAGCACAAACTGCGCTACTGCTCCGGCGACAGATGCCATCGGTGTAACTCGCTCAGCCAGAAACGGGATACACGCTTCGTACATTATCCTGCCAACCGGCGTATTGGGTGGCATGCTGCCAGGTTTGAGTTCAGTTCTAAGGCGCGGTAGCTCTGATACCAGACTCTCAAGGAGAGGAGCAAACGCTGTTGCTGCTGCGGCGTACGCCTTTTCGCATTGCGATTGCCTGCCTTCCACCTGCACTAAGAGACTGATAGGTCCATGATGCAGATGTAGGCTCTGACCATGCCTTATCCATGAAGCCGTTGCCCTTTGCATCACCCAAACCCCGGGTGATCAAACGGCCAGGAGTTGCTCGGACACCATGATTCAATGCGAGCACTGTCGCCCAGTTGTTCGATAACCTGCTCAACAGACACCACGTGGTCTGTATGACCGCCACAGTCACGATAAAGTGCGGCTGACATGGTGAACTCAATCGGTGCCACCAAGGCAGGTGTTGGGACGTACCCGAATGCATTATCAGGAAGACAAAGCACATCGACCATTAGTGTTATTCCGCCTCCCGGATAGACATACACCGGGGCCCCGCCCATGGTGACACGACTCAATTTCGCGCTGACTGAGTTTGTCAGATTGATCGGATTCCTGGTCACCCCGGATCTCAGGGAGCCTCCCGCGCCCGCCATAAATAAAACAGTTGTGAGAGAAGCTTCACAGTTTTCGCCGATCCGCTTGACCACATCACGAACGGGAGCAGGTAATGGCTCTTCTACCGGATTAAGATCATCGTCAAACACATAGTAAATCGACTCATCTCCTGTGGTACTGGTAAACAATAGCCGTAATCCAGGCCATGCAATATCGGGGTCAATCTTCTTAAGCAGTGACAGAGGGTGTTCTATATCCGTGCCTCCCCATCCTAATCCTGGATTGGCGACCTGGAAATAGCGTCCTGGCGTTGACTTACGCCCCTTAATCTTGATTCCGGAACTGGGAATGTTCAGACACTTGCCCGCCTGGTGCTCAGACAAGAGGCCAGTAATGTGGTCGTCAACCACGACAACTTCATCGACATGACCAACCCATTGCTGAGCAAACATACCGATCGTCGCAGAGCCGCAGCCTACCCGCATACGCTGCTCCTTTACCTGATTAACGATTGGCGCTTGACCCGCCTGGAGACAAATCTCTGATCCATCGTCAATGGTCAGATCAACTGACTGTTTGTTGGCCAATGTCATTAATGTTTCACAGGTAATGCGCCCTTGCCGGCGCGTACCACCTGTCAGATTGTTTACGCCACCTAGTGAGAGCATCTGGGATCCATACTCTGCAGTGGTAACATGTCCGACCTGCTCGCCCTCACAACGAACGGTTGCAGTTTCAGGGCCCAGATGTCGATCCGTATCAATCTTTACCTTCAGGCCGCAATAACTAAAGATACCTTCCGTCACCACAGTAACCGTATCTACGCCTTTGTGTTCCGATGAAACAATAAACGGCGCGGGCTTGTAATCCGGATAGGTTGTACCAGAGCCGATCCCGGTAACGAAAGTATTTTCAGGGCGAAGTAGCGACCCATCCCAACTTTCGTCTTGTTCAGCAAAAGATACCAACTGACCTTGCCGGTCAAGTGAGCGTTGTGCAACCAATAAAGGATCGCAGCGCACGAGCCTAGCGTCTTCGTTGGCATAACGATCACACGCGCCTGCCTTTCCTGGCTTAATCCGGCACAGAACCGGGCAGGCATCGCATCGGATAATTCCCGTATCTCCCTCAACTGCACCGAATTCACTGGTACGGTCAGTAAGGTTTCTCTCGCCTCTATTAATCATGCTCTACACCTGCGTTGCAGATAGCATCTCGAACACGGTGGGGCAACAGGGGAATCTCTCGCATCATTACCCCAGTACCGTCGCGAACCGCGCTTAGAATCGCCGCGGGCGTCGGTACCAATGCCGGCTCTCCCACGCCTTTAGCTCCATAAGGCCCAGAAGGCTCTGGAACTTCGATAAGCTTGATATCAATAGTCGGAATATCCCCTATGGTTGGGATCAGGTAATCGTGTAGATTCTCAGTCTTTTCAGGCAGGTATTCTTCCATCAAGGCCATACCCAGCCCCTGTGTAATGCCGCCCTGAATTTGGCCTTCAACCAGAGACGGGTTGATAGCCCTGCCCACATCATGAGCAGCAACAAACCGAATCGGCTTAACGATTCCAAGTCTGATATCGGTATCGACACTACAGATCTGAGTCGCAAAGGCAAATGTAGCGTAGGCATTCCCCTGCCCTTTTTCATCTAACATCGTAATCGGGGGATCAAATTCTCCAATTCCTTCGGCAACAATTCCATTGGCGTGCCCTAGTTCAGACAAATCAACTGTCCGCACCTCATGATTGTGCTTGCTTGCAAAAAGATACTGGCCGTTCAGTGTCAAAGTCCAGTTGTCATCCACGCCAAGAATGGTCAACAGTTTTTCCCGGAGTGAGCGGCCTGCAAGAAAAGCTGCTTTGCCAGAAACAAAAGTCTGGCGCGATGCAGACGTCTTGCCCGCATCGGCTGTCAGGTCGGTATCGCCAATCACCATGTCAAACGTGTCTATTGCCAGACCAACCGCATCAGCCATGATCTGTAGCAGCACGGTAGTCGAACCCTGGCCAATATCCACAGCGCCACTGAAGAATATCAGCCTGCCATTTCTCTTAAGTGCGACACGCATTGTGGATGGATTACTTAGTCCGGTGTTACCACAGCCATACCACATACAAGCGATACCAACTCCGCGACGGATATCGCCAGCCGCAGTCCTATTAAACTCTTCAGCCTGCTGGACCATATCGCACCAATCACTGCGTACGGCTTCCAGGCATTCCACCATTCCGACGCTATGATCCAGTTTCTGTCCTGAAGGTGTAATATCGCCAGGTCGAAAGGCATTGAGCAATCGAAACTCCAGCCGATCTATATCTAGCTTCTCGGCTAATTCATCGTAGAGTAACTCCTGAGCTAGCGCAGCTTGGGGAGTACCAAATCCCCGAAACGCGCCACTGGGCGGATTGTTTGTATAAATCGCCCGCGTCCGACAATGGATGCGGGGCACCGAGTAAGGACCAGTGCAATGCACCGGCACCCGGCCCGCCACCGTTGGACCCCAGGAGGCATAAGCACCGGTGTCATAGTCCCCGTTTAACTCGAAACTCTGAAGATATCCTTTCGAGTCGGTCGATGCGCGAACCTTAATCTTAGCTGGGTGACGTTTGGTACTGGATATCATGGACTCAGCACGGCTATAGACAGTACAGACCGGCTGCTTCATCAGCCACGCCGCGACGGCCAGGATCGGCTGAACAGACACATCCAGTTTTCCACCAAACCCCCCGCCACACGCTGTGGGAATAACGCGGACAGCGCTGGTTTTGACACCTAATACGTTGGCTACTTCTTCGAGATCCATATAGGGCGCTTGAGTTGGGGCTGTAACTTCGATTCGGTCACCAATACGTACTGCATAACCCGCTTCAGGCTCTATATACGAGTGCTCGACACGCGCTGTTACCCATTGCCCCTCGACCGTCACCCCTGACTTATCAATAATTGCCTGATCATCACCCCGTTGGGCACACCCGTGTATAAGAATATTGCCTGGTTTATCCGCGTGAATACGGGGCGCATCAGGTGCAAGAGACTCGGTAAGATTCAGCAGTGGCTCTTCCTGCTGCCATTTGATAGGCAACGCGTCAAACGGTATTGCTTCAACACTCTCTTTCTCTCCAACCAAGGCCAGGATGGCCTCACCACGGTAACGAACCCTGCCGTCCGATAGCACTGGCTGATCCTTGATGTGAGGATAAATACCAAAGCCGTTCTGCCCTGGAATATCTTTCGCAGTCAATACCCTTGTTAACCCCGAATTGCGCGAATAAAGCGTTGCAAAATCACCAAGAACAAAACGAGCACTGGCGTATGGCGAGCGAACAACCCGCAGCCAAAGAGCATCAGCTGGTGCAAAATCTGACCCGAACTGTTCGCTTCCACTGACCTTCTCCAGGCCATCTTTCCGGGGCACCCTAGCACCAACTATTGCACCAGTTGTCTGCGGTATATCCTGCGCTGCGCTATTTCTGCAGCGCAATCGACGTGCAGCATACTGCACCCCTTCGATGATCTTGATATATCCGGTACAGCGACAGAGGGTACCGCCCAACGCATCCTGTATCGCCTCAACATCTGGATCCACGTTACGCTTTAGCAGATCAAGCGATGACAAAAGCATGCCGGGGGTGCAGATTCCACATTGAGCTGCACCAGTATGATGAAATGCGAGACGTAATTCTGCCAGTATTGGTTCTTCCTTAAAGCCCTCCACGGTCACAACCGTTTGACCGTCACACTGCCCTATGGGCACCAAACATGAACAGACCTGCTTTCCCTCCAACAACACAGTGCATGCACCACAGTCACCGGTTTCGCAACCGATCTTGGTTCCAGTAAAGAGCAACTCTCTTCGCAGCACCTGCGCCAGGGGTGTCGCCGCAGGAGACGCAATGTTGTGGCTGTTACCGTTAACAATCAGTTTCATAAATCGGCTATCCAATCATCCCCTGGGCTCCCCGCCGAGAGGTTGATAGCTTATGTGCCAGTTCCCCCAGTAAGCGGCTCGTCACCACACATGCAGCATCACGCCGATACTCTGCACTCGCTCTCACATCATCAATCGGAGTGAGAACATCGAAATCACTGGGTTCTACCAGTTCTGGCAGATTCACATGAATTGAGGTTCCGAGCAGTCGCTGCTCAAGCGAAGGTATCTGTAACGCCACAGCTGAACACGATCCAACTGCAACCGAGACCGAGGCAATCTCATCTTCCTCATTGATATTGATAAGCACGGCCACTGCCACAATGGAGATAACCAGATAATTTCGCGCCCCCAATTTCATGAACGCCCCGTAACCCGCAGCAAACTGCTTGGGAATCCGTATCCCAACTACCATCTCCTTGTCGCTCAAAACAGTGCTTCTGTTCCCCAAGATAAACTGATCAACAGGAACAAGTCGGCTAACGTCGGCAGATTGAATTTCAACCACAGCGTTTAACGAAAGCAGGGGGGGCATAGCGTCCGCTGCTGGCGACGCGTTACAGAGATTACCCACTAATGTGGCACGATTTTGAACCTGCTGCCCCCCAACACCCTTTGCTGCTGCAATCAGACCATCGAAGCCAGGGGGCAGGCTTGAATCAATAAGGTCGGCCCATGTGGCCAGAGCACCAATGCGGTAATGATCATCTCGCTCGGCTATACCTTGGAGCGCCTCAATTCCACTTATATCGAGCCAGCTCTTTTGAGATCGAGACCCCGACCACATTTGATTGCTGACCTGGCCGGGGTAAACATCGGTTGCGCCCGCGACGATGGTCACATCGTGCGCCGACAGGCATCTGAGAGCTTCTCCCAGGGCTCTGGGCCGGTGATACAAGGCCACATCCGTTTCTGATAAGGATTCCACCCGCCCCCTCTTTTTTTCTGGCTGAAAAGCTCAAACCGATAATGCACTTAACTCAGCAATATACCCTAGTGATTGATCGTATACAAACAATCGCCGCTCAACCCTAAAGACTGGCCATTGCGCCAAAGTCAAAGTGCGAGAATCGCTATAACTAACGGATTTTAATGGATTCTTCTGGGCTTTAGCTTGGGCTCATAACCCATGGGTCGAAGGCTCGCGCCCTTAGCCATCACCCCTATCCTATTACCATATATCTGGTATGGTAATAGGATAGATGGCATGAAATACGAACTGCGAACGACCCTGATCTGTCTTCTGGCACCTTTGTTCTTGTTTTACAGCAAGATGGTGCTCTCAGGTGATCGCACATTGGCCGATCAAGTAGCCGGCATCTACTGCGGTCGCGTGATGAATTCATGTAACGGCATGCTGGATAACTACCGAATTCGGGTGCAAAGGCTGTCGAAAAATAAAGTGTCGATCTCTCGTAACATTTCATCCACCTGCCCTGGTTTGAAGGCCCAGGCAGATCTCAAAGAAGAGATCATTGAGGGCGTCACGTCAATCAGGCTGCAAGTCCCCGAGGATTGGCTGGTGGTTTACTGCCCGCAGTGCCCCCGGACTAACGGCGCCTATGTTCACTCAAATGATCGATTGTCTTATGTACTTCCATACGATACCTCGATAACGTGGCGGGTCGATCTTGAGATGTTCTCTGGCACCAAATCCGAATCAGGGCCCTGCCTTGTTGAGAATTAATCACCAGGTCAATGTTTTCTGTTATCACGATAAGCTATCTGAGAGTTTTATTTAATCTTCTACAACGGAATCTCTTCTGTTTCTTCGTCTTCAGTTCTTTAATATCAACCACAAGGAGTTGTGATGAGCGTACTAGACATGGTGATCTGCCCACAATGTATCGAGGAGCACCCACAGATAAGAGACGACCAGAGCGCCTATCAGGAACATAGCTGTCTTGGTGTCGCGGTAGTTGAGGATAAAAACGGTGTTATTGGAGTAGTAGTGAGGTGTGAAATACACCAAATCATGTGCGATGCGTTCCAGATCGCTCAAGAACGCCAGGACCAGATCAAGGAAATGATGGGGAGATAGGCGGGCAAAAAAAGGATAGGAGCGTACTCCTTATCTTGTTTTCTGGGTGACGTTGATCGGTAATAACGTTGAACCTCTCGCAGTAGCGATTCTCCTGCGGGGACCCAGGCGTGATATAAGTCGTCTTTGCACCGACAGCCTGATCGGGTTTCTGAGGGCATCAGCAATAAGCTAAGAGTCATTATCCGATCTGTTCGATGCAGGTACGCCGCGCACGATCACGGTGCACCAGCATGGCTCACACCGAAAGCCTGACCGGCAACTTTATCGGTGCTTTCGTGTCCGCCGGTTTTTGTGATTGCGCCTGGCGAGATTCATACTGCAACAGTTAAGTCGGCCCATTTCTATGACAACACCGCTCAATTCACCCCGCTTACAGGGCAACCTGCTCGCGGTGCTCAGCATGCTGCTGTGGGCGACCAGTTTTCCGATCACGGATGTACTGCTGAACACCTGGGATCCGCTGTCGCTGGCCATGATCCGGCTTAGTGGCACCGGGCTGGTGTTAGCACTGCCTGCCATGATCAGGATGAAAAGATCCGCCTGGCAGAGCTGGCCACTGAAAGAGGCGTTCCTTACTGGCGCGCTTGGCATCGGTATCGGCACTGCGCTGATGAATTTTGGTATACGCTATTCCAACCCGATCAATATTGCGGTAATCGCAACCACTGTGCCCGTAGTCTCGATCATCATGGGTGCTTTGCGTGGTGAAGAACGCGTCACCCTCAAGGCCGCCATTGCGATTTGCCTTTCCCTCGCTGGTGGCGTGTTGGTCTCAGTCTCCAGCCTGCAAACGCGAGCTGGGTTTGAGGGTGGCGAGTTACTGATGATAACTGCGGTTATTCTCTGGACCTGGTACTCACGAATCTCGGTCACCCGGCTACTAGTAATACCGGCTCTCCCGCGGGTCATGCTCGGGATGATTGCCGGCGGCATGGCGTTGTTGCCGATAATCGCTATCGTGCACTGGGGAAAGCTGGCGGAATTGAGTTTCTCTTCCACCTCGACAGACCTTCTGCTTATTACCTGGTTATGTGTTTTCGGAGTCGGCGCAGCCATGGTCTACTGGATGATGAGCGCCGAACGCATCGGTGTCACCGTAGCTGCCATACACATCAACGTCGTACCGTTCTACGTGCTTATGCTGATGCTGCTGTTTGGTGGCTCTTTGCTCCTTTCCCAGGTCGCAGGTGCGGTGCTGGTCGCCGCCGGTGTGGTTCTGGCGCAGGTGGCGAGCAGTTCCAAGCCCTCCCAGGCGTGAACAAGTGCCAACCCCTCTGCTGATGGATTCTGCGACCACTCATTTAGCCAATGATATTTTTTCGCTCAAGCATAGTGCCTGTGCAGCAAAGGATTTTCCCCAGCTGGTGTATTGTTGTATTCTGTCACCGGTGCTAAGCGCGGGGCTGTTAGCGCAAGCGTAAATGAACATTTTTATATCCAACACATCAGGCGAGATATATTGTGAAATTTTTTGACTGTCAGGCCGCACCGTCACCAAGAAGGGCTCGAATTTTCATTGCGGAAAAAGGATTAACCGTCGACCCGATTCAGGTTGACTTACGATCCGGCGAGCAGTTGAGTCCTGAGTTCAAGGCAATCAACCCGCACTGTACCGTGCCGGTGCTGGAACTGGACGATGGCACTCGGCTAACAACCACTGCCGCAATATGGCATTACCTGGAAGCCGAATATCCGGAACCTTTGCTGATGGGCAAGAGCCCACGGGAACGGGGCATGATCGCTGATCTGCAGTGGCACATTGAGATGAACGGTATTATGGCAATGGCAGAATACCTGCGTAACTCCGCTGCTGGCATGAAAGGCCATGCCTTGACGGGTTCAGTCGGCTACGAGCAGATACCCGAACTTGCTGAGCGGGGAAAATTACGGGTACAACATTTTTTACAAGGCATTGATGATCTGATTGGTGAAAAACCATTTGTCGCCGGGGATAATTTTTCCGTTGCCGATATTGACTTGCTGGTGCTGGTCGATTTTGTCGCCTGGCGCAAGTTGAGTTTGCCGGAGAACGCAACCAATGCATGGCGCTGGTATGAAACCGTAAGTGCTCGTTCGAGCGCGAAACTCTAACTGGTCAAATCTTTCCCAAATCGGCAGTGCCCGCTCTCGCTGTGGTGCTGCCTTGTACAGGTGTATCTGGAAAAAGGACGCGCATTTTTTCAGGAAACACTCTATGATTGGTGTCGCATTCCCAATAATCTTGAAGTATGTGGCCAACCGATGAGACTAGGGACTTAACCTCGGTGGTGCTACCGGGAGTCATGAGGATGGGCAAGACTCAAATGACGAAAGCCCGTGAACATAAAGTCAAAATAAGGGAGTAAGACCTATGAACTACAAGATGCTTAGCGTTGGTGTCGCGGCGCTTGTCGGTGTTGCAGTGACACCAACAGTATCCATTGCCGATACTATAAAAATTGGTGATATCAACAGTTACAAACGCTTACCCGCACACACCATCCCGTACAAGCGGGGTGCCCAGTTAGCCATTGAGCACATCAACAGCAGTGGTGGGGTTCTTGGCAAACAGTTAGAGCTGGTATCGCGTGATGATCAAGGAAAACCGGGTGAAGCGGTCAAGATCGCTGAGGAACTATTTACCCGTGATGGCGTGGCAATGATCTCAGGCTCACTGTTCAGTCATATCGGCCTCGCTTTAACATCATACGCTGGTGAGAAAAAACGCCTTTATCTCGCGGCCGAGCCTCTAGCTGATGCCCTGGTCTGGGCTAAGGGCAACCGCTACACCTTCCGGCTACGCCCCTCAACCTACATGCAGGCAGCGATGCTCGCGGAAGCAGCATCCGGCGATTCTGCTGTCAAGCGCTGGGCCACTATCGCGCCCAATTACGCCTACGGTAAAGATGCGGTTGCCGCCTTCAAGAAAGTTCTGAAAGCCAAGCGCCCAGACGTGGAATTCGTAACGGAGCAATGGCCTGGTCTGTTCAAGATTGATGCCGGGGCCGAGGTTCAGGCCATCGAAGCGGCCAAACCCGATGCGATTTATAACGTAACGTTTGGCGGGGATCTGGCCAAGTTTGTGCGTGAAGGCAGCCTGCGTGGCCTGTTTGACAATCGCTTGGTGTTGGGACTGCTGACGGGTGAACCAGAATATCTTGATCCACTGAAGGGCGATGCACCCAAGGATTGGATTGTCACCGGTTATCCCTGGTACGATATTGACGAGCCCTCACACACCGCTTTCGTCAAGGCTTACGAAGGTAAGTGGGACGACTATCCTCGCATCGGCTCTATTGTCGGTTACAACACGATGCTGTCTATTGCCGCAGCAATCACCAAGGCCGGCTCGACAGATACCGAGAAACTGGTCGACGCATTTGAAGGTCTGGACGTGGTAACCCCGATGGGAAATATCCATTTCCGCGAGATTGATCACCAGTCCACCATGGGTGCCTACGTTGGCAAACTCGCTGTCAAGGACGGTCAAGGCATCATGGTGGATTGGAGTTACAAAGATGGTGCCCAGTACCTTCCGTCTGACGCCGAGGTTAGAAAACTTCGCCCCGCCGCAGAATAATTCGTTAACTTTAGCCGGATGCTGCCTATGGGCAGCATCCGGCCCTTCTTTCCCGAGACCTTCTCACGGTAGCGGTTGAGATTCTCGTATGGCTTTTTATTTTGCCCAACTGCTGACTGGCCTTGCCAACGCCGCGGCACTGTTTCTGGTCGCATCAGGTCTATCGATTATTTTTGGCGTCACCCGGGTAGTGAATTTCTCGCATGGGTCGTTCTACATGCTGGGTGCCTATATCGGTTATACGGCCATGAATGTGATGCCAGGAATTTTCGGATTCTGGACAAGTATCCTATTCGCCGGCATCGCTGTCGGCCTGATCGGAGTAGTGGTAGAAATCTTTGTCCTGAAACCAATCTACAAGGCACCAGAACTTTTCCAGCTTGTCGCGACCTTCGGCGTCATTCTTGTCATCCAGGATCTCGCCCTCTTGATCTGGGGGCCAGAGGATCTGTTCGGTCAGCGGGCACCTGGATTTACAGGCATTGTTCGTATATTCGGTGAGCCCGTGCCCACCTATGATCTGGTATTGATCGCACTGTCTCTGGTCGTCCTGTTTGCGCTCTGGTTTCTTTTCTCAAAAACCCGAATGGGAGTACTGGTTCGCGCCGCCACTCAGGACCGCGAAATGGTCTCCGCTCTTGGTGTAAATCAAGCAGTGTTATTTTCAGGGGTATTCTTTCTGGGAGCCTTTCTGGCGGGGATTGGCGGTGCTGCACAGTTGCCAAAAGGCAGCGCCAACCTGCTGATGGATTTCGGGATTTTGGCGCCTATTTTCGTCGTCGTGGTCACTGGTGGGATGGGTTCGATTTTCGGCGCATTTGTAGCTTCTATATTGATTTCGGTACTGCAGGTTTATGGCATCCGACTTTTGCCCGATAGCACACTGGTACTCATGTTTGCGGTCATGGCAGTAATACTGATTATTCGCCCATGGGGACTTTTTGGAAAACTGGAAACAGCTGGCGAGCACGGTTCACAGGGCCCGCCACCCAAGCCGTTTCGCGGACTTAAACGAAATGGCAAATTGATCGTTGCTGCACTCATTGCAGTTCTTGCCATGATCCCGCTACTGGGGGTCAATTTCTTAAGCGTGTTATTCGCTGACATCATTATCTTTTGCCTGTTCGCTGCCAGCCTTCATTACATATTGGGTGTCGGTGGTCTGGTCTCCTTTGGGCATGCTGCTTTTTATGGTGGAGGCGCCTATGTGGCGGCTCTTTTTGTCCACTATGCTGGAACACCGATGGAACTGGCACTAATGCTTGCACCCCTGGGTGCCGGTTTTGCCGCTTTAGTCATCGGCTGGTTCTGTGTGCGCTTAACGGGTGTTTATTTTGCGATGCTGACCCTTGCCTGTGCCCAAGTAATGTGGTCCGTGGTTTTCCAATGGTCAGAGTTCACCGGGGGAGATGACGGTATGCTTGGGATATGGCCATCGGTGTGGGCCAAGGACCCAAACATTTATTACTATCTGGTTCTGGTCCTGGGTGTTGGAGGAATTTTGATGATCCGCGCCATGGCACACACACCAATTGGTTACGCTCTACGCGGCAGCCGCGATTCGCCATTGCGCTGTGAGGCAATAGGGCTAAACGTCAAGTTGATTCAGTGGTCGTCATTTGTATTTGCGGGCGCCATGGCGGGGCTGGCCGGCGGCTTGTTCGTGTTTGCCAAGGGGAGTGTGTTTCCTACTGAAATGGAAATCGCTGTCTCATTTGATGCCTTGATCATGGTGTTTCTCGGCGGTGTCCAGTCACTTACCGGACCTATCGCTGGTGTCAGCGTGTTCGTGCTGCTGCAGGATTGGTTGTCGCGCTTCGAGTATTGGCGCCTGTTGATGGGTCTGCTGATAATATTTATCGTAATTCTGTTACCGGGTGGGTTGACTGGGGCCGCTGACCAGCTGCGCAGCATTTTCGGCAGGATACCCAAAGCGGGGCACAGGGGATGAGTTTTCTTCAGGTTGAAGGTCTGGGCAAATCTTTCGGCGGAAACCACGCCTTAAGTGACGTTAGTTTTGAGGTCAAGAAAGGCGAGTTGCTGGCTATGATCGGCCCAAACGGTGCCGGTAAATCCACTTGCTTTAACATGATCTATGGGATTCTTGCACCGGATCAGGGGTCGGTGAAACTTGATGGCCAGGAACTGGTGGGGATGAAACCCCGACATATTTGGCGACTGGGCGTTGGGCGAACTTTTCAGATTACCGCTGTCTACAATTCCATGTCGGTGGTAGAGAATGTCCAGATGGCCTTGATCTCCCATCGCAAGAGATCCTTCTCACCGCTTCACCGAGCTGCCAGACTGTACCGCGACGAAGCTCTTAAATTACTTGAGTTGATCTCTATGGCTGACCAAGCAGACCGCGCCGCCAACATCTTGGCCTATGGCGATCTCAAGCGGTTGGAATTGGCCGTTGCCTTGGCGCACAAACCCAGGCTGTTATTGATGGACGAGCCAACGGCGGGGATGGCGCCAGCTGAACGGCGCGCACTGATGAAACTCACAGCCGAAATCGTAACTGAGCGAGATGTCTGCGTGCTCTTCACCGAACACGATATGGATGTGGTTTTTGAGAATGCCCATCGCCTGCTGGTGTTGAACCGGGGTGAATTACTCGCCGAGGGGTCTGTCGATGATGTCCGCGCCGATACCCGGGTACAGGAGATTTACTTGGGCGGTGGTTCTACCTTCACATCAGAAAGGGTCAACGATGCTTGAGGTCTGTGGAATCAACTCATTTTACGGTGGCGCTCATATCCTTCATAACGTCTCGTTTAATGTCAGTGCCGGCGAGGTTGTCGCGTTACTGGGTCGCAACGGTGCTGGTAAAACCACGACTATGAAAAGTATCAATGGCCTCGTGCGCCCCAGGTCGGGGAGAATCACCTTCGCTGGGTTCGAGACGGCTAACCTGCCGCCATACCGCATATGCCGGCTTGGATTGGGGTACGTTCCGGAAGAGCGAAGGGTATTTTCCGACCTCACTGTTCTGGAGAACCTTGAGGTTGGGCGGCGTGCTGCCAAAGGGGACGGTCATGCGTGGACGGTCGAAACGCTGTTCGAATTGTTTCCTAATCTGGCTGAGCGACAACATAGTCCGGGAGGTCAACTGTCGGGTGGTGAGCAGCAAATGCTGACCATAGCGCGCACACTCATGGGCAATCCGAAAATGATTCTGCTCGATGAGCCCTCCGAGGGCATTGCTCCTGTCATCGTTGAAAAAATGGCGGAAACCATTCTTGAATTGAAGAATACCGGGCTGACTGTTTTAATCTCAGAGCAGAATCTGTACTTCGCCAAACTGCTGTCAGATCGTGCGTATGTCATCGAAAGTGGGGAGATTCGCTACGAAGGCAGCATTACTGATCTGGAGGCGGATCCCGAGCTTCGCGAGAAGTACTTGGCCGTTTAAAGCTCACTTTTATTTGTTCTGATTTTCCTTAATGCAGAACTCAGCCGGTCTATCAGGTAAATCAGAGTAATTGCCATAGCCCCAAAACCATTTGTGCCCGTTGCTACAATGGGCTTTCTGTTTACGGAGATAAAGCATGGCGGATACGCGCATGAGCGTCCAGGAGCGCGAAACTTTTCTGGCAGATATACACGTTGGGGTACTGTCTATCCCGCGCAAGGAAGGGAAGGCACCGCTGACAGTACCCATATGGTATGACTACGAGCCTGGCGGTGAGGTATGGCTGATTATGGGTCGGCAATCACTAAAAGGCCGTTTACTGCAAGCTGGCACGGCTGTCGCCGTGGTAGCGCAGACCGAAGATTCGCCGTACCAGTATGTGTCCGTCGAGGGGCGCGTGAGTGCGATCGAGCCTGCCGACAAAGAGGTAGATCTAAAGCACATGGCGATACGTTATCTTGGTCATAAGATGGGTGTTGCCTATGTAGCCGATAGTACCGATGAAGAGTCTGTGCGGGTGTCGATCTTGCCCGAGCGCTGGTTCACAGCGGATTACACCCAGCGCTGAGTTACCCCCGAAAGTGTTCGATCCCGTTGAACCAGGGCAGTCAGTTAGGTCCAAGCAAATCCAGCACTTTAGACGGTAACTATTTGGCGCTTGCGTAACTTATTTCAATGATTCAGTAGTTTATCGATCAGTTTGAGCCCTTCCGGGCCCGCGACTTCTCGCGAGCCGTTATTGACTTCACTATCGGGCCTGTCAGGCCTGGAGTGACCGGCGTTCAACCCGGCGCAGCCCCCATGACAGTACGAGCGTGGCCAGCGCGCACCCAACCATGTATCCCTGGGTACTCTCCCAACTACCCTGCGCGGTCACCACCATAGCGATCAGTGGTGGTCCGGCAAACTGGCCCAGATGCGAGCCCTGGATGACCATGCCGTTGACTGTGCCGATCCGTTGTGGGTCAGGAGCATGCAGCCTGCTGGTTCCCAGGATAGCGGCCGGCAGCATTCCACCGGTGCAGGAAAAGAGCAGGCAACTGCCGTAACGCAGGACGTCGCTGAAATAATCGTCAAAAGCCACAAATACTGACAATCCCATGATCAGCGCTGCCAGTGCAGCAATGGTT
>MPLX02036052.1_pt1 | contig 19034 bp, 18 predicted proteins | sample 1617341 | NCBI WGS metagenome assembly MPLX02 (sample SAMN05944804, study PRJNA350692) | marine metagenome | biome: marine; feature: ODZ; material: water; isolation source: 120 m water sample filtered on 0.2 um supor filter | place: Pacific Ocean | collected 2012-04-08 | depth 120m m | reverse complement strand
TCAAACTGGTCTCGTTTTGATGGGAATAGGTAGGGTAAAATCGGTACCGAATTGGTGGGACGTAACAGTACGCACGTAAGAGCCTACGTACACGCAAAAGCACTGCAATAGAACGTGGTAAAGCTGCATACTTAGAGATTTACGCTAACCTACAGCAAGGCAAAACCTACTTCTCTATCACAACAAAAGAAGGGGTAAATATGACTGTGTGGTTGACTGAACGAGGCGTTGGCATAGTGACACGCACTTCAAAAACTTTTCATCTAATACAACACGTTACGTAAGACGTAGAAAAAAAGTGATTCCCAACTTAACAACAAACCTGTAAGATAAGACTGACACTTAACCTATGGAGGTGTGAGATGAAATCTTATGACGAGTTGAAAGCTGAAATGGAAGCTATCCAACAGCAGATGATTGAAGCGAAGAAGAACGAACGTGCTAACGCACTCAAAGAAGTGAAGCGTCTGTGTAAGGAGTTGGCTTTACTGCTGGGATGCTTAAAGGTTCGTTGGCTGAAGGAAGGAAGAAAAAGTGAATATTGAGCAAGCTAAAGAGATAGTAATTGGTGCAATTTCTGAAGCACTTGAAGGCAAAGCTGAAATTTCGGAGGACATGCAACTAATTGGAGGTGAGTCCTTGTTGGATTCAGTGAAGCTAGTGGAGGTTTGCCTCGCGCTTGAAGATTTAGCTGACGAGCATGGTTTTGAGTTTGATTGGACATCTGAAGCTGCGATGTCAAGGTCACGCAGCATGTTTCGAAGTGTTGCTGCACTTGCAGAAGAGTTTGCTAGCCAATCGGAGTCTTAATTTTGATTATTGTTACTGGAGCAAGTAGAGGTTTAGGTAAAGCTATTACAGAACGCTTAACTGAAAAAGGTGAAAAAGTAATTGGGCTCGCCAGATCTACGGATACTTTGGATATTGAAGGTATTGAGTGCGATGTAAGCGATTATTCATCAGTGAAGAACGCGGCACGCAAAGTAAAGCGAATGAAACAACCAGTTAAAGCGTTTATCAATGCGGCTGGAGTTGCTTCAATGAATATGGCTGTCACTACTGACGAGTCTACCGTTCAAAAGCTTATACAAACTAACCTCGTCGGTACAATTTATTGTTGTCAGTTATTTGCTCCAATTATGCTTAGACAGAAGCAAGGTAGCTTCATAAACTTTTCAACTATAGCAGTTGCACTAGCTCTCAAAGGTGAATCAGTCTATGCCGCATCAAAAGCTGGCGTAGAAGCTTTTTCACGTACATTTGCAAGAGAAATGGCTGATTTTAATGTGCGAGTAAACTGCATTGCTCCAGGGCCAATCCGTACAGATTTATTGCGAGGCATTACGGACAGTCAAATTGAAAAAATCACCTCACAGCAAGTAATTCCTAAGCAGTTTCAAAAATCAGATGTGTGCGACTTAGTTGAGCTAATCATAGATGAAAAAGCTTCTTCGCTTAGTGGTCAAGTGCTCAATGTAGGAGGTGTCTAATGGATATCCTAAATAAGCTAAAAGAGCGTTGGCAAGGCATAGATTATCCATTTCTAGTGCACTCGAATGGCAAGTTACGCTTTAGTGAAATTGCAGAGCAAGATTCTGTTGATTTGTCAGATGTCCATAGTGGCGATGTCGTCGCCCTAATTGGTGACTTCGATCCCAAGTCTATTCTTACACTACTTCAATTGATTGATAAGAATGTAATTCTTGTTCCACTCACTGTCGATACGAGAGGGCAGCACAACTATTTCTTTGAGTCTGCGTTAGTTGATGTTGTGATTGAAGGAGATACGGTTAAACGCATCATCCATAACAAGAAGCATGACTTTATCGAAAAGCTAAGAAGTCAAAATCATGCAGGCTTAGTGCTTTTTTCTACTGGCACTACGGGTCAACCAAAAGCGATTCTGCATGACTTAACGCTCTTCATGCAAAGATTTGAAACACCGCGTCCAACTCTCAAAACTATTAACTTCCTACTGTTTGATCATATCGGTGGATTGAACACGCTACTTCATACACTCTTTAATAAGGGCACTGTAGTAGCGCCGAGATCACGCAGCGTGGAAGATATTCTAGATACATGCGCTTGAGCATCGTATTGAGGTCCTTCCTACCACACCCACGTTCTTGCGTATGATGCTAATGAGCGGGCTAATTCCAGATCGTGTTCCGCCTTCTCTTCGCATAATCACATACGGTACTGAACGTATGGACAAGCCTACGCTTGATGCATTATGTGAGCTTTTGCCTAACATCAATTTTAGGCAGACATTTGGCATGTCAGAGCTTGGAATTGTGCGAGTAAAGAGCGAGGCTCGAGACAGCTTGTTTATGAAAGTTGGTGGTGAAGGAGTAGAGACAAGGGTTATCGATAACGTGCTTGAAATACGTTCTAAAACACGAATGTTAGGTTACTTAAACGCAGACAGCCCCTTTGATGAAGAAGGTTGGTATAACACCAAAGACATCGTAGAAGAACGTGATGGATACTACAAAGTAACTGGCAGAAATTCTGAGGTTATAAACGTAGGCGGACTGAAGTTTATGGCATCGGAAGTAGAGCGTGTTGCGTTGCAGTTTGATGGTGTAGAGCTTGCAAAAGCAGAAGGAAAACCTAACCCAATTACAGGTCAACACGTTGAGCTTACTGTCCAATCGGCACTTAGTTCTGAAGTTGATAAAACTGCGTTAAAAACTTTCTTAATCAATAATTTGGGGAGTTATATGGTTCCAAAGCGACTAAAGATTGCAAGTATTAGCGTTGGACACAGGTTTAAAAGAAGTTGAATATGCTAGATGTATTTATTGAAGGAGAGCTTGTCGATTTGGCAATCCCTACTCTAGATTTTGCTGGTGGTAATGTCTGGTATAAGTGGTTTAACGGTCCATCTATAACTAAATTTTTAGAGCAAGGCGTATACCCCAATACACCAGATTTACAGAAAGGTTTTTTTAGCTCAATCAGTGAAGATCGTTTGGCACTAATCGTTCAAAATAAATACGGCAATCCACTTGGTGTTGTCTCTCTATCATTTATAAATCATGTAAAGAAGTCTTGTGACTTTGCAATTGTTATCGATACTACTGCAGACATTAGATTAGCTGGATTGGGTGCGCTGGAAGCATCTGCACTAATTATTCAGCATGGCTTTGAGATGCTAGGGATTAAACGCATTAGCGCTGGGCAGCATATGGATCTTAGCTGCTTGGCAACAGCGATTAGAACTGATTGATTTTAAATTAGAAGGATATCATGTAGGTAAATTCGTAAAGGGTAATAGTGTTTCAGATAGCATAACTATTGCGGTGATTTATGATGACTATACGCGACTAAAAATGTTACGCGGAGGGCGTCTTTGAGATTCTTGTGCAAATATGAGAAGGCGAATAAGGAAACTTCCAAGTGTGTCAATGCGTAAGCAATTTGATGAGCTGTTTTCTAAAGAAAGGCTCAAATATTACGAACAAATTTTTAGTTTATGAGTCGATTTTGGGGTTTGTAGCTGAAGAGCTATTTTTTCTTTCGTCGCACAATGTGCAAGTAAGAATTGCGCAGACTATTGATTTGCAATAGAAGCATAAGCGAAGAAAAAGTGTGCAAAGTGAATAGTGACTAACACACAAGTTGCACACGTATTATGAGGTGTTGATAAGTGATTGAAAATAAAGAAGAAAAAATTAACGTTCCTACTGAATGGGAGTAGTTCCATTTGAGCTGCAAATGATAGATTCTATCCTTGAAAAAGCGCAGAATGGCCAGAGGATCAACAAAGGAGAAGCCTGTCTTCTATTTAAATCTCCGGACATTATTTCACTTGGTAACACTGCTAATGTTATAAGAAACCGTAAACAATCGGATTCTATAATTACATACATTATCGACCGGAATATAAATTATACAAATATTTGTGTATCCGGCTGCATGTTTTGCGCATTTTACAGAAAGAATGATCATCCCGAAGCCTATGTCCTTTCAGAAAAAGAAGTATCTGAAAAAATTTCAGAGACTATTAGACAGGACGGTACCCAGATATTGATGCAGGGTGGTTTGCACCCTGATTTTGGAATCGAATTTTATGAAAAACTCTTGAAAGATATTAAAAATAACCACCTCATTCATATCCATGCCTTTTCACCTCCGGAGATAGTTCATATCGCAAAAGTTTCCAAATTAAAGATCGAAGAGGTCTTAAGACACCTAAAAAAAGCCGGTCTTAACACAATACCGGGCGGAGGTGCAGAAATATTGGTTGATAGAATAAAAAAGAAAATCAGCCCGAACAAATGCTCTGCACAGGAATGGCTTGATGTAATGGAAACAGCACATAACATGGAAATTCGATCATCTGCTACTATGATGTTCGGACTTGCTGAATCAATTGAAGACAGGGTAGATCATCTCTTAAAAATAAGAGATCTGCAGGATAAAACGGGAGGGTTTACTGCTTTTATACCGTGGCCTTTTCAACCGAAAAACACTAAATTGAATCGTATACCGGTTTCAGGGTATGAATACCTCAAGACATTAGCTGTTTCCAGAATTGTATTAGACAACTTCAAAAATCTTCAGGCCTCCTGGGTTACCCAAGGAGCAAAAATCGCGCAAATGGCTCTCCTGTTTGGTGCAAATGACATGGGAAGCACCATGCTTGAGGAAAATGTGGTGAAAGCCGCAGGGGTCTCATACCAGATGTCGGAAGAGGACATTAAAAGATTAATTACTGATCTTAATTTTATCCCACGGCGAAGAAATAATAATTATGAATTGTTGTGAAAAAAGCTTACAGCAGTCAGCGATAAACAATTAGCTTGAAAAATTTTTTCTTATCACTAATAGCTATTTTTTTCTTACGGACTGCTGATAGCTGACCGCTATTTCATGAAAAATGAAGACATAAACAGAATAATAAAAATCCTAAAAAAAAGCATCAAACAATGGAAGGTTCCTATTGTTACCCAGGTGGCTGAGGATGGAAGGGATCCGTTTAAAGTGTTGATATCCTGCATATTGAGTCTTCGCACCAAAGACGATACAACTGCCGCGGCATCCAGCAGGCTTTTTAAAATAACGGATAATCCAGCCAAAATGCTCAAAATAAAAGACAGAATCATGGAAAAAACAATTTATCCTGTTGGATTTTACAGGACAAAAACCAGAAACATTAAATCTATATGTCGAATTTTGGTTGATAAATATAAAAGCAGGGTACCTGATGAAATCGATGAACTTTTGAAGCTTAAAGGCGTGGGACGTAAGACTGCCAACCTGGTAGTGACATTAGGTTACAATAAACTCGGGATTTGCGTGGATACCCATGTTCACCGCATCAGCAATCGTTTGGGATATATAAGTACTACTACACCTGAAAAAACAGAATTTGCTCTGAGGAAAAGACTACCGCAAAAACACTGGATAATATACAATGACCTGCTAGTCACATTCGGACAAAACCTCTGCAAACCCATTTCCCCTGTTTGCAGTATTTGTCCTATTTATAATTACTGCGACAGAGTCGGAGTATTAAAGAGTCGCTAAGAAAAACAACCACTGAATACACAGCGCGCGGCAAACTGTCTCAACCAATTACAACCCCCTGTATCCCCCTTTGCGAAGGGGGAACTATACCTCGCTAATTGGTGGGGTATAAAAAACTTTGTTAAAAAAACGAAATGTTGCCTGTCAGAAATGCTGTACAACAAGCCAAACTATGCAATATTTGATCAATTATTTTTTTAAACCTTTTAGAACCAAAAATTCTTCAGATAACACGAAAGTGAGCTAAAGTTTGAAGGCATCTAAAGTGAACTGGAGAGTTAAATTTTCTTATTTCTATTTCAACTCCCTGTGCTCTGGTATCTATTAATACCATAATACCAGAGCAGCAGACTTAGTGTGAATATTATAAAGCCGACTACAGGCGTCATAAACTGAAGAACCGGATGAAACATAAATTGTCCGCTCTTTTGAAGAAAATATCCGGCCGGATAAAAATTAACAAAGGCTAAGGGGAAAATAAAGGTTAAAAACCACTGAACCCAGGGGTTATAAATGGAAACAGGATAAAGAATAAATTCTTTTGAGCTGTAAACAAAGATATGCACCAGAGCCCTGTTTCTGATTGTCCAGAAAGCAACTGCTGAAATAATGATCCTGATGCCGCCGAGAATTAAAACTGCCCCCCCTATTGCTATAGCTAAAAAAATTAATTTTCCAAAACTCCATTCCAGGCCGGCAGATTTAGAGCCGAAGATAATGGCTGTAACTCCGATTATAAAATGGGCAAGAGAGGAAACTTCCAAACCGGAACATAAAACCTGCATCAAGGGATTTAAGGGGCGGATTAATATCCTGTCAAACTCTCCCTGGATAATAAGCCGTTCAAAATGATTTAAAGCGTTAAACACCAGAAAGGTAATTCCCTGCGAAAAAACCAGCAATCCGTACAAAAACGCCATTTCCCCTAATGTCCAGCCGTTAATAGCTTTAAATTTGCTCATAATCACCAGGATAACGCCTAATTGTCCCATATAAAAAACAAGAATGGCAAAGACAAGAAATCCAAAAGTAAATTTGTATTCCATCTTACTTTTAACGGCTGCTAAGATTAGTTTAATATAAACATTTGTCATCATCCCCCCTGTATAACCAGTTTTTTTTCTGCCGCTTTCCACATGATTATGGAGATCAGGTACAATGATATAACCCAAACCAATTGCATTAAAATTTGAGAAAATATCAGGTCTCTTGAAAAATGATTAATAAAAATAGAGGTCGGTACATAAAGTGTGTATTTAAAAGGTAAGAAGCTTATTAACGGCTGCATGGCGTCTGGAAAAAAATCAATTGGAAGCATGCCCCCGGAAAAAAGAACAAACATGCCGTATTTCATTAATTGAAAAGAAAAAACCTCGATAAACCAGAAAGACAACAAACCAATAATAAAATTGACGATAAAAAATATGGTGTAACCTAATATCGCTGACGGTATAAAAAGAAGGTAAGTTTCCTTATCCGCAGGAAGATTAATGTTGAAAATTGTAATGCTTAAAACAATAAGGGGAATTCCCCGGACAAAGAAATGAAATAATGACTGGCCAATACATTCGGAAAGGTTCATTAGAAAATAATTAAAGGGTTTAATTAAAAACATTGCTATATCCCCGGTTCGCACTCTTTGAATCGTCAACTCGTCATCCATTGTGAATGAGATTTTGAGAATCATCGCAAAAACAGCGTAAGAAATGATCGTATGAACGTTGAAAGCTGAACCAAGAGAGGCGGATACAGGACTGCTGTAAATAGCCTTCCACAAAGAAGTAAATATAAAAATAAAGAGGAGACCGTTCAAAATTCCCATAAAGAATTCAATCCGGTAAGCAAATTCCTTTTGAAAAGATTTGGATATAAATTTGAGATAGGTTTTTAAAATGTCCATTTTTTATTGACTTCTTTTCATCAGCAGAATCGCATACCATAAGGTGAGTTGATTTTTTTAGGAGTGCAATGCCTTGCAGTCTTTTTCTTTTTATAAGCTACATCTATAATGCAGTTAATGAGTAACCTCTTGAAACCGCTAATTTCACAAATTATCACGAATCTGAAGTGGATTTTTCCATTTGACTTATGGAAATAGGGAAAAATCAGAATCGGTCGAGCACAATACACATCCATGCTCGATAGCAAGAGCAGCCATGGCATCAACGGTTACTTTAAGAAGGCTAGGGAATAACTTGACTCAATTCATTAACTCATTGATATATCGTTATTTATTTAAAATTATTAGATTTTTTTACCCTCCAATTACTTATCCACGGATAGTGTCGACACTATAAATATCAATATTGTCTTATCTAATTTTTTTTAGCGCTAGGCAACATTGCACCAGCCCTGTGAAATTGCGAATTGAAGCTCCCAATAGCAAAGCCGCAAGGAATGGGCTAGCTAAACACTTTCAAAAAACCTTCTTAAAAATATCTTTATTGTTATCTATTGTTATAAATCGACTTTATAATATCTTCTACCGTGGGTTCCTGAATGGAAAGGTCTTTGATTTGATACTTTATCGCAATTTTAGAGATGACATCAGACGCCGACAGGTCGCTGCCATTGAATCTGATCCATTTTTTGCAACTTTCTTCTCGGAGCAGTTTAATATCCTTAATTCCGCTTAATCCTGAAAATTCGTCCTGAAATTCAATTTCCATTACCCGGTGCTGTCCATAATTCTTTTTTAACAGGTCAGTACTGCCATCTGAAATAATCTTCCCTTCATCTAAGATAATAATCCTTTCACACAAATGTTCGATATCCATCATATCGTGGGTTGTCAGAATAATGGTAGTGCTCTTTTTTTCGTTGATTTCTTTCAGAAATTGCCGGATCGCGTCTTTGGCGACCACATCAAGGCCGATTGTCGGTTCATCCAAAAACAAAACTTCAGGGTCATGGAGCAGCGAAGCAGCCAGGTCGCACCGCATACGCTGACCTAAACTTAATTTACGAACAGGGATATCAAGATATTTATCTATGGAGAGGATGTCATAAAAATGCTTTATATTTTTTTTAAAACGATCTTCCGGTATTCTATAAATCGATTTTAACAAGTCAAAAGATTCTCTAACTGCCAGGTCCCACCAGAGTTGTGTTCGCTGTCCAAATACAACGCCGATTTTCATTGCATTTTTCCTGCGGTTTTTATATGGAACAAGATTATTTACAAGAGCCTCTCCGGAAGTGGGAACAAGGATACCGGTTAAAATTTTTATAGTGGTAGATTTCCCGGCGCCGTTTTCTCCAACATATCCTACGAATTCACCCTTATTAATAGTAAAGTTAATATTGTCAATTGCCTTTGTAAAAGCGGCTTTTCTTGAAATAGCGCCGGCAATAGCACCCAAGAATCCGTTTTTGACATTATATGTCTTAAATTCTTTTGTCAGGTTGGTTACTTGAATGATGTCCATTTATTTTTAAAAGGATGAATAGGAAGAACCTTCGACAAGTATTCGACTGAGCTCATGTTGAAGGCTGAGAGGCACATCAAGCGTGCTATTTTGAGCCTGTTGAAGCATGACTATATAACTAACACATATTTGAAGTTCCCTGCAGCAAAGTTGCGAGGGACGCACTCGCTAAACACTTTCAGGTTGATTAAGCATTCTAGCGCAGCCTAATATCGTGGTCAACTTATTTTAGAAGAATCTTTATTTGTGTTAAAATGATTTTTTTATTTTTAAACAGGATTATAAGATGAACATGATATGGGCAAGATTTAGATTTATCCAGTTTGTCTTGTTATCCTATCTAAAAAATAAAAGAAAGGAAAAAAATGAACTTTAAAGGCAAAGCTATTCCTACTAACCCGGTTAAAAAAGATTTGTCTGTAGTGGGCTTAGTTGACAACCATTTTAACGCGTACAACGCTGCCCGCTTAAGTGAAATCTGCAGGCTAATGGCTGAAAAAATGATTAAAGATGATGTTACAGTGGGCATGACCCTTACCGGAGCTTTAACACCGGCAGGACTCGGTTCCATAGCCATGGTTCCATTAATTGAAAACGGGTTTGTGGATTACATTGTCAGCACCGGCGCCAATCTTTACCATGACATGCATTTCGGGCTTGGATACAAGCTCTATCAAAGCAGTCCTTTTGTGGACGATCAAGAGTTGCAAAAAGAAAAGTTAGTACGAATTTATGATATTTTGATGGGTGATGATGTTTTAGAAAATACCAACCAATATATACGCAAACTGGTTTGTCTACCGGAGTTTCAAAAAAAGATGCCCTCTTCCGAGCTTCATTATTTATTAGGAAAGCATATGGCAAAGACTGAAGAGGCATCAGGGGAAAGCAGTGCAACAATGCTGGCAACAGCTTACAAGCATGGAATTCCTATCTATACTCCTTCTCCATGCGACAGCGCCATTGGCCTTGATATAGCGGAGAAAAAATTTAACGGCATTAAAACAGACTATGATGTCATGAGGGATGTCTCCGAAGTTACCGCCATTGCTTTAATGGCAAAGCGAACCTTCAAAAGCGGTGTGTTTATCATAGGAGGCGGAAGCCCAAAAAACTTTATAATGCAGACCATTCCGCAGTTGAATGATCTACTGAATGAGCATGTTGAAGGCCATGATTATTTTATTCAAATTACCGACGCTCGGGCAGATACGGGCGGGCTTTCAGGAGCAACTCCAAGCGAAGCAGTAAGCTGGGGAAAAGTAAACCCCCGTATGCTTCCTCATTCCATTGTCGCGTATACAGATGCCACCATTGCTCTTCCAATTATTACCTCTTATCTCCTTTCGAAGTGTGCCCCTCGAAAATCAAAAAGGCTGTATGATCAACGTGACAAATTACTCGACAACCTCAAAAAAAGTCTAAGAAAATAGATATTATGCTTCTGTCTGTGCTTCCTCTTCAACTGTTTGTTTAAAATTACATTCCTTTATAGGACACGCTAGAAAGTTTCCGTCTTTTTTGGTCCATCTCTCAACAATATAATGATTGCCGCAAGAAGGACATTTCTGCAAAACAGGTTTATACCATGACACAAAATCACAGTTTGGATATTTTGAGCAACCGTAAAAAGCCTTGCCTCTTTTTGAGCTCCTGCTGATAACATCTCCGTCACACTCTTCTCTTGGGCAGGATATTCCTGTGCTTATAGGTTTGGTAAATTTGCATTCCGGGTACTTTGAGCAGGCCATAAACTTTCCAAAACGGCCTGTTTTAATAACCATGTTTGATCCGCATTTGTCGCATTTTTCGTCGGTAAGCTCAGGAGCGGTCGGCTTACTCGCATTTTCATCTCCACCATCAATTTCCTTTGTATGTTTACATTTAGGGTAATTAGAGCAGGCCATGAACTTTCCAAATCTGCCCCATCGGATTACCATTTTATGATCGCATTTTTCGCAAACCTCATCTGTTTCTTCTACTTCTGTCTTGAGATTTCGCATATTCTTTTCTGCTTTTTTAAGGACTTTTTGAAAAGGGCTGTAAAAATTTTTTAAAATTTCAACCCATCCTATAGAGCCCTCTTCAACTTTGTCAAGTTGTTCTTCCATTCTGGCGGTAAACTCCACATTCAATATGTCAGGAAAATTGTCTACTAACAGATCTGTTACTATTAAGCCAAGTTCGGTAGGCTTCAAACGCCGGTTTTCTTCGCTGGTATAATCTCTCTCTTTGATGACAGATAAAATAAACGCATACGTACTGGGGCGCCCTATACCTTTATCCTCCAGTTCCTTAATTAGGGAAGCCTCTGTAAAACGCGGCGGGGGTTGAGTGAAATGCTGATTCGGTTTCATCTCAAGCAGTTTTAACTCTTCCCCGATTTTTAATGGAGGTAAAATTGTTGTTTTATCATCATCCTGTTTCGCGTTCTTTGGTGATTTTAAAATATCAGAATCTTCCGTGTAGAGTTTCATAAAGCCTGGAAACCTTACAATCATCCCATTGGCTCTGAAAAGATAACGTCCTATAAGAATGTCAACGGCGGTTGTGTCCATGATTGCCGGAACCATTTGCGAAGAAACAAACCTTTTCCAGATCAATTCATACAGGGAATATTCATCTTTGCTGAGATATTTTTTTACAACGGAAGGTTCCCGAAGTGATGAAGTAGGCCTGATAGCTTCGTGGCCTTCTTGAGCAGATTTTTTACTTTTATAAAAATTTGGTTTAGGGGGTAAATATTCTTTGCCGAATTTATCTTTAATGAATCCTCGAACTTCCTCTATAGCCTCAGGCGCTGTTCGCGTGGAGTCTGTCCGCATATAAGTTATCAAGCCGGTGGTTTCCCCTCCCTCAATTTCGATGCCCTCATAAAGTTTTTGCGCAACGCTCATTGTCTTTCTGGCATAAAACCTCAGTTTTCTTGACGCCTCCTGTTGCAATGTGCTTGTAATGAAAGGCGGGATAGGATTTTTCTTTCTCTCCTTTTTTTGAATGTCCGAAATTTTATAACAGGCCGCGTCTAAATCGGACAGAATTTTATTTGTCTGCTGTTCATTTTCAATTTCAGCTTTTTTTCCGTCTATTTGAAATAGTTTGGCTTCAAAGGAAGGTGGAGTTTCTCCTTCCAAACACGCGACTATCGACCAGTACTCCTGTGGTTTAAAAGCTCGAATTTCTTTCTCTCTTTCGCAAACCAGGCGAAGCGCGACAGACTGTACTCTCCCGGCGCTTAAGCCCCATTGGACCCTTTTCCACAAAAGAGGACTGATTTTATATCCGACCAGACGGTCTAATATCCTGCGGGCTTGCTGTGAATTAACTTTATTCTCATCTATTGATAATGGATTTTTTATTGCTTCCAGTACCGATTTTTTTGTAATTTCATTAAAGAGGACACGATAAATCTTCAGTTTTTTCTGGTCTTTAATTACCTGTAAAATATGACTGGCAATCGCCTCTCCTTCGCGGTCCGGGTCAGGCGCTAAATAAACATTATCTACTTTGGAAGTCGCGGCACGGAGTTCTTTTATTACCTTCTCTTTCCCCTTAATGGTCACAAATTCCGGCTTAAATTCATTTTCAACATCAACGCCTAACTTGCTTTTGGGCAGATTTAAAATGTGACCCACGGACGCTTTTATAGTAAAGTCCTTCCCTAAAAATTTTTTTAAGGTTACAGCTTTAGCCGGCGACTCAACGATCACAAGTGACTTGGACATTCAAATCCTTCTAATTTCAGTAATAACACAAATGATTTAAAATTGATCACATATAACCAATAAAAAAATAGTTGTCAAGAAATTAGTTAGATAATTTAACCGATATCATTTTTTTTAAAGGCAAAATCGTTTATAATGAAATGCTGATTTTTGCCACTAAGACACTAAAAAAAATTATCTTTGTGTCTTAGTGGCAAATTAATTTTATCGCGTGCTTTGCGCTGTGATCTTCGTGGTTAACCATTTAGCTTTTTAAAGGAAACAATTATGGCGAAAAAACCCTGGCAAGGGAGATTTACCGGAGAAACCGATAAGACTGTTGAAATATTTACCGCGTCTATCGGTTTTGATAAGCGGCTTTATAAGTATGACATTATGGGTAGCATTGCCCATTGCAGAATGCTGGAAAAATGTAAGATTATTATTCCAGCAGAAAGTAAAAAAATTATTAAAGGGTTAAAATCTATTGAAAAATCTATAGAGAGCGGACGCTTTCAATTTAACGACGCGCTGGAAGACATCCACATGAACATTGAGAAAAAACTTATTGATAAAATAGGGCCTGTCGGGGGGAAACTCCATACGGCGCGGAGTAGAAACGATCAAGTTGCCCTTGATATACGACTTTATCTGAGAGATGAAGTCGAAGCAATTCAAAAACTTATTTCAGATTTTTGCCGGGTATTAATTAAGCTTGCCGCTAACAATTTAGATGCAATAATGCCCGGGTATACTCATTTACAGAGAGCGCAGCCGGTTCTTCTATCTCATCATCTTCTGGCTTACGTGGAGATGTTTAAAAGAGATAAAGAGCGATTTCAAGAAATCCTCAGGCGGATCAATGTGCTTCCGCTCGGCTCATCCGCTCTGGCAGGAACAAGCTTTCCGCTTGACCGGAATTATGTCGCGAAGCTTTTAAACTTTCCTGAAATCTCTGAGAATAGTCTGGACGCTGTAAGCGACCGGGACTTTTCCGTGGAATTTTGTTCCGCTTCTTCATTACTAATGATGCACCTGAGCCGAATGAGTGAGGAGTTGATCATATGGTCGTCCTCTGAATTTTCCTTTATTGAACTGGACGATTCTTTTTGCACAGGCAGCAGCATCATGCCTCAGAAAAAAAACCCGGATGTTCCTGAACTGGTCAGGGGTAAAACAGGCAGGGTTTATGGAAACCTTGTTTCATTACTTACAATGCTCAAGTCTCTTCCTCTTGCTTACAATAAAGATATGCAGGAAGACAAAGAACCTTTGTTTGATACTGTTGATACAGTTAAGAACTCTCTTACCGTTTTCAGCAGAATGATGAAAAATGTGAAGATAAACAAACTTAAAATGTTGAGAGCTGCATCGGAAGAATTCAGCACTGCTACAGAAATAGCGGATTACCTTGCTAAAAAAAGCGTTCCTTTTAGAAGAGCCCATGAGATTACAGGAAAAATTGTAAAGTATTGCAAAAAGAAAAATAAGCCCTTGTCCAAGCTGACCATTAAGGAGTGGAAAAGCTTTTCCGACAAATTTGATTCAAACGTATTAAAAGCTATCGACATAAAAAAATCAATTGACAATAAAAATATACTCGGCGGTACCAGCAGCAAGCAGGTTGTTAAAAGAATCGAAAAGTTAAAAAAAATTTTTTAACAGATGTCACACCGCTTTTACATCACTCTTTTATCCTGTCTCATTTATTAAAAAATTGTTTTATGTTAGGCTGGTTTTATAATGAAAAAGTCTTGTATCTATTTTTCAGGCATAATTTTATTTATTTCCTTCCTGCTCCCCCTGCAGACTTTTGCCAGTAATCAGCTGGACGCAAAGGTTATTTTCAAGGCTCTTGAAGAGGAGATGAATCGCTCCCTGAGCGATTTAAAGCTGGATATTTTCAAACCTCCTTATTTTTTAAGTTACCAGGTAAAGGACCATCAGAGTGTTAAAATCAGAGCATCTTTTGGAGCCATAGTAAAATCGGACACCAACCGGTTTCGTAATCTTTTCGTGGAAACAAGGGTTGGGGATGTTCAATCAGACAGCGCCGCGACTGACCTGGCATATTTCGGATCAGCAAATTATTTTTCACTCCCTATTGAAAATGATTTAGACGCTTTAAAAAGAGAAATCTGGTTTGCATCCGACAGAACATATAAAGCGGCAGCTTTAAACTATTTGCGAAAAAAAGGGAGGAATATCCAGAAAGTCGATTCGGAAAAAATTAACGATTTTTCAACCGGAGAAAAAAATGTCTACGTGGAGACAATAGAAACTGAAGATCAGTTCTCAAAAAATATACCTCACTGGGAAAACAGAATAAAAAATGCTTCAGCATTATTTAAAGGTCATAAAAAAATCCTCCATTCGCGAGTAGATTTTTCAGCGCGAAAAAACATCCGCATCTATCTTAATTCCGAAGGAACTAAAATTGTCGATCAGCACACTATTTTTGGTGTCACTATTTCAGCACGAGCTAAAAGTGACGACGGCATGGACCTTTTTGATCAGGACACTATAAATTTCAAGAATCTTAAAAATTTTCCTTCGGATGATTTACTCCGTGAAAAAGCTTTAGCGTTGATACAATCACTCAAAAACCTCAGGGAAAGTAAAGTGATCGAACCATATGTCGGCCCTGCCATATTAGAGCCGGACGCCGCCGGAGTACTGTTTCATGAGACAATCGGCCATCGTCTTGAAGGGGAACGACAAAGAAGCGAAGGTGAGGGGAAAACATTTAAAGAAAAAATTAACCAACTTATTCTGCCTGATTTTATTAATATCTTTGATGACCCGACTCAGAAAAGATACGATGACAAATATTTGTACGGCGCTTATTTTTACGACGATGAAGGGCAAAAAGCCCAAAAGGTAGAGTTAGTCCGGAACGGTATTTTGAAAAATTTTTTAATGTCGAGGGTCCCTATTAAAAATTTTACAGGGTCAAATGGTCATGGTCGAAGCGATGGAACACGGGACCCTACTGGAAGAATGAGCAACCTGATTATAAAATCAGATGAAGAAGTATCACATAAAAAATTAAAGGAAATACTTATCGCAGAAAGTAAAAAACAAAACAAACCATACGGTCTTATTATAAAAAAAATAAGAGGGGGCGAAACAAGGACCTCCAAATACAATTTCCAGGTCTTCAAGGGCTCACCGGTATACATTTATAAAGTATATGTTGAAGACGGACGTGAAGAACTGGTACGTGGCGCGGAGTTCGTCGGCACACCTTTGACCAGCATTAATAAAATAATGGCAACGGGAAACGATTACAGGGTTTTTAATGGATTTTGCGGGGCGGAGTCAGGATATGTGCCAGTCTCAAGTATCGCGCCAAGTATTTTGCTTTCTGAAATTGAGCTGCAAAGAACGGCTTCAAAAAAATCTAAACCACCTATTTTAGAAGCGCCTGCATTACAAAACTGAATGGAGAAGAAATGGAAAAAGAGAAAAAAGAATTGCAAACAGTTATTAAAAAAATTGAGGAGTTGCAGTCTTCTATTAAATCAATAACAGATTTTTTTAAACAAAAATCTATTAAAGACGAAATAAAGAAGTCCATGGACAGGAAGGTTTCTTTGGAAAATAAAATAAGACACTTGCAAGAACTGGCGGGAGAACTGGAAATGCCTGCTCCTCAGACAAAGGAAGAAGAAAGACGAGCGGCTGATGTAGACAGCAAAGACCTGATTAATGGTCCCTGCCATGAAGTAATAAAAACAGCAGGTGGAAAAGGTCAGAGCGAGATACATTATTATGCTACGGAGATACCCGGAGAGAACAAAATAAAACTGGAATATCTAGCTCCCAACGGGAAAAGCACCGGTTTATTAGCTAAAAAAATTCCTAAAGAAGAATTCTTATCAAAATTAATTTTATGTGTTGAGCATGGATGTAACATCGTTAAAAAATAGAGCCCTCTGTCTTGATTTCGGTGATAAAAGAATCGGGATGGCGATCAGTGATGATTTAAGGTTAACCGCTCAAAGCAAGGGTGTTATTGAACGGAAGAATATTAAAAGGGATCTTTCTGAAATCTTAAATGTCATTAAAACTTCTCAGGTAGGAGAATTGGTAATCGGAATACCCTATAACATGAACGGAAGTTTAGGGTTTCAGGCTAAAAAAGTTTTTGATTTTATCGACAAATTGAAGTCTATAACAGATATACCTGTTTATCAATGGGATGAAAGACTATCCTCTTCCGCTGTGGAAAAAGTTCTCATTAAAGCCAAAGTACGGCGTCAAAAAAGAAAAAAAATTATTGATAAAATGGCGGCTCAATACATCCTGCAGGGATATTTGGATTATAAAAAAATCAAAGATCGGGAACCGGAGTTTGAGGAGTAGGGGTAAAGGAAATGCAACCTTTAACTCTTGCCCCTGGACCCTATAATTATAATGAATTTTAAAACCATACTCATTCTCTTTTTAGGAATCGTATTCGCAATAACGGGTCTTTTGTCTTATGACTTTTATAAAACAATTAACACCCCTCTCTCTTCAAAAAATTCCCCTGTTGTGATTGAAGTAAAAAAAGGAGGCGGTCTTAATAATATCTCCTCACTTTTGCATAAAAAAGGATTAATTAAAGACCAGCAGGCATTCAAGATATTGGCGCTGGCAAAGGGTGTCGTTTCCAACCTAAAAGCCGGGGAGTACAGGTTAAGTCCGGCTATGACTCAAGTTGAAATCCTTAATAAAATCACTAGAGGCCTGGTAATCCAGCATTCAATAACTATTCCCGAGGGATACAACGTTTACGAAATTGGTGATCTTTTACAAAAAAATAACATCACTAAAAAAGATACTTTCATTGCTCGTGTTTTTGACAGCGAGATTATAAATAAACTGGGTTTTAACATTAATTCATTGGAGGGGTACCTCTTTCCTGAAACCTATTTTTTTGAGAAAAATGTTTCTGACTATGACATTTTGAAAATAATGGTGGCTACTTTTAAAAAAAAAATAATGACTCATGAAATTATGGCGGCTGTAAAAAAATCTAAACTGTCTTTTCACAAAATAGTAACTCTGGCTTCTGTAATTGAAAAAGAAACGGGGAAAGAAGAAGAGCGTCCTCTTATCTCCGCGGTTTTTCATAATCGATTAAGGAAAAAAATGCGTTTACAAAGCGACCCTACGGTCATTTATTCCATCAAAAACTTTGACGGCAATATTCGAAAGAAAGATCTTAAAATTGATTCACCTTATAATACTTACCGTTATGGCGGTTTACCACCCGGCCCTATTGCTAACCCGGGGCTTAGCTCCATTAAAACAGCGCTAAATCCGGCAGAGGTGGGCTATCTCTACTTTGTTTCCAAAAAAAACGGAGAACACAAATTTTCCTCGACATTAAAAGAACATAACCGTGCTGTATTAAAATATCAGAAAAGAAGGAAATCTGTTAATTAAAGGGGCAAGGGACAGGGGTCATGGTACAAGTGAAGCTGAATATGGACCCTTGTTCCATGATCTTAGACCCTTTAGGGATTCATAGCTTAAGTATCTTTAGTTTTAGAAAGAAGTTTGCTATGCCAAAAAAAATTGCCATCCTTGGTTCCACCGGTTCGATAGGCGTGAACACTCTTGACATAGTAAGAAAAAGTAAAAATCGGTTTAAAGTATCGGGACTGGCTGCCGGAGGAAATATTTCTCTCCTTGAAAAGCAAATAAAGGAATTTAAACCGAAATACGCCGCTCTCTTTGATGAAAAAAAAGCATCTATTTTAAAAAAGAGAGTGGGCAGATCAAAGGTCGAGATTTTCTCAGGTATCGAAGGCCTTATAAAAGTCGCCTCCATACCGGAGATTGAAATGGTTGTATCAGCCATTGTAGGCGCCGCAGGGCTCTTTCCGACTTTTGCAGCATTAAAATGCGGAAAAGACATTGCCCTGGCAAACAAAGAAACCCTTGTTATTGCCGGCGAGCTTTTTATGAAGTACAGCAGGAAAATGAGGGCCAGAATTGTTCCGGTTGACAGCGAACACAGCGCAATTTATCAGTGCATTAACGGGGCAGCAAATCGCAAAATAAAAAAAATTATTTTAACGGCTTCAGGCGGTCCTTTTCTCAATTATCCTGCCAAAAAATTTAAAAAAATCACCACTCGCGAAGCTCTGGATCATCCAAACTGGAACATGGGACCAAAAATTACGATTGACTCTGCAACTTTAATGAACAAGGGCTTGGAAGTAATTGAAGCTTATTGGCTTTTTGCGGTTGATGAAAAGAGGATAGATGTTGTCATTCACCCTGAAAGTATAGTCCATTCAATGGTGGAGTTTATTGATACCTCTATTATCGCCCAGATGGGATTGCCTGATATGCGTGTTCCAATTAACTA
>MPLX02257284.1_pt1 | contig 19162 bp, 19 predicted proteins | sample 1617341 | NCBI WGS metagenome assembly MPLX02 (sample SAMN05944804, study PRJNA350692) | marine metagenome | biome: marine; feature: ODZ; material: water; isolation source: 120 m water sample filtered on 0.2 um supor filter | place: Pacific Ocean | collected 2012-04-08 | depth 120m m | reverse complement strand
CTTCCACTCGCCGACATGGTTGAAGGAGTCAAAGACAGGGAGGTTCATTACAAGGACATCATTTCACAGCCGAGAAGAATTCACACCACACCACAGTGGAGTGCTGTATTGGCAGATAAAGATGGCAAACAGAGAACTTTTGGTCCGTTTACGATGAATGTGGAACGGCTGAAGCCGTGGCACACCCTTTCGGGAAGACAGGAGATTTACTACGACCATCAGGGAATCAGAGAACTGGGAGAAGCGCTACCTACTAATAAACCGCCGTTGGACATGGTGGCTATTGGAGATGTCAATCTTGACAAAGCCGGTCCAAAGTCAAAGGTATTCCGCTTCATTACGCCTCACGGCAAGTGGCAGATACACAGCTCTTTCAGAGACCATTGGCCCATGATGCACATGTCCCGCGGAGGTCCTACCGTATGGTTGAATCCCAATGATGCGGATGAGATTGATGTAATAGATAACGATTGGGTGGAGATGTTCTGCGAGAACGGCATTGAAGTGGTAAGAGCGGTTGTAAGCCATCAGGTACCTAGAAATATGGCGATTACCTACCACCAGGTCGAAAGGCACGTAAATGTTCCTTTCTCTCCTCTTGCTAAGAAGAATAAGCTCACCGACCTGCGGGGCGGAAACAACAACGCAACAACGAGAATTTTGATGAATCCGCATACCATGATTGGCGGATACGCCCAATTTTCGTATTACACCAACTACTGGGGGACAAGCCCATCAGAGAGAGACCATGGTGTCCTCATCCGTAAAATGCCGCTTGGTGATGATGGGAAGCCAGTCTATAAGGAAAGTGAATTGCACAAGGTACCGGAAGGATAGGTTAAGATTATGCGAGTAAAGGCACAAATGAGTATGACGTTCAACCTGGAAAAGTGCATTGGCTGCAACACCTGTACTGTCGCTTGTAAGAATGTGTGGACGAATCGGGAAGGCGCCGAATACATGTGGTGGAACAATGTGGAGACAAAGCCGGGTATCGGTTATCCGAAGCAGTGGGAAAACCAGGAAATGTGGAAGGGAGGATGGATTAAAAAGGATGGTAAGCTGAAGCTTCGTTATGGCAGTAAAGCTTACATGTTGTCCAATCTCTTCTTCAATCCGCACACACCTGAAATGAAGGATTATTACGGAGACGGTGACGTATATACCTTCAGTTACGACGATCTCCACTCGTCGAAGCAAACTGAACAGCAGCCGGTCGCATCACCCAAGTCCATGGTTACCGAGAAAGAAGATGTCCCCATCAATTGGGGTGTGAACTGGGAAGACAACGCCGGAGGTGCCCATATTACTGGTAAATATGACATCAATTTTAAGGATTTAAGTGACGAAGAGATAGAAGCAGCACTTAAATTCAGAGACGTCTTCTATTTCTATCTTCCCCGTATATGCAATCATTGTCTCAACCCCGGTTGTGCCGGTGCCTGCCCATCCGGCGCCGCTTACAAGCGGGAAGAAGACGGCATTGTTCTCATTGATCAAGACAGATGCCGAAACTGGCGCTACTGCATCTCTTCCTGCCCGTACAAGAAGCCCTATTACAATTGGGCCAGCGGAAAGATGGAAAAGTGTATTCTCTGCTACCCGAGAATTGAATCTGGTTTGCCTCCAGTCTGCTTTCATTCCTGTGTGGGGAAAATCCGCTCATTTGGACTCCTTTTTTACGATATGGACATGGTAAATGAAGTTGCTTTAGCAGATGATCAGGACCTGGTGACGAAGCATAGAGAGGCCATTCTGGACCCGTTTGACCCCAATGTGATCGAAGCGGCAAAGAAAGAAGGTATCAGCGATGATTGGATAGACGCAGCGCAACGCTCGCCTATTTACAAGATAGTCAAAAAGTGGGAAATAGCGTTGCCACTGCATCCCGAATTCAGGACTCTTCCTTCCCTGTTCTACATTCCGCCGCTGGCACCTATCACCACCAGTGCAGGAAAGGACTCTCCTTCAGACACAGACGTGTTCGATATGACGAAACCTGAAAATGGACCGCTTGTTGATTTGGACGAAATGGATAAATTCCGTCTCCCCATCGTCTACCTCGCCAGTATGTTTGGAGCCGGGAATGAACAAGTAGTGAAAACGGCACTTATGCGTCAGCTTGCGATAAGGCATTACGAGAGGAGTCTGAGAGTAGAAAAAGAGCCCAATTTGGATGTGCTCAATAAGGTGGGATTGACCGCAGAGGATGCAAAAGAAATGGTGCGGGCACTATCCCTTGCCTTCTACAATGAACGCTTTGTTGTACCGACTACAAAGCGTGAAGGTGCTGAAATCAGTCCGTATACCGAGCGCGGCCTCGCTGGCTTTGACAAGATGAATCCTTGGTCGCCCATGAAAAGAAGAAAGAGCTACTTCAAATCGTATCATACAGATTCAAAAGACTATGAATAACGGAAATGGAAATAAAGTAGTAAAAGATGTTTATGCGCTCATAGGCGAGTTGTGGTGCAGTCCACCTGAAACGGATACGGAGAGGGCGAAAATCAAAAATGATGCTGAGCAAGTTCTTGCAGGATTGGAGACCGTCAATAAGGAGAGTGCAAAACTGCTTTCCATTTTTCTAAAGGAAGAGACTATCTCCGATGAGGACTATATCGACCTGTTTGAGCTCCAGCCTCAATGCCCCCTCTATCTTGGAAGTCATACGTTTGATGAACCGAAGACCTGTGCTAATGCTGCCGTTTCCGATAGAAACGAATACATGATAGAGCTGATTGGAATCTACAGGCATTTCGGACAGTCGATCGATGGCGGAGAGTTGCCGGATTATCTGCCGCTAATGATAGATTTCCTTTCGCTGACCGCTGAATCGAAAGACGATCCTATAAGAGGGAAATTTATTGATGAATATATAATGCCCTTCCTGCCTCCGATACGCTCCCGGCTGGAAGAACTGGAAACACCCTACCTCCATCTATTGAATGCATTGGAGAAGGTCATAGATTTCGATCTGAAAACACAAACTCTACCAACACAACAATCACAACCAAAAGAAGAAGGATGCTGTTATGTTTGATAATCTCTTTACTATGTTTGATAATCTCTTAATTATGTTTAACGATTTCTTTTTTATTGGCCTTCCATACATCTCAATATTTCTATTATTTGGTGGAACACTATATCGTTTATTTTTTGGATTTAAAGGCGCATTTAGAAAGATGGATTGGACCGCTCGGGGCGATTTTCTATGGACCACCAGATCTACGGGCTTTTTTGGTCGTGCATCCATAGGACCTGCAGCACTATGTCTCCATTGGGGAATCATTACGTTGTTCATAACACATTTAGCAGGTGCTGTTGGTGGCGTGCTCAATCTTATAGCCTGGGTAGACTTTTTCCGATGGGTTGGTATGTTTGGTGGCATCCTCTTATTGTTTGGTCTTGCCTGGGCGATTGTACGAAGAATTGCAATTCCTCAGTTAAGGGCTATGAGTAAAGCTGAAGATTACATAGTCTTGGTATTTTTGATTCTGATCGCCTCCCTTGGGCTTTATCAGTCAGCAATAAAGTTGGTTTTCGGGGTAACTTGGTCTGTTGCGCCCTGGCTGTGGAGTGTTGTTAAACTGCAACCAGATCCCTCTTTAATGCAGGCGGTACCACTTGTGAATAAACTTCATATAGTCGTCGCTTTAATATTTTTTGCGTATTTTCCTTTTACCAAACTTGTCCACGCATTTACCTATCCGATTGTATATTTTTGGAGACCATACATTTCTATGAGAAGTTATTCAGGCTTGAAACGATAAGGAAAATGATAGCCGAGACAGTGAGATGGTCTCTCTTTATGGTTCAACAACACATAGGTTTAAAGACGTAATACAACTTAATACTGTGTTGTGGGTTTCCTCCATCATAAAACCCCTTCCAGGTAATACTTTGGAAGTATTATTTGATCGTATCATCTTTTCGTTTTCAGTGGCCTCAGACCGTTCTTAAGGTTAAAACCTCGCATCCAATCAAGTGAAAAAGAAACAATAATGCAAAAAGAAGCAACCGCTACTTCAAATAAGATACTTTTCATAAACACAATTACTTTCACAATTTGTTTTGCAGCATGGATGTTAAACGGAGTGTTAGTTACATTTCTAACCTCTAATCAATTATATGATTGGAGTCTTTCTGAAATTGGTTGGTTGATTGGTATTCCAGTATTAACAGGAGCGATATTCAGATTGCCCGCTGGAATTCTTACTGATAAATATGGTGGTAAACCAATTATGACGGCTTTGTTATTACTTTGTTCAATCCCCATGTTTTTACTTTATTTTGCTAACAGTTATTGGGGCTTTGCTCTTTGTTCTTTTGGGTTCGGATTATCTGGATCTAGTTTTGCAGTAGGTATTGGTTTTACATCTGTATGGTTTTCAAAAGAAAGACAAGGATTTGCACTGGGAGTATTTGGAGCTGGAAATGCTGGAGCAGCATTAACTACCTTATTAGCTCCTTCATTACTATTATATTTTACTGATAATCTAGAAAATTTAGATGGGTGGAGAAAATTACCTCTAACTTATGGTGCAATTTTTGTTTTGACCGCTATCTTATTCGCTCTATTTAGCACTAATAAAAAACCAGAATCGGGTACAAAAACGCTTGCGAAACAATTAGCTCCATTAAAAGAGATAAGAACTTGGAGATTCGGATTATACTATTTTCTAGTATTTGGTTGTTTTGTTGCTTTTTCTCAATGGTTAGTTCCATATTTTGTTAATGTTTATTCCTTAACTTTGGTCACCGCAGGTGTTTTAGCTTCATTATTTAGTTTTCCTTCAGGTGTAATTAGGGCATTAGGAGGATGGTTAAGTGATAAGTTTGGTGGCAGAACAGTTATGTATTGGGTATTATTTGGTTCGGTTTTCATTTCCTTTTTATTAATTGTTCCTAAAATGGAAATCACCTCGCCAGGGAAAGGTGTGATGGCTAAACAAGATGGTGTTGTTACATCAATATCTTCAACTGAGATTGTAGTTAACGACTTCCATTATAAAATAGATGAACGTGTAGGTTTAGTTGATGATTTAGATGAAGAAACATATATATTACCTACCAAAGAGATTTGGCAAGAAGCGATAGTAAAAGTCGGTGATAATGTTGAGAAAAAACAACTATTAGCAAAGGGTATAACAAAAATTTATTTTCAAGCTAATGTGTGGATATTTGCAATATTAGTTATTTTAATAGGCAGTATTTGGGGAATAGGTAAGGCAGCAGTTTATAAATATATTCCAGAATATTATCCTGAACAAGTTGGAGTTGTAGGTGGTATTGTAGGTGTACTTGGAGGTTTAGGTGGCTTTGTTTGCCCTATTATTTTCGGTTACTTACTTGATAGCACTGGTCTTTGGACAAGCTGTTGGATTTTTATGTTTTTCCTTTCTGTTATTTGCTTAATATGGATGCATCAAGTAATACAAAAAATGATGCATAATAAACACCCTGAAATGATGAAAAACATTTAATTATTTTTTTTGAATTACAATGAATCGCAATAAATAAAATAAACTATAAAATTATGCCAACCAATCTTGAGAAATGGGATGTTGAAAACCAGGATTTCTGGGAATCTACAGGAAATAAAATAGCTAACCGTAATTTATGGATATCTATTCCTGCATTATTACTAGCCTTTGCTGTGTGGCTTATGTGGTCGATTATTATAACTTATATGGATGATTTTGGATATACTTTTGGAATGATGAAAGATTTGTCATTAGATGGATTAAAAGAAGGTACTTTGGAATATAATGCTATGGTTGAAAAAATTAAATCTGTCAAAGATGAAATTGCACTTCTGTATTATTCACTTCCAGCAATTGCGGGGTTAGCTGGAGCAACATTAAGGCTACCCAATGCTTTCATGATCTCTATGGCAGGTGGTAGAAATGTTATTTTTGTTACCACTTTGTTGCTTATTGTACCTGTTATTGGTACCGGAATAGGATTAAGTGATATTAATACATCTTTCGGATTTTTTGCAGTAATGGCCTTACTTTCAGGATTTGGGGGAGGAAATTTCTCTTCTTCCATGAATAATATCAGTTATTTCTTCCCTAAGAGAATACAGGGATATGGGTTAGGAATGAATGCGGGAATTGGGAATTTAGGTGTAGCTGTAATGCAAAAATTAATTCCATTTGTTGTAGGGTTCGCATTTTTTGGTGTTGTTGGAAACTCTATTGGAGGAGAAGGGGCTGGGCCTTTAGCTGGTTTACAAAATGCAGGTTGGGTATGGGTTCCATTAATTGCACTATCAAGTATTGCTGCATTCTTTGGAATGAACAATGTAATAACCGGAACACCAAATATACCAACAACTATTCAAGGTGTGTCAAAAACACTATTGATGGTATTCTATGGTCTACTTGCAGCATCTGTTGGAGCTTATTTATTAAAAGGACTTAGTGTAAATATGTGGATTGTTTTACCAATTGTAATTGTATTAGCAGTTTTGTTGATGAAATTTGCAACTCCATCCTCCATAAGAGAAAATTTGAATAAACAATTTTCAATTTTGTCTAACAAACATAACTGGATAATGACTATTATTTATACTATGACTTTTGGTTCATTTATTGGTTTTTCAGCAGCATTCCCTAAGTTATGTCAAGATGTTTTCCCAACAGCAGATTACAGATTATGGGTGTTTATTGGTCCAGCATTAGGAGCATTAGCCAGACCAGTTGGAGGTATTATTGCTGATAAAGTAAATAGTGGATCGAAAGTTACTATGTGGAGCACCATAACGCAAATTATCGCAGCTTTAGCGGTGGCTTATTTTGTGATTCAAGCGAGAGAGTCTTCAGATTCTTTGGAATACTGGTGGCCATTTTTTGCTGCTTTCATGGTCTTGTTTATAAGCACGGGAATTGGAAACGGTTCTACTTTCAGAAGTATTCCATATATTTTCTCAAAAGAAAAAGCAGGACCTGTTTTAGGATGGAGTGCTGCTATTGCTGCTTATGGAGCTTTTATTATTCCTATAGTATTTGGTCAGCAAGTAAAAGCAGGTACCCCTGAGTATGCTTTATATGGTTTTGCCGGGTACTATGTGATTTGCCTTCTGCTTAACTGGTGGTATTACCAGGGGCCCAAAAGAGAATTCAATAATCCATAATAAATAAACAGGGGGAATGAGGAATTATGTTTGAACAATTACCAGAAGGACACATAATTAAAACCATGGTTAAGGAACATGAACATATCCTGGCCATGCTGGATGAACTACAGGAAATAACCCTTCAGATTTCTGGTGATGATCAGAATAATGGTAGGGCATTTATGGTTCGTGCCAATGAACTGGCAGTTAAGATTATTGGTGCAGAACCCCATCATCAACGGGAAGAACAGGTTCTCTTCCAGACACTTGAAGATATGGGGATTTCTGGTCCCACCCAGGTCATGCGCATGGAACATGAAATGATGCGGGAGATGAAACATGACTTAAAAAGTGAAACAGAAAATATTGATGAAGACTGGTCAGTTCGAGTAGAGAAAGTATCCCGATTAATATTTGAACTGTGCAGCACGCTCCGTCAGCATATTGATAAAGAAAATAATATATTATATCCTATGGCCCTGCAGAGTATTACGGATGTTGCCAAATGGGAAGAAATGAAAGTAAGATGTGATGAAATTGGTTATTGCTGTTTTTGTCCAGAGACGTAATAAGATTTAGATCGCGCGCCCTTCCTGAAAGCTGATGTATACATTAGTTAGGTATGTTATAATCTTTCTTTGAGAACATAGAGCAATATCCTGTGTTTGTCTGCGAAAAATCGCTAAATTTCAGCAACTGAAGTTTCTAAGCCGAATTGCCTAAGTCCTCAACTGGGATAGGGTATGAGGCCGGTACGGTACCGGAGGAAACGCCGGGATTAGCTCCCTAATTGGAAGGAGATTTCATGGTCATAAAAGAAAAACATATTTCCGCTCAACCAGCAGTATCCCCATCGAACGGCAATGTACTACTCGATCAATATGGTCGAGTTTTTGATTATCTCCGAATCGCAGTGAACGAACAGTGTAATCTCCGGTGTCTTTACTGTATGCCGGAAGAGGGTATTCATTTCCAACCGGCTGAGAAAAGGTTAAAGGCGAACGAAATGTTTCGACTAATTCGTATTGCCAGTTCGCTGGGAGTCAGGAAGGTCCGATTCACTGGCGGAGAACCGTTAATTTATAAAGATCTTATTCCACTTATCCGGGAAGTTGCGACTGTTCCCGAAATTGAATCTATCCACGTTACGACAAATGGTCTGCTCCTAAAGAAGATGGCAAGCGAGCTTCTCGCTGCAGGTGTAGATGGTGTAAACATCAGTCTCGATTCACTTCGAGCAGACCGGTTTAAAAAGATATCCAGGCGGGAAGGACTGGATAAAGTGCTGAAAGGACTCTCACTTGCTCTTAAGATTGGTTTTTCTTCCGTCAAAGTAAATGTTGTAGCTATGCGTGGATTCAACGACGATGAGATAGGCGATTTTATTGAACTAACCAAAAACAGTGATCTTACGGTACGCTTCATCGAGTTGATGCCTTTCGATGCCCATCAGATCTGGAAGACAGGAAAATTTATTGGTGCAGAAGAAATTATGGAAATTCTACATACTCTATATCCAAAATTACACACAGTCACAGGGAGTTCTACTGAAGAACAAATATATCAGGTTGGGGGATACAGAGGTAAAATATCAGTGATTCCGTCTTTTACTCGAAGTTTCTGTAATATGTGCAATCGAGTTAGACTCACTGCCGACGGCAGGATACGTAACTGCCTCTATTCCGATAATGAGATTAATATAAGGGATCTTATGCGCAGTGGAGCTAAGGATGAAGATATCAGTCTTATGTTCAAGCAAGCTATGTGGCTAAAGCAAAAAGATGGTTGGGAAGCACAGAAATTGAATGGTCATCATCGAGAAAGTATGACTCAGATCGGGGGTTGATATAAATGGAGAAAAATATAAATGATTTTTCACATTTGGATAAAGATGGAAACGCAAAAATGGTGGATGTAACAGATAAAATGAGTTCGGTAAGAATAGCGAAAGCAGAAGGAAAAATATCCATGCTTCCTGAAACTATTTCAGCAATTCATGATGACAAACTTCCGAAGGGGAATGTGCTGACTACTGCGAAGATTGCCGGTATTCAAGCTACGAAAAAGACTTGGGAGTTGATACCGCTCTGCCACCAGTTGAATCTGAGCTGGATTGATCTCGAATTCGACATTCAGGAGGATGGGATTGGCATCTGTTCTACCGTGAAGACACGGGAAGCTACCGGTGTGGAGATGGAAGCTCTTACTGCAGTTTCCATTGCGGCACTCACTATATATGATATGTGTAAAGCCGTAGATAAAAGTATGACTATCAGCGAAATCAATCTTCTTGAAAAAGTGGGTGGAAAATCTGATCATGCCACGGAATATCGCCCACAGGTTGGTGTCATCACCATCAGTGACAGTGTGTCATCCGGGAAAAGTAAAGATAAGTCAGGTCCCCTATTAATTACGGGATTTTCCGATTCAGGATGTTCTGTCGAAAATAAGAAAGTCCTACCTGATGGTTCTGATGAATTGACGCCCACAATTCAAAACTGGATTAAAGCTGGAGTGGAATTAATTATCACCACTGGCGGCACAGGGCTGGGGCCGAGAGATTTAACCATTAAAACGTTAGAAGATATTTTCGATTCCAAACTGCCTGGTGTGGAACAGGCACTACATGCCTACGGTCGTGGAAAAGTAAAAACAGCCATGCTGTCCAGGTTAACGGCCGGGGTAGTGGACGGGGCAATTGTCATTTGTCTACCGGGGAGTACGGGTGCGGTCAAAGATGCGCTGAGCGTGTTGATTCCGACTATTTTTCATTCATTTCATATGATGAAAGGTGAAAAACATTAATGGATTATCTGCTCCCATTGTTATTTGTATTGGTTGCTTTCATTTATTCCAGTGTTGGATTAGGTGGTGGCTCATCTTATACAGCACTCATGGCTATTTTCGGAATTAGTTATCTTATCATTCCCACCACATCATTAGCCTTAAACCTGATTGTTACCTCTATCGGTGTGATCAACTTCTGGCGTAATGGCCATGGTCGACTGGGTCTAATTGGACCGTTTATGCTGACGTCCATTCCCATGGCCTATTTAGCGGGGACATTGATATTGTCCAAGGACATATTTCAGCTGTTATTATTAATAACACTCATGCTGGTGGTAATAAGAATTTATTTCCTTAACAACCTACAGTTTTCATTCCAATTATCTGGAGTAAAAAAGTGGTTTTTTATTCTAGGTTTGGGCGCTGTTCTTGGATTTGTAGCGGGAACTGTTGGGATCGGCGGCGGGATATACCTGGTGCCTTTGATTATCATGTTTGGTCTTGGGTCAGAAAAAGAAGCCGCTGCAGCCGGTGCCATGTTCATTTGGGTGAATTCTCTGGCAGGCGTAATTGCTCGATCACAATCAGGTATGTTTGATGCAGATTTCATTTTGCCGTTGGCAGGTGCTGTTATCGTCGGCGGATTTGGAGGGTCTTATTTGGGTGCCGTCCGTTTTGATGCGAAAACAATTCAAAAGGTCATGGGCACTATAGTTTTTATTGCCATCATTTTTTTATTAAGGGATATCTTATGATACGAGTTCAAGAAGCAAAAACAATTATTAAAAACCAAATTTTTCCATCAGAAATGGAAAATGTTCCATTAAGTAAAGCAGAGAATAGGGTTCTTACCCAAGATGTTACAGCTACTTTCCCTATGCCACGGTTTGATAATTCGGCCATGGATGGGTTTGCGGTGCGAGCAGTCGATACGCAAGGTGCGAACCAGTCACATCCTGTATCACTTAAAATAGTGGGTATCAGTTCGGCAGGAACGCCCAGTGATGTAACACTTGGTTCCGGTGAATGTATTCAATGTATGACTGGGGCAAAGATACCAGTTGGTGCCGATACGGTGGTAATGGTGGAGGACACAAGCGGATTTTCAGAACCAGATGCAGTCAAAATATTTTTGGAAGTACATCCCGGAAAACATATTCGAAAAAAAGGAGAAGAAATTCGGGAAAGGGATGTTTTGATTTCCAAAGGAACCCGCATTACCCCTAGTGAAATAGGCATCTTGGCCTCTTTTGGATATGGAGATATCTCAGTGGCGAAAAAACCGCGCATTGCTATCTTTGGTACAGGGGATGAATTGGTAGAGCCAGGCAATGAACTTGAATCTGGGGAAATTTATAATTCCAATCTGTTTGTTTTTGCGGAGCTGGTTGAAAAGGCTGGAGGTGAAGTCACCATACGGAATGTAATTAAGGATGATAAGGATGCATTGCGGTCTTTTTTATCCAAAGCATTGGAAACTTGTGATGTGATCATTTCTTCCGGCGGCGTTTCCATGGGCAGGTTCGATTATGTGCGGGATGTTTTTATGGAATTAGGTGTGCAGGAGTATTTCTGGAAAGTGGCACAGAAACCGGGGAAACCGCTCTTTTTCGGTACGGGGAATAACACCTTGATTTTTGGACTGCCTGGGAATCCCGTATCATCCTATATCGGGTTTATGGAATGGGTCTGGTCCGTTCTGGAAACCATGATGGGAATTCCGGAGTCAAAACCAACAACCGGTATTTTGGCTGAACCATTTCCTCGGGAAAAAGTAAAATACCGATATTTATTTGGTCACGCATGGTTGGAAGATGGGAAACTAGTTTGCAAACCGTCTACTAAAATTGGATCACATATGCTATCGTCATCTTTGGAAGCCAATTGTATTTTGGGGGGTGAACCGGGAGATGGACTTTTTGAACCCGGAGAGGAAATTCGCATTCGGATTTTACCATGGAAAACGATTCGATGATAATTTCTCCACAAGAATTACAGAAGTGGTTGGATGAGGGAAAATCCTTTAGAGTTGTAGATATCCGTCCGAGAGAACAACATGAACTGGATCCCATTGTTTCTCTTGATGCAACTATAGTTGCCGAAGAAGATTTGGATTTCAGTACTATAGATGATAACCCAGTGGTAATTGTTTGCCAATACGGTTTGAGTACAGAAAGGCTCATCCGGGAAAATGGTGCTGAGAATGTTGTCAGCCTGTTGGGTGGCGCTCAGGCGTGGAACGAGTTCGAGTCATCGAAGGCAGATCTCAGCCGCTACGCTCGGCAGATGGTCTTGCCGCAAGTGGGAGTGAAAGGTCAGAAAGCTCTGGCCGCGGCTCAAGTAACGATTGTTGGGATGGGTGGACTTGGCTGCCCGGTATCCCAGTATCTCGCCGCCGCCGGAGTAGGTACTCTTAGGCTCGTTGATGGTGATGTGGTGGAGCTGTCCAACATCCCACGGCAGCCCCTCTACCACTCGGACGATGTTGGCCGGTCCAAAGTAGAAGCGGCGGTGGAGCGAATCTCAAGTCTCAATCCTGTAATAAAAGTTGAGATGAAAAATGTTTTTTTGACTTCAGAAAATCGTGATGATCTCCTTTCGGGTACAGATGTTATTGTGGATGCCACCGATTCATTAGCTGTCCGCCGCGTTTTAGATGAGTATGCTTCGGACCATTCTGTTCCTCTGGTTTATGCCGGACTCTACCGTTTTGAGGGACAGGTGTCGGTGTTCAACTACAATGGCGGTCCGCGATATGCTGACCTTTTCCCAGAGCAGTCCGCCACCGGCGACAGTTGTGCTGACACAGGAGTTCTGGGCATGCTCCCCGGAATAATCGGCAATATTCAAGCACTGGAGACGGTGAAGATAATCCTGGGTCTGGAGCCGAACCTCTCCGGTAAACTTCTTTTGTACGACGGATTAAATCATTCGATGGATATTATTGAATTAGATTGAGGAATGAATGAAAGTAATAGTTAAATGTTTTTCGCAAGTGAGATATCATTTGGGGAAAGATGAACTTGTATTTCATCTTGAAGAAGGAGTGACTACGTCTGATCTAGTAGAGAAGGTTCGGGACCAAGCCGGTGACCTGCTGGAAGGCGTTAGTCTTCGGGTGGCTGTAAATCAGAAATACACACCTGAGGCTGTAGAACTTAAAGATGGTGATGAAGTAGCGCTTATTCCTCCGGTGCAAGGTGGATGATTTGATTTCGGAATTTGGATTGGGTAGTGAATAGTGATTAAGACAGAAATCGTTTCAGGAAAGATTGAACCGTTTCCAAGCGAAGATTCTCATCATAATGATGGAGCGGAGTTGGTGTTTAACGGGAGAGTACGTTCAACCGAAAATGGAGAAACCATCCGGGGGCTCTTCTATGAACATTACGAAGAAATGGCAGAAGAAGAACTACAAAGTCTTGCCGCTGGAACTGCAGAAAAATATCCTATATCAGATATTTTTTGTCGTCACAGAGTTGGGGAGATCCCGGTAGGCGAATCCGCCATTCATGTTTCCATCTGGTCGGAGCATCGGGCAGAGGGACTGGAAGCTATGGCATGGTTTATCTCTGAGTTGAAGAAACGAATCCCCATCTGGAAGTGGGCTGTCTTGGAAGACGGGACGAGAATTCCGTCCGAATGCCGGCATGAACTGCCAACCGAAAAATGAAGTTTCTTAGAGTATAGTTAGTCGTTGCTCTGTAACTTTCTGCCTAAATAATGTTTCAAATATCTAACCAAGTAATCGCCAACGTACTCTACTGGATTCGACAGAAGCGCTGGCTATTGCTGACTATTATTGTAGGGATTGTGCTCTATCTTCTCCCTGCCCCGTCCGGCATGTCAGATTTATCCCGCCCCGATGGTGCTTACCATACTCTGATCATAGTTATAATGGCTCTGGTACTGATCATTACTGAACCGGTGCCTTTACCAGCAGTTGCCATGATGATACTCATACTTCAAGTGGTTTTCGGGATTGCCGAGCCTAACGAAGTGGCGTCGAGCTTTATGAGTGATGCCGTCTTCTTCATCATGGGATCGCTTATGCTTGCTGTTTCCATTGTAAAACAGGGGCTCGATTCACGACTGGCGCTGGGAATCATCCGTTTGACCGGAAATAAGACTTGGCGAATAGCCGCTGGTTTTACCACCATTTGTGCGTTGCTCTCATCGTTCATCGGAGAGCACACGGTGACCGCCATGATGATGCCCGTGGGACTGATCCTTGTGAGGAGTACAAGCTCGGATCCGAAGAAAGTAGCAGTACTGGCATCGCTGCTCCTTTTCTCTATCGCTTACGGCAGCGCCATGGGTTCCATCGGAACGCCGTCAGGCGGAGGGAGGAATGTCATCATGATGGGCTACTGGACAGAATTCGGACACGGAACTGTTTCGTATCTACAGTGGATGAAACACGCTTATCCAATGCTCTTAATCCAAATTCCGCTGGCTGTGATAATTCTCCTCACGACATTCCGACCGAAACAGAGGGTTCTCGATACTGCTGTCCGGAAACTGAAGGTTCAGGTAACTAAGGGAGGAAAAATGCAGGGCAGAGAGTATCTTGCCATTGCTGTCTTTATGGGTGTGTTCTTAGGATGGGTTTTCCTCGGTCACACAATAGGCTTGGGTATCATTGCCTTGATCGGAGTGTTTATGTACTTAGCATTCGGTCTGGTGGATTGGTCCGATTTAAACCGAAATACTAACTGGGGCGTTATACTCCTCTTCGGCGCAGCCATCTCTATCGGTATCCAGATAAACAACACTGGTCTAGCCCAGTGGATAGCCGGCGGAGCTATGGATGCTCTCCAGTTTGTAGCTGGCGATTCACCACTGCTTCAAATTACAGTAGCTATCCTGCTGTCAGCAATTCTGACTAATTTTCTCAGTAACGCTGCGGCAGTGGCGATCATCGGACCTATTGTGCTCAATATGGGAGGCGACCCTATTATCATGGGATTTGCTGCGGCCCTGGCATCGGCGTTCGCCTATCTGACTGTTGTGGCGTCTCCTACATGCATGATCATACACTCAAGCGGTTTGGTGAAACGAGGTGATTTCCTGAAAGCAGGCGGGAAGCTGTTTATTATGTCTGTAATAGTGCTGTTGTTGGTATCTCAGCTTTTGTGGCCCCTATTTTGATAAAAATTGGAGATTGCAAAATGAAAAATTTTGTACAAGATTGTGAAGCGATGAGGATGAGAAGACTATGAAATTTCTTCTGGCAGTAGGGAGTAAGGAATATTCTGAACCTACGCTCAATATTGGCTCGCGTATTGCCAAAGCGTTTGATGCGGATCTCAGTGTTGTTTATGTGGGTTCAAAACCAAAAGAGATGTTTGCCGGGCGTGTCAATCTGGCTCTCGATTCCATGGTCAAGTGGGAAATCTACCATCCGGGAATTGATGTTCTCCGCTGGGCATTTGACTACCTGAATTCATCCGGTTATTTGGAAAGCGAGCAGGTTAACGGTTTCAATCCGGAAAATATTGTACAGGAGAACGACCGCATCAGGATGGTACTGCAGGGGAGCTATGGGCGGAAGGTGGATCTCATTCTCCGGGAAGGTGAAATCATTGATGAATTGAGACGTGAGGCTCAAAAGGAGGATTACACTCTTACCATTATCGGTGGAAGTCAGAAACGATCCATGGCGCACGATCTGATTCAGTACATTCCCACATCCATATTTGTTGTGAAGAGCTTCGATACCAGACGTGACTACCGGCTCTTGCTTCTGGTGGATGACAGCAAGGCCACCAAGCGGGCCGTCCGGTTTGGTGCTACCATTGCCGCAAATCAGGGGATGGAAGTAGATACGTTAACAGTGTCAAAATCCGAAAATTTTGGTCCTGGTTACAGTCGCGCAGCGAAGGCTGCCGGACGTTTTCTAAAGAGCAAAGGGATTCCTCACAAACAACACTTTCTTACCGGTGATCCAGTTGACACTTTTGTCGAATTTGCCAGCGAGACTCACCTAATGGTCATGGGTGCTTCCAGTAAATCACCACTAAAGAAATTTTTTCTGGGTAGTAAGCCCATTAAGACGCTGGAAAAAGCGGCATTCCCCATCCTAATTGTGAAATGAGTACAATGGAATCATGTGTCGATTTTTTTGCATATAGAGGTGCTTCCGTCGCCATGGACAAACTTCCCTCTGTTTTTGTTTCTCTCCTTTCTGATCTGGACGTTACGTTCGAACCATTAAAAGTTTAGCAGATCTGTTATGTATCCGTGGCAATTAGATTCTGTTCACCCACTGATTATTCATTTCCCCATCTCGCTGCTATCAGTCAGCGTTTTGTTTGATTTTCTCAGTGTAGTCTTCAGGAAAGAATCGCTGAGTCATGCCGGTTGGTGGTGTCTGTTATTTGGAGTAGTAGGCGCATTTGCGTCGGTCCTAAGCGGTTTTACTTCTGATGCACTTTTATTTGGTCATATGGAAAATCCTTTTCCTATATTTGAAACGCACGGTTCGACACTACTTTTGGCAACTGTTGTTTTTACCGGTCTGTTGATCTGGCGCTGGACTAACAAGTGTCAGCTTCCTTCTGAATCACTGAAGTATATTTATCTTGCCATTGGTACGTTAGCCACAGGATGTCTTTTCTACGGAGCTCACCTGGGTGCTCAGTTAGCTAGCAGATTCTGATGGTGCCGACTCACATCCTTTGCCACTACGGCGAGATCGGAACCAAAGGGAAGAATCGCCGGCAGTTTGAGAGAAAACTCAAGGACAATATGAAAGCCGGTTTGAAAGCCGCCTGCCCGGGGAGTTATGCAGAAATCCGAACTGTACGAGGCCGAATTGTTATTGAACTTTCGAAAATCGGCAGGGAATCGCTAGACAGCATGAAGGAAGTTCTGCGAAACACATTTGGATTGGTTTATTTCGCTCCGGCTACTCGGATGGAACAAAAAAAAGAGATATTGGAAGAAGCAGCATTAGAGTTCGTCAACACGCTTCCGGGGGAATCATTCCGCATTACCACAAGGCGGTCAGACCCAAATACCCCACTATCAACCCAGAAGATGAACGAGGAGATTGGCGCTGCCGTTGTTGAGAAGTTCGGAAAGAAAGTGAATCTTACTCAGCCTGATGTGAACTGTCACATTGATTTGGTAGAGGATTCAGCGTTTGTTTACGCTCATCGGATTGACGGTTTTGGCGGTCTCCCAGTAGGCATGGGAGGAAAGGTGCTGAGTATGATCTCAGGCGGGATAGATTCGCCGGTGGCAACGTGGCAGATGATGAAGCGAGGTGCGTTTATCAATTATTTACACTTTCACTCTGTACCATACACCAGTGATGCTTCCATCAAAAAGGTGCTGGATGTTATCAAAGTCTTTCAGAAACATCAGCTTAGGGCAACTCTTTTTTTAGCGGAATTGGCACCCATTCAGGAAGAGGTTATCGAGAAGTGCCATGAGAAATACCGCATCATCCTCTACCGTCGATTCATGTTCAGGATTGCTGAAGCACTAGCCAAGCGGGAAGGAGCTCACGCCGTTATTACCGGTGAATCGTTAGGTCAGGTGGCGTCTCAGACCATAGAGAACATGGAGACTATTGAGGCGGTCACGTCTATGCCTATCCTCCGGCCTTTGGTGGGAATGGACAAACAGGAGATCGTCAACAGATCTAAGGAAATCGGTACTTACGATATTTCCATCCTTCCTGATGAGGACTGTTGTGCATACTTTCAACCCAAACAGCCCGCTACCAAGGCGACTGTCGAGCAGCTTCAAAAGGCAGAGGAAAATCTTGATGTGGAAGCACTTGTGGAAGGGGCTTTGGATTCTCTTCACAAAAAAGTGATTGAGAGTTGAACTGGTGAGTGGTATACATGTTTTACGGTTGGAAGGGGAGACTGGAACTGTTTCCAGGAAAGTTGTATTATAGAAATAAGTCTTATCTCATTTTTTCCAAAACTCGTTTAGACTCTCTCACATCATAAATCACAATTAGATAATCCTAAATTCTTCAAACTCCTTTTAGTTGATATTGCTATTTAACGTTAGAGGTTCTACATTCTACAGGTTGGAAAATGCTTAGAAAACAAATACTGTCTTGGAGGATAATTATATGAAAACATTCTATATGTTTGGTACGTATGATGCTGAGATGTTTCGCGATGTATCAGCCGGCAGGACTAAAGAAATTGAAGCAATGGTAAAAGACTATGGCGGCGAAATAATTCAAATACATGTTTTGGTAGGTAGGAGAAAAGATGATTTGGTATTAGTTGTTGATTTTCCTGATGTAGAAACCACTACACGTTTTTCTATTGCTTTGACAAATAAGCTAGGAATACTTTTTGTTTCACATCCAGCTATCACAATGGAAACATTTGATGAAATAGCTGAAGAGGTAGGCTTAGTTCGGTAAAAAATATTTAGGCTCTTCCTGCCTCCCGTACCGCTCGTAGAGTCACCGTTCCCAAGATAATCACTCCTCCCACCACAGCCCACGATCCCGGTACTTCTCCAATAATCAGCAGCACCCACAAAGGGTTCAGAATGGGCTCAATCATGGCGATTAAAATAGAAGAGAGAGCCGTAATGTGTTTTATCGCTTCAGCATAAAGGATGTAAGAAAGTCCAAGCTGGAAGATACCGAGCAGCAGCAGATAGACCCAGTCACCTGCCGGAGGAAGCGGCCCTTGAGCCATAAAAGGCAGGCCGATTATGAAAGTCAGGATATTCCCCAACAAAACAGTCTCTACTGGTGAACCCGCCTTCTGCCGCCGCATGAGCATCGTCAGCCAGCCGAAGGAGATACCGCTTACCACCGCCGCAATATTACCCCAGAAACCGGTGACGGAGAGCTTATCCATGAACAAAAGCACCATCCCGCACAGAACAAAAGTGATGAACAGCCAATCTCGCCATTTTACCCGCTCACCCAAGAACCATCCCCCGAACAGCGCTATCCAAATAGGTGACGTGTACTGGAGGAGGATCGTATTGGCGGCAGTAGTCATTTTGTTCCCCAGCACGAAGAGCAGTACCGTTGCGCTGTAGGCGACGGCACCCCACAGTTGGTACTTGCTCCACGTGAATTTCGGCCGGCGGAGGTAAAGAAATATCATTAAGGCGGCGATACCTCTTTTTGTCCCGGCGAGAGCCATGGGGTTCCATTGATTGTGCATTATACGGAGACACCATGGCCGAACACGACAAATGGGGAAAACGCCGAATACCAGCAAACCGTACCCAGTAATCACTAGGTTTTGTCCTGTGCGG
>MPLX02309512.1_pt1 | contig 19163 bp, 15 predicted proteins | sample 1617341 | NCBI WGS metagenome assembly MPLX02 (sample SAMN05944804, study PRJNA350692) | marine metagenome | biome: marine; feature: ODZ; material: water; isolation source: 120 m water sample filtered on 0.2 um supor filter | place: Pacific Ocean | collected 2012-04-08 | depth 120m m | reverse complement strand
GATCGAGTTCCTAATTTTAAACCACGTTTAGTCCAGGCTGTGGCTATTTGAAACTCTCCCTTGCGATAATAAATCCAACCCAACTGGATATAAGCTGGGAGATAATCAGAGTTTCTCTCCAAAATACGCCTGTATTCTGCAATGGAATGATCAAGGTTCCCCATTTGATAAAATACTTCCGCTAAGATTTCACGTGCTTGAATATTTCCAGGATTGCCCAAAATTATTGGCTTAAGAGTTTCAATGGCCAATTTAAAATTACCAAGTTTACTGTAGATCTTTCCTGTTGAGATACGGATAGCAATTTCATTGGGGTTGCTTTTCGTCAATTGTTTGAGATGTAAAAGCGCACTAATATACTTTTCTTTTTTGAGATAGATCTTAATTAGTTGCCGACGTGCCTGCGTAAATGAAGGTTCTAGTTGTATTACTTGCAATAAATATTCAATAGCATGTTCAGTATTGGAAAGCTTTGTAAAGGTCTGAGCAAGGTTGAATAAAGTTGGGACATTATTGGGGTCAGCTTTTAATGCTTTTTTATATTGGGAAATAGCAAGCTCTTGTTGATTCATTTCGTCATAAATATTGGCTAGGTTATTATGTGCCTCAATCGATAATGGATTAATCTTTGTAGATGGCTTTAAATAAAAAATAGACTTTTGAAGGCGAGAATTTTTATAATAAACCATCCCAATATTTGAAAGGTAGGCACCCAAAGATTTTTTTTTGTCTAAATTCTGAGCAAAAAAAGGCGTTTTAGTGTTGAATTTTACACCAAACCGGTTTTCATAAAATGAGTCGGGATACGATGCTCCCAACTCTGTGGACTCAATATTGATTTGATCAATGCCCGAATCATAGCGAACGAAAAAATGGTTTGGTAACGCAACACCATAGAGTGGAAGGTCTAATTGATCCGCAATGACAAGGTATAACAAAGAGAGATTCATGCAATAACCTAGCTTTGATTTCAGCATTCCATGTAAAAATAATTCGTCCTCATTTATAGGTATCCCACGTTCATCGACTTGATCGGTGTAACCATAGCCTTTCTCCTGGTGAATGACTTGTTTTAAAATGTCGACTGTGTCTCGAGCAGTGCTTCCTGGTTTTAATTTATCTTTAACCGATGCCACTAACTGATTTATTTCATTTCTTAATGGTTTTTCGTCTAAGGATTGATCCCAATCTTTTGAAATTAAAATTAATGTTTCAGTTAGGTTGATTGTTTCTGCATTTCTCTCGAAGATTGTAGTTAAATGACTTTCGGTTGTTTTGATAGAGGGGACTTTTGCAAAGACAGTGTTGGTACATATAGTCCCGTATAAGATTGTAAAAAAAATTAATCTATTTAATTTGACCGATAAATTTTTCATAATGAGTAAAGTGTGTTCATGTAATACGGAATTAGAATTCGCTCGACGGTCTGAATGATAATATTATATCAAATGATTTTATCGGATTTTCGCAATTTGACAATACACAGAGATAGTGAGAGTAAAATATTATTCATTCCGAACCAACCAACCCTCTAAAAGAAGCATTACTCCTACTAACATCATAAAATATGTAAATAACGGAAAACCCTCGTTTGTTTTATTCAGGGTAGTTTTCTGGTAACCACTCGAGAAAATAACATTTGCTTTAGGCAATAAATTATTAATTTCGTCGTTAGATATCTTTGTTGAGATTGACTCCTTTGGATCGATGTTAACGGTAAATGATCCTGCGGGTTCAACCCCGTGAGGGAGGCTAGCAGGTAGTGACGTTTCTGACTCTGAATTAGAAATGCGAGAATTTCGATAAAGTTGATATATACCGGGCATATGGGTATTTTTGAATATTATTTGTCCATCTACAGAAGATGGGGCTATGATTTTTCCTCCTGGAGCAACAATATAAGCCTTATTATTGTTTGTAGAGATTCTCCAGTCGAAAGATTCACCTACCAATAACTCCTTTTGTATTAGACTGTCCAGTCCGCGTGCTGAGTACTTAACCCAACGCTGAATCCATGGTAAAAAAGTTGGCTGAATTGGAAAATTGTTCCAATCGCGATCAATAGTGGATACAAAGAGAAGAACTTTCCCTTTGCCAGTGGATGATTCTATCAACGCAGGAAATCCGTTACTGAAAACCATAGGTGTGGTAAATTTAGAATCTTCTCTAGCTACGACACTATAAATTGACTGAAACTTGATGCTTTTCATTTCCTCAAGAGTCTGTTCATCAAAAATATTTAAAACTGGATGTTTACTTGGTTTGATGAGAAGTCGAAACGGCTCACCTTTCATTGCAACCTGATGCACCGATTTTAGAAAGACAGGAAGAATATTGCCCAACTTTTCATTATAAAACTTAGCATCAACTCGATTTCCAAGAGCGATAAATAGAGCACCGCCACGTAGTACGAATTTTTCCAGTTCTTGCTCGTATCCAAGTGGTAGGTTATGTGCATTGCAAAGAATGATTACAGAGTAGTCAAATAAATTGTGGCGTGGAAGTTCTGCCAGTGTGGACAGAGTAGGTTCGATGTTTGAAAGCGACGAAGTAAATGGATTTAAGGCTCTTTCAAGATAAAAGGTTTCGTTTTGGTGACCTACTGTATTTGGATCACCGTCCACCACCAAAGTTTTAATGGTTCGATCCGGTTGATAACTGAAGAACCTGAGGTTGTCCTTAAGAAGAGAGTCATCCTCGATACGAACTTCGCCATTTATAGAGTTATTACTCTGTATGGGGAAAGAAAACTCTTTCTCAGTTGATGAATTAATAGGAATATCCAGATCACCCTCAGTTTGCTTTTCACCATTAACCCAGAGGGAAACTTTGAGTTTTCTGATGGGCTTTGATTGTGAAAGGTTGGTCGTTTTTACTTTGACCTTAATTACAGGGCTATTGCTTAAAAATTCCTGCTGTACTTCAGTGCTCTCAACTGCAGCCTTGTTGATTCCGTGTTGCATTTTAGAAAAATCAACTATATTGAACGTGTATGAATTTGCTTCTTTTATAGGGGGAAATTCTTTTTTAGCCCAACCGTTCTTATCTCGGTCGGTTAGAATATATATCAGTTTATTTTTTTGCGGGATTTCTTCTAGCAGCAACAGCGATTTTTTTATTGCAGCACCTATGTCTGTAGTACGGGAAGAAGGTTGATTTGATTTTAAAATGCTTTTTGCTTTTTCAGGAACAGTAGACCAGTGCAGTAACACTCTGCTAGGGCTAGACGCTAAAACAACACTATAAGAACTTTTAGCAGGTAAAGATTTGTTTATGTCCAATAAAGCATTCACTGCACGAGCGTAATAGGATTTTTGGTTGATTTGAGTTGCCATGCTATAGGAATCATCAAGGATGAAAACTATTGCGATAGGACCTTTGAATCCCAGGTTGGTGGAGCCACCAAGTGAAAATATTGGATTTGCCATAGCTAAGCTTAGGAGTATTATTGCGAGACATCGTATGAAAAGTAAAAACTTTTTGTTCGGTCTTGATTGCTTGATGGATCGATTTTTAGATTGCAGTAATAAATATATTGCAGAGAAGCGCTGATATTTTTTCTGGCGGCGGGTCATTAGATGAATCAAAACGGGGACAGTTACACCTAAAGCACCAATCAAGTAGACCGGAGATAAGAAGTTGAAGTTCATGGGGTTCAATGTTTCCCTAAATTTTTTCTTTTTAGTAAGTAATAAGTTAGTCCCTGTTCCAATGGAGTTGACGTGTCAAGAAATATGTAATCGATGCCCAGTTTTGCGCAATGAGACCGGTAGTATTCAATCTGTTCCTGAATCGACCGCTGATAGGTTTCTCTAATATCTGCTGGGTCAAGCTCAATGGAAGAATCATCCTCTAGGGATTCAAAAATAATATCACCATTAAATGGAAAAGAAACTTCATCAGAATCTAAAACATGGAAGAGAATCACTTCCAATCCTCGCGACACAAGAAGTTTGAGTTTTCTTTCAACATCAGTTTCTTTGGTGAGAAAATCGGAAATTAAAATTAGCATCCCCCGCCCGGGTAACCTTTCCACCATACTTTCAATGACATTTCCGAGTTTGGTAACACCGTTGGGTGATAATACTGCTAATTCATGAAGAATGTGCTTAAAGTGAGTTGGCTTAGAGCGAGGAGGAACATGACTTATCAAGCTTTCATTAAATAAAGAGAGGCCTACCGCGTCGAATTGCTTTAAAAATAGATATGAAAGAGAAGCAACTAAGGTACGAGCGTAATCCATTTTGCTCATAGTTTTTGGATTAGAAGACTCGTATCCCATAGACCCGCTTGCATCCAGCAATATAGTGGCTTTTAGGTTGGTGGATTGCTCAAATTGTTTGATTTGGTGCTTGTTTGTTTTGGCTGCCACTTTCCAATCGATATGTTTGATTTCATCTCCGGGGGTGTAATCCTTGTAGTCAGCAAATTCAACGCTTGAACCAGTGTGTCTACTTCGATGATGGCCCGAAAGCAAGCCTTCCACTAGCTTTGTGGCGAGTACATTTAGGGAAGTCACCCGTGAAAGAATTTCTGGGTCGGATTCTATAGTCTTATTTTTGTTCATAACGAAGATTCGTTAAATTGAGAGTCAATAACTTTATGCTTTCTATTCCCTCGTCTAATGTTAAGTGGCTAAGTTATTTTTGGCAAACTTAAAAAATAAATTTTTTTACCCTGATATCGGATCAAGTTGACATCCTGGCATGGCCTTATACAATGAATTTGAAGCTTCCGGATAAAATATAAATCCATTGAATTCATAGACCACACAGAAAAAAGGTTGCTGAACACTTAACAAGATTGACTTGTAAAAAGTGTAGTATCCCTGCGGTAGTGTTTCGTGATAAGTTGTAGATTATCTTGACTCAAAATAATTGGATGACCTTTCAGCTAACTCCCTTCTTAAACAAATAGCTGGGAAATAGAAGAAAAAAGGATGAATTGATGAACCGACCCTTTAATGATCAACCAATAGAGACCTTAATAGATCAAAACCTCGTCAACGGAGGAACAGTTCTTGATCTACGCCTAAAGTACATAGGTGATGATGGGGTGGAGTTTTTGTCGAATTGCGCTAAGCTCGTTAGTCTTCGAGATTTGAATCTGGAGCGCAATGATATCACAGACAAGGGGATACAGATACTAGCTGGATCCACTATATTGACCGGTATCAAGTCACTTAACCTCGAAAGAAATTCGATAGGTGATGATGGGGTAAGGTCGATTGCGTTGTCTCCTAGTTTTTCCCGCCTGACCTCGCTTAATTTATGGGAAAACGAGATTGGATCAGATGGGGCTAAAGCTATTGCAGACTCCCCCATGCTCGGGAATCTGCAAAGACTCGATCTCGCAAAAAATAAAATTGGAGATGATGGTGGAAAGGCTCTTGCAGAAAGTCAGACGCTAACGTCTCTTAAATATGTTGATCTGTTTGGAAATGGAATAGGCCAAGAGACTCAAGAAATTATTAAAGAGTCTCTCAACTTCAAAAACCTCCAGCACTTAGTTTTGGAATAAATATACCTGCCGGATTATTCGTCATTTATTCCCATTGAATACCTTTAAGGCTTATAGGTTGATCCTTTTTTCTGTCAAGATAAGTTGCGATCTCGTCGAGTCCCTCTGAATAATTCTTTTTCTTGAAAGCAGATTCTCCGGGGCCATGGTAACGTCTTGAAAAAACAGAAAGTCTTTGAGCCGTTCGGGTATTAAAATCTTTTTTCCATCGTCTTTTTTCAGATGGCATCATTCCTCTTACTTGAGGGTAATTCCCAATTCGATACTTTAGATAATTTAAAAAAGTCTCATCTACGTCTAATTTCAAGGGGGGTAGGAGGGTTACTGGAGAAAACTCTAGTAGGGGGTGGTCGTCCGTTATAAGATCAGCGCTCTGAACAAAAGAACGTAGTCTTATTGCATCCGTTAGAAAAAAATCTGTGAAATCTAGAAACTTATTTATGCCTATTTGTTGAGCTGAGTTTTGAATTTCGGGTATACGCATTAGCTCTTCAAATCTTATTTTGTCAAGAGCGATTTCCTCTTTTGATCCAACCAGTAAAACTATTCTTGTTAAAAAACTATTCCAGATATATGTTTGTGGATAAACTTCCTGAAAGGTTTTTAAGATAGACTTTGCATCGTCGGATCCTACAAGGTGAAGTGGTAGCCATTGCATCATGAGTCCACCTTTATTTAAGCGCTCTGCAGCTAATTGGTAAAACTCTCGGGAGTAGAGATTCACTGTTCCTGCCTGAATAGGCGACATAGGTTCAAGTGTTATTACGTCATATTTATTTTGGGTCCATCTTGTGAAGGTTCTTCCATCCTGAATATACATATGAATATTTTTCTTTCTTTGTGCATTATGGTTCCATTTTGAAAAATGATGGGCTAGTGATAATACATTTTTATCAATTTCTATACCGTCTACTTGCACCCCGGGAAATAAAGATACTGTTCCTGTAGTGTTCCCAGTTCCAAAACAAATTACCATTGCTTTTTTTGGATTAGGATGTAAGACCATTGGTATAAAACCCATTGCTTGCATATAATCGCTTCCTCCAATAGAGTCAGAGACTGTTGCTGTGCTAAATCCATTCATGTACAAAGTGCGTGTCTTTGATTTCTTATTCTCGATAACACTTAGAGTCGAAAAGTCTCCTTCAATATACTCAATAAGCTTTAGTTGAGACTTTTGAGTATTCATTTCTATCCTTGTTAAATTGTGACTGCCAAGTTGTTCTGTAGATATTTTAGGGTTAGACCAGATATAGCCAAGAAAGATGATTGTTGCTGCGATGAACCCAGATTTGACAATATTTTTGTCATTCCATTTGAAATGGATTGCCATTGCAACAATGCATAAAACGATAAGGGTGGAATAGATGACAAATAAAGACATTCGAATTCCCATAAAAGGAATTAAAACAAACGGTGTGATAATGGTTCCTAGTGTTGCTCCTATTGTATTAAGCGCATAAGTATTTCCAAGAGTTTTGCTATTTGTTTTAAATAAATTGATGTTTATTCGATTTGCTAGAGGGAAACTTAGCCCGAACCCCAGTGTTGGCAGAAACATAAGTCCGAATGCGAATAGCGATCGAATGCCAATGGTTTTTAATGCTATGTTATCTAGATCATAAAAAAGTTGATCTGCCTTTAATGTCCATTCATGTAAATTTTCAAATAAAGGTAAAATGATAATGCATGAAACTGCAATGGATAGTTGGATCAGAAGAAATTTTATAACATGATTTGAATTCCCAAGTAGTTTGTCAGCCATAATACTTCCCAGCGCAATTCCAAAAAGAAATGTGGCTAAGATAAGCGCGAATGAATTTAATGTTGTTCCCATTGGAAAAACTAGAACTCGTGTCCATAGTATTTCGCTTGCGAGGGAAGCCATCCCTGAATATACGAATATGAAAATAAGAATCAGAGAGAGTCTACGGTTAGGAGTTGAATTCTTTTCGTAGTTAACTTTGTGTTTTATGACAGAAATTTCAGGCGATGATTTTTTAATAAAATAACTTTGAAGAGGTGTGCAGAGAAGAAAAACTAAAAAATTCATACCGATGGCGGTTAAATTAGTTGTGCTAACTCCAAAGTATTTTATTGCTATTGTTTGAGTGTAGAGACAACCTGCTACAGCACCGAATGTATTTAGGCTATAGAGAATAGAAACATCAGGTAAAATACGTTCGCTATTTTTCCCGATCGACCAACTACCGATAAGTGGCAAAGTTGCTCCCATACAGATTGTTGCTGGGAGCATGAGTGCTGTGCTAATAAAAAACTCTATCCAATGAAGCAGGAAGCCTAACTCAATTGCTCCATTAACTATTGGGGCATAAAAGCCAGATATTAACTCGAGTCCGTAAGGAAAAAAAAGCCCGTAAAGCCCGATTAAGCCTTCAATTATCCCGTAAAGTAGTACCAAGTTAACAGTTTTTTTCTGTTTGTTTCTATGACTAAGAAACAGGCCTATTCCCCACGCTCCTAGGGCTAGCCCTGTCATAAAAGCACACAAAACAGCACTAATTGCGTACAGGGTCCCCCCAAATACTAGGGATAATTGTCGAATCCAAATAAGTTCATATATTAGGCTCGCTGCACCTGAAATAAAAATGCAGAAAAAAGGGATAAGCCTGGAAGGGGTGGTAAGAAAAGCATTCATATTATATTTAAAAAAAGAGATTTAGAACCAGTATTGTACATTTAAACAATTCGATGCATAGATTTGCATCTCCTATAAAGGAGTGATATTCTGATCGAATTACCCCTAATCTAAATTAGGATATCCACTTTTAACAGATTTTCGGAGTGATTTCATGCTTGTGTTAAAGAAACGGAAGTTATTTATTACTATAGCAATTTTTTTTATTAGTTGTTTAGGAACAGCTTATGCCCAAAACAAACCTCTAGGCATTAACCAAATCCCACCGATCCCTGATGTGGTCGCAAGTGTGAACGGAAGTGATATTCCTGCAAAACACATTAAATTTCGGTTTATGCAAGTTTTGAAAAGTTCCAAGGCACCGATCACATCACCTCAGAAAGATAAAATTGTACGTGAGCTCATAGACAAAGAAGTTGTCCGAGAATTAATGTATCAGGAAAGCCAGAAACTGAACTTGAAACTAGACCCCATTATTATAGAAACAGAATTACAGGCATTGAAGTCGGCGTACAAAAATGAAGATGATTTCAAGAAAGCTCTTTTACAACGAGGTATTACTGAAGATGATTTAAAAAAAACAATTGAAGTCGACGCACAAGCACAAACCATATTAAAACAGCAGGTCAAGGGTATGGTGGGGATTGATGATAACTTAGTTGAAAAGTATTATAAGGATAACAAAGAAAATTTTCGTAGGCCTATGGCGTATCGAGCACGGCATGTACTTATCATGCCTTTTTCACCGGAACTAATTAAGAATAGTAAAGTTGAGGATTTGCAAAAAAATAAAGAGGGACTTAGGGCAAAAGCCAGAGAAAAAATTTTAGAAATTCAGACACAATTAAAAAGTGGGGTAGATATAGAGCAACTGGCAAAACAATACTCCCATGATGAGTCAACATCTCAAAATGGAGGTGATTTAGGTTTCTTTTATGCTGAGTCGGTAGAAAAATCATTTGCCGATACGGTGGCAAAATTAAAAGTTGGTGAAACCTCAGATATAGTTGAAACAAAGTTTGGATTTCATTTGATTGAATTGACGGAAACTAAACCAGGTGAATATGCTCCTTTTTCTGATATGAAAGAAGCTATTCAGGAACATTTGTTTATGGAGGGTGCTCAAGGCAAAGTTTTGAATTATATTGCTAGCCTTAGAAAAAAAGCAAAAATTGAAATTTTCTACTGAAAGATACCCGCAAACTTTTATAACCTTTCGATATTGAAAGTCCAGTCTCGTTTGCGTCGAAGCAGTTTGATACTAAACTTTTGCTCGCAGTGGCATTTATTTTTTTGCTTAGAGCGGGCTTTTTCCTATAGAGGAGATCGATAGTGGCAACATATACCAAGGAAGAAGATGTAGCAACGACTCAGGAGGATGACCCTAAAGCAAGAGAAGCTCTGAGAGAAGTATTCGGCAATACAGCTCGCTGGTCTTCAGATTTTAATGGGTTTACGGCTGACGTTACCGTAAATATAAATGGCAGCGAAGAGTCTGGAACGATTACGGTAAAGAATCCTAAGGAAATTGAACATTCCATTAAAAGCGATAAGCATAAGGAATTTTTAAACGATAATATGGCATCCATCGCCATGCATAGAGGTTCTCGTTCGTTTGAAGATTCGGATGGTAAGTATAAATTAGCGTTTGCTGATGACGGGTCGCACCCTCAGGGAAGAGCAGTAACCATGGGTGGTGACGGGATGAATTCTTTTTATCGTATTAAAGAAGGACGAATTCACCAGATTAATCGTAAGACTCCGCGAATGTCTTTCACTATTAATGTTGAAGAAAGTGTTAAAAACTTAGAGGATAAGTTCCTAACCCACAAATATACAGTATATTATTTCAACCCTGAAAACGGATCCATTAAAGATGTCGAAAGCTATACTGATGATTTTAAGCGAGTGGGAAGCTTTGACTTACCTGAATACCGTCGGATCATAAATGCAGAGAGCGGAACGGTCGAAGTTGGGTTTATGAAACTTAAAAATCACAAAATATTGTAATTAGTTTAGTGCCCAATAATATTAAGAAAGCCCGCTTAGAGACCTTTCATTTCTTTGCGGGTTTTTTAAGTTAGATCACCGATTCATTTATGATATTTTTGCCGTCGCCGATAGTTCTATTTTGGGCAATGACGGAACCTTTGATGTTAGAACCGGCACCTATGGTGACTCCTTCCCATAAAATACTATTCTCAATTATGGCACCACTTTTAATATTACAGTTAGGTCCAATGACGGTGTAGGGTCCTATCTGTGAATTTTCTGCGACCTGACAGTTACGATCCACCAATACAGGGGGAATAATAAGTGGGTTATTTAACTCATTCGGAGACACTCCTTTTAAAGAAACTCTCTCATCAAGAGCATCGGAATTTACTTGTAGATAATTTTCACGATTTCCCATGTCCTTCCAGTATCCATTGTGGAGGTACCCATAAACTGGGACTTCATCCTTAATCATTTGAGGAAATATGCTTTCGGTTGTTCCACAAAACTGACCCTCTGGAATCCGTTCAAAAATTTCTGGTTCTATGATTTGTATCCCAGTAAACATAACGCGCGTGGTATTCCCGGGTATGTTCATAGATGATGCCCCAACAAAATGAACGATACGCCCATCTTTGCAGATTTCGATCGAGTCATATTGTTCTGGAAAAATATCTTGTCTGACAACTAGGGTTAACTTAGAATTATTTTTTTTGTGAAAATCAATGACTTTGTCAAGTTTGATATCTGTAATGATGTCACTATTTATGAGTATAAAAGGCCCACCTTCAAGAAAGCCCTCCATTTTTTTTATACCACCAGCTGTCCCAAGAATTTTTTCTTCTCGAGAAAAATGAAGGTTTAAGTCATGTATTTTTTTTTTCTCAAAGTAGTTAATGATGAAGTCAGGAAGGTGATGAACATTAACGGCAACATCGGTGATATTTGCAGATTCGAGGATATCAAAAGTGTGCGATAGCAATGGTCTTCCAAGTACAGGAAACATTGGTTTTGGCAAAACATGAGTCAGGGGTTGAAGTCTGGTGCCAAACCCAGCAGCTAGAACCATTGCTTTCATCAAAATACTCTTAGGTAAATTGGTTTTTTAATAGATGGAAGAAGGTAAAAAGACATTTTACTGTTCCGAAAGGTTTTTGAGTGAGGCTAGATATGGTGGTTTTGCTATTCCTTTGTCAGTTATTATTGCGGTGACTAGATCGTTAGGTGTGATATCAAAAGCGGGATGGGCAGCGGACGCTCCTTCGGGCGTTATACGTTTATTATTTAGGCTAACAACTTCATCTTCTGAACGTTGTTCGATGGGAATTTCATCGCCGGAATTGAGGGATAGGTCCAGTGTTGAAATGGGAGCAGCTACATAAAACGGAATCTGGTGTTTTTGTGCCAATACTGCAACCATGTAAGTTCCAATTTTGTTGGCAACGTCCCCGTTGCCGGCAATTCGATCTGCTCCCACCACAACTGCATCAACCTGATTATTTTTCATAAAAAAACCACTCATGTTATCAGTAATTAGTTTGACGGGAATATTATCTTCCATTAATTCCCAAACAGTTAATCGTGCTCCTTGTAAAAAAGGGCGTGTTTCATCAGCAAGAACATTAATTGCTTTTCCTGCATTGACGGCAGCACGAATAACCCCAAGAGCTGTACCAAACCCGGCTGTTGCGAGCGCGCCAGCATTACAATGAGTGAGAACAGTACTTCCGTCATTGATTAAAGTTTGTCCAAAGTTTCCCATAGCCATATTGGACTCAATATCCTCTTTGCAGATATCTAGCGCCTCATGTTTTAGTTTTTTCTTGAGTTCAGGAATACTTAGTAGTCGTGACTCAAGAGCAACACGCTTCATTCTTTCGATTCCCCATGCCAAATTAACAGCAGTGGGGCGCGAGTTTGCGAGAGGTACGCACTTATCTTCAAGTTTAGAATAAAAAGCATCGAAGTTGTCAGCGTCAATCGACTCAGCACCTAAGCTTACCCCCATGGCAGCGGAAACCCCAATAGCTGGGGCACCACGGATAACCATTCTCCTGATTGCGTTAGCAACATCATCAATTTCCTTGCAATCAACAAAAACTTTTTCTAAGGGCAAACGTCTCTGATCAATCATTCGAACTATTCCGTCTATATATTCAACAGTTTTAATCATTTAAAATTTCCTGATATAAATGTTTTGCTAGACCAATAGGCAGGAACTAGTTTAAGTAAGTGGTAAAGTAAATTCCAGCAACCCAGCTTTATTCAGTTGAGGGTATTTTTTTTAAAAACTTAGATGTATTCATACCGTCTATACGAATTATTTTTTTTCGTCCATGTTGGCCACTAATTATAGCTATCTGGGATGGACTGATGTTTAGTGTTTTGGCCAAAAACTTGATACACATTTTGTTTGCGGCTCCATCTACTGGGGGAGATGTTATACGGATTTTTAGATATTCATCTTGTAGACCACATATTTTATTGTTTGCAGATCGTGGTTGAATAAGCGCTGCAAACTGGAACCCATCTTCACAAATTTTTATATTCAGAGCCATGGAGTGAGAAATGTTACTTTCTCTTTTCTTGTTCAGCGAGGCTTTCTTGCGCAGAAACTTTTATTTTTTCAATTATTTTTCTTTTCTCCCGCTTTATTTTTTCTATTTCTTTTTTTAGATTAGATAATTCATCTTCAGCTTTCTTTTTATGCTGATTGGCTTGATCACGAGCTGCGTTGATTATTCGTTTAGCTTTTTCTTTTATTATGTCTGGAGTGATTTTTTCGGATTCGTTTTTTCTTTCTCCTTCTTTGTCGGTTTGTTTTTTGAGAAGGTCTAGCTCTTCTGTGATCTCTTTGAAATCCTCAGCAACTAGATGCAGAAAAGTGTCCACGTCTTCTTTGTTGTAGCCGAAAATTTTATCCCGAAAACACTGCTCAAGGATATCAAGGTGATTAAGCCGCATAAATAGATTATTGCAACCTCATAGCGATCATACCAATTGAATTGACTAGAAACGACTGTAGAAAAATAATAATCAGTATTACTATCATGGGGGAAAAGTCAATTCCTACACCGCTCATAGGTAGGAATTGACGCACTCGATACAGAACAGGTTCTGTGATACTGTTGAGAAATTGAACGATAGGATTATAGGGGTCTGGATTAACCCATGACAACAATGCGCGAATGATCATTACCCACATATAAAGTTCTAAAACTATTTTGAGGATTTGTGCTGTAGCAGATAAAAAATTTCCTAGGATAAACATCGGATGATTCCCGCAGGGAATAATTAGATAAGGTTAATTAAATCAATGGATAGCATCACTTAAAACAATGTAAATCTAAAAAATCTAACATTAAACTATCCAATAACTCTCAGGATGTCAATGTGTAAGAAATGGTGGTAATTTCGTGGCATTCTAGATTTTAATTGAGAAGTATTTTAATGCTGAACTATGCAAGTTACTGTAGAGGTGCGAAGTGAATAAAACGAAGCGTCGAAAAATAAAAGTGATTTTACAGCAAGGCAAGGAGCAAGACGAGGTTGTCATTATGGGGTGGGTTAGGACACGTCGCGATTCTAAGGGTGGATTTTCTTTTCTTGAGGTCAATGACGGTTCCTGTTTGAAGAACCTTCAAGTTATCACTGACCACAGCATAGATAGCTTTGATTCAATATCCGGGAAATTGCACACAGGGAGTTGTGTGAGTATCACCGGAAAGTTAGTTCAATCCCCAGGTAAGGGGCAAAACGTTGAACTTCAGGCTAAATCTATTGGGGTTTATGGTGAGGCTGACCCGAACCAGTATCCTTTGCAGAAAAAGCACCACTCATTTGAGTTTTTACGTGAAATATCTCATCTACGCCCACGTACAAATACTTTTGGTGCAGTTATGCGGGTTCGTAATCGACTGTCATATTCGATCCATAAATTTTTTCAAGATCGAGGGTTTGTTTATCTTCATACGCCAATTATAACGACTAACGATTGTGAGGGCGCTGGCGAAATGTTTCAGGTCACTACTTTAAAGCCAGACTCAATTCCAATGGTAGACGGTAAGGTTGATTATACCCAAGACTTCTTTGGAGAAAAGACCTGTCTTACAGTGAGTGGGCAATTGGAAGGAGAGGTCTATGCTCTAGCTCTTTCTGAAATTTATACATTTGGCCCAACCTTCCGTGCTGAAAATTCAAACACTAGTCGTCACCTTTCAGAATTCTGGATGGTCGAACCGGAAATGGCATTTTACGACTTAGAAGATGATATGAACTTAGCGGAGGATTTTCTGCATTATTTATTCAAAGATGTCCTGGAGCATTGTTCGGAGGACTTGGAGTTTTTTAATAAACAGGTTGATAAAACAATCCTTGAAAGACACCATAATATCACGGAGAAAGAGTTTGAGCGTATTACTTACACCGATGCTATCCATATTCTTGAAAAATCAATTAAGAAATTTACTTATTCAGTAGAGTGGGGGTGTAACTTGCAGTCGGAGCACGAACGATACCTCAGTGAGGAGGTTTTTAAGAAGGCAGTTATTATTTATGATTACCCAGAGGAAATTAAACCTTTTTACATGAAGGTCAATGATAACGGTAAAACTGTGCGGGCGATGGATGTGCTTCTACCAAAACTAGGAGAAATAATTGGCGGTAGTCAGCGAGAAGACGATTACGGTTCCCTGTTAAAAAGAATGCAATCCAAAAATTTAAAGTCAGAAGATTACGATTGGTATCTTGATTTAAGGCGGTTTGGCTCTGCTCCGCACTCAGGGTTTGGTTTAGGGTTTGAGAGGTTAGTGCAGTTTGTAACCGGGGTGGAAAATATTCGTGACGTTATCCCGTTTCCTCGAACTCCAAAGCACGCAAGGTTTTAGGAGTTTCTCAAGGTTAGCAATACTGCCGTCTCCACGTGTTGTGTTTGTGGAAATAAATCGATCACAACAATATCATTAATATAGTATTTTTCTAAACGAGCTAAGTCTCGGGCTAGGGTAGATGGATTGCAGGAGATGTAAATAACTTTTTTGGGTTTGATCTCAGAAACAGCTTGGAGAACTTTCTCTGAACAACCTTTACGGGGGGGGTCTAAAATTATTGCTTCAATACCCTGTTCTTTGAATTTTCTTATATGTTCTTCGACCTTCCCTTCTATAAATATACAAGAATCGATACTATTTTTCTTTGCGCTTGCCCGTGCGTCTTTTACTGCTTGAGGTAACTCTTCAATCCCAACAACTCGTAAGCCTGATTGCCCTAGCCATAAGCTAATAGCACCTATTCCGCAAAAAGTGTCTAGAATTCGACCAGTAGTATTTTTTGTCCATTTTTCTATGGTTTCAAATAACCGGATCGTTTGTTCAGGATGAACCTGAAAAAAAGAAGTTAATGAAAGACTGAACTTCAATTTTCCTAATTGTTCATTCAGCTCACCTTGCCCCCATAAAACACGAGTTTCTCTCCCTAGGATTACATTAGTTTTTTGAGGGTTGATATTTTGTACGACTCCACAAATATTTAGATTGTTGCATGTGACCTTGGCGGTTAGATCTGCCAGGAATTCTTCAGGAAAATCTCCTGAAGTAGTTACTAACCCAATTAATAATTGATTTGAATGTGATGAGTGACGTATTACGAGTTCACGAAATAGTCCCAAATGTTTTCTCTCATCATAGATCGATACATGGTGTTTAATGAGGAGTTCTCGAATAAATTCTTTTGCCTTGTTGATTGGATCATGAAGGATTCCACAACTTTCAGTACTAATTATTTCATGCGAACCCTGTTTGAAAAATCCCATACGAAGAAACCCACCTTGCTTCTGTACAGAAAAGCTTCCCTTATTTCTATAATCGTACATTTTTTCTGCTGGGATTGATGCGATCGGGGGTGGGTCGATTTTCCCTATATGTTTCAAAGCATCTTTGACGACATCAACCTTAAACGCCATTTGCTTATCATATTTTAATTCCTGTAATTTACATCCTCCACATTTGCTAAACACAGGGCAGGGGGCTTTGATTCGATCTGGTGATGGAGAACGTTGTTCGATAATGCGGGTAACTCCAAACCTTGGCGTGATTTTTATTACTTCAGCCAAAACCAAATCTCCGGGAATGCCACCTGGCACAAAAAGAGTGTAGCCCTTGTGTTTACATATGCCATCTCCGCTTGACCCTTGACTTTCTATGGCAAGTTCAAGTTTATCACTTGGTCGCACGGGAATAATGTGTTTTTGTTTAGCCATGTTTTTCTCCAAAGTCCGACCGAGCACGCTAGCACACCCTTGGCAGGGTAGGCAAGCTGAATTAACATTTGGAAACTATTTCTTTGCGTCTTTACCGTCTTTGCTGTTTAATTCGTACTAAATTATTTGTTAATTAAAACTTGAGAAGAATGGACCAACCAATATTCATTTTGGGTGCTCTTCGAGAAGAGATAAATCTGATTAGAAAACTGATGATTGTCAAAGAACAATTCAAGGCAGGACATGCGGATGTCTGGATCGGGAGTTGGGAAGGAGTCAGTATTGTTTTAGTACGAACGGGTATGGGTAAAGATTGTGCTTTGAGTGCGCTAAAGGAAGTTTTAAGTAGAGCCGTTCCGGCCTTAGTTCTTTCAATAGGTTATGCCGGCGGATTAGATTTAAGGTTGAAAGTAGGTGATCTAGTTGTCGCTGACAAGGTTTTAGAAGTTGATCAAGGCGCTGCTTTTTCTAAGAGCTATCTCGTGAACACACAACAACCAGATTTATTTGAGAGACTGACCTCTCAGAAAAAAATAATGATTTATAAGGGAACTTTACTAACGGTGAACCAAGTCATTTCTGATTCTTCTGCTAAGCAAGAACTAGGATCCTTCCATAAAGCATTGGCGGTGGACATGGAAACATCGTCACTCATAGGCTATTGCATTGAAAAACAAATTCCATTTGTTTCAGTAAGAACTATTAGCGATACTATGGAACAGTCTTTGATTAACACTAATTCATTTGTCGATGGAGAAGGGAAGGTCTCCAAAATCAAAGCTGGGTGGTATGCCGCTACCCACCCATCCGCGGTAAAAAATTTGATATCCTTGCGTAGCCAAAGCCAAAAAGCGACAGCGAATTTGACGGAAATCTTAGGTTTGTTTTTGCAGACCTTTTGATGGTTTTGATAGAAGGATATTCTAGAAATAGAGAATTTTTTGACAGGGTGGGACAAAACTTCCTTCACTTTTCACAGTAAACTTGATGATACTGTCATCATATAATCTCGTAAGTATCTATAAATAGGGGTTTTTTTTTTACTCAAAGCGTGGCTAAATGGTGGCATGAAGTTTGCTAGTATAAGGTTGAAGATTCGAATTGGCATTGCCTCCTCCAACGGTTGGATCTCCCAAGATCTCAAACGTGGCGTGCCAAAGCGAAAGCCAAATGTATTTTCTCTCCGGCTCCCCAATATGGGGAGCCATCTTCCTCTATTTTCTCCTATTTGCTGGCTTTTTAGGTGTGGGGAGACAACTACTTGATTGCCATTTTTCTAAGATTGACTTTGAACCGCCGAATCTAACGTTTTTATTTGTTTTAGGAGTTCTGGTAACAGGGATAGTTTAAGCATATTAGGCCCATCAGATTTTGCTTTTTCTGGGCTGGGATGAACTTCCATGAAGATTGCATCGCACCCCACTGCGACAGCTCCACGAACAAGATCTGGAATAAGCTCTTTTTGGCCGTCACTTTTTTTTCCTTTGCCTCCTGGAAGTTGAAGGCTGTGGGTAGCATCAAAGACAATAGGGTAGCCTAGGTCTCGCATAAGGATCAAAGAACGCATATCTACAACAAGATTATTGTAGCCAAATGTAAACCCACGTTCTGTTAGTAATGCTTTTTTACAACCACTTTTGGATAACTTATCAACAACATTTTTCATGTCCCAAGGGGCCATGAATTGTCCTTTCTTAACATTAACAGTCCTTCCTGTTTTTGCTGCTTTTGTTATCATGTTGGTTTGTCTGCATAAAAATGCTGGAATCTGTAATACGTCAAGAACTTGAGAGGCGGGCTCTATTTCTTCTTCTGTATGTACATCTGAGAGCACAGGTATGTTCAGTTCCTTTTTTATTTTTTCAAGAGACTTTAGCCCTTTAATTAATCCTGGGCCGCGGAATGAATCGAGCGAAGATCGGTTAGCTTTATCGTAGGACGCTTTGAATATGAAAGGAATATTTGCATCGTTGGCGGCACGTTTGATTTTTTCAGCGGTATCTAGTGCATGGCTTGGTGACTCGATAACACATGGACCCGCAATCAAAACGACGGGCCTTCCACCACCTATTTCGACTTGACCAACCTTCACAAGTTTTGTTTTTTTTATTTTTATACCCATGGAGTTTTGATTAACATAACTACAGGGAAGATAATTGATCAATTAACCGGTGAATAAAAAAATACATAAACTAACTTTTTTTCGGGTGATGGTTATTCTGCATGGCTTATCTGGCACTCTGGCATAAGAGTATAAATAAAGTTCTTAACCATGTCTTGATTGTTTGCCTTATAAATTGAGGTAAATCCGCTTTCTTTAAGTTCGTATATGCTTAATTCAGAAACCTCGGAAGTCATTAGAATAATAAAGTGTATGTTTTTAAAGTATTTTTTGATGCTTTTTAATTGGTTTGGTTCGTTTTTATTCTTGCGAAGAACAAAGATAACTATATCCGGTTTGATAGAATTATTTTTTTTTAAACAGTCTTCAATGCGTTCAAATGTCATCATCAAGAATTTTTCTTGCTTAAGGAGTTTTGCTAGGTGAAGTCTTTCTCCTTTAATTGGATCGACAATAAATACTGATTTGAAATCAGAACCGCGTTTTTGTTTAGATTTTTGTTTGTATATATCCATGTTGGGCTTAGTTTACCATCAAATAACATATCCATGAAAAAAAACTGGATTCTACGCTTGTAAGACTTTCACTGGGACTTTGGGTTTGACTTTTTT
>MPLX02281218.1_pt1 | contig 19184 bp, 16 predicted proteins | sample 1617341 | NCBI WGS metagenome assembly MPLX02 (sample SAMN05944804, study PRJNA350692) | marine metagenome | biome: marine; feature: ODZ; material: water; isolation source: 120 m water sample filtered on 0.2 um supor filter | place: Pacific Ocean | collected 2012-04-08 | depth 120m m | reverse complement strand
GGCAACCATTTCCTTTCCAGTTCCGCTTTCGCCGGTGATAAGTACGGCGAGATCAGATGTGGCGGACTTGCCGATGGTCTTGAAAATATCCTGCATTTTCTTGCTTTTGCCGACAATGGACGCCACGGAAAATTCGTCTACTTCCTGAATGGTTTCCGCTTCTGGTGGAGCCTCGATTCCTCTGGTTGATTCAGCCCTGTCGACCAGAGCGTAGATGATATCGAAATCAAATGGTTTGCTGATATAGTCGTAGGCACCCATTCGCATGGCTTCGATGGTGTTGTTCATGGTGTCCTGGGCTGTCATTACCACGATTTTTGCTTGAGACGTTGTTCCCTTGACTTCTTTAAGCAGGTCGAGTCCGCTCATGCCGTCCATGAAGATGTCTGAAAATACCAGGAAGTATTCCTGATTTTTTATTTTGCGAAGCGCATCTTCGGCATTCGGGGCGGTGTGGACGACATAGTTCTTTTTTTCCAGCGCCTTTTTGAATATTCGTCGAATGTTTTCTTCGTCATCGACAATTAGAATTTTTTGGGTATTGTCCATGAGCCTATCCTATCATTTCCTGCTTACAGGAAGAAACACTTGCACCACTGTACCAGCGTTTTTTACCGAGGTGACTTTAATTTTGCCATTGTGGTTTTCGATGATTTTGAGCGAAACTGCCATGCCCAGCCCGGTTCCGCGTTTCTTAGTTGTAAAAAAAGGGGTGAATAGATTTTTCAGGGCGGCGTCCGTCATGCCAGAACCAGAATCTATGATTTCCACAATGATGTTATGTGTGGAGGAGGTGTCCTGTACTTTCCGCAAGGCGTAATTGGACCTGAACTGGGTGACAACGCGAACCTGTCCGCCCTCAGGTGAAGCTTCTACCGCGTTTTTGACCAGATTGAGAAATACCTGCTTGAGTTCGTCTTCGCTTCCTTCGATGGTTGGGAGACTGGGATCGTAAACCTGAACAAATCCCCCTTTTTTTCTTTCAAACGTTTCCTTTTCAAGAACAAGAATTTCCTCCAGTACCTTATGAATATTTGTGGGTTTAAAATCGCTGGAAGCGGGTTGAGTCAGATTCATCATTCGTTTTACCAGACGATTGATGCGATCCACTTCAGCAATCACTATCTCCATGTATTCACGTTGTTCGTTATCTTCAAGGTCTTTGATCAGTAATTGTGCTGAGCCGCGTATGCCGCTGAGCGGGTTACGTATCTCGTGTGCCATACCCGTGGTAAGGACACTGAGGGTCGAGAGGTGCTCCGTTTGCCGGGAAGTTTCCTGAAGTTCTTTGATGAGAGTTGTGTCTTGTATGAGGATCACCCCGGTTACACTTTGACCTGCATTATTTATTATCGGCGAGAAAGTCAGATTGGCGGGGAAATATCCATCGTTAGACTTGCGATGCCCCATTGCCTCCAGACGGTGAATTGCTGTGCCGGTAGTAATGGACTGACGCGCCTTGTCCATAACACCCGGTTGATCGGGAAATAACTCCGAGAGAAGTTCGCCCTCGAAGAAACCGCCTGATCGCTGGAACATTTCTTCTGCGGCTTGATTTCCTTTGATAACCTTGAGGTCGGCTGAAATAACGAGAACCCCATCGATCAGGGATGTAAAAATATTTTGATAAAAATTTTCTGGTCCGGCCATTCAACCCCCAGGGCTGTTATTTAGAAGATTTGGCACGGGACTTTTTACTTCCTGAATAGGGGTTTTTCTGGGCAGGTTTTTTAGGTGCCGATTTGGTTGCTGTTGTTTCCTTGGCAGGGGCCTTGGGAGCTGGAGCAGAAGCTTTGTCACCAGATGCGTTGCCGCTTGCGTCACCGCTCGCGTTGGCGGTTGTTGTGGCTTGCTTGCTTTCAGACTCCCACCCTTTCTTACGAGCTTCTGATGGGTAATCTGATGTATACCATCCGGAACCTTTGAGGATGAAACCGGAAGCAGAGACCATGCGGTGAACCTTTCCATTATCCTTGTCGTTACAGCCCAGCCCCTGGCAGGTTTTCAGCGGTTTGGCGGAAATGGTCTGCATGGTTTCAAAGGTGGCGCTACATTTTTCGCATTCATATTCGTATATGGGCATCGATTGGGGACTCCTGATAAACGATGTGGTTATATTTACAAAGTAGGATAAGATTCGTTTTGCCCAATGGCAAGCTGGTAGCAGATAATTTGCAAGAAAACTATCTGGAAGAAAAAATCACACCTCTGTCAGCCACTTTTTAAACTTTGCGTGCTTGCCGTGCGCGATTTCAAAGAACAGCTTCTGGATGCTGGCGGTGATTTTTCCTCTTTGCCCGTTACCGATGGTGCGGGCATCTATCTCGCGGACAGGGGTGATTTTTGCCTCTGTACCCGTTAGAAAGACTTCATCGGCTATGTATAGCTCGTCTCTCGTGATATGCCCCTCTTCAACTTTTATTTTCAAGTGTTTGCAGATGTCGAAAACAGAATCGCGGGTGATGCCTTCGAGATTGGAGCAGGACAGATCAGGGGTTTTCAGTCGTCCATTTGACAAAAGAAATATGTTTTCGCCGGATCCCTCGGAAACGTAGCCCTGTGGATCGAGCAGGATCGCCTCATCGAAACCATCGCGGACTGCTTCGGCTTTGGCGAGAATAGAGTTTATGTAATATCCGCAGGCTTTGGCCCGAGTCAGGCTGATATTGACATGGTGTCTTGTGAACGACGAAACGCGAACACGGATGCCCTTGTTGATCCCATCATCGCCCAGGTAAGGTCCCCAGGGCCAGGCGGCGATTGCAACACGAACATCGACACCGTTCGGATTCAGGCCCATCTGGTTATGTCCCAGGAAAACGATCGGGCGGATGTAACATTCGTCCAGCTTGTTTTCCCGGACCACTTGCAGGATGATATTAAAAATTTCCTTTTTGGCAAAGGGGATATCAATGCCTAAAACGATGGCAGAGTTGAATAATCGGTCCACATGCTCTTGCAGGCGGAAAATAGCGGATTTTTTCTTTTTCGTCTGATAACAGCGAATGCCTTCGAACACGCCCAGCCCGTAATGGAGGGTGTGGGTGAGGATGTGGACATTGGCCTCATGCCATGGGATAAATTTCCCATCGAGCCATATTTTTTCTGATTTTTCCAATGGAAACCCTTTCAAACAGACGGATGATATCGGTTAAAGCCTAATAATATGAGGCCTTACCCTTAAAATCAAGACAATAAATAATTGACATGTTACAATGGGTTTGTTACTTTCTCCAATTCGTCAGAATGGGCCGCTAGCTCAGTTGGTAGAGCACTTGACTTTTAATCAAGTGGTCGAAGGTTCGATCCCTTCGCGGCTCACTTTTCTTTTTGACAATTACCGAAAAAGTCCCCATCGTCTAGCCAGGCCCAGGACACCGGCCTTTCACGCCGGCGACGCGGGTTCGAATCCCGCTGGGGACGCTTTTGGGTTTCCTGCCTTAGTATCGATTCTTCGTCTTAAAGTAGCAACATCTTTACTTACGATAGGTCTTATTTTTTTAAAAAGTGAGTGATGGTTGCGACCACGTATTCCAGTTGATCGGTGGTCAATTCCGGGAAAATAGGTAGGGCAATGGTTTCATCCGCCGCTTTTTCCGACTCAGGGAGATTGCCCTTCTTGTATCCAAGGGACAAATAACAATCCTGTAGATGGAGCGGTAGGGGGTAGTAGATTTCAGTAGAGATATTATTTTCACCCAGGAAACTGCGAAGCTCGTCCCTCTTGTCCTTGACACGGATGACGTACTGATTATAAACATGGTGCGGAATAACTTCAGAGGGGAGTGTCAATGAGTCCGTCATCCCCATTTCCTTGAACAACCGATTATAGGTCTGCGCATTTGCTCTTCGTTTTTTGGTCCATTTATCCAGATATTTAAGCTTAGCTAAAACCACAGCCGCCTGGATCGCGTCCAACCGGAAATTGCCGCCAATCATTTTGTGATAATACTTGGGGTGGGATCCATGAACGCGTAGAATTTTGACCTGTTCGTAAAGTTCTTCCGAGTTCATGGTCACCATTCCGCCATCGCCGAATCCGCCCAGATTTTTTGTCGGGAAAAAAGAGAAGCACCCATAATCGCCCATCGAACCTGCCCTGCGGCCCTTGTATTCCGATCCTATTGCCTGGGCCGCATCTTCAATGACGACCAGATTATATTTCTGTGCCAGATCAAGAACCGGGTCCATATCCACACATTGCCCGTAGAGGTGAACAGGCAGGATGGCGCGGGTTTTTCTGGTAATATTTTCTTCGATTTGTTTTGTGTCGATATTAAACGTATCCGGTTCTATATCGACAAAAACAGGTTTGGCGCCCAGGCGTGAGATGGAGCCGGCAGTTGCAAAAAAGGTGAAAGGTGTGGTGATGACTTCATCATCTTTCTTAATGCCGGCGGCCATCAGGGAGATGAGCAAGGCATCGGTTCCCGAAGAAACTCCCACAGCGTATTTTGCCTCGCAGTAAGTTACGATCTTCTGCTCGAGTTCTTCCACCACAGGGCCGAGGATGAAGTAGCCTGACTCGATGACCGCATTAATATTTTTTTCAACGTCTGCCAGGACTTCCTTGTACGATAATGGAATGTCCAGCAAAGGGACTTTTATGTTTTGTTTTTGGTTCATGGTAGTTTGGTGGTATTTTTAAATTTTAATGGAATCAAGGAGTATTTACGTTGTCAGCTTTTTTGCAAGCATTGCTTTAAGGCGTATTCCCAGTGTGGCAATCCGGCGCCAAAGGTTTTTTCAAGTTTCGTGTTGGATAAAACCGAATAGGCCGGACGAGCCGCCGGAGTCGGATAATCACTGGATGGAATTGCCACGAGGCGCGGCATTGGGTTAGGATTTGTCAAATCGATAATTGCCCGCGCGAATCCATGCCAGTTTGTTTGTCCTCCACAGGTCATATGATATACCCCTGAAATATCAGATACAGTATTGGAAAGAGAATCACCACCTTTATCGATCAGTTGCCGGATGATACTTCCTGTTGCATCGGCGATACTTCTGCACCAGGTAGGGGTTCCTAATTGATCATCCACAATACGCAGTTCATCTCCTTTTTTAACCAGCCTCAAAACAGTTTTCAGAAAATTATTGCCCTCCATGCCATAGACCCAACTGGTCCTGAAAATTAAATATGGAACGCCGCTTCGTTCAACCGCATGGTCACCTTTAAGTTTGGTTTTTCCATAGACACTGATGGGCGCAGGAGAGTCTGATTCTATATAAGGAGCACTTCTCATTTTTCCACTGTACGCATAGTCCGTTGAATAATGAATAAGAACTGCCCCCAGTTTTTTTGCTTCTTCCGCAATGATTCCCGGGGCAGTGCCATTGACTGCCTGTGCGAGTTCCGGTTCTGACTCCGCTTTGTCAACGGCGGTATAGGCCGCGGCATTGATTATAAGCTCTGGACTTATTTGGCGGACCGTTTGGCGAATCTGATTGGGATCGGAAAGGTCCATTTCGTTTCTGCCAGTTGCCGTAACTTCTCCGACCGGGGTAAGTACTTTTTCAAGCTCACCTCCAACCTGTCCATTTTTTCCAGTCAATAAAATACGCATGAAAATGTATAAGGGGTTAAGGTAGGGGGTTACAGGGAACCCTCTGAAAGCTTAGCGTGCCTTGGTTTGCCGAGTTAAATTCAGAAGATATTGACCGTACCCGTTTTTCTTCAATGGCAGGGCCAGTTTTTTGAGTTTCGATGCAGTAATCCATCCCGCATTAAAGGCAATTTCTTCAGGACAGCAGATTTTGAGGCCCTGCCGCGATTCTATAGTTTCGACAAAATTGGCGGCGGCCAAAAGTGAGTCGTGCGAGCCAGTATCAAGCCAGGCGAAACCCCGCCCCATTTTTTCCAATGCCAGCGCGTTTTTTTTCAGATAGACCCGGTTGACATCGGTGATTTCCAATTCTCCCCGTTTGGAAGGTTTCAAAGATGCGGCAATATCCACAACCTGATTATCGTAAAAATAGAGACCTGTGATCGCGTAGTTGGATTTAGGTTTTTTTGGCTTTTCTTCGACCTTCATCACGCTACCCTTAGAGTCGAATTCTGCTACGCCGTAATTTTCAGGATCTTTAACCCAGTACCCAAAGACCGTCGCCCCCTTTTTTCTTTTACACGCTCTTTGCATTAAGCCGACCAGGCTGTCTCCATAAAACACATTGTCTCCCAGTATGAGACATACCCCATCTTTACCGATAAAATCTTTACCGATGATGAACGCCTGCGCCAACCCTCCAGGGTCAGGTTGCTCTTCATAGCTGATTTTAATACCCCATTGACTCCCGTCCCTAAGCAATGCTTCAAAAAGAGGCCGATCCTCAGGCGTTGTTATAATGAGTATGTTTTTAATGCCGGCCAGCATGAGAGTGCTGAGTGGATAATAGATCATCGGTTTGTCGTACAGCGGCATCAGTTGTTTGCTGATAACACGCGTCAGAGGATAAAGCCGTGTGCCCGAACCGCCAGCGAGAATGATGCCTTTTTTAATCATTTTTATTCTCCGCAATCACAGTGTCCAGTCCCAGTCGCTGTCCCTTGTAGGCCCCTGACATAATGTTTTCAATCCATTCAGGATGATCGAGGTACCATTGACCTGTTTTCCGAAGACCCGTGTCCAAAGTTTCAGTAGGTTCCCAGTCCAGTTCCCTTTTTATTTTTCCCGCGTCGATAGCATAACGTCTATCGTGTCCCGGACGATCCTTGACAAACTTGACAAGAGACTTATGGGGTTTGTGAGGTGAATCAGGAATCAATTCGTCCAGAATTTCACACAGAGTCGTTACCAGATCGAGATTTGTTTTTTCATTGTTGCCGCCAATGTTGTACACCTCGCCAGGAGTTCCTCTTTCCAAAACCCTTTCCAGAGCGTTGCAGTGATCATCAACATATAGCCAGTCCCTGATGTGGAGTCCGTCTCCATAAACAGGAAGTGCTTCGCCTGTTCTGGCTTTATGGATCATCAACGGTATCAGCTTTTCAGGAAACTGATGTGGCCCATAATTATTCGAACAGTTAGTTGTGATTGCCGGAAAGCCAAAAGTTTTGAAATAGGACCGTATTAGGTGATCCGAAGAGGCCTTCGATGCGGCGTAGGGAGAATTGGGCGCGTAAGGAGTTTCTTCAGTGAAAAACCCGCTATCCCCAAGAGAGCCGTAAACTTCATCAGTGGATACATGGAGGAACCGGAAATTTTTGTATTTTGCCCCATTATTTTTCAGGCTATCCCGGTAATCTCGAGCCGCCTGAAGCATCTTGAAAGTACCAACGATATTTGTTTGAATAAAGTCATCAGGCGATTCTATGGAGCGATCCACGTGGGACTCTGCCGCAAAGTTGACGACAGCATCTACCTCGTGCTCAATCAGGGCTTTATGGACCCGTTTTTGGTCGCAGATGTCCCCTTCGATAAAAGAGTAATTGGAATCACTTTCTATGGGACGCAAGGTGTCCAGGTTCCCGGCGTAGGTCAGCTTATCGTAGTTAATGATTCTGGCGCGTCCAGATTGGACCAGGTTCATCACAAAATTACTGCCTATAAAGCCCGCGCCTCCAGTAACTAATATTGTTTTCATGATCGGAAGAAAATTATGTATTTTTTGTATTGGATAAGGGCTAAAATTTTCATGAGTATAGGGGGTTGCCTGAGGGATTGCAAGCCATGCCCACTCCACTCGGACTTTTCAACGACTGGATTCCACCGCTCTGCTAGCGAATCATGGAGCCACCCTGGCGGTTTTGGAAAGATCCAATGAAGCCGAGCCGGTGTTGAGGGCTTCCATCCGCCAGTGGCCGAATAACCCGAACGCGTAAAACTCATTGGCACAGGTTTACTTAAAGCGGAACAAACGTGAATAAGCACGGAACATGCTTTTATTGGCAGTAGCCGTCAACCCGAACTTTGGGGTAGGGCATGGCAACCTCGCTATATTGTATGCTATGATGGGGCAAAACGATCAGGCCAAAGCAAACTTGAAAAGAGTTGTTGAACTGGGAGTGAGGAATCCCATGACAGAGAATTTACAGCGCATCCTGCAAAATCCTCCTCCAGAAGTTATAAAATGAAACCTGTAAGATGCAGTCATAAGATCTGAAATTTTAGAGCGAAACGCAATGGACGAAATTGACTATTTCCCGAAACGCGATAAATATAAGAGTCAGAAAGATGTGGGTTCCGATTGGAACAAACTGAAGAAACAGAAAGCAACTCAGTCCTCAAAAACTAAGCCTCCCAAATCTCCTCCCGAGGAAGACGAGAAAAAATAATTAGATAATCGCAATTAGATCAATGGTTTTTATGGTTATTGCCATGTTTTCTTGTCTAATGCTATTTTTTGATTTATTATCTACGCTTCTAAATTAAGTCAAATCAATCAAGGAGCCGCCTCATGACGGTAGTGAAATACATATTCAAAAGTTTACAGTTGTCATGTGTTGTTTTTTTATTCACAGCTTTCACCTCAACGCAGGTTTTCGCCGGTGTACCTGAATTGCTGGCGCAAGGTGATCATGCCCGTATGATGAAGGACTATCCTGCGGCAGAAAAAGCCTACACGGAAGCGCTGGCAAAAGAACCGGGGAATTACCGGATTCTAAAATCGCTGGTCGAAGTCAAATTTTTTCAGAAGAAGTACGCAGAGGTAAAACCTCTGGCCGAAAAAGTTCTTTCGCTCGAAGTGACATTGCAAAAAAAGGTGAATGTTTTTATGCAGGGCGAACCAGCACCTTTGGAAGCAGAGTTGGTTGATGAAACGGTGGTGGCTCCCGATTTTGGCAAATCCAATATGAGGAATTATCTGGACTCCGCTAAGAAAGATCAGATTCCACATTATCGGCTTTTCTTTTTGAAGTCCGGCGAGATGAAGCTCATTCCAAAAAGCCAGGTTAAAATCGTGCCCATAGGAGTTCCGCGATTGGACCATGAAAGGGTTTCAGAGATTTACGCGATAGTACAGTCGAAACTCATAAGCGCTTCGGGTTTAGCCAAGGCGGTGGAGATGATTCCGGTAAAAGGCGGTTGTTTCAAAATGGGAAGTGATAAAGGCGCGCACAATGAGCGGCCCGTTCACGAGGTTTGTGTGTCTTCATTCAAAATGGATAAATATGAGGTCACGCAAAAATCATTTCTGTCAGTGATAGGAACCAATCCATCCCGATTTGTTGCCGCCGATCTTCCGGTAGAAAGTGTCACTTGGCAGGAAGCGACTAAATATTGCACGAAGGAAGGAAAAAGGTTGCCCACGGAAGCGGAGTGGGAATTCGCCGCACGCGGTGGAACTTCTACGGAATATTATTGGGGTGACGCATTTGATCCATCTAAAGGAAACTTTTGTGATACGTCCTGCTTTGTCAACGTCAAAAACAATGAGGCCGCTGATGGATACCAGTATACGGCTCCAGTCGGCAAATTCCCTCCCAATCCTCTGGGTCTGCACGACATGGCCGGCAACGTGGCCGAATGGGTGAACGACTGGCACCAGACCAACTATTATAACAATAGCAAAAAGGATAACCCAAGGGGGCCGCGTCCCGATGCAGAAGTCACCATAGGAGCGACCAACGATAAAGTTCTGCGTGGCGGGTCTTGGAAGACCAGTCCGGATAAGCTTCGTTCAGCATGGCGCAAATCATTCTGGACCGATTACCGGAAAGATGGCCTCGGTTTTCGTTGTGTCGCTGATGGGTGAGAAAGAACGTTCGTCACTGTATAAACGCTCCCCAGAATGATAATATATCTGCCGTTTTTGGGAGCACTTCAACTTAGCTCAGGACAGGCTTTAGCGATAAAGAATCTAGCTGTTCTTCAACTCTGTTTTTAAAATTTTCCCTGTCGCTGTTTTAGGCAAGGCTTCCATGAACTGGAAAGTGTCTGGGGTCATGAAGGCCGGAAGGTTTTCCCGGCAAAATTTCTTTAGCTCGCTTTCCGTTGCTGTTGTTTCCTGTCTTAAAACCACACAAACTTTGACTCGCTCTCCAGCCCGTTCATCGGGCACTCCCACAGCCGCTACTTCCGCAATGGCGGGATGGTTCATCAACGCATTTTCAATAGCCAGTGGCGATATGTTTTCACCGGCACGGATGATGAGGTCTTTTATCCTTCCCGCTGAAATGAAAAGTCTGTTTTTTTCATCAATGTGTCCCAAGTCGCCTGTCTTGAGCCATCCATCGGGGGTCAATGTTTCCGCCGTTTCTTCAGGTCGGTTCCAGTAGCCTCGCATAACGGTTTTGCCTCGGACGAGGATTTCTCCCACTTCTCCGGTGGATTGTTCTTTTCCCGACTCATCAATAATTTTTACTTCAACGTTGGGAACAATCGGTCCGACCGATCCGGGAAAACTTCCGTCTTTGAAAGTATTGACGGCGATGACGGGTGAAGTTTCTGAAAGGCCATAGCCTTCGATCACCGAAACTTTGAGTGAGTCTTCCACTTTCTTGAGCAGGACGCGTGGCAGGGCCGCGCCGCCGGAGATGCAATACTTCAATGATGAGGCGTCGTAACCACCGCGGGCATTCAGGTCCACCAGGAAACTGTATATCGTTGGCACCAGCGGGAGAATAGTCGCTTTATGGTCCGTAATATTTTGCAGAATCGATTTAGGCGCGAATTGTTTTAACAGAATGAGAGTACCGCCCTTCATGAAAACAATCAGGGCCATGATGTTACCGAATGAATGAAACAGGGGTAACGCCACAATGATCTTGTCTGCGGAGGTGATTGGAATATGGACTAGGCTGTCCCGGCAGTTCGCGGCAAATTGAGATTCATCGAGCATGACTCCTTTGGGTTTTGCCGTGGTTCCCGAAGTGTACAGGATCATGTCGGGGAGGCCATCGGATCTTTCGTGGCGTGAACTTGCTTTGGAGCGGTCTCTATTGTTAAGAAAATTTTCGTAGGTCTGCGTGCCATCGCCAAGCTCTTTGGTTTCGGCTGGCCCGACCACGATTTTATTTTTGAAGGATTGAATAAAGAGAATGGTTTCCGGTTTGATGAATGCCGAATCGACGACAACGGTGTCGATACCCGCGTCTCGTGTGATGTAGACCATGTCTTCCGGTGTGAGCAGGAAATTGTATGGGACAACAGGAAGGCCTTTTAGAAATACTCCCATCAGCGCGACCAGATATTCCTTCTGGTTGAGACAAAGCAGTCCCAGTTTGCTTTGTGGGTTCAATTTTAAATTGCTCAATCCACCGGCAAAACGCTCAGCTTGCTCCAGCAATTGTCCATAGGTGAGGGTGACTTCACCATCGATGATTGCCGGATGGTCGGGTGTGTTTTCCGCATGAGTTTTGATTAAATTGTAAAATTCGAGAGCCACAAAATTCCTTCAAGAGTTAGCCGAGTAGCGGGCGTAAAATCCGTTGGGCAGATGGAGTCCCGACCCGGTATCGTAAATGGACATGTCTCCTGTCTGAAAGGTTCCAGAGTCTGGATCGACTAAAAATTTGATCATCATATTCTTGAGAGTCAGTGCCGACACGCCTGGAGAATGGGTGGTCAGCAGGATAAATTTTGGTGAATCGCACAGCACATTCTTGCACAAGGTGAGCAATTTGGCCATTTGAGTTTCCAACTGCCAGACTTCGCCCTTAGGGCCTCGACCGAAGGACGGAGGGTCCATGATGAGTCCGTCATACTTTCGGCCCCGGCGATGCTCGCGCTGGAGGAACTTTTCAGCGTCGTCCACCATCCAGCGGACCGGACACTCGGCGAGTCCAGAGGACTCCAGGTTTTTTCGCGCCCAGGTGACAGAAGACTTGGAAGCATCGAGATGGGTGACATTTGCCCCTTGGGAGGCCGCCGCGAGGGTACTCGCCCCGGTATAGCCGAACATGTTAAGAATATTGGGTTTATTGCCGTTAAGCTGTTTAACCTGTGCTGAAATCCAGTCCCAATTGAGGGCCTGTTCAGGAAACAGGCCCAGGTGCCCAAACGAGGTGGCCCGGACTGTGAAAACAAGGTCTCGAAACCGGAGCGGCCAGCCATCTCTGGGGACCGAATTGCGGAAAGTCCATTCGCCGCCTCCGGTCGATTTTCCCTTGTGGTGACGGAATTCCCCATCGGCCTCATCCCAGTCGGCTTGAGGTAAATGCGGGGGCCAGATCACCTGAGGAGCGGGACGAACGAAAATATGGGGACCAAATTGCTCCAGTTTCTTGAGATTTCCGGTATCCAGCAATCGGTAATCAAATTCTTCAATGAGGTAAGTTTCATCAGTCGTGATGGATTCCATAAGGTTTATGCCGGAAATGATCTAGACATTGATCGTCTGGTTTCCCTCAGATGCGAATTTATCAGGGAAACGGTTTCGTGAATGTAATTGTATTCACACAGGGGCTATAAGATAATGAAAAAAAATAATTGAAATTTTAAAGCGAAGCTTTAACCGGAACCTCATCTATAGTGAGAATTATAACAAAAATTCTATCCATAGCCAGAATTGGCTTTGTGGGCACGCTGATTTTTTCTTCAGCCCTCCTAATATTTTCAAGTTGTACGAAAAAGGAGGAGGCCGTAGGACAAAAACGGGAGTTTGCGCTCCCTGTGCAAGTCGGCAAGGTCATATTCATCGATGTGACAGATCAGGTGCGTGCCGTGGGGAATGTTCGTGCGGAACAACGCGTTATGATAAACGCGGAAGTAGAAGGGCAGGTCACTCATATCGCTGTGGAAGAGGGCGACAAGGTGAGGGCTGACGATTTGTTGGCGCGGATCGATTCCAGAGAATATGAGCTAAAGGTGGAAGAGCTTGATTCTGAACTTTCCGCCGCTATGGAAGAACTTAAGAAGGCGGTCGAGGGTTTGCGTCCGGAAGAAAAGGCAAAATTACAGGCGCGGGTCAAGGTGGATGAAAGCGCACTAGATTTATCTGTCAAGGAACAGGACCGAATTCAAAAACTGGTCAAAGAAGGGGTGACTGCGCAATCGACCCTTGACGTGGCAGATGATCGGGTACGGCAGTCGCAGGAGAAACTGCGGGAAAGCAAAGCGGCATTGGAAGCAGGAAAACAGTCTCGCCAGGAAGATATAGAACAGCTTAAAGCCGAGGGCGAAGGAATCATCAAGCGGTTGGAGATGGCGAAACTCGATTACTCCAAAACGGTAGTTCGCGCTCCATTTGATGGTGTGGTCATAAGTAAGAAAATTGAACAAGGAACATACGTGGGCACAGGTTCGCCAGTTCTTGAGATGATCAGTTCTTCCCGGCTGAAGGCGGTGCTGGAGATGCCTCAGCTATACCGAGGCAAAATGGAAAAACTGGAAGGCATAGATTTTTGGGTCAAGGAGCTTGATCTAAAGTTTAAGCACAGAGGCAAAGTGCGCGTGATACCGGATGCGGACATTTTTTCGGGTAACATTCGAATGCAGGTTGAGTTGCTCAAACCCAACCGGGCATTGTTTCCGGGGCTAACCCTGGAAGGAATGATGAATTTTGGGGTTCGTAAAAATATAATGCACGTTCCTTCCGTTGCACTTGTGATAAGCGAACAGGGGACGGTGGTTTATATCGTAAAGGAAGGCAAGGCGCACCTTGTTCCCGTACGAGCTTACAAAGAACAAAACAGGCTCGTCGAAATAGAAGATTTCACGCATCAACTCGGCCCCGATGTCAAACTGATCTTGAGAGGCTCAGGCGCAGTATTCCCCGGCGTCAAAGTATTTCCCACCAACCCGGAACCTGAAACGGAAACTCCTTTTAACGCCGCGTCAAAACAAAACAGAAAAGATAAAAACGAACCTGATAAACCGGAAACCTGATGAAGCTGATCGATCAATCCATTCGTAACTACCATTCTGTCACCGTCGTGATGGCACTCGTAGCGGTGGTGGGTGTCATCTGTTTCAACACCCTTCCGCGCCAACTCACGCCCACGGTCGACAAACCTCTCATCGAAGTACGCACGGAATATTCGGGTCTTTCTCCTAACGAGGTGGAGCGTAATATCACACGCCGTTTGGAGGAACAGTTAGAGTCGGTTGAAGGTTTGAAAAAAATGATTTCTCGCAGTCAGCATGGTTTGAGTACGATCACTCTGGAGTTTGAGTGGGGTACCGACAAAAATATCGCGATGATTGACGTCAACAACAAACTGCAACAAGTAAAAGACCTGCCGGTACTTTCCGATAAACCCACGCTCAAGAGCATTTCTACCGATAACTCCAGCCCGATCATGTGGATTGTTTTTGATAAGCCCGACCCCAAAATGCCGAAGATGAATCAGAATTATATGTACGAGATCGGCGAGGATATCGTGATTCCTTCATTGCGCAGAGTTACCGGGATCGCGGATGTGTGGCACTTTGGCGGTGAAGACAGGGAGATGCGGGTTGAGTTTGATCCTTATAGCATTGCGCGGTTACGACTCACTTATGATGAAATTATAAAACGTTTGAGAGAAGAAAATCAGAACACTCGAGCCGGGTTTCATGATGAAGAGGGAAGAGCTTATACGGTAAGGGCGCTGGGCGAATTTTCCAGTGCGCAGGACATAATGGATACGGTGATAAAGCGCGATGGTGATCGAACCATACGCGTGCGTGACTTTGCGGTTGTTGAGGACAGCTATAAGAGAACAGACTCGTTGGTGCGTATCAGTGGCGAGTTGTCTAATGGATTCGGCGTTATTCGTAAGGCAGGTGCCAATGTTGTGGAGACCTGTAACGAAGCGGCAAAAACGGTTGCCAAACTTAATAAAGAACTTCTCAATCGGGGAATTCCTCTCAGCCTGAAAATTGTGTACAAGGATGTGGACTACATCGACGAGTCCATGCGGCTGGTGAAATCCAATCTCAGTGTAGGGGCCATTCTTGCAGTTGCGGTATTGCTTTTGTTTTTGGGCTCGATACGTTCAGTACTGATCATTGCCATAAGTATTCCTGTCACCCTGGTGGCAGTGTTTGTCATTCTTAAAATTCTGGGTCGCAGTATCAATATCATTTCGCTTGCGGGCATGGCCTTTGCCGTAGGTATGGTGGTGGATAACTCCATTGTTGTTCTGGAAAATATTTATCGCCATCTCACCATGCGCAAAGGTGTGTTCAAGGCGGCTTATGATGGCGCCGCTGAAGTGTGGGGCGCAGTGCTTGCTTCTACACTCACGACCCTGGCAGTGTTTGTGCCTATCGTGTTTATCGAAGAAGAGGCAGGGCAGATGTTTCGTGATATCGCGATTACCATCAGTGGGAGCATCGCGATATCGTTGCTAGTTTCCATTACCGTGATTCCCACTTTGACCACCTTGTTGATCCAACTGCGTCCGGGAGAAGTTTACGAGCCGGGGTTTCTTCACCGCACATTGCTTCGTCCGGTAGTCCTGTTTGGCGAGAATATCCTTAAAGCCTATGCCGGAGTCATGCGCCGTTTGCTGGATAAGTCGGTCACCGGCATCATAGGAAAAGTTGGGGTGATCGGTGCGATCATAGCGGTCATGTTATGGAGCATTACCATTTTACCCGAGAAAGACTATCTTCCCTATGGCAACACCAACATGGTGTTCATGCTGATTGAGCCGGTCGCAGGAGTACCGGCGAAAACAAACATGAAATATTTTGCCCCCTATGAAGATAAAATTGTTGCAATGGAAGACGTTGACCGTAACTTCACGGTGTTTTCCGCCCGTTTCAACGGTGGCGGAGCCATCGTAAAAAAAGAACTCGCTTCGGGTCAACGCGGTGAAGTCAAAATGGCCATCAAGTCCCGCGAAATGGGAAAAGAAATTTTTAAAATACCCGGTTACCGATTTGCTTTCGCAGTACAAAGACCGATCTTTCGTTCAGCGGACAAAACATTTCAGGTTGAAATTACCGGCCCTGATATCTTGAAATTAAAAAGCATCGCACTGGAATTGATCAATAAATTTTCCGGTAGTGACGGCATCCATTCAGTACGCCCTGAGTTTAAATTTGGCAATCCGGAGCTTCGCTTCATTCCGCGCCGTGAACAGGCCATCCGACTGGATATGGGGATGAGTGAGATTGGCGATATTATTGAGTCGCTCAACGCCGGAAAATATTTGGGTGAGTACAATGATCAGGGGGAGCCTATCGACTTTGTTCTGGTGCAAAGAAAGACATCAGCCAGTTTGGGTTTGAATGACTATCAGGGGCTTCCCGTCTGGACGGATGATAATAAAATGACCCACCTGGGACATCTGGCAGATATTGATATCAATGCGGGGCCTGCCCGTATTGATCACATCGAGAAGGAGCGGGCAATCGTTCTCAGAGTTCAGGTTAAAAAAGATTTTCCCATGCAACAGGTCATCGATCGCATTGAAAGCGAACATCTGGTTCCTACCCGGCAAACTCTAAATGCAGACTTTGGGCTCGGTGTGGGTGGAGCGGCTGATGAGTTGGCTTCAACACAGAAATCTCTTATGAACAGTTTTTATTATGCAGTGGGCTTCATCTATCTACTACTGGTGGCTTTATTCGCGTCTTTTTTGCATCCACTCATCGTAATGCTCACGGTCATCCTGGCCGTTTCAGGATCGTTCCTGGGCATTGTGGGTAATAACCTGTTACAAAGGCAGAATATCCTGAGCATACTTCAGGAGTGGAAAGTTCCTGATGCGGAGTCTATGGCAGGAAGCTGGAACTGGATCACTTTTGATATCCTGACTCAGTTGGGAATCGTCATTCTCGCGGGAATAGTTGTGAACAACGCCATTCTCATCATCCATCAGATGCTTAATAATATCAAGTCGGGTATGGACGAGCGAGAGGCGCTTTTAAAATCCTGCGAAACGAGATTGCGACCCATCATGATGACGGTTATTTCCAGTGTGTTCGGGATGATCCCGCTCGCGTTGGGAGAAGGGTCGGGAACGGAGCTTTATCGCGGTATGGGCACCGCGCTGATTGGCGGACTGAGTGTGTCTGCCGTGTTCACACTTTTTCTTGTGCCCATTCTTTTATCTCTCCTCATGGATATTGGATATCATACCCACAAAGACGATCTGGTGAAAGATTCACTGATTGACCCCGGCGAAGGCAGTGCTTCTCCCGCAGGAATGTCGGCGGAGTAATATGGGGTATAAAGTTTATTTGGATTTTAAACGAGCCAATCATCAGGGTCTGGCGCGGTCAATGTCGTTTCTTCGTTAGAGACCGGGTGACTGAAAACCAGCTTGTGAGCGTGGAGGGCAATTTTATGGTTTGCCAAAGGATCGGGCGCACCATATTTTACATCACCCATTATTGGGTGCCCGGTGAATGCCATTTGGGCTCGTATCTGATGGAACCTTCCGGTAGCGAGAGTTACTTCAATCAAAGATTTGTTTTCGCGAGATTCAATTACTTCATAAGAAAGTTCCGCGCGTTTTGCTGACGGAGTTTCCCTTGGAAAAACGGTAGCCTTGAGTGATTTTTCTTTTCTCAGGTAGTGGATCAATGTGGCTTGTTTTTCTTTTAGCGTTCCATGCACTATCGCCCGATAGATTTTTGTTGGGGTTCCTTCCCGAAACTGTCTGGAAAGGCGGGAAGCCGCTTTTGACGTACGTGCGAACAAGACAACGCCAGAGACATTTCGGTCTAATCGATGGACCAGTCCAAGAAAAATATTTCCTGGTTTATTGCATTCATCCCTGATCCATTGACGGACTTTCTCCACCAAAGAGTCGTCTCCAGTGTGGTCCGTTTGAGTCAGCAGTCCCGCAGGTTTAAGTACAGCAATGAGGTGGTTGTCTAGGTAAAGAATATCGAGGGCAGGTTGGGTCACCCGTTGGCTTCCTCAATCAGTTTGTGAGCATCTTCGGGAGTTACGAGTCCACCCGAGACAACATATTTGATGCCTTCCTCGATGGTCATATCCAGTTCAATGACTTCACTGGGATCAACGAAGATGATGAATCCCGAAGTAGGATTGGGAGTGGTGGGGACAAAGATATTGATATGATTTTCACTGGTCAGGTTTTTAAGTTCTCCCCGGGTTTTACCGGTAACGAATGCGATAGCATGAAGCCCTTTCCGAGGGAACTCAATGATCACCACTTTGGTAAAAGACTTCGTATCGACCGAGGTGAAAGAAGAAACGACCTGTTTGGTACCTTTATATACACGACGGACGAATGGGATTTTTTCGACAATTGTTTCCCATAGATGAAGTAGTTTTTTTCCGAAGATGTTTGTGGTCAGTGCGCCAATAAAGAAGACAATGACAAATGTCATGATGACGCCAAGGAATGGAATGCGATAACCCTCTGGAAGAGGTGCGCCCGCCAGGATCAGCCAATGAGTGAAAATGGGGGAAAGCGCATCAAGGTTGCTGAACAGAAAGTTGAGAATAAAAAACGTCAGCGCGATAGGGAGCGTGACCAAAAAACCGGTTAGAAAAACAGTTCGGAAGCGTCGTTGAACTTTTTTTATCACGATATATCCGTGGGAAAATTTGAGAGATGGCAGACGACTCGATATGGTAGTTTCAGAATCGCCACTTCAAGATTAGTCTTTATTATATAAGGATATAGATGGAAGGCAAGAGGTCAGGTCCGGGTAATGGTTCAGTCTGGGGATTTGACTTGACAGAGTAGGTAAAAACGTTAATATCAAAAGGGTTTTGCCAGTATGGAGGAAATACAATTATATTGGGGCTGTGGCGCAGCTGGGAGCGCGCTTGAATGGCATTCAAGAGGTCGCGGGTTCGAGCCCCGCTAGCTCCACTTTTTATTACAAGGGCTTAGCCAATTTTGGTTAGGCCCTTTTTGTTTGACTGTGTCAATTATTGCGTCAATAAACGTCTTCAGCCATTTTTAACAAGCGTCATTCTTTTGGCCGGCGGATTAGTTATCTTCGAGACATATTCATGCATCCTGGTCAACTCTGGAACGGAATAATGTTCCGTCTTTGACCGCCCACTAGTCTTAGTAGGGTTGGTTGTTAATGAGGGCTAATTCAATGCGTTTCGAAACAGCGGCTAATTCCATATATCGATGCTAATTCAGTCTTGATAATTCACCATTTATAATGTTTAATTCGATGCCTGATTCCATTAAATATGTTCTTCTTAAAGTGATGAGGGTAGCATATGAGAGCGAAGAGTCTGATTTTCGGGGCAACTTTATTTTTAATAAATCTTTTAGCTGTTTCCACGCCCCAAAGCTTTGCCCAAGAAGCCACTTCCGGCGAAAGTAAACCTGCACCAGAAGCTATACAGCCCGTGAAGATGGAAATACT
>MPLX02031261.1_pt1 | contig 19233 bp, 16 predicted proteins | sample 1617341 | NCBI WGS metagenome assembly MPLX02 (sample SAMN05944804, study PRJNA350692) | marine metagenome | biome: marine; feature: ODZ; material: water; isolation source: 120 m water sample filtered on 0.2 um supor filter | place: Pacific Ocean | collected 2012-04-08 | depth 120m m | reverse complement strand
TGGGGCGGAGTTCCCTGCGCTATCAATCACTCCCAAAGGATGATGACGAGCTGCGCCTGGCCCTGATCCGGTTGGCCAAGCAGTATGGTCGTTACGGTTATCGTAAGATCGCCCAGCTTCTTCGTATCGAGGGCTGGACGGGCGCGACGGTGCTCAATGTCACGGGCCTTAAATCGCTGCTCGAGACACCCATTAAGAGCGACTAGGAGATTGTTAAAAAAGTCGGCTGAGATGGCTGTCGCGTCGTGATTCCGTCATTCTGCTGGATCGCGGGAGAATGGATCGATGATGGGCGAACCGGTTGGTCAGCAAGACGGTCGGTTGCCAACATTGCGCCATAAAGCAGCGCTGTTGCGCGAACTTCCCGGAACGCAAGATCCACGTGACATCACCGAGAAATCCCTCTCGCGCATCCTAAAATCACAGATTTTGCCGCCTCGGTTCCATCGTTTCGCGCCAGAGACGGCGTCCGATGTTTTCACACAGCCACCAGTGATGTGGGCGTTGGCGAGCCGAGTTGTACAATCACCTTCGGCCCATGACGCGATTGGCAACCTTGTGCCGGTGTGATTTTTTCGCCATCATCCCGGATTCCTAAACCAGCGTTTGATCCAAACTTTGGGGGAACATTCCAGTTGGCAAATAGGCTGACTTGGGATGTGCTGCAATCTCTGGGGGCAGGCAAGGCGATGCACTGGAATCGTAGCTCAAGGCGCTTCATTGCGAGGGAAGATGATGGACAGGAATGACCCGGCACCTTACACTGATTTGCGACGCTGGCTGCGCCACCTGGCGCGGACGAATCGCCTGACCGTCATCAAACCGGGCGTGCCATTGCGCTTTACCCTTGCTGCCATTGCCAAGCGATTGGAAGGGGAATCGGCCAGCTATTTTCCGGGCCCGGAAGGCCACTCCATGCCCGTCATCGCAGGTGTTTTGGGGGCTCGCTCATGGGCCGCCGAGGCCCTTGGCGTTGCTGAGAGCGAGCTGCTAAGCCGGTTTCAGCAAGCGCTGGAAAAGCCGCTGCCCCTTAATGAGACCTCGCCCGATCAAGCGCCCTGCCAGGAAGTGGTGCACCAGGACATCGATCTGAGGAGGCTACTTCCGATCCCCACCCATCATGAACACGATGCCGGCGACTACATTACCGCTGGGCTGCTGATAGCCCGCGACCCCGTCAGCGGCAAACAGAACCTGTCCATCCACCGGCTCCAGATCACGGCTCCGGATCGTATGGGTATTCTGATCCTTCCCCGTCATTTGAATGCCTTTTTTGGAAATGCCGAGGCTTCGAATGTTCCCCTGCCGATTTCCATCGTCATTGGCGTGGATCCTCTCATCCTTTTGGCCTCTCAGGCCATGGCCCCCCTGGGCCAAGACGAGCTGGAGATCGCGGGCGCACTGCACGGCCGGGCCCTAGATGTGGTTCGCTCCAGGGCCAGCGATATCCTGGTTCCGGCTTCCGCCGAGATTGTCATTGAAGGCGAAATCCTTCCCGAAGTCAGGGAAATGGAAGGGCCGTTCGGCGAATTTCCCCGCTACTACGGGCCGGGCGGCATGCGTCAGGTCGTGAAGGTGAATGCGGTCACAACACGGCATAACCCGATCTACCACACCATCGTTGCCGCTGGATGGGAGAACCTCCTGCTTGGCGGCATCGCCCGCGAGGCCTCCATCCTGTCGCACCTCCAGAACGTTCTACCTGCTGTTCAGGATGTCCACCTGACCCCCGGTGGACAATGTCGTTACCATTTATGCATCAAGGTCAGAAAGTCGGAGGAAGGTGAGCCGAAGAACGTAATCATGGCGGCCTTCGGCAGCCACTATGACATCAAACAGGTAATTGTCGTGGATGAAGACGTCGATATTCACGATCCCAGGTCCATCGAGTGGGCGGTGGCAACGCGTTTTCAAGCGGATCAGGACTTGATCGTCGTCTCGGGTGGCCATGGTTCGAAACTGGATCCTTCGTCATCGACAAAAGGCGTGTCCGCGAAATTGGGAATCGATGCCACTATACCCCTAGACAACAATGGTGAGTAGAGCGTCATGAGAATCCCCGGCGAAGACGAACTGGACTTGGATCATTGGCGATGCCAAACAGCCGAGCACTGGGCGGAAGAAGCGTTTGGAGAAAGCTGAACTTGGAACGGTTATCGAAACGCCGGGGGAGGAAGTGGCAACCGCGACGGCCTGTATAATCACCGTCTTTATCATAGTCCTGCCAGCCGGTAGCTCTCTGCAAAGCAGCGACCCGATTGTCGCCATATCGGCCGTACTGCCGCGTCAATTCAGCCATGTCCGCCGCAGGGCGTGAAATGTCATAAAATCTTCACGCGGACCTAGAAATAGTTCGTAAGATAGAACCACAATCTAAGGACCGTCACATGACATTAGAAGCCCCGATCAATCGCTGGAAAGAAACCCAAACCTTCAGACCGCCATCGACACCCACCTCGAAAACCTGCCGTCAACCCGATCGATATCGCGCGGCTCACGCAAACCCAGTGGCCACCATGAATAATGCGGGCTAAGTTCAACGGATAGGTTTCTTCCGTTTTGCTCGGAGAGAGAAGGATGAACGACTCGTCATCACCCAAAAAATACCTTGGCCAGTCGGTAGAACGAATTGAAGATGCGACGCTTCTGCGTGGAGCCGCTCCTTACACCGATGACATTCCGGTTCCAGTCGGAACTCTGCACGCTGCGATTTTGCGGTCTCCTCATGCCCATGCCGACATTCTCTCGATCGATGTCACCGCAGCCGAACAGCGGCCCGGCGTCCACGCTGTCTTAACCGGCCGGGATATCAAAGCGCTGACCGAACCCTTTCTAATTGTGCTTAGGGTGCCGCTGGATCAATGGAGCTTGGCGGTTGATCGCGTGCGCTTTGTCGGCGAATCGGTCGTTGTCGTCATCGCCGAAGACCGCTATCTGGCGGAAGATGCGCTGGAATATATTGACGTAAAATATCGCCCGATTGAAGCCGTTATTGGCACCATGGATGCGACCAAAGACGGTGCGCCGCTAGTCCATGAAGCGGCTGGCACGAACGTCGTTTCGCGGCGTGATTTTTCTTACGGTGAGCCTGAAGACGCGTTTGCCAAGGCGGATAAAATTGTCGAACTCACCATTGATTACCCGCGTAATTCACAGACCCCTCTGGAAGGCTTCGTCGTTGTCGCTAATTATCTGCCGGGCGATGAGAGCTACGATATCTTATCGAATTTCCAGGGGCCGTTTACCGTCCATCCGGTGATGTCGAAAGCACTGCGATGCAAAGGCTCGCAATTGCGCATGCGCTCGCCAGCTTATTCGGGCGGCGGGTTTGGTGTGAAGCAGGCGATCTTCCCGTATGTCGTTTTGATGTGCGTGGCCTCGCGCAAAGTCGGCAGGCCGGTAAAATGGGTTGAAGATCGGCTGGAACATTTGACCGCCGCCATCGCCGCACCCAACCGGGTTATCGAAGCCAAGGCGGCGGTGATGAATGACGGAAAAATCATTGGCTTGCATTTTGAGCAATGGGACGATTATGGCGCTTACCTCAGGCCGCCTATGCCGGGACCGCTTTACCGCCAGCACGGCATTATGACCGGAGCCTATGATGTTCCGAACATGACCATCGTTAATAATTTGGTGATGACGAACAAGACTCCGTCCGGCATGGTTCGAGGCTTCGGTGGGCCGCAGATTTATTACTCGATTGAGCGCCTTGTTCATACCGTCGCCGTTGAATTGGATATGGATCATCTTGAAATCATCAAGAAAAATCTCATTCCCGCAGGATCGTTTCCGTATCGGGCGGCGGCGGGGGCTTTGATCGATTCTGGTGATTATCAACAGGCGCTTGAGATCGCCGAGCGCGACGGCAAGCTGGAAGATTTGCAAGAACGCCGGGACGAGATGCGGGCAGCGGGTAAATTGTATGGTATCGGCTATGCCGCCGTGGTTGAGCCGGCCCAGTCGAATATGGGCTATCTGAGTACCATCAACACCGTCGAAGAACGCAAGAAAGCGGGTCCAAAAGGCGGCAATGTTGCTATCGCGACGGTTAATATTGATCCCCTTGGTACCGTCAGTGTAACGGCTGATAGTTTGCCGCAGGGCCAGGGTCACGGCACGATCCTAAGTCAGATCGTTGCTGATGAGTTGGGTCTGACACCGCAGGAAATTATCGTCAATATGGAGCGCGACACGCAACGCGATCCATGGTCGATCGCGACCGGCAATTATTCCAGCCGGTTTTCATCCTCGACCGTTGTATCGGCGCAAAAGGCGGCGCAGCGGGTGCGGGCCAAATTGGCAAGAATTGCCGCCCAGACGTTAAACGTGCCCGCCGAAGAGATAGATTTTGTTGGCGGTCAGGTGTTTGCCAAGGGCAATCCGGAAAATACCTTGCGCTTTAGCAGGGTTGCCGGAACCACCCATTGGTCACCGGGAGAATTGCCGACCGATATGGCTCCTGGCGTAACCGAGACCGTGACCTGGTCCGCGCCGGAGCTGGAGCCACCAAATGACAAAGACCAAATCAATACATCGCTGACCTATGGCTTTGTGTTCGATTTTTGCGGCCTTCAAGTTGACAGGGTGACCGGTGAGGTTCGCATCGACAGATATGTCACCATGCATGATTCAGGAGAAATCCTTAACCCGCTGCTGGCCGACGGTCAGGTCTATGGCGCCTTTGCTTGGGGGCTTGGCATCGCTTTGAGCGAAGAGTTTGTGTATGGCGGGGACGGCAGTTTTCTGTCCGGCACTTTTGCTGATTATCTCTGTCCGACCGCACCCGAAGTACCCGAACCGCAAATCCTCCATATGGTGAGCCCGTCGCCCTTTACGCCGCTTGGCGCTAAGGGTATCGCCGAAGGTAATGTGATGAGCACGCCGGTTTGTATTGCCAATGCAGTTGCTGACGCCACCGGCCAGCGGGACCTGCGTTTGCCGTTAAGCCCGTCGAAAATCATGGGACTGATCGATGATGACGAGCCGCCAGCACCTACGCGCGCGGCCTCTGAAATCCTGGTCAAATCAGACGCCAAGGGAGGCCGCGGCGTAACGGGAAGTGGCTCGGCTCGAGCCCCGGCAGCAATACAAACGGTCTGGGATACATTACTGGATCCGGTCAAATTGGCGGCGGTAATTCCGGGCTGTCACCAACTGGATCTGGTGGGGGAGAACAACTATACGGCGGAAGTCTCGTTAGGTGTGGGCGCGGTGCGCGGTCGTTTCACGGCCGATGTCAGACTTGCTGATCTTGATCCGCCAAATTCAGTGGTTTTGAGTGGTGGTCTGCACGGGCCTCTCGGCGCTTCCAGTGGCATGGGTAAAGTTACCCTCACCGCGTCAGGCGAAAGCACGCGTATTGATTACGATTATGAAGTCGTGGTCACCGGCAAGGTTGTCGCAATTGGCGGCCGTATGTTGGATGGCGCTTCCAGGGTCTTGGTTGAGCAATTCTTCAGGCGCCTCATTGCGCAAATCGAAGGTCAAAACGAGGCTGGGAATTCCGCTGGCTCCTGGTTGTCGCGCCTGCTCAAGATATTGGGTGTTGGCCGATGAAACCGAAGGGGTTTGAATATCTTAGGGCTCATTCAGTCGAGCAAGCATTGGATAGTCTGGCCAGCAATGGCGACGATGCTAAGATTATTTCAGGCGGCAATTCCTTGATGGCGATGCTTAATTTTCGCCTTTTGGAGCCCAAAGTCTTGATTGATATTTCCCGTCTCGAAGCGCTATCTGGCATCGAGTATAAGGGCGATTATCTCGAGGTAGGGGCGGCTGCTACCCAGGCCCAACTACAAGCTTGGCCCGGCCTGGCCGAGCGGATGCCGTTATTGGCCTTGGCGGTTCCCCATATCGGGCATTTCCAGACCCGATCAAAGGGCACGGTATGCGGCTCAATCGCCCATTCCGATCCGAGCTCTGAACTACCGCTTTGTCTGGCGCTGCTGGGCGGCAGTGTCGTGCTTCGCTCGAAGCGCGGCGAGAAGGTCTTGAAGGCCGCCGATTTTCAGCTCGGCATGCTGTCAACGGCGTGTGCCGATGATGAGATGGTTGTCGCTGTGCGCTTCCCGGTCAAACGCCAGGGGGCGGGCTATGCCTTCACGGAAGTCGCTCGGCGAAAAGGCGACTTTGCCATTATCGCCATTGCGGCGGAAGCCGTTGGTGGCACGATCCGTCTCGGTATTGGCGGCGTTGCCGATAAGCCCGCGGTTCGCGAATGGAGCGATCTGGCAACAGACGCCTTGGACGATAAGCTGAATGAGCTGGCTTGGGAACTTGGCGGCAATGATGATATTCACGCCAGCGCCAAATACCGCCGTCAACTGGTGCGCCGATTAGGTCGCGAGGTTATCGAAACTGCCCAAGAAAACGGTGTGGCGGTTAAGGAGACAAATTAATGTCACAACCGATCGAAAACCAAAAACAACAGGTGAATTTTACTCTGAACGGCCGCGAAGTAGGTGGTTCTGCGGAGCCGCGAAAGTTATTAAGCGATTTCTTGCGCCAGGAAATGGCGCTTACCGGCGTCCATGTCTCCTGCGAGCACGGCATCTGCGGTTGTTGCACGGTACGGATTGACGGTAAAGCCGTGCGCGCTTGCCTTACCTTGGCGGTTCAGGTGGATGGCCGGAGGGTTGATACGGTGGAAAGCTTGGCCCATGCCGGCGAGCTTAGCGATTTACAGAAAGCCTTTCGAAAACACCATGGTCTGCAATGCGGTTATTGCACCCCCGGCATTCTTATGTCAGTCGAGGCTTTTCTTGAAATTAGCCCCAAGCCAAATGAGGAAGAAATCCGCGACATGCTTGGCGGACATATTTGCCGGTGCACGGGTTATACCGGGATGGTTCGAGCGATCAAAGAAGTCGTCGAACAGCGCAATGAGCCGGTACCTCTTATCGAAGTCTAAATAGAGTTCGTTATGAAGAATAATACCTATTTGCTGGCTAATTCCAATAGCCCACCAAGCATCAAGTTCGCTCCCATATTCAATGTTGCCGTGCCATTCATAGACCGGCATCTCAGCGAAGGTCGTGCCGACAAAGTAGCGATCGAGTGCGAAACCGAAGAGGTCACTTACCGCGAACTCAGCGAAAGGGTAAACCGGGCTGGCCATGCACTGCTCTCCCTCGGCATGAAGCCAGCCCAGCGCGTTCTAATGGTGGTCAAAGATTGCCCCGAATTCTTCTATGTTTTTTTTGGGGCCATTAAGGCAGGTATCGTGCCGGTTCCGGTAAATACCTTGATGCGCGTAACCGATTATAAATATTTGATCGAAAATTCAGAATGTACGGCGCTGGTTCATAGCTCTGACTTTGACGATGCGATGTCCGACTCGCTTGCGATTGTTGATCAAAAGCCAGATCACATTTTAAGCGTTGAAGACTTAACGGCAAGAATGGCGGATCAGTCGTCGGAAATGGCGCCCGCCAAAACGACAGAAGATACGGTTTGTTTTTGGCTGTATTCTTCAGGCTCGACCGGCAATCCCAAAGGTGTTGTTCATCCGCATCGCTCAATGGTCTATACCAGCCAGTGTAGCGGTGTGGACACCATTGGTATTCGTGAAGATGATGTTTGCTTCTCTGTTAGTAAATTATTTCACTCCTACGGATTTGGGAATGCCTTGTCGTTTCCGCTTTGGGTGGGCGCCACGACCGCACTTAGCGATCAAAAGGTCTCGCCCGCCATGAGTTTTGAAATGATTGAGAGGTTTCGACCAACACTGTTCTTTGGTGTGCCGACGCTTTATGCTCAGCAGCTTCATGCGATGGAAACTTCGGATCCGGATACTAGTTCGATCCGTCATTGTGTGTCCGCCGGGGAGGCCTTGCCAGCCGATGTGTTTCAGCGTTGGAAGGAAAAAACCGGTACCGTCATCTTGGACTGTCTCGGCTCGACGGAAGCGCTGCACTTTTTCATTGGTAATACGACGACTGATTTTAGTCCGGGTACTTCCGGCCGCCGGATCAATCGATATGAGTTGCGAATCGTCGATGAAGCGGGCAATGAAGTTGAACAAGGCGACATCGGTACTTTGCATGTACGCGGTGGCTCTACCGCGATTGAATATTGGAAATACCCGGAAAAAACAGCGATGACGATGTTGGCTGACGGCTGGCTCAATACCGGCGATATGTATTTCCTGAATGATGAACAATATTATGTCAATGGTGGGCGCGGCGATGACATGCTAAAAGTTGGCGGATTGTGGTGTTCGCCAACCGAGATTGAAGGGTGTTTGATCGAGCATGAAAAAGTCTTGGAAGCAGCGGTCGTTGGCCGTGCTGATCCGGATGGTCTAATCAAACCGGAAGCCCATATCGTCCTAAATAGTCCAGCCGATGCCGGTGCAGAACTGGAAGCAGACTTGTTGGAACATTGTAAGGCTGGCATTGCCCACTACAAATATCCGCGGTGGTTCCATTTTATCGACGAATTGCCCAAAACAGTGACCGGCAAGATCCAGCGGTTCAAGCTGCGGCAATAGTCGAAACGTTACTGGAATTTCAGAAGGAAATTCAACCGATGGCACTAGAAGCCCCAATCGCTCGTCATGAAGAACCCGTTCAAGAAGCATGGGTCGACTATAACGGTCATCTAAACGTCGCTTATTACACGCTGATTTTTGATAATGCAGTGGAAGTTTTTTATCCGCTATGTGGCCTTGGGAAACCCTATAGAGCGGCAACCGGCATGTCGACATTCGCTGTTGAATGTCACATTGGTTATCAGCGGGAGGGTAGTATTGGTGACACGGTCAAAGTGACCAGTCAGCTTCTAGGCTATGATGAAAAGCGGCTACATTATTTTCATACGATGTATCATGCGACCAAAGGCTATCAAATGGCGACCCAGGAACAGCTCGCTGTTCACGTCAATCTTTCGATCCGCAAAGTTGTACCCTTCAGCCCAGATCCCATGGAAAAACTCGCCGCTATGTGGGAAGCCCACAAAGATCTGCCAATCCCACCGCAGGTGGGCAGTACTATGACCGTACCTATCAAGAACTAGGATCCTCGATGATTTTTGTGAGCTGGCCGCGTGCTCGCGTACATTGGAGTTATGCTCGACCTCATCAGAACCTTACCGTGAAAGCTATAACGCCCGCTTCAGAGACGAACTGCTGAACGGAGAGTTCTTTTACGCATTGAAGGAGGCACAGATCATCATTGAACAATGGAGGAAACACCATAACACCGGGAATCCGCATAGTGCTCTGGGATACCGACCGCCAGCCCCTGAGGCCATCGTCCCGATAGACTGGATGCCGGTCATGCACTAACAATTTCACTGGACCAATTAAGCCGGCCGACCATGTTGAAGATTCTGCAGGATTAGATGAAACCGGATCAATTTGACGGAAAACAATAAATGTCCCACATCGGAAATAAACATACGGATTTTAGATCAGCCATTCAAAGAATGTCCGAAATGGGCAGAATTCAGGTTTACGAAAATCCGATTGATCGCAAATTGGAAGTGGCGGCCGTGATGAAAAAACTTGACGGCGGGAAGGCGATCCTATTTCCGTCGGTTGCGGATTCCGATGTGCCTATCATTGGAAATTTGTTGTGTTGCCAGGAAAACTGCGAGGCCGCCTTTGGCACTGACTTCCGGGGCATTCGAGGCCTCATCGACCAGGCGTTCAAAAATCCGATGGAACCCAACGTGGTTACCGATGCGCCGGTTCAAACCTGCATCCATACGGACAACTTGGATATTCGGGAAATGTTCCCCGTCTTAAAGCACACGGCGGCGGATTCGGGCGATTATATTTCCGCCGGCATCGTCCTCGTGCAGGATCCGGAAACCAAAATCTACAATGCGTCCTATCACCGGCTTCAGCTTAACAGTGGAAACCGGTTGGGTATCAAGCTGGATTATGGACGCCATTTGCGCCTTGCCTATGAACGGGCGAAGGAGTTGAGCCAACCCTTGCCGGTGGCCATATGTTTGGGGGCTAATTTGGCGCTGCAGTACATGGCGGCGACAATGGGGTCGCGGATGCCGGAGCAGGCAAATGAAATCGCCTTCGCCGGCGGCTTGGCCGGGCGACCTCTCGCGGTCGCAAATGCTGTCTCCCAACCGATTATTGTTCCAGCGGAGGCGGAAATTATCATTGAAGGTCAAATTTCGCCCGATGTGATGGAACCGGAAGGCCCATTCGGTGAATTTATCGGTTATTTGGCGCCGCAAGCCGACGCTCCGGTGGTTGAAGTAACCGCCATAACGCATCGGCAAAATCCGATTTATCAGGCTATCAACGGTTATGGCCGGGAAACCGTCATGCTGCGAAAATATGTGTTGGAGGCCAGCTTGCTCGACGTTCTCCAATCGGCGACGCCGATCGTTGAGGACGCTGAAATGACGGCTGGCGGACTGCATCGGTTTCATGCGGTGGTGCAAATCAATAAGACAACCCCGCAACATAACGGCATGGAACGGAATGTTATGGCGGCAGCGTTCGGGGCGTTGAAGGACCTCGATCTGGTCATCGTTGTTGATGAGGATATTGATATCCGTGATCCATTGGATGTGGAATACGCCTTGGCCACCCGCTTCGAAGCATCCAAGGATTTGGTCACCATCCCCGGCGCGCGGGGCCACGAATATGTCCGCGCCGGCGTCGATGGCATTCGGGCCAAACTTGGGATAGATGCGACCGTGCCCTTCGAAGAAAAAGTCCTGTTCAGCCGATGTGAATTCGAGGAAGTCTCCCTCAGCGATAATGACCTGAATGATAATTCAGAAGCCTATAATCACCTCTGGTCGTTCTAGCACCCGCTGCCTCGGCGCGTTGGCTGGCGATGCGCTCCCGCGCCAGGACGAGTACGCCGAAGAGTATCCCAGTGGCGTCGATGATGGTGTCCCAGTGGAGCAATAGATGGTGCATTATATCCGCAGAATCAAGGGGATTAGGGCTGTATATGTTACCCTATGTCAGCCTACGTTAGCTAGTGGTGCTCCTTAGATATCCTCACTACGGATCAGGAGGTTGGGAGTTCGAATCTTCCCGGGCGCGCCATTCAAATCAAATACGTAGGGATCATTGGTACTGCCCTCATTTGCCTCTGAGTAACACAGTGGGCCATGGTCGTTCCGATTTTCGATGGTGATCATGCCAAATCAGGATTACCCCGAGATAATAGGGTGTCCTTGAAATTCTGAGGGAGATCGGCCTTGCAATACCCATCGGGCGGGTTCGCGGCGCCGTTGACGGAGCAATCTGCCAATCTCTAAAAATCCATTGTCTGGCAGACGTATCATCGCGGAAGAAACCCTTCGCGAAATTTATGCCAGAACAAAAAGGCAACCCGGCATGCATGAGTGCGTGAGGGCCGTTAAGGTTTCACAATTCGCCCGTGTTCAGAGGGCATTGAGATGCAGGCCATGGGTGGCGATACGGCCTTTATTCATTGACAAATACGGCTTCTGTTTGTGAAATACTTGGGCGGAGTCCCGCACTGTTCGAGGCTTCGTGCGTGGCTGAGTAAAATGACGATGGCGAACAGTTTATCTCGGCGGCACAGGAGAACGAAGCCGACATCATCGCGCTGTCAGACCTGCTGACTACCTCGATGCCGGAGATGGAAAAGGCGGTGGCGACGGTGCAGGACGCAAATATTAACCGCAACCTGAACGTCAAGGTGATGATTGGCGGCCCGCCGGTGCATCGTGAATTCGCCATGACCATCGGCGCCGATGCCTATGGTATGGATGCGCCCACCGCCGTCGAACAGGCGCGGGATTTCGTCACCGGATAGTCCGCCGCCCGGTCCGACCTGGATGGCTGGCGAGTGAAAATGAAAAGAGATCACGAATGACATGGACATCAAGAGACCGAGTGCTTGCGGCGCTGAACCACGAAGAACCGGACCGGGTGCCGATCGATCTGGCGGGCGCCGGTGCCACCGGTATCGTCCTGGATGCTTATGACCGGCTGAAGGCGCATTTGGGCCTTAAGCATGAAACCAAGGTCCGCTCCAAACTTAATCATCTGGCCGATCCAGATACCGCCGTTTTGAACCGCCTGGGCGTGGATACCCGTGCCATCACAGCCGGCTTCGGCCGGGCTTCCGGCGAATGGGTCGATGATCTGACCTTCATCGATCACTTCGGTGTCACCTTCAAGGGCACCGTGGGCACGGATGACAAGCATTTCCTCTACAAGGATGGCCCCCTGTGCGGCGGCAAACTGACCATCGACAGGATCGATGCAATGACTTGGCCCGATCCCGACAATCCTGCCATCGCCGCCGGCATCAAGGAAAAGGTTGAAGGCTTCAAGGCCGAGGGCGATTACTGCCTGATTCTGAACGTGCCAGACCAGGTGATCCACCGGGCCTATGCCTTGCGCGGCATGGTCGATTTTCTGAAGGATTTTCTGCGCGCGCCCGAGGCCGCCTGTTACCTGATGGACAGGCTGGCCGACTACAACATCCGGGCCTCGGAACATATGATCGAGGCGGCCGGAGCGGAAAATATTGATATCATCTTCTTTGGCGAGGACCTGGGCACCCAGGACGGCTGCATGTTTGATCCCGACAATACCTACGGCCGCTTGATAAAACCGCGCCATGAACGGGTCATTCAAACCTTGAAATCCAAGACCGGTGGCCTGTCGCTGTTCCATTGTTGCGGCTCGGCCTATGACTTCATCCCGCATTTGATCGATATAGGTGTAGATGTGCTCAACCCTGTGCAGGTCACCGCCAAGAACATGGATCCAAATCTCCTAAAGGACGAATTCGGTGACTGCATGTCGTTCTGGGGCGGTATCAACACGCAGGATATCCTGCCCTACCAATCTGCCGATGCCGTCAGGGTGGAAACCGAACGCTGCATTGATATATTTGGCAAGCAGGGCGGCTATGTTCTGAACGCAGTGCACAACATCCAGTTCGAGGTGCCACCCGAGAATATTGTCGCCATGTTCGATACCGGTTTGAAGCATCGGTATTGATAGGCTAAGACCATGCGGCGTAACGAGAGTTGGAGATAGCGCATGCGCTATGAGGATATCGGGCCGGCACTGGAGGGCACCGGCTTCATTTGCCGGGGCGGTTTCAAGCCAGGGCCCGATGATGCGGTGCCCGAAATAACGGCAGGATCCGACGCCGTTGTGGTGGTTATCGGTAATGCCGGCTCGGCCATGTGGCCGCATTTCGACGCGGCAAGCAGCGCGGAGCGGCGCAAGACGACGCAGAATCCGCTGAATGATTGGACGGCGGAGGTGATGCAGCCAATCGCGGCCAAGCTGGGCGCACGGGTGCATTTTCCCTTTGACCGGCCTTATTACCCATTTCAGCGCTGGGCGATGAAGGCGGACAGCGTTTGGCAATCCCCCCTAGGCCCGCTGATCCATCCGGACTATGGATTGTGGCATGCCTACCGCGCGGCCCTGGTGTTTGAACCTGGCTTCGCGTTGCCCCCGCGTCCGGCGGTGGGGAACCCTTGCGACAGCTGCGCCGAGCGAAAATGCCTGACGGCCTGTCCTGTCGAAGCGTATGAGGCGGGCCGCTACGATGTTCCGGCCTGTGTCGGCTATATTGGCACGAACAAAGGAAAAAGCTGTATCGACTTGCATTGTCTGGCGCGGCGCGCCTGCCCGATTGGCAGGGATAAAGTTTATCTCCCTGCCCACGCCGCCTTTCACATGTCTAAATTTCTGGCCAATGCCACAAAACGGTATGTCGTCGAGGTGCCGCAAGCAGCGGCCGGCGCACCGGCTGGCGAAGGGGACGCCTAATTCGAGTGAGAGCCAGTGCCTGATAAGCCAACTTCGGGGCCTGCCGACCAGGCGTTCGTCGTCTTTACGCCTTCGGGCAGCCAGGGCCAAGTGGTCCTGGGCGCGACGGTACTGGATGCGGCTCGGGCCCTGGGTGCCGACCTGGATTCGGTCTGCGGTGGGCGCGGCCTGTGCGGACGCTGCCAGATTGAGGTTGGCGAGGGTGATTTCGCCAAGCATGGTATAAGTTCCAGCATTGATCATATATCGCCCGGCCATGCCGCCGAAACCGTCTATGCCGAACGCAAGGGACTGAAGCCGGGCCGCCGGATGGCCTGCCACGCCCGCATATTGGGCGATCTGGTCATCGATGTGCCGCCCGAAAGCCAAGTCCATCGCCAGATTGTGCGCAAGCGGGCCGAGGCGCGCGCCATCGAGCTGGACCCGGTGCTGCGCCTGCATGCCGTGGATGTGCCCCCGCCGGAGTTGGAAATTCCCAGCGGTGACGGGGAAAGGCTGGCTTGGGCGCTTGGCGATACATGGGACCTGCAAGGGCTCACCACTGACCCAGCGATCCTGGCGGAAGGCGCCGCGGCCATGCGCGCTGGACGCTGGACAGTGACCGCTGCGGTCCGTGGCGCCAGCCGGATCGTTGGGGTGCGCCCCGGCTTCACGGATCGGGCCCTTGGCCTGGCCATTGATGTCGGCTCGACCACGCTTGCCGTACATCTGGTCAACCTGGCGGACGGCGAGGTGTTGGCCACTGCCTCGGCCATGAACCCGCAAATTCGCTTTGGCGAAGATCTGATGAGCCGTGTTTCCTATGCCATGACCCAGGCGGGTGGCGGGCCTGAAATGACGGCGACGGTGCGGGCGAGCTTGAACGAACTAGCCGGCCAGGCGGCGGCTGAGGCGGGCATTGAGCGGGGCGATATTTACGAGGTGGTGATTGTCGGCAATCCAATCATGCATCATTTGGTCCTGGGCCTGGATCCGGGTCCTCTTGGCGTGGCGCCATTCGCCCTGGCTGTTGATGGCGCGGTGAATATTTTCACGCGCGACATTGGCTTGGAACTGGCCGCCGGGGCGGAAGCCTATTTTCTGCCCTGTATCGCCGGGCATGTGGGCGCCGATGCAGCCGGGATGATCCTCTCGGAAACGCCGTTCGAACGTGACGAGGTTTCGCTGCTGGTCGATGTGGGGACCAACGCCGAACTGGTCCTGGGTAACCGGGAGAGGCTGTTGGCGGCCTCCTCTCCGACTGGGCCGGCGTTTGAAGGGGCTCAGATCTCGGCCGGTCAGCGCGCCGCGCCTGGCGCCATCGAGCGGGTGCGCATCGACCCCGGCACCTTGCAGCCCCGCTTCAAGATCGTTGGCAGTGATTTGTGGTCAAACGAAGCAGGTTTCGATTTGGCGCTGACAAATACCGGCATAACGGGCATTTGCGGTTCGGGCATCATAGAGGCGGTGGCCGAGATGGCGTTGCGGGGCATCATCGCGCCGGACGGCGCCTTTCCTAGTGATAGCGAACGCCGCTTCGTGCTGTATCATGGCGAGCCGGAGATTGCCGTCACCCAGGCCGATGTACGTGCCGTGCAATTAGCCAAGGGTGCGCTGCATGCCGGTGCCAAGTTGTTGCTGGATTTGTTCGGGGTCGAAAAGGTCGACCGCATCGTTCTGGCGGGCGCTTTCGGCAGCCATATTGATCCCGTCTACGCCCTGGCGTTGGGCATGATCCCGGATTGCGATCCCGCCCAGGTTTCCTCCGCTGGCAACGCGGCGGGCACCGGTGCCCGGATCGCCCTGCTGAACGCCGGGGCGCGGGAGGAAATTGAAGGCGTGGTGAAACAGGTGGAGAAAATCGAAACAGCAGTGGCCCCGGCCTTTCAAAAGTATTTCGTCGACGCCCTGGCGATCCCCCATGCCAGGGAGCCCTACCCCGAACTTCGGCGCATACTGCCGATGCCGATGCCCGGAAAAAAGAAAAAACGCTCAAAATCACGGCGGCAGTTGTAAAACAACCGTTGATAATGGCGGAGATTCGCCGCCAATATTGACCAAGTTGGTGGCAATCCAATAGTATACTGGTGATATATTTTTTGTATATCATATGGGGAAGGCCTAGTGGGAACGATGTTGAACGGCCAGGGCAGGCTCGAGAAATCCGGTGCCGTCAGTCTGACTGACCAGGCCTATGGCCAGCTTGAGGAACTCATTGTTACCGTTCAGTTAGCACCGGGCGACGTATTGTCGGAAGCAACCCTGGCCGCGCGGCTGGGTATTGGCCGCACGCCGATCCGCGAAGCCTTGCACCGTCTGGCCCGCGAAGGACTGGTGGTCATATTACCCAGACGCGGCATTTTGGTCTCGGATATCAATGTTCAGTCGCAGCTTCGCTTGCTCGAAGTGCGGCGAAAGATCGAGGAAGTCATGGTAACCGCCGCCGCCAAACGCGCCGATCAGGCCGAGCGCGATGAATTTCGCCGCATTGCGGAAGGCATGTTGGCCTGTGCCGCCGCCGGCAATGACCTGGCGTTCATCCGGTTCGACGATCAATTCAATCATCTTGTCGCCGCGGCCTGCCGCAACGAGTATGCCGCCAATGCCGCTGCCTTGATGGCTGGTCTGTCCCGGCGCTTTTGGTTCGTCCACAATAGGCAAAGCGCGGATGTGGAACTGGCGGCACGGCGCCATGCCGATGTCGCCATCGCCATTGCCGACGGCGATATCAGCGGCGCCGAGGCGGCATCGGGCCGTCTCATGGACTACATCCTCGACGCTACCAAGTCTTCCATCGACACATAGAGCATATTCGAGATTGAACTACCCGCCTCGGCCATACACGTATTTCGCGATGATGAGCCGTTGGACTTGATTGGTGCCCTCGTAGATCTGCGTGATCTTGGCATCGCGCATCATCCGCTCGACCGGGTAGTCCTTCAGATAGCCGTAACCGCCGTGCAACTGTACCGCATCCGTGGTCACCGACATGGCGGTGTCGGAGCAGATGAGCTTGGCCATGGAAGCCATCGACCGCGCCTTGTTCTGATCGTCGCCGCTCGCTGCCTCGACTGACCGATAGAGGAGGGCCCGGGACGACTCCACCTTGACCGCCATGTCGGCGATCATACTCTGGACCATCTGGAAGCGTGACACGGGCTCGCCGAACTGCTGCCGCTCGGAGGTGTATTTCACCGCCTCGTCAAACGCACCCTGGGCGATGCCGAGCGCCTGAGCCGCGATTAGCGCCCTGGAGTAAGTTAGCCCCTCGGTCAGATACTTATAACCCCCGGTCGGCTCGCCGACGGCACGTTCGGTGGGAATTTGGCAGTCCTCGAAAATAACGTCCGCTGTCGGGCTGCCGCAGAGGCCCATTTTCGATTCCAGCCGGCCAAACGAGAGGCCCGGATCATCGCGGTCTACCAGGAATAGCCCAAAGGACTTCTCGCCTGTACGGGCCAGGACCAGATACCAATCCGCCCATGTCGCTCCCGTGATAAAACGCTTGCGGCCGTTCAGGGTCCAACCGTTGCCGTTCGGCTCGGCCCTTGTTTTCAGACTCCAGAGGTCGGAGCCGCTTTGCGGCTCGGTCAGACACCAGCCCATGCCCTTCTCGCCCGCCGCCACGGGCGGGACGACCGCCTCGATCAGCTCGCGCGTGCCATATTGCAATAACGGGTAACTGGCGATCCAGTTGTTCATCATCAGCTGCGACGAGGTGGCGCAACAGCGCGCGACCTCCTCGCTACAGATCACAAGCGACATCAAGTCGCCATCCTGTCCGCCCAGGCCCTCCTCGAAAGCCAAACCGAGCAGGCCTTCCTCGCGAAAGGCTTCGAAGGCCGCCTCTGGAAAGCTGCTGGTCCGGTCTGTTTCCGCCGCGTGCGGCGCCACCTTGTCTGTCGCAAAGCGACGCATGCTATCGCGAAATTGCTCATAGACGTTACGCTCCTGCACGGGCAACTCCTTGGTTTTCAAATTAGGGCGGTTCTCCTTTGACCTGTTACTATATCAGTCGAGATACTCTGGATGGTCAAGTGCGGCTCCGGCCAACGGGTTAGCTGGCACGGATTGACAGTCCGCCTATTTTTTCCTAACATATCACTAATATATTAGAAAAAAACAAGCCGATTTTCAGTTGGAGGATTTGTCAGATGAGTGTTGCCGAGATTTTCGATGCAGTCATGGAATATGAAGAGGAAGATGTCGCCGCGTTGGTGCAGGCGGAAATCGACGCTGGCACCGGCGTTAAGAAAATCCTGCAGGACGGCTTGATCGCGCCCCTTGATGTGATCGGGGAGAAATTCTCCGCCGGTACCTTGTTCGTGCCGGAGATGCTGATGGCGGCGGAGGCGGTGCAGGCGGGCCTGGATATCCTTCGCCCCCTGCTGACGGAAACCGGCGTCAAGCCCATCGGCACGGTGGTGCTGGGTACGGTCAAGGGTGATCTGCACGACATTGGCAAGAACCTGGTCGGCTTGTTGCTTGAAGGCGCGGGCTTCAGGGTGATAGACCTTGGCACGGACGTGGATGGCGAACAGTTCATCTCGGCGGCACAGGAGAACGAAGCCGACATCATCGCGCTGTCGGGCCTGCTGACCACCTCGATGCCGGAGATGGAGAAGGCGGTGGCGACGGTGCAGGACGCAAATACCAACCGCAACCTAAACGTCAAGGTGATGATCGGCGGCCCACCGGTGCATCATGAATTCGCGATGACCATAGGCGCCGATGCCTATGGCATGGATGCGCCCGCCGCCGTCGAACAGGCGCGGGAATTCGTCACCGGATAGTAAGAAACGTGGAGCCTATGGCTGTCAGCGAACTTTGGAGGAAATGAAATGTCTTGGACGCATCGGGAAAGAATTCTGGCGGCGCTGAACCACGAAGAACCGGACCGGGTGCCGATCGATTTTGGCGGTGCGGAGTTTACCTCCATTACCTTGGCCGGCTACGAGCGGCTGAAAAAGCACATGGGCGTCACGGCACCGACCGAGGTAATGTCAATCATCCATTCGGCGGCGCATCCGGCGGAGGAGGTTCTCCATAAGTTCGGTGTTGATACGCGTAATGTGCAGCCGGGCGCCTACAAGGACGGCCCCGATCATTGGATCGACGACAACAATTATATCGACATGTTCCAGGTCCACTGGCAACGCACCGAAAAGGATGTCGATCAACACTTCCTGCATAAGGACGGCCCCTTTCATGGTGGCAAGCTGACGATTGACCGGGTAGAGGATTTCGATTGGCCCAATGGCGCGAACCCCGGTTTCGCGGAAGGTGTCAGGGAGCGGGTGCGGGAGATCAAGGCCAAGGGCGAGCATGCGGTCTGTCTCTATCTGCCGGGCGGTGTTGTGCACCGGGGATATGCTATGCGCGGTTTCGAGAGCTATCTGAAGGATTTGTACAAGGCGCCCGAGGCGTTGCAGAGGATGATGGACAAACTGTGTGATTTCTGGTGCGACACGGCACGGGTGATGATAGAGGCCGCAGGG
>MPLX02385983.1_pt1 | contig 19236 bp, 20 predicted proteins | sample 1617341 | NCBI WGS metagenome assembly MPLX02 (sample SAMN05944804, study PRJNA350692) | marine metagenome | biome: marine; feature: ODZ; material: water; isolation source: 120 m water sample filtered on 0.2 um supor filter | place: Pacific Ocean | collected 2012-04-08 | depth 120m m | reverse complement strand
GCGGAAAAATGCGGCGCGGCCGCTGTGGGCCGTGATGTGTTGTTCAGTACGCGGCGTTTTAAACAACGCGGCGCACGTTATGGGAAAATACCTGAAAAAATGGAATCGGTCGCATGAGCGACCTGCGGGCCACTCAACTTGATGATATCGACCGGGCTATCATCAATGAGTATCAAGGGGACTTTCCCTTGACAGAAACACCTTTTGCTGATGTCGGAAATAACCTTGGCATCCCGGCACAAGACGCCCTTGCCCGTGTTTCGCGTTTGCTGGATGAAGGAATTCTCAGCCGCTTTGGCCCTATGTATCACGCCGAAAAAATGGGTGGGGGGTTGACCCTTGCCGCGCTGGAAGTTCCGGAAGACGACTATGACCGCATAGCCGAAATTGTTAACGCCTTCGACGAGGTCGCCCATAACTATGCGCGGGATCATATCTTTAACATGTGGTTCGTTCTTGCCACGGAAACGCCGGAAGGTGTGGAAAAGACTATTGCCGAAATCGAAACGGCGACGGGCTTGAAGGTCCATAATATGCCCAGGCAGGAAGAATTTTTTATCGGTTTGAGGTTCGAGGCCTGAATGATGGATGAACTGGACCGCAAGATAGTCGTGGCGACGCAAGGAGGATTGCCCTTGACCTTGACCCCCTATGAGGATGTCGCCAAGGCGGTCGATATGGATGCAGCGGAAGTTATCGCTCGCATGAAAAAAATGCTCGATACTGGTATCATTCGCCGCATTGGTGTCGTGGCGAACCATTACGCACTGGGTTACAAGGGCAATGGCATGACCGTCTGGGACGTGCCGGACGACAGGATTCAGGAGGTCGGAAAAAAAATCGGCACTTTGGACTATGTCTCGCACTGTTATCATCGGCCCCGTCATTTACCGCATTGGCCGTATAATCTGTTTTGCATGGTTCATGGAAAAGATCGTGAAAGCGTTGAGGTGCAGACAGCGCAAATTGCCGAGATATTAGGTGAAGATTCTCGCGCTCACCGTATTTTGTTTTCGACCCGGATATTGAAAAAATCCGGGCTCAGACTGGTGGCTTAAGAATATGTTCCGCTTAACCAATTTTCTGAGAGAACTCGACAACCCGACTCCGGCCGGGCCCCGGCGCAATCCACCAGGACCGGTTGTTATCTGGAATTTGATCCGGCGCTGTAATCTAACCTGCAAGCATTGCTACGCGATTTCCGCCGATAAGGACTTCCCTGGTGAATTGACCAAACAACAGGTCTTTGATGTTATGGACAACCTGAAGGCTTTTCAGGTTCCCGCCTTGATCCTGTCCGGCGGCGAACCGTTGCTTCGTCCGGATTTCTATGAAATTTCCCGCCACGCCAAATCAATGGGGTTCTATTGTGGGCTGTCTACGAACGGCACGCTGATAGACGAGAGCCAAATCGATGAAATCGATGGAATCGGTTACGACTATGTAGGCGTTAGCATCGATGGCATGAAAGCGACACATGACAAATTCCGGCGTCTGGACGGGGCGTTTGATAAATCCATGCACGGCGTTCGTCTTTGCCGGGACCGGGGGCTTAAGGTGGGCCTGCGCTTTACCATGACCCAGGATAACGCGACAGAACTTGACGATATGCTTAATCTTTTGGATCAAGAAGGCGTCGACCGGTTTTATTTCTCGCACCTGAATTATGCGGGTCGTGGCAATCATAACCGCAAGGATGACGCCTTTTTTCAGATGACGCGGCACGCTATGGAAATCCTGTTTGAACGCTGCCTGGATGGTATCCGCAAAGGGGAGTCGAAAGAGTTCGTCACCGGCAACAATGACGCCGACGGCGTCTATTTGTTGATGTGGATTGAAAAACATTTCCCGGATCACGCCGCCCACATGCGCGAGAAACTGGTTCAATGGGGCGGCAACGCCTCGGGCGGCAACGTCGCCAATATCGATAATGTCGGCGAAGTTCATCCGGATACCATGTGGTGGCATTACAATCTTGGCAACGTCAAGGAACGGCCATTTTCTGAAATCTGGGGCGATACCTCGGACCCTCTTATGGCGGGCCTGAAAAGTCGTCCAAGGCCGCTGAAAGGGCGGTGCGCCATCTGTCGTCATGTCGATATTTGTGGTGGCAATACCAGAGTGCGCGCCGATCAGATTACCGGCGATCCCTGGGCCGAAGACCCTGCTTGTTATCTAAATGATGATGAAATCGGATTGGAGGACGATGATGGCACCCAGCGCATCGCCGTTACGCCTTTTTCAGCCTCACGCCATCGCGGCGGCAAAACTAAAAAGGCAGGCTGAGTTCCAGCGATCAGATACAATAATACCAAGTCGCGAAATTGAGGACTCACTTTTGTGGTTCTCCTGCGGCCGCGGTTTTGGAAGCCCATATCCACTGGCTGCACACCATCACAATTCGCCAGACCGACAAACTGAAACAATCGTCATTATTGGAAATGGCTTTCTGAGGAGGCTCTGTTTATATTCGTGAAGTTTCCAGGGCCTCAAAAATGTCTCCATCTGCGGCTTGCCCCAAAATATGTTTTCGATGCCATAGAGCATAAAAAAGTATAGTCCACTGAGCCTTCCCCTGGCGTTTTCCTGTCGATGAAAACAGGGCTTCCACCTTGTCCGGGTAGCAGATTTCCTGAATCCCCGGCTGCAACGCTACAAGAGGTCCCAGTTCTTTTGCCCGGTTTGCAATCCACTCACCAACGGGAACTGTAAATCCCCTCTTTGTCTCGAATGGCCGGGCTTCCGGCAACGCTTTATCCAGCCAGCGGCGCAAAAGCCATTTTCCCAGGCCCTTTTTTATCTTCAATTCATCCGGCAACAGGTAAGCCGCCTCGGCGACGGCTGGATCAAGGAAAGGAACCCGCCCCTCAACACCGTTCGCCATCAGGCACCTGTCCAGCTTAGTCAACAAGTCCGCCGGCAACCAATCCGCACAGTCAACGGCCTGGGCGACCTGTAGGGCTGATCGGTCGAGCTTGGAAGAATGTCTTTCGGCACCAGCGATACCGTCCCGCCAATTCAGAGAATCTCTTCGCAAAACACCAAGTCCCTGCAATATTCCTTTACGGCGCATCGGCCTGGTCAGAGGCCAGGGGCGCGCCGCATGACGGTAGCGGCCATAACCGCCAAACAACTCGTCACCGCCTTCACCAGAAAGCACCACCTTCAGACCCTCATCACGGGCCCGGGCAGCCAACTTGTATGTAGGCAGGACGGCGTAATCGGCGGCGGGGTCGTCAATCGCGGCGGCGACTGTCGGCAGCAAAGAAAAAAAATCCTCTTCGGAAAAATCAACTTCAATATGATCTGCGCCGAGCGCGGCGGCAACAGCCCGTGCATGGGCACGCTCGTCGGGAACACCGGTTCCGGAGAACCCTGCCGTCAAGGCCCGCACAGGGTTTTCATTCAACCGGGCCATGACCGCCAGCAACACTGATGAGTCTATACCACCGGAAAAAAACATCCCGTAGGGCACATCCGATCTCTGATGTACATCGACACTATCCTTAAGGGCATCATCCAGACCGCTCAGCGCTTGCGTTTCTTCAGTTTTCAAACGCTCCCGGACAGGCAAAGCATCCAGCCGACTTTTTGAGACAATTTTACCAGCTTCGACGATAAGTGTCTCGCCCGGCAACATACGGAACAGGCCTTTAAAAACCGTCTCGCACCCGGTGGTAAATTGCAGTTCCAGCAATTCGTCTCGACGTTTTGGGTTCAACTCGGCATTGGCCAAGCCAGAGCAAATGATAGCTTGCGGTTCAGACGCAAACACGAAGCCTTTATCCGTTTCGGTATAATAAAGGGGCTTAATGCCGAATGGGTCGCGCGCCAGCACAAGTTGGTTGGTGACCAGGTCATGTATGGCGATGGCGTACATACCCCGTAAATGCTCGGTGAATGTTTCTCCATGCCTGAGATAAAGTTGTAACGGCAGTTCACAATCCGAACCCGTGGCGAAACTTGTTTCCGCCATTTCCTGCCTGAGTTCGATATAGTTGTAGATTTCGCCATTGGCGATCAAGGCAGCCTTTGGTTTTTGGTCGTCAAACGGCGCATATAGCGGTTGATCGCCGGTTTCCAGATCGATAATGGCAAGGCGTGTCTGCACCATGCCGACACTGCCGGAAACGTGTTTTCCTTTCCCGTCGGGGCCGCGATGGGCAAGGGCATTCGACATCTTCTCAAGGATGTTGCTGTCAGGCGGCGTCCCGTCGGTTGTCATAATGCCCGCGATTCCGCACATTTCTTTCCCCTAATCGGCTTTGATAAGGCTTTCGAAAAAGTTGAGATACTGGCTGACAACCATTTCCTCGGTGAAATGCTCTTCATAGGTCGCCCGTCCATGCAGGGCTATCCTGGAGCGTAGATTTTCGTCCTTGATGACCTGCCCTATGGCATAAGCCAGGGACTTTGCATCATCGATGGGGACCAGCACGCCGTTTTCTTCCTGCTTGATCAACATGCCAGGGCCGAGACTGTCTGCGGCGACGACGGGTTTTGACTGAGCCCAGGCCTCGACCACCACATTTCCCAATGGTTCGTGACGAGACGGGCAAACAAACACGTCGCACGACGCCAGCAAGGCTGAAATGTTATCGCGCCAACCCAGAAAACGCACTCTCGGCTTAATTCCGAGTTTTTCAGCCTGTGCTTCCAATTCACCCCGTTTTGGACCTTCACCGGCCAGCCATAAATAAGCATCAGGAAGTCTGACCAGGGCATCAAGCAGCACGTCAAAAGCCTTGTTTTCGTGCAGTCTTCCAAGAGCCAACAACAATGGAGCGTCTTTCGGAGTGTAATAATCTTCACGGGCCAGTGGAGCGGCGATTTCGGCGCTGACAAAATTAGGCAAGTAATGAGCCTGTTCTTTGGGCCAGCCTTCGCCGGTCAGGTATTCGACGATATCCTGGGTATTGCCAATAAGATGATGGCAGTTCTGATAATATTTCGGATCGTAATATCCCCCCAGCCGTGCGATATGCACAAAATCTCCCTTCGGGCACATCGACGTCGCCCGATTCATCCAGGTCATAACGATATGTGGGGAGAACGAAGCGATTTCGCGTCTCATTCTCATTCGCGTCATCACATCGAGAGGACCACCAAAGCGAAACTCGACCGGTTCGATCCCGCCGTCGCGGAGCAAGCTGGCGCGGTGTTCGTTCTTTCGAATGACGACCCCTTGATGAAGCCCGGCGCGCCTAAGCGCAATCACCAAACGAGTGAAAAAAGCTTCTGCGCCGCCAAATTCCGCGCCTGCCATAACTTGTAAGACACGCATATTATGTTGTTCAATTCTCATTTCAGGGTATCAACTTCTCAAATTCCTGTGCCGCTTCCGGCCAGCCCCAACGGCGTTGCAGGTTCAACGCCGCATTATGTTGAGACCGCCACAGGGCGTCATCATTTAAAATATTACACGCCGAAGAGGAAAAGCCAGCTTCGCTATCGGCGACATAACCCGTTTCGCCATCGACAACCCGCTCACAAACCGATCCCAGGTTTTCGACCACGCCCGGCACCCCCATCGCCTGCGCTTCGCCAACGGCAAGGCAAAAGGTTTCATTCAAGTCACCACGATAAAGCAAGACACGGGCCTTGCGAAATTCTTCAACCAGTTGCGCCTTAGGCACTGGTCCGCGAAGGACGACGCCCTGATCAGCCAGGGATCGGGCCCGTTCAAGAATTTTATCCATGGCCCGCGATTTCGCATTCCCGACGGACCCGTACGTTGCAGCACCCGAAAAAATATGCAATTCGGCACCCGGAACATTCGGCTGAATATTGTCACGCCACTGCTCCAGCAACCAGTCAAGTGAACGTAGCGGGTTTGACGTGAATACTGCACGCGGTGCAGGGGGATCATCTGACGTTTCGGCGACCCGGAACAAATCAGGGATTCCATACGGAATGACGACCCTATCACCGCCCGGCGCCCATTTCGGATAGGTCGTCGCGTGGTAGTCGCCTATAAAAATAATCGCCGGACGAACCTTCCACAGCTTCTTCATATACCGCCACTTCAACAGGAACTTTGCCGGATTATGAATCCAGAATACAGATCGTTTCGCCCGCGGCATCAGGTCGATCAACTTGTCGCCCCTATTGGCGATGTACAGATCAGCCTCATTGGGCATGTTTCCGTAGGGCCTGTCGCTATGGATTGGCGCCCAGTCGACGCCTTTATGGGACAGGGCGGCGGCACACATGTTGCGCACGATAACCTCGTGACCGCGCCCGGCCAATTCCTGCATCATGTTGACAACTGATGATTCGACACCGCCAAGGGGGTTTTGCTCCGGTGTTTTGCCGTCGAATTCAATGCCGTCATCGGCGAAAACAATACGCGCCACTCAGTCGTCCTCCAACTTCGCCTTTAGATGGGAGATCAAGGGATAGAGACCTGCAAACAACGCGATCAATAACCCGTATCCCCCTTCCCGATAACCTTTGCGCAGGACATAGCACTTAAAGAAACGCGAAAAAAGCCGTCTTACATTATTCGCGGTCGAGCCCCAGGTTTCACCCGCGTCGCGAAGATCCCTTGCCTTGGCGGTCGAATAGTTATCCAGCCGCTTCACCATGTCAGAAATATTCCTATCGACGTGATGATCAAGGCGGTTTGTCAGCATGGGTCCTTTTTTTCCAGACCACTGAAGCGAAGGATGGACCCGTTGGGCGCCCCATACCTTAACTCCTTTTTTAAACAGTCCCGGATACGCCGCTTTCCCGAATGAGGCGCCCCAACCCCAACGGACCAGCCGGTCACCGATATAATTATCGACGAGAATTTCGTGCCAGTCGAAGGTTGTCGTTTCTACGGTGCGCCGAATTTCCGTACCCAACGCCTCAGGAACCCTTTCATCGGCATCGATCTCAAGAATCCACTTGCCGTTACAGCAGGCAATTCCGGCGTTACGACGTTCACCTTCCAGAACCCAGGCCCCTTCGTGAATTTGATCGGTAAATTTTTTGGCGACAGCTTTTGATTCATCTGTGCATTTGTCCAGCAAAACGACAATCTCGTCGGCAAATTCAAGACGTTCAAGGCATTCCGCCAATTGGGCTTCTTCGTTATGAACGGAAATCAGGGCGCTTAAATCGAGATTGTTCATAGCCCGGCCCGCCGTTCTTCTTCAAGGCGAGCCTTCAAAAGGGAAACAAGTGGATATATCGCCGCAAGAATGCCGATAATGACGCCATAACCATCTTCTTTGTATCCCTTACGGCTGACATAACATTTAAAGAAACGTGAGAAAATCTTTCGCGTCATATTCGCGATGGACCCCAATTCCCATGAGCCTTCTAAAATTCTATCTGCATAGCGTTCTGCAATTTCTTTTGAACCATCGGTGCAGTTGTCCAACACAACCACGAGCTCTTTGGCAAACGTCAGACGTTTCAGGCATTCATCGAGTATTTTTTCCTCATTGTGGACAACGACAAGGATGGAAAGATCATCAGATTTTTCGGTTACCCTCTTCATCGATGGGGTTCCATTTTTGCCCGATCCCATAATCTACGTGCCGCATGTTCCGCAATTTCGACACTCAAGCTATCCATTAGCGTATCTGATCCACGATGATCAAAATCTTCAGGGAATATTTCCTCATAGGGGATGTTTGTCGTCGCAACATCGCATAGCTCGCCCCAGGGAGCGTACAGTTCTTTTGGGCTGGGACCAAAAAGACCGAGTGTCGGAATTCCCGAAGCGGCCGCCAGATGCATCAGGCCCGAGTCATTGCCGACATAAAAATCACAACATTTTAGGCAGGCAAAGGCCTCGAGCAAATCCAAGTGACCTACCAGATCAATACGCCTGTCTTCGGGTACCGCATCGATCAGACTAAGCGCGCTTGGTCTTTCATCATCGCGACCAAATATAGCGACACGCCAGCCGGGGAAAATTCCCTTTGGGCCCGTCAGTCGCTCGATCAACTCAACAAAATTTTCTGCCCGCCATGTTTTCGCGCGCCAGTTCGCCGTGGGTCCGACGGCTATGACTGGAGTTCCCTTGCGAATAAGTTCGTTTGCCCTGATCCTGATGTCATTCGAAAGCCACAGTTTTGGGACTGGGGGTTGTTCTTCCAGGCCCAATATATTCGCCAAATGTTTTATCCTGTGTTCGACACGAGGCGCTCGCCCAATACGCCACCGTTTTTTCGAAGGCAGAACATAATACATCGGGGAGTTTCTAAGATCGACAACAGCATCCCAGATGCGCCCAAAGCAAAGCGCCCAAAGCCTGAACCAATGCAGGGAAAACGCCATTTTATCAAGAACGATGATTCTTTCCAGACCCGGCACGGCCTCGAACATCGTCGCTGCGGCACCGCCACAAGCGACGGTAACTTTCGCCCCGGGATGCTGCCCGATCAAGTAATCGAGCAATCCGGTCGACAAGATAGCGTCACCCACTCTGGTTGATGTGATAAAAAGGATTCTCATGTGAGTTGTTATACGTGCCATCAGGGCTGTTGCAAAGCGCTCACTCCCAGGGGAATCGCTTTTGAAACGTATCTGTTTGTAATTTGCGGAAACTTCCTCATGCTTTGCTTTTTCAGGATTTCGCCGATGACCTTGATGGTATCATCGCCATTGACGGCAAGGCCCTGCGGCGCTCCTTTGACAAGACCTCAAAACATACCCGGTATTACCTCCTCAGCAAGGCCTTGCCTGCAGAACGTTTCCTCTCCGCAGTACGGGCCCATTGGTCAATCTAGAACAGTTTACATTGGGTACTTGATGTCACCATGAACGAGGATGCCTTGCGTAACCGAACAGAAAATGGACCTGAAAACTTCGCACTTATGCGACGAATAGCCCTGAATATTGCAAGACAGGAACCTTCAAAAGGTTCAGTGCGCGGAAAAATCAAACAGGCGACCATGGAGTGTAGTGTTCACATGATATGATAAGGGCTGCTGTGAAAGTTTAAAAGCGATTATCCTGTATCATCATGGTTGCCCGTTGATAAAGAAAATTCACCCCGTATAATGCGCGGCTTTCCATTTCCAAATGCTTAAACCAAAGCCTGCAGGAGTATACAAATGAGTGCGTCACCCGTCGTCGGAATCATCATGGGCAGTCAGTCAGACTGGAAAGTCATGAAAAATGCGGCCGAGAGACTCGAAGCCCTGGGCGTCGCCCACGAAAGCAAGATTATTTCCGCCCATCGAACTCCTGAAAGGCTGGATGAGTACGCCCGCGGCGCGCGCGACCGCGGCCTGAAAGTGATTATTGCCGGCGCTGGAATGGCGGCCGCCCTACCCGGTTCCGCCGCTGCGGTAACCCCGCTCCCCGTACTGGGCGTTCCCATGGAAGGTAAAATGATGGGCGGTCTGGACGCCATGCTGGCGATGACCCAGATGCCTGGTGGTGTTCCCGTCGGCACGCTGGGCCTGGGTAAGGCGGGCGCTGTTAACGCCGCCATGCTGGCCACCGCCATCGTCGCCCTTTCGGACGACGACGCGGCCAATGCCCTGGACGACTTCCGGGCCGATCAGACGGCTTGCGTCCCCGAAGAGCCAACGGACGACTAAAGTCCAGCCAAATAGGTTTGCGGAATTGGTCGGCGCTTTAAGGCTGCCATTCAATGTAAGGGGCTAAAACGGTGGCAAGCACTTTGTCGTACTCGCCCCTTTCTCTTAAAGTCTTGATCCCGGCACTAAAGTAGTTGTCTATTTTTTTACCCTTCTCACCTGGACTTGCACCGATAAAATGGAGAGCAACCGTCACAGGTCATTGTATTGACTGGATCAAACTCATTTCCGCGTTGCGTTTTCATCGGCGTGCCTGAGCACCATATCGCGCAGGGTAACCAATCCCATTAAATGCCTGTTTTTGTCTGTGACGAGAGCTCGGCTGATGCCAAACTGGCCAAGCAACCTGACGGCGTATCGAATATCCATGCCCTCGGATATGGTCAGCACTGGTTTTGTCATTATTTCATAGATCCCTACTCGTTCAGGCGCCTTGTCGGGACCGATAACCTTGGTGGCGATATCTGTAACTACGACCATGCCAAATTCATCGTCAATATTTCGACGGTCAACGATGAGCGAACTGACACCGGAATTCCGCATCAATTCGATGGCCTTATCGACGGTCTGGGTACCTTCAATTGTTTTTACATCCGGCGTCATGACTTCGCCGACCTTGATGATTTTTTTATTGCTCATAATGAATCCTCAATCTCCTGAAGAATAGTTCCTTCTTGCGTGTTTAAACCTACGGCATCTTCGATACTGACCTGGAATGCGATGCCGCTACCTGGCTCTTCATCGAAATGCCCGGCGCTGGCGATGGTTTCCAGGATTTTGCGCGCCAAGGGGGCCGCGACGATAAACAACAGAATATCCCGCTGCGATGCGACTTCCAGCCCCAGGAAAGTTTTGACCGGTTCCAGTCCTTCCCCGCGAACGCTGGTGATGACTGTTGCCCCCGTCGCGCCAGCTTCACGGGCCGCCTCCAGGACAGTTTCCGTCTTTTCATCGGCCACAAGGGCCATAATCATTTTCAAATCCACCGTTAATCCTCCACTTCCGCCTGATGAGAGTTCTTTTTCTGACGCAGGAGCCATGAGGTGACAATGTCATAGCCCAACACCGTGATAATTGGAAACACACTTGCAAATGCGATCAGACCGAAACCGTCCAGCAAGGGACTGCGCCCTGGAACCGCAATCGCCAACCCAAGGCCCAAAGCCGCTAATACAGGCACTGTGACCGTCGATGTCGTCACACCGCCAGAGTCATAGGCAAGTGGGATGATTGTCTTTGAAGAGAAGAACGTTTGAATTATGACGATGACATATCCCGTCATAATGTACATACCCAAAGAGTCCCCTACCACAATCCTGTAGACACCGATGGTGACCCCGAAGGCGACCCCGAAAGCGACGGCCAGGCGCAATCCCAAGGCGCTCAACGACCCACCGGCAACTTCCTCGGCTTTCAGGGACACTGCGATCAACGAGGGTTCGGCAATGGTCGTGGCGAAACCGATCATCCAGGCAAACGCATAGACCCACATGTATTTGGTCCAGTCGATGCCCGCCGCGTCGGGAAGTTGACCCGTAAATAGAGGGTCGGTCAGTTGCTCGGCCATCGCTTTTCCAATTGGGAACAAGGCCTTTTCAAGGCCGACCAGGAAAAAAGTGAGCCCCAACAGGACATAAACCAACCCGATCAGAATGCGAGACAGGTGTCGGGGCTTCTGGCGCAGGACAAAAATCTGGAAACCCAGAAGCACAGCCGCGATTGGCAGAACGTCAACAAACGTCGCAATGGCCGTCTGGAAAAGGTTAGTCAGCATTTCCATCAAACCAAAATCCCGAAAATCATGACAAAAATCATTGGCGTCAAACTGGCGAACGCGATCAGGCCAAAACCATCGGTCATTGGATTGCGACCACGGATCGTTTGCGCAAGACCAACGCCCAGGGCTGTAACCAGTGGAACGGTAATGGTTGATGTGGTAACGCCGCCTGCATCATAGGCAATGCCGACGATTTCCGCAGGCGCCATTGGGGTTACCGCGATAACCAAAATATAGCCGCCGATAATAAAATAATGGATGGGCCAGCCCTTCAAGATTCTAAAAACGCCCAACACCAAAGCAACCCCGACAGATAACGCGACCACCAGGCGAAGGCTGTCCGCATAAGTCCCTCTCGCTTCGTCACTTGCCGTTATTGCGCCCGCTTCGGCCGCCACTTTCGCGGCCTCCGCCGAAACAGCGATCAGGGCGGGCTCGGCTACTGTCGTTCCGAACCCCAGACAGAATGCGAAGGACAAAAGGGCCATCAGGCTGCCTTTTTTGGCAAAGGCTTCCGCCATGTCGTCGCCCAGCGGGAACAGGCCCATTTCCAACCCTTGAATAAACAAAGTCAGACCAAGGACGACAAAAACGACGCCAACCAGCACTTCCTCAAAATTTGGAAAAGATTGTTGTAAAACAACGATTTGGAAAAAACCGACGGTTAGAATGATCGGTAAAAGGTCACGTAATGATCCGACAAGAAGCCGCAGGAAACCACTGATTGCGTTGGTCATGTCAAATCCATAGCCTTTTGTCGGATATGAACCATTTAGAGCACTTTACTTCCAGATCGGCTTGCCGGAACCGGGCAGGCCGTAGCTTGCCCATTTTTTGGTGACTTCGTCGATAACATCGTCGCTCATGCGGATTTTGCGACCCCACTCGCGCTTTGTTTCTGCGCCGACCTTGGTCGTCGCGTCAATGCCCATTTTTGAACCCAGGCCGGATTCCGGCGAGGCGAAATCCAGGTAGTCGATGGGGGTGCGCTCGATCATGGTGACGTCACGCGCCGGGTCCACATTGGTCGATATAGCCCAGATGACATCGTTCCAGTCGCGCGCGTTGATGTCGTCATCCACCACAATAACAAACTTGGTGTACATGAACTGGCGCAGATAGGACCACACGGCCATCATCACCTGCTTGGCGTGACCGGCGTAGGCCTTTTTGATGGACACCACGGCGACCCGGTACGAGCAGGCCTCGGGTGGCAACCAGAAGTCGACGATCTCGGGGAACTGCTGTGTCATTAGCGGTATGAAAACTTCGTTTAATGCCTCGCCCAATACGGAAGGTTCGTCCGGCGGGCGACCTGTGAAAGTGGACAGGTAAATCGGATCTTTGCGCATGGTGATGGCGCTGACGGTAAAGACCGGGAATGGCTCGACGGAGTTGTAATAGCCGGTGTGATCGCCATACGGGCCTTCGTCGGCTTGTTCCGACAGCGACACGTGACCTTCCAGCACTATTTCCGCTTCCGCCGGAACTTTCAGCGGCACTGTCTTACAGTCAACCAGCGATACCTTCTCGCCACGCAGAAGGCCCGCGAACTGGTATTCGGACAGGGTATCAGGCACTGGCGTCACGGCGGCGAGGATGGTGCCTGGATCAACGCCAATGACAGCCGCCAATGGCATGGGCTGATCGCTTTTTTGTTTCCAGCGGGCGAATTGCTGCGCCCCGCCGCGATGCTTGAGCCAGCGCATGATGGTCGTATTTTTGCCCGTTACCTGCATACGGTAGATGCCCAGGTTCGGGGTGTCGCGCCTGTCGCCGCCTTCCTTTCGCGCATCGGGGCCTTCGGTAACCACCAGCGGCCAGGTAATCAGCGGCGCCGGTTCACCCGGCCAGCAGGTTTGTACAGGCAGTTTGGCAAGATCGATATCATCGCCCGTCAAAACCACCTCCTGACACGCCGCTTTTGACGCGGTTTTTGGCTTCATGGACATGACGGTTTTCAACAGCGGCAGCATATCCAGCGCCTCGCGCCATCCACCCGGCGGTTCGGGCTGGCGCAGGAAGGCCAGAGTCTCGCCGACCTCGCGCAACTGGCCGGGTTCGCGTCCCATGCCCCAGGCGACCCGCTCGAGCGTGCCGAACAGATTAACCAGCACCGGCATAGCCGATTTTACGCCTTTTTCATCGACAACGTTCTCAAACAGCACCGCCGGGCCATCTTCGGCCAGAAGGCGGGTCTGGATTTCCGTCATCTCCAGCTCGCATGAAACCGGCTCCGCGACCCGGACCAAGCGGCCTTCGCGTTCCAGTCGGTCGATAAATTCTCTCAGGCTTTTATATGACATGGACCCCTGTTTAGCGTGTTCGGCCACCCATGAACAGCGGATAAGGCACTGGAAGCAGGGGGAACCGCATTTGAACTTTTATACCATCGTGCGATGAGCCGGACTCATTTTACTGCTTCCCAGGATGGCAAAACCCTGAATCAATGAGACAACCAGATTCGGAGTATCTTTCATGGGTATAGCTATAGCATTACGTGATGATTATGATGGGCCTTTTTGCGGCGTTTGGCGAAGGCCTAGTGTTCTGAATCAATCTAAATTAGAGGGTACAGGTTTTTCAGTCTGGTGCGAGCTTGCTCGTTTGTAAATTGCCAGTCTGCGTTGACATGATGTTTGTTTCGATGAACGAGCCAGGCTGTCGTGTGGCTCTCAAGGGTACTGACGTCCGGCATTCGCCTTGCGAGACATTGTCGGCCCAGAACAGAGCTCCTCCTGTCAAAAAAATACCTGCCGAAGGATACAAGGAAAAACCTTTTCAATTTAGTTGATGTAGAGCACTAGTGTGATTCAGCCTCTGGTCATAGCTGACGGTTTACTTCTGTTAACTTCATCCTCGGTCAATCCCTGCAATTCGTGAGGGAAAACCAGCCAATCATCTACTTCATGAATAAAGTAGTCGGGGGTGCATTCGACAACGCGTCTGGCCGGTTTGTAATAGACGGTAGCCACTCGAATGGTTTGCGGCATGTTGCGCCTGGAGACCGTTTCAATCCGGTCGATAACCGCCTGGATGCTTCGACCGGAATCGAACACGTCATCGACGATCAGCAATGAATCCCCGGCGTTGACGTTTTCAATGATGTAATGAAGGCCGTGCACCCGAACCTCGTCGCGCTGATTTTCAATACCGTCATACGACGACGTCCGGATGGAAATATGGTCGGATGGATATCCGTGGTAGTGAAGGAGTTCCTGTACCGCTATACCGACTGGCGTACCGCCTCGCCAGATGCCGACGATATAGTTTGGACGAAAACCCGACTCAATTATTTTGTGCCCCAGAGAGAATGAATCCTCGAGCAACTGCTGAGCCGTAATGAATGTTTTTTCGACCATTTTCTAGATCCCTGAATACAGTAGCCTATATGCGATAGGCACCGAAGCTAGCACCGCTGTTGAAGTTAAAACAAGATGTGAACTTTCTTATTCTGGCGATATCCTTTCTGATAAACCGGTAAAAAACACCCGTTGCCGAAAGCTTTGCTTTTCTGTCTAATCGCTCCCCAACACATATTTTTAATCAGAAAAAGGCCTTTATTCATGACGCTACGTGACGACATCATTCCCCATCACGTTTCCTGGGCCGAAGTTCATCGCGACACGAAACTTCTTGTCCGCCAATTGATCAGTAAAGGACCCTGGGAAGGAATTGTCGCCTTGACGCGGGGCGGCTTGTTTCCCGCCGCTATTCTGGCGCGCGAGATGGAAATCCGGGTTGTCGATACCCTGTGCATATCCACCTACGACGAACAGCTCAAGGGCTCTATTAATGTTCTGAAAATTCCGGAACGGGCCACCGCCGTCGACGGAGAAGGCTGGTTGTTGGTCGATGATCTGGTCGATACGGGCACAACGGCAAAAAAGGCCAGGGAGATTCTCCCTAAAAGTCATTTCGCAACAGTTTACGCCAAGCCTCAAGGCAAGCCGACGACCGATAATTTTGTTTCCGAAGTCCCGCAGGACGTATGGGTGTTCTTTCCATGGGACACGGAACCCCAATACATCGCGCCCCTGGTTGGGTCCTGACCCTGGTAAAGTTACCCGCCCCCACGGAAACCATGAGGGCGGGAGGCATTATTTTACTATTTCGGCAGTTTTCCCTCGACGCCTTCGACGTACCAGTTCATGCCTAACAGGGTTCCGTCATCAATAACCGACCCGGCTTCGGCCATTACCTTGCCGTCCTGATTCTTGATCGGACCCTGGAACGGGTGGATCTTGCCGCTGACAATGGCAGCCTCGGTTTCCTCGGCCAGCTTGACGACATCTGCGGGCAGATTGGTGTACGGGGCCATTGACACCATGCCATCTTTCAGGCCGCCCCAAACGTCTTCCGATTTCCAGGAGCCATCAACCACCGCCCTGGCGCGGCTGACGTAATACCCATCCCAGTTATCAATAATGGCCGTCAACTGGGCCTTGGGTGCAAATTTAATGTTGTCGGAAGCCTGACCAAAACCTGAAACGCCACGATTTTCGGCCACCTGCATCGGGGCTGGCGAATCCGTGTGTTGGGTGATGATATCGGCACCCTGATCAATCAGGACCTTTGCCGCATCGGCTTCCTTGCCGGGGTCATACCAGGTAGAGACCCAGATGACCTTGATCGTCACATTGGGATTGACCGAACGAGCGCCAAGCAGGAAGGAATTGATACCGCGAACGACTTCCGGGATCGGGAAGGAGCCAATGTATCCGACAACGTTTGATTTGGTCATTTTACCGGCGATAACGCCGGCGATGTAACGCCCCTCATAAAAACGCGCCGAATAGGTCGAAACATTATCCGCGCGTTTGTAACCGGTGGCGTGTTCGAACTTGACGTTCGGGAAACGTTTGGCGGCTTTCAAGGTCGGGTTCATGAAGCCGAACGACGTGGTGAATATAAGATCGTGACCGCTGGAAGCCAACTGCTGGATGACGCGTTCTGCATCCGGGCCTTCCTTGACGCTTTCGATATAGGTGGTTTCAACCTTGTCGCCCAGCGCCTTGTCGATAGCTAGACGTCCGATATCATGCCGGTAAGACCAGCCATGATCGCCAATGGGACCGACGTAAATAAAACCAACTTTTGTCGCCTCAGCGTGTGCTGTTACGGTAGTGGCAAGTGCAATTGCAACGGCCATCACAGCCATCGTTAATTTTCTGAACATTAAAAAACCTCCCGGTTTGTTAATTACAATAAGGGTGACGATGCCAGCCCCTTGGCATATGGATTAGAATAGTGATCGGAACACACCCGCCCACCTGGCTCAAGAGCCGTGTTATCCACAGGCCTGAATAAGTCTTGAAAATTTAAGCAAGAACCCCGGAATGATAAATCGTCAACAGGCCAAGTCCGGTTGAAAAAAGTCCCAAAATGACGCTCAGCCCATTGTATGCCCAGGTCATGGAGTTCGCGGCATAACGCAATGGCATGGCGATGACGATACTCAATAGCCCCATGCCGACCATTGAGCCAACACCAAACAGGACAATGTAAATGACTCGCGTTGAAATAGACTCCACCGATTGCATGGTCAACAACACCAATGCGGCCGATCCGGCCAGGCCATGCATCATGCCGACGAGCAACGCGCGCAAGGATAATCCCTTGAAGTGCTCGTGACTATGAGAGGAAGTCTCATGGGTCCTTTCACCCTCGTGAGAGTGAGCATGGATATGGCGATTGGCATTCTCATGAGCGTGAACATGAAAATGGATGCGTTTTTTAACAACCCGATAGATGACATCCAGGCCAAGTCCGACCAGCATGAAACCGACCACGGCTTCCAGCATCAGGGCGACTTCTTGCGACAGGTTTTCGTTCAACATGACGATAACGGCGCCAAAAGCAAACAGGGTCAGGGTATGCCCCAGTCCCCACATCACCCCTAATGGCAAAGCCTGGCGAATGCTTTTGGCCCTGGTCGCCAATGTAGCGACGGCGGCGACATGGTCGGCTTCCAGCGCGTGGCGCATACCGATCAAAAAACCAAAAAACAAAATGCCGCTCATCTATTGGGGCCGATCCTAAAGGGGGACTAATGCAAGAGCCTCGTCGATATCACGAACGCAGGATTGGAGCAATGCCCTCAATACTCTTCCTGAATCTCGCCACGCCAATGACTATGGATATATTCCATGTTCCACTTTAGCGCGTTTTAAGATTTTTCAAATGCAGTTTGATCTTGCGGCCGTTTTCTATAAGTTCCCGCCAATGAAAGTAGATGACTTCGATTTTGACCTGCCCACAAGGTTCATTGCCCAACGACCGGCCGTTCCGCGCGACAGCGCGCGCCTGCTCGTGGCCGATGACCTGACGGACAAAATCATGCGCGACCTGCCCGATTTTTTAAACAAGGGCGATATCCTGGTCTTCAACGACACCCGTGTCATTCCGGCGCGCCTAAAAGGAAAGCGCGACACGGCAAACATCGAAGTGACCCTGCACAAACGAGAATCAGACGACACATGGAAAGTTTTTGCCAGGCCGGCAAAAAAACTGAACCCCGCCAATGTCATTGTGTTCGCAGATGGATTTTCCGCCGAAGTCATGAATAAGGGAGATGGTGGCGAAGTAACGCTTCGCTTTAACAGGGCAGGCATGGAATTGATGAGCGCGCTGGAATCCCACGGCGGCATGCCCCTGCCCCCCTACATCAAGCGCGAGGGCCTTGCTGATGAAAAAGATAAGTCGGACTATCAAACCCTGTTCGCCGAAAAGAACGGCGCCGTCGCCGCGCCAACGGCGGGTCTGCATTTCACCCCCGATCTGATGCACACCATCAAAGCCAAAAATATTCCCCACGTTACCATCACCCTGCATGTAGGGGCAGGCACCTTCCTGCCGGTCAAGGTCGACGATACGAACGATCATGTTATGCATACGGAATGGGGCGAAATCAGCCCGGAAACAGCTCAGGCCATTAATGCCGCCAGGGTGGCGGGCGGTCGTGTAATAGCCGTTGGCACCACGTCGCTCAGGTTATTGGAAACAGCGGCAGGCGCAAGCGGTGTACTCGAGCCTTTCAGGGGCGAAACCGATATCTTCATTACTCCGGGTTATCGCTTTCGCGTGGTCGATGCGTTGCTGACCAATTTTCATTTGCCGCGCTCGACCCTGTTTATGCTGGTGTCGGCTTTCGTCGGTTTGGGTAGGATGAAAAAAGTTTACACGGCAGCCATGGATCGAAACTATCGATTCTATTCTTATGGCGACGGCTGCCTGTTGCAAAAGGACGATTAAGACGTGAGTGGAATTGATTTCAAGGTTTCGGCAACTGATGGCAATGCTCGTTCAGGCCGGGTCGAAACGGCCCATGGCGGCTTTGATACACCCGCCTTCATGCCGGTCGGCACGGCGGCGACGGTAAAGGCCATGCGCCCCGAATCGGTGAAAGAAACCGGCGCGCAAATTATTCTCGCCAACACCTATCACCTGATGCTGCGTCCCAGCGCCGAGCGCATCGAGCGTTTGGGTGGCCTGCACGAGTTCATGAACTGGCAAGGCCCTATCCTGACGGATTCCGGTGGTTTTCAGGTTATGTCCCTGTCCGACCTTCGCAAGATGACGGAAAAAGGAGTCACTTTTCGCTCCCATATCGACGGGTCCAAACATGAACTGACCCCGGAACGATCAATGGATATCCAGCGGATGCTGGACGCCAACATCACCATGGCCTTTGATGAATGTACGCCGTTTCCGGCAACGGTCGAGCAAGCCGCGCAATCCATGCAGCTTTCCATGCGGTGGGCGGCGCGCTCGAAGGATGCCTTTGTCGAACGCGACGGCTACGGCCTGTTCGGCATCGTTCAAGGCGGGGTTTACAGGGAGTTACGCGAGCAATCCTGCGAAGCCCTGAAAACCCTGGGCTTCGATGGTTACGCTATCGGTGGACTGGCGGTC
>MPLX02031783.1_pt1 | contig 19249 bp, 16 predicted proteins | sample 1617341 | NCBI WGS metagenome assembly MPLX02 (sample SAMN05944804, study PRJNA350692) | marine metagenome | biome: marine; feature: ODZ; material: water; isolation source: 120 m water sample filtered on 0.2 um supor filter | place: Pacific Ocean | collected 2012-04-08 | depth 120m m | reverse complement strand
TATCTGAGCGGATATTCTCCGGGACTCCTCTGACTGCAAACAGTTCAGGTAAAATTGCAAGAACATCATCTGCTTTTATTTGCCTTTGTACCTCTATGACAAAGCACTCTCTGGTAAACTCATCAATTATTGGCAGTAACCTAATAGCTCTTCCGTCATGGGTTCTATCTGCCACAAAATCATAGCTCCATACGTGATTAGGTTTTAAAGGACGAAGCCTTAAACAAGATCCATCGTTAAACCACAACCGTTTACGATTGGGTTGCTTAACTGGCACCTTGAGACCTTCCTGTCGCCATATTCGAGCAACACGGTTGGAGCCAACTCGCCAGCCCTCCATTTGTAATAAACCGGTAATCCGAGGATAGCCATAACGCCCATAAGCTCTTGCAAGCTCAATGATCCGCTTAGTGAGAAGGGGCTCATCATCCCTCACATGAGACTCATACCGTTGGGTAGATCTCGATTGTCCTAATATCTTACACGCCCGACGCTGCGATACATGGGAAAATCTTTCTTGAATACGCTTTATTAATATTCTGCGCTTTGCCGGGCTTAGAAGTTTTTTGATGCTGCCTCCTTCAATATATCTTTATCCAAAGTTAAATCCGCTACTAATTTCTTTAAACGGCTATTCTCCACTTCTAATTCTTTCAATCGCTTTGCCTGATCGACTTTCATACCTCCATACTCTTTACGCCATTTGTAGTAAGTTTGCTCTGAAATTCCTAGTTTTCTGCAAACATGGGCTATTGACTGACCCTTTGCCACTTCCACATCAGCTTCACGAAGCATCCTGATTATTTGTTCTGCTTTAAAACGCTTTTTCCCCATAAAAATTACCCCCTTTCTGTTAATGTTTTATCACAATACTAATTTTAAGGGTGGATCAGTTTTTCGGGGTAGGGTCAAAGTGGCTACTTGCAAACCATTAGTACCAAAAATAGAAAGAGGGGAATACATACCAAATTTTAGCAACCAAGGGCTGGAAAACTCCGCTCCCCTCCGTTTCCCTGCCCGTGGCTCTACATTAGGAATCCACCTTAATTAATGGAAAGAATGGTCTTGACATTGGGGGAAGGTTCAAATTGACTCATTACAAACGTCTTTAAGAATTATTTATTATACCTTTATGCTTCCCTTTATTTTATAGTCAGGCAAATATGCTATTTTTTTTGGCTTGTAAGATTCAGGTAAAAAATCTATTGTTTTGTTAATATAAAATTGATAATGTGGGTTGATAGTGAGACAAGTCTTTTTAAATTGTTAAAAAATAAGGAAGAAACATATGGCCAAAACTTTACTTCAAGTCCCTCAATATGGGATAGCGATTTCTCATATTGATCTCATGGTGGCATTAGCGTTGTCTTTGTTAATCGGCCTGTTTGTGATACTTATATATCAGTACACTCACCGGGGTCTAAACTATGAAAAATCTTTCCTGATCACTTTAGTTATGATGGCGCCGATTATAGCTGTTGTTATGATGTTAATTGGAAGCAATCTCGCCTTATCCCTGGGAATGGTTGGAGCTCTTTCCATTATTCGTTTTAGAACGGTTATTAAAGACTCTCGCGATATGATTTATCTTTTTTGGGCTATTGCGATAGGATTGGGATGCGGAACTCATAACTGGCTTGTTATTGTAAATGCAAGCTTTTTTATCGGCTTCATTCTCTGCTGCCTCCATTATTTTCAATATGGGAAGCCAAAATGCTCGGATTATGTGTTGGTTATATCCGGTATAGAGCAAATCCCTGAAAGTTCCTTGCGAGATATGGTTAAAAGCGTTACTTCATTTTCTCAGTTACGCTCCATGGATGTTAGTTTGGATGGATGGGAAATGGTTTTTGAAATAAGATTTTCAGACAAAAAAGATACTAATCGGAGCGAAATAGTAGGAAATTTAAAGAATATAGATGGAGTACATAAAATATCATTATTAGCTCCTCAACTGGCCTTACCTGTTTAAGTAAAATCCCCAATGTCAAAAAAAGAATCAATTATCACTGGCCTGACTATTCTTAATACTGTTTTGCTGCTTTTAATTCTCGCTGCGGGAGGCCTCACTTTCATTTTAACCAAAGGTTTTATTGTCAAATCTCTTCTGCCGAAGATTGTGTCAAGTTATCACGCTGAAATGCTAAAATCTAAATTTATAACCCAGATAGGAAACGTGAAATCAATATTTACAACAGAAGGGAATGAAGAAAAAAAACAATCAAAATCTTTCGAATTACCTGTTTATGAAATGAAAATCAAACCATTCGATCTACGTCAAATCCAATTATTGGTTGAAAAACTGATCAAAAAAGGTGGAATGACCGATGAGGAAAAAAAATGGTTTCCTGTCAAACTTTATTATGAGGGTGAAGAATACGAAGGGAAAGTACGTTTAAGGGGCGACAATGCCAGCCACTGGAAACACGCAAAAAAGTCGTGGAGAATTAAATTAAAAAGAGATAAGCTTTTAAATGGATATCGTCATTTGGACTTTATCATACCAGGAGGCAGGAATAATGAAATTGAAAAGGTTGCCTACGATGCTGCCAGAAAGCTGGACTTGCTGGTTCCAGATGCGGGTTTTGCCCGGATGCGCCTTAACGGAATAGATATGGGGCTTTATTTTTGGATTGAGAAAAATAGCAAAGAAATGTTGGAAAGGCTCCAATACCCCGAAGGAGAATTCTTCAGGGAAAACAACACTCAAATCCATACCTATGTAACCAAATATGGATCGCCTTCTTTTATTCTCTATACCGGTAATTACACCAGTACTATTCACAAAGACCCTTCCCTCGGGTATTACGCTGAAAGGTGGGATAATTTGATCACAATTCTCAGGGAGGGAACAGATAAGCAATTTCAAAAAGAATTACCGTTTCTGATTGATATGGAAAAATATTTGAAATGGAATGCGTTAACATGGATTTTCAATTCGGTTCATTCTCGCTGGGCAGTTTCTGGCGATAACTTACGATGGTATTATGACAATACCAGGGGGTTGTTTGAACCTATTCTCAACGATATTTTTGTAGAACCTATTGAGTATAAAAATGGAACTTTTGAGGCTTCAGAAACAGATCCTTTAGCAAAACGCATCTTCCGTATTCCGATGTACCAATATAGACGTAATGAAATCTTGTGGAAAATAATAAATGATCCGCAGTTTGATATGGTAGCACGTTCCGAAGAATTATTTCAGAAAATCAGACCTTTTTTGTTAAGGGGAGTAGACGCAATTCCATGGCAGACGGATCTTGCTCACAGGACAACCAGTGAAACCTTAAAGAATAATCAAACTTTGTTAAAGGGAGCTCTTGGATTTACACGAGTATTTGTGACTCCTGAACTTATTTTAGAAGATAATATACCTGGCGCCTCGATAAGATTTGTACCTGATTCCTTAGCCAAAGTTAGTTTGGATAAAGTAGTTTTTAAATTTAATGACCCTCTTAACTTTAATATGGACCAAACACTTTTTTCTCTGATTGATGGAAATGGAAAAGAAGTTGAGATTAATCCAGTTTCTCAAACTATAAACCAGAAAGAGTTTAAAGTTACTTTTAAAAACCTGCATTTTTGGACTTATCGAGACGATAACCTTTCTACAAAGCACAGGGAGTGGATTATGCGGGTTGATTTTAGAGGTATTAAACTAAAGGATTGGATCAAACCCAACTTTGTTTCAAACATCAGTTATGGTTTTTCTAATTCTTTCAGTATGGAAAAAGTAAAAGACTCATTTGTCTTTCAATCTCCATTGTCATTTAATTTTCAAAAAAAGCTTGGACAAAATTTATTTGCGTCAGCAGAAGAAATTATCAAAACAAGCAAGTTACCTTTTAAGCAAAAAAATAATGAACTGATCCTGGATGAAGGCGAATATCACGTTTTGCAGGACCTGGTTATTCCCGTGAACTATGGTTTGCATCTTAACGCCGGTGTGGTTCTCAAAATGGCTCCAGGCGTCAGTATTATTACTTATAGAGCCCTTAAGATAGATGGCAGTAAAGAAAAACCTGTCAAAGTTATCCCTCTTAACGATCATTCCTGGGGAAGTCTGGCGGTAATCAATGCAAGAGCGAGATCGAAAGTAAATCATCTTCTAATGCAAGGAGGAAGTGAAGATCATATAAATGGCATATTTGTTTCTGGAGAATTGTGTTTTTATTCATCGGACGTGGATTTGACGAACAGCGAAATTAATAATGCCAGAGGCGATGATGGTCTTAATATAAAGAAAAGCAATTTTCTCATTAAAAACAGCCGTTTTATAGGTAATTTTTCCGATGCTTTTGATGTGGATTGGGCTCATGGCACGATTGAAAAGTCTTTCTTTTTAGATAATTTTGGAGACGGACTTGATTTATCCGGATCATCGGTGATTGCCAGGGATAGTTTTTTTTCCGGTTCGAAGGATAAAGGCATTAGTGTTGGTGAAAAATCTGAATTTTTTAGTTTTAACAATGTAATTCAAAATTCAACAATCGGTTTAGCATCTAAAGATTTATCAAAAGCTTATGTCTATGCGACGGTCTTTTACAATAATCAAACAGCGATATCTCTATACAACAAAAAACAGATTTTTGGAGGAGCTTGGGCCGAAGCTACCAGCGCTTTATTTTGGAAAAATAAAATCAATTTTTATCTTGATAAAGAATCGTCACTAAAATTAGTTGGAGTAGGGGTAGAAAAATGGATGCCGCAAGAGGGAATTATGGCGGAAGATGTTCGTCAGGGAAATATCTCTGAGTTTTATAAATATGACGATTCTGGAAATGTCTTTTTTAGAAAGCCTAAAGGAAATAACTCGCCTTTCAAAAAAGGCCCATTTACCCAGCCCAAGGAGATTAAAGGATTTAAACTGCCTAATTTTTCCGAACAGCCTATTGGTCTTTTTTCAAAATTAGAAATCTCAAAATGAAGCAGGAAACCAGATTTGAATTAAAGTACCAATTGAGTGTCTTCGAGCACCAAAAAATCAAGTGTGCGTTAGCCGGTTTCACAAGTCTTGATAAATACACCATGGCCACTCCTCGCAAAATGTACCTAGTCCGGAGCCTTTACTTTGATACATTTAACTACAATGCTTATGTTGAAAAAATAACCGGAGAAAACAACCGGGTCAAACTGCGCTTCAGAAGCTATTATAAAACTAAGGATAGTTCACCTTTTGTGAATGTGGAATTAAAAACACGGAGGGGATTAAAGATTACCAAGTATTCCGCAATGGTATCTACAGGGGAGTATGATTATTTTATCAAAAGGCGTAGATGGTCAGATAACAAGGTGGGTGTGTTGATAGATTTTGAGCGCTTAGTGCACCTGAAAAACCTGAAGCCGAATCTTCTTGTTGATTATTTCCGAGAGGCGTATGTCCCAAAAGATAAAAGCGATGTTAGAATTACATTTGACCATTCTATGCGTTTTGCCAGATCATCATTGTTATTCGCAAAGTCTTTGTTCTTTAGATCAAGCGATAACAGGATCATTATGGAAATCAAAACAAAGGGAGAAGGTCCCCGGTGGTTACAGGATATTGCAAAAAGATACAGTTTTAAATCCATTCCAAATAGCAAGTACGCAACTGGGATAGAACAAACCCAGAATGCTCTTTTTATATGAAATCTTCAAACCCTGCTTTGGTTTTCCGTTATGAAAAAAGAAAAAACTGATATATTACTGGTCAGGCCGGTAAATCATAGTCAACAAATAGTGCCTCAGTTAAGCCTCGGATACCTTGCAACATCTCTGAGAAATGAAAACATTTCTGTAGAAATTTTGGACTGCGTTAAAAGTGGTTTCAATTATACTCAGTTCAAGGAGTATGTTCGTGAATGTAACCCTAAAGTAGTCGGTTTTCAGATGTTTACGGTAGATATGCTTTCGACAAAGAAAAGCATTAAAATCGTTAAGGATATTAATTCTTCAATTTTAGCGGTTGTAGGTGGAGCACAACCTTCAGGTGCGCCTGAAGATACCCTGAAATATCTCGATAAAGCAGACTATGGGTTTTGTGGAGAATCAGAAATAAGCCTCGTTAAGTTTATGGAAGCCGCTTTTGCCAGTAAACTTGATGAGCAAACAGCGCCTGATATTCCCGGTTTAATCTGGAAAAATGGTAAAAACATAGTAATAAACAAACCTGAGTTTATTGACGACCTTGATTCCCTTGGATTCCCCAGTTGGGATATGCTTAAACCCAATACCTATCCTGAAGCAGTACAAGGATACTTCTTTGAAAAGTTTCCCGTTGCTGGAATAATTGCCACAAGGGGATGTCCTTATAGTTGCACTTTTTGCTCCGCTAAATTAATTAATGCTCAAAAAATCAGGAAGCGGAGCATTCCTCATGTTATTGAAGAAATCCAATTGCTTTATAAAGAATATGGTATACGTGAGATTCATGTTCTTGATGATAACTTTTCGTTTTACAGAGATTACATTGAAGGGTTTTGTGAAGAACTGATTAAGACAAATCTGAAAATTAGTTGGAGATGCGCAAATTCTATCCGCCTGGATACGGTAAGCCAGGAACTTCTCAAATTAATGAAGCGTTCCGGCTGTTACAGTGTTGCTTTTGGTATTGAGAACGGTTCTGACAGAATTCTCAAAAAGATGAAAAAAAAGATTTCATTGGCCGAAATTGAAAAGAGCGTGAAAGTCACCAACGATTCGGGAATAGATGTTAATGGTTCTTTTATTATTGGCTATCCCGGAGAAACTGAAGAGGAAATAAAACAGACCTTGAAATTCTCCAGGAAGCTGGGGCTTAAATTGGCAAATTTTAACTGCCTGGTTCCATTACCTGGAACGGAAGTTTACAATGACCTGGTTAAAGCAGGAAAACTTAATGACTTAAATTGGGAAGATTATAGTTACTCAACGGTTGTATATGTTCCTGACGGGTTGACTAAAGAGAAATTAAAGTCATACCAGCGAAAAGCCATTCTGCAATTTTATCTCAGACCAAAAATATTATTTTATTTAGTGAAAAATATTAAAAGTGTGAAACATTTTTGTTATATTTTAGAAGCAGCTTTTGTTTACTTGTTTGGTAAAAGTGGAAATAGCAGAAACCCTTAGTTTTTTGTAAAAACCAGTCATGCCAATTTGCTTAGCTTGTTTATTAAAATCACTAATGCCCATATGCCTATAATTCCTCTATATAATAAATCAATTGTCAGCTCATACGTCTTTTGATCGAATAAAAAACCCGTGACGTCTTTTAATGGCGGGAAGCTCAGAAACAGTTCAGGGTTAATAGGAGCAAAGATTCCAAGTGTTGCTGTGCGAGGCTTTAAACCAGCGATAAAAATGGTTAACATTAAGAAATAAAAGGGCTTTTTCCATTCCGGGTGTTACTGGACATATAGAATTATAAGAGGAATAATCCAGATAAAATAATGAGTAGCGGCTACATTAACTTCTAATAACATTGCTAAACAAACTGCGAGGAAATATTGGATTAATAAAGTATAATTTGGTTTTTCTCGATGAAAAAAAGCATGAAAACAAATCAAAAAATAGATAGCTGCCTGACAAATCCTGATAATTAATAATTTTATAATATTTTGAAAATTTTATAAAAATGTAAATTCCTGTACTAAAATTTAGTTTTATCATAATTTCTCTCCCGCCTTGATATCATAATTATGACAATGAAACCCACCTCACAAATCTGTCGATGGGAAACATCCCATCCCAAGGATAATCAAAAAAAGACATTTTCCCAAATTCTGTTATTCTTTCAATCCCCTTAGCAGTAATTGCCTTTGCAAAATCGATTTTTCTTGTCTGGTCAATGAGCAAACCTAAAGTTTGTTTATGCTTATCAACGAAATCAATAATATCATAAATGTCTTTGATAGGACGGACAAATAGGACTCTTGAATAACTGGGATGGGCAAGACCTTGTTCTTGCGAATAAATTACCGTCCACTCTGTACCTTTTGATGAAAATACTTCTCCGGAAAAACTATACTCACTACGAATATTGACAATTGAATATGCTTCATCAGCAGAGACTTCTTCTTTTGGAATAGTTTTAAGAACCTTTTCCATCCCTCTTGCTAAAGCTTTTGCAAAGTCTAACGGACTAATCTCGCTCCTTTCTTCTACAAAAACCGTATGAGGAGAATTGCAACCTTGCTGCTCAAAAATCGAAGCGTCAAGAGCTAATCTATATGCAATACTGTCTAACTCACTTTTATTAAAAGAGTTGCGACTGATCAAAGCAAAAGAATATTTGGGTCCAAAGATTACATCTTCTATCCCGTAATGTTTAGGTAAAGACAGAATTGTCTCAATCACCTCTCGTCCTCCCCAGGCCACACGGACATCACTGTTGCAGGAAAGTAACCTCTGTGAAACTAAATCGTCCTTCTCACAATAAATAAATTTAATTGAATCTACCAATTGCCTTCCTTCTAAAACCTTTCCATCAGCCGTTTGAATTTTATGTTCTTTGAAATCTGCCACCATGGATGGTAAAACCAAGCCGTTTTTTCTGGGAAGTTTTATGATATTACCGTTCTTTGACAACATTGCTGTGATTAGTGAAATCATACCCAAAACCGGAACATTTCCTGCTAACCAATGTGTTACAATCCCCCGAGGATGCGCCATGATTTTCTTTCCCAGTTCTGGGGCTTCGTGAAAATTATCTAGATAGCTTATGTTACCTCTTAATGACGTATTTAATAAACGCTGAAGATTCGCTTTTCTGATAAAGTTAAGAAGGAAAGTCACCCCCACCCTTGAGTACTTTCTCAAAAATGAGCCATTGGAAGACATCCAGCATGTTGCCAAGGAATCAAAGAAACTCAATAAATCATTTACATTAATATCCCGTAAAGATTGGCTTTGCAAGCTTAATTGTTTAACAAAAGCTTCATAATCGTCAATTACTTCTTGTCCAGCAAGATGCGCTTCATTTAAATCCCAAGAAAGGTATATCGTTTCTTTAATAGGAATATTAAATATAGGCATTTTAACTTCCTGCACTTTCTATGGCTTCCGACAAAATATCTCCACAGCCCCTTGCCTCTGCCTTCTTTGCTCGCCCAAGGACCTCAAATTGCGTTCCCCACTTTCCGTTTTTATCCTTCCCGCGCCCCACTATACGCCCAACATCTTCTGTTAAAACTGAAATCCCCGGATAGCTGTATGGTAGCGGAGTAAGAATTTGAATAAGCCCAATATATCCATCTTTGACTGGTTCTAAAGTTTTAAAATCTCTAATAATAACCTCCGAATAAAGAGGAACTGTTTTAGGAAAATTAGCAGTGTTAGCATAAACAAGACCCATTTGCTCAGTGAAACCATAAAAGTCAATAACATTGAATTTCGTAACTCCTAATGTATTCGAGATATCATCAAGAAATCTATCTTTACTGACTTTTTGATTTTCGAGTTTTTTCCATCCGCCTATATGCACAACTTTACTATTTCTTGTCAGTTGGAATTTATGATTATCTCTTTTTAATATTCTTATAAAATTATGGTATAGAATGAAGGTAAAACCAAAAACGCAAACTTCTTGTTCTTTTACCTCATACTCCCTTAATAATTTCCCAAATTTTTCAACATCGGTAATAAGTTGCCCATTCGTATTCTTTAAAAAATATTCTGTTGAATTCGCTAACATTAAAAATCCACAAGTTGCAGCTTGCCTTGCTGATATTTCTTTAGATTTTGTTTTTACTGGATCTTCATCTAAAATTAGAAACGGCCTTCTGTAATTACCAAGATAGTCAATCATTACTTTTGTTGAGGCCATTGTTTGCCTTTTAGAAGTAATAGCATCGATTGCAATTGTTGAAGGTGTCCCAGTGGTCGCGCTGGAATGTAAAATAGTTTTTATATCATTGGCAGGAACAGAAGATAAATTTCTCTTTTTAAATATTCCAACAGGAAGATACGGATAATCAGCTAAATTTTCTAACGGGCCGGTAAGTTTAAAATTGCGTTTGATACAATACCCCCTGAACAGATCATTTTTTTCCATATGCTGCTTAAAAGCTTCATAAAGGGCTCTGTGAAACAATTCACTCTTTTCCACTTCATTTTTAGAAAATGGTGGCAAGGCTAATAATTCATCAATACTATTGGAAATCATGTTAAAAATTTTTTTCTAAAACCATCAAATAATGATTCAAGATCATCTTTTTTTAAAGCAATCGGGTTGGTCTTGAAGGTTATATCCTTCATAGCCAACTCAATAATACTGACTTTATCATCTACAATTTTTTTCAATACCTGTGAGTTAGGCAATATATAGGCACTTTTAAAAAGTCCATGAATTACACTTATCAGTTTATCTAATGACTTAAAACCGCATTCTTTTGCTAACTGATTGTACTTTTCAGTTCCTTTAGCATTGTATTCCATAACTAAAGTGAGAAATAGAGCATTCCCCAATCCATGGCTAATGCTGTAACCACCAAGCTGGTGAGCAAGCGAATGTGTAAGGCCCACCGAACAATGATTCTGCACGATCCCTGCATAATAGGCACAACTGCAAAGCACGTGCAAACTTCTATCTGTTAGTCCTTGCTGTTGTATATCCTGCAATGCACTAAGAATACTCTTCACTGAATAAATTGCGTATGGGTCTACAAGCAGATTATGAACAATGGCTGCGTAACCTTCGATAGCATGGGTTAAGGCATCAAAGGCACTGACGTAAACAGTGTATAAAGGCATTGATTTTCCTAGATTTGGATCTAAAATTACTTGATCAGGTATAAGCTGGTGAGAAATAATAATTGTTTTGCCCTTCGATCCATCTTTAGAAAATGTGGCTGCAGAACTAACCTCTGAGCCAGAACCGAAGGTTGTAGGAATTGCAATAAAGGACGCTTTTTTTCTAAGGGGAGGTAAACTAAAAGGCGTCACTATATCATTGAATTCTAATTCCGGATGTTCATACGAAACCCAGCTTAGCTTAGCCGTGTCTATACAGGACCCTCCACCAACTGCAACAATCAAATCAGGAGATTCTTTTTTGAGTATCTCCGCAACCTTATAAATATTTGATTCTTTAGGTTCCCCAGAACTTTTTTGAATAAAACTTACCGTAGCTTTATTTTGTAGGCATTCTTGGATTTTCTGTTTTATCTCTGCTGCATAGCCGGATGCTCCTGTCATCACAACAATATTTTTTTGGTCTACCTTACTTAGCATATGAATAGAACCTTTACCCCAGGATGTCACCTTAGGCAATTTAAGTATTGAGGCTGCATCAGCATTAGCTATAGCCTCAATATTAGAGGGCGCTTTTGATTGTTTTTTGGAAGTATATTTCTTAATAACTGAAATTATATCCTTAACACTATTCATTGACATCGCATCTTCAAGAGAAAGTTGAATATTAAATTCTTTCTCCAATCTCATTATTAACTGAATTTGACCTACAGAGTCCCAGCCGGAAAGGTTCCCTGGGCTGGTATCATCAGAGATATTCTCTATCGATACGGTAAATTTATTGGCAACAATATTATAAATATGAGATCTTAATTGATTCATTATTTCTCAAGCAAATCCCTTTGAATTTTTCCAGAGTCTGTTTTTGGAAGCAAATCAAGGATTACAAACTCTCGGGGCACTTTATATGCTTCTATCTCTGCGAGACAAAACTCTTTAAGTTCCTGAAAATCAGCAAACTTGGTTCTTTCTTTTACAACTAAATAAGCTCTAATGATTTGGCTGTTCACATTGCCAATGTCAGGTGATGTTACGCCCACCACCGTTACATCTAATATCCCATCAAATCTTAAAAGAACTTCTTCCACCTCTCTTGGCCCTACCTTTAATCCTCCAATGTTGATCATATCTTCTTTTCTACCTTTTAAGTTAAGACATCCATTCTCATCCATAAATCCTAAATCTCCAGTATGCAACCATCCGTTCCTGAGGACCTTGTTTGTGAGTTCATAATTGTTCCAGTAGCCCTGCATTACCATATCTCCTTTTATTAGAATTTCTCCAAGAGTATTATCAGCTAAGGAGTTCCCGTTTTCATCGCATACTTTTATTGAAACATTAGGGGAAGATCTTCCCACCGTATGCAGATAATTTTTGTCTGAATGGAACTCAATGAAAGTTGACCTCGATGCTTCTGTTAGTCCAAAATGCATACAAATTTTTGCTTCTGGGCAATATTCTATAAGTAGTTTTTTATGTTCATTCAGCATAAAAGCACTGCCAATTTCAATGAATCTAAGATTTTTACCTATTTCCTTAAATTTCTCATTAAAAAAACCGTACAATAGTATCTCAAACCCCGCAGGTACTGAGGAAAAAGAGTTTGCATGGTATTTATCGATATTATAAAGCACCCATTCCGGACGGATTAAGCCATTTTCAAGTATTACTGTACCTCCAACATCAAAAACTGCTCTCAACCTACCAAATCCAAATGAATGTGATAGCGGCATTGGCAAGCTTTCAACTACCCCATCATGCAATTGCATAAACTGATTAATGTTTACAGTTGCAGAAAGTAAGTTAAAATGGCTGAGCCTTACGCCTTTTTTTGGTCCTGTTGTGCCTGTTGTGTAAAGAATAACGGCTGTATCTTTTTCATTCGACTCAGTTAAATCTAATTTTGTACTATTTATAGAGTTCTTAATTAAGTCGTCAAAAGACAATATTGAAACGCCATCCTGAGACATATCATTCTTTTTATCACAAAGAATAATCATTTTTAGATTCAGATTTTTATAGGTTTTAGCAAGCTTATCCAACTGCTTGCCAGATGTGACCATTGCCTCAGCATTGCAATCATTTAGTATATAGAAAAGGTTTTTTTCATGGATATTTGCCTCTATCGGAACAGCAATCATTCCTGCAGCCGGTATTGCAAATAGAGAATATACAACTTCAGGGGTGTTTTCGATACATATGGCTATTCTGGATCCTCTCTTCATGTTCTCAGATAACCAGTTGGCAAAAGAAGAGACGATTTCCCAAACTTTTGCATAAGTCAATGAATTCTCCTGGTGTATTATTGCGTAACGGTCAGGATATTTCATTGCTGAATATTTTAATTTTTTATGCAAAAGACTCATTTATTGGATAATTATTAATCTACAATTACCTTACGACCCTAACTCACCCGTTTAATCTTTCTCAAAAAAACGTCTTTGAGAATAGTACCTATTCTCTCAATAATGAATTTGAGGTCATAATGTGTCAGGACATGTCGGATGCTTGGAGGGTTTGTAAATGCTAAATATAAATATTCTTTTAATCTAAAGAGTGAAAAATTAAAATTTTTCAATTCTTTCGGAATGCATAATAAATCTGCATAAGCATATTCCCCCGGTAAAAAGTCCGAAGGAATTTCACCACTTTTCACAAGTTCGTCGTATATGGGAGTTCCAGGCAGCGGTTGAAAGTTGAATAGAAAAAAAAAATCAAATTTACATTTTCTTATGAATTTTGCAGTTACCTTAAGGTCCGCTTCGGTTTCGCCGGGGTATCCCACCATAAAAAAACCAATTACTTTTAGTCCGGTTTTTTTAATCTCCTGAATTTTATCCGGCACAATTTTAAGGTCTATCTCTTTCTTCATTCTCTTTAAAGTTTTGATTGAGCCGCTTTCGGGAGCAATTGTTATAGATTGCCATCCAGCCTGTTTCATTAAATAAAACAATTCTTTATCTGTCCGCTGGATTCGTATGCCATTTGGAGTCGCGAAATGTAAATCTTTTAAATTCAACTTTATTACTGCTTTGCAAAATTCTTTTGCATAATTAAGTTCTAAAGTAAAATTGTCATCAATAATATTTAAGGTTCTTATACTTTTTTCGTAATAAAGAAATTTTACCCATTTTACCATGTATTCAATAGAATGGGATCTAAGCCTTACCCCATTTTGTTTTGGAGCGGAACAAAAATTGCATCGATAAGGACACCCTCTGGTAACCCATATAGGGGCATTTCGGATATCTTCAGTATTGTATTTGTAGCCTCTTTTTATGTAATCATCTAATCTTATCGCATCATAATCAGGTATTTTGATTTTATCTAAACCTTTCTCATAGACAATCTCATTGTTTATGCAGCCGCCATTACCGGAACGATATGTAAGGCCGCTAATATTAGACAAATCAGGTTTCTCTTTTTGCACTTCCTCAACAAACTCAGGAAAAGATAAATCCGCTTCTCCTCTAAAAACAAAATCAATATTTTTATTTTTTATAATTGTATTAAGCCTAAGTGTTGCATCTACTCCTCCTATAGCAGTCAATATGTTTTTGTTTATTAACTTTACTTTTTCAAGAATACTTATCGCCTCTTTATATGTTATAGACCAACAAGAAATCCCTACTATTCTTGGATTAAAATCTTTTATCATTGTTTCTAAGCAAGGAGAATTGCTGCTAATATTATCCAAAGAAAAGTCAACAATCTTGACAGTATGTTTTTTATTAATGTTGCTTTTTAAATACCCAAGCGATAGGGGTATCACAGCATTTGTCATAAATCCCTTTGGCCAAACTAGGGCTATATTCATTTTAATCTCCATTAACAAAATGCATATGTGTTTTTCATAATGTATAACTAACTATATAACTGTCTTCTCCACCCCAATTATCATTTGTAATTTTGGCCCCGCGTGAAAGCCACATGTAGATAGCTGGTTTGTTATCCTTTCCAACAGTTCCCTGCATTCTTAAAAATCCATTCTTCCTAAAATATTCTGCAGTTCGTTCAAATAAAAGATTCGAAATCCTTAATCCACTCGCCTCATCTTTCAGCTTGGTATATTTTTCGAGTACGCCAAAAGAAATTAGATCACCAACATTATCCTCATCTTTATTAATCACTCGTTTGGAGTTCATTTGCGTAACTTGAAATATAGTTTTTAAACGACGAGGATCCATGATTACACTTTTAGATATTAAATAACATAAGTAAAGAAAAAATCGCCGTTTTCCTTCTTCCATAAATGTAAACGGATATTTTGTATAAACTGAAAATGCAACATATTTGTCTTCGTGTTTATATAAATCGCATTTAATTAATTCGGTTTTTATAAGCTTGGAATAATAAAATTTCGTCATAAATTGATAGCCTAATTGGGGAATTGGACCGCCTAACAGCTCTTCATGTAATTTTGCCATCGCATGGACTTGCTTTTGATTTCTATAATCAAGTGGAACTATGTTAGGAGAATCCAAAACATCAACTTTGCTCATAAGATCAGAGGTATCCTGCCTTTCTTTTCATTTGCTTATCAAACATTGGGCGTTTCCGACCTGCATTACTGGCTCTGGCTTATCCTTAAAAAGCTCATTTTTCTTATTTCAGAGGGCAGATACTACCATAGGCAGGATAAACTCAAACTCTTTACCTCAACGGCATAGGGGATATGAATAAATATTGCAAGCATAGAAGGAATTCATGCTATTATTTTCCCTCTTCCAGTAACTCAAACAGCCCGTATTCTTCGCTATATACCCAAACAATATTTTTTTTAAAAGCGGCCGATGGTACAGGTAAAGAGATACAAAGGAACCCGTGGTTTCTGCATTCATTTATCGCTTTCTCAATATCATCAACTGTGTAACAAATATGGACAAGTTTTGTCCCCTCCTTTAGACTTTTAATTACCGGCGAATCATCACCACTAGGCTCAATAAACTCTAACTTAATTCCATGTAATTGCACAAGAGAAACGTGGACCTTTTGAACTGAATCGACAATTATTTCACTTGCAGGGCTAACATCTTTGATGGATTTTACCACCACGCCAATATGATGAAATTTTGCTTTTTTCCCAAAGAAATTCAGAGCAATCACAATTTTATTATTAAGTTTGTTTTACAGGAGGTAACTACAATGATTAAAAGAAAATATAAGAATACCTATAAAAATCACATAAATCAAGAACCTTCTGAAGATGCAACAAAGTTAGTGGCATAGCAACTTTTACTGCCCAGAGATAAATAACAGAACGATTCAGATAGATGTGGATGAGATATGTGAGCTACCCTAAATCTAACCCTGTACTATAAATTTGCACAAGGGTGTTTTTTTTTGCAACGTTTTTTGAACACTATTGGAATAAATGGAAGACAGGTTAAAACATTTTTTTGTTCTTAGGCTAAGCCTGAAAACAAAAGGAATATATCTGTAAAAATCTGTTTAATCAGCGTCATCTGCGTTCTATTCGACTGCTTGAACTATTAATTAAATTTCAGAACTTTTGACTAAATCCTCCGATGTAATAATATTATAATATTTTGAAATTTTAAGAAAAATGGCTTCATAGATTTTTAATCTTTTCTCGATAGGGGTATCCATTAAAAACTGTGAGGGGAAACGCAAATTCTTTAACTCATCTATAAGTTCAGTTCCATGAAGAACATAATTAAAAAGGGAACCTGATTTTCTTGTCAAAAAAAATCCCATATCAAAGAGCTTGGCATGAGATGCAAAAACATAAGCCATGTGGTAAGGTATTCTGAAAAAAGGGATGACCGATACCGGGATTTCGACTAAGCGTCGCTTTCCTTTTTTCCATATTTTTCCTTTTAAAGGATGATAAAGAGATAGAGGGGCCATCCCGTTAGAAAAATTTCCATACGCTGACTTGGAATCTTTATTCCTTTCAAAATAAAAGCTGATTAAAGACCCTAAAAAGGAAGGGAAAAGAGAAGAATCATAAAGATACTCGTTTTCTTCAAGAATATCCAGAACCCCTTCATCCACACTATATGCCGGAGCCCTAAAGCCAGTTATTTTCTTTCCCACGATATCAGAAATGATTTTATCAGCTTCTAATATTTCTTCTTTTTTCCTTTTAAAAGAATGGTCGGCTAATCCATATGCGTGCGATAAGGAGTGATTGGCTAATTCATGTCCTTTATTTATAATCTGTTTTAAAACCCTTTTTTTTGCATGATGCTTAGCGTCCTCTCCTACAATAAAAAATGTTGCTTTAAAATTGTAAAAGTCGAACAAATCAAGCATTCTGGAAATAGAGCTCGAATAAACCCTGTCAGATTCCTCATGTTTGAGTCCAAATTGTCTTAAAAGAGTCCAGATTTCGTCAACATCTATCTGAATTGTTCCGTTTAGCTTTGTTGTCATTCTTTTATGTTGCCCAAAAAAATGAGCTTGCCGCTTCTAATGATTGCTTTGTTCCTGTAGAATGAACCTTGAACCTTAAGAAATTCTACTTTTTAAATCCAAGTCTTGCAATAAAATTCTATTTTATAAGGCATATTAAAGAAGATTTTTTGCTTATAGAAAAGTGTACCAACCCTTTGACTTTTAAGAACTGTCTTGTTAAACTTCATCTCATTTATTATAAATTTTGAACGATTCAGATTGTTGTTCGAAAACAGTGTAAAATGCTCAAGCTTCATCTCAACTTGACTAGAACCTAAATAAATCAATAAATTGAGTTGTCCATAGTTTCCGGCTCAAGGCCGGAATGGCAGTTTTCGGAAAGACTGAGGACTGTTAGCCTGAATGAAGAAAAGGCATAATCGTGGAAACTTATCCCTTCGTCCATTTCGAGCGGGCTACCAAGAGAAGGTAAACGTAATATAGCTGATAGGAGGGTTAATGAGATGATTACATAAAGTCTTTTACTGATTTTTGATTTAACTCTCACATTCATATCTTTTTTTGTTGGAGCGGATTATTCCGCTTAAATACTTCCCGAATTGCCGCGACAGGTTTATTTGACGTGTAGTAAAGGTTTTTTAAAATCACTAATGCCCATATGCCGGTAATTCCTTTAAATAATAAACCGATTATTATGTCATAAGTCTTTTGATCAAATAAAAACCCCGTGACGTCTTTTAATGAAGGAAAGCTCAAGAAAAGTTCAGGGTTAATAGGAGCAAAAATTCCAAGTGTTCCTGTGCGAGGCTTTAAACCAGCGAGAAAAATGATCAACATTAAGAAATAAAGGGGCTTTTTCCATTCCGGGTGTTCCTGGATATATAGAATTATAAGAGGAATAATCCAGATAAAATAATGAGTAGCGGGTAAATTAACTTCCCATAATAATGCAATACAAACTGCGAGGAAATATTGGATTAATAGAGTATAATTGAGTTTCTCTCGATAAAAAAAAGCATGAAAACAAATCAAAAAATAGATAACTGCCTGACAAATCCTGAAAATTAATAATTTCATATCAAATGAAAATTTGGCTCTAGAGATATCGGAAACTATGGACAACAACTTAAAAACCGCTTCACCTGAAACAAGATAAAAAATCCCATAAAAAAATAAGATAGGAATAATCCCATAGAAAGATAGGCGAACAAAATCTTTCATATTGCGACTCGAAATTAACAATACTACTGGCAAAAAAACAATAGGAAATAATTTAAAAAGACAGCCGGCAGCCAAAGAGAGGCAGGCATAGTGTCCTTTTCCTTTCTGGAGAGAGAAATAACAAGATAGAATAACAAAAAAAGAAGGGATAATGTCAAATTGACCAAACATGTATGCGCTGTATATTACAATAGGGTTAACTGCCCAAAAAACCATAAAATCATGCTTTCTTTTACAACCGGGCAACATCTTCCAGCATGTTAGTATAAGCAGGCAATCAAATACAAGATAAGGGAGCTTCATAAGAAAAAGAGAGAGGTATAAATGCTCTGATTCATATAAAGCTTTTTCCCCCAGAAATCCGAGAGTATGTGTAAACTCCTCAAAGTCGTGGAAAAGCAGCCTGAAAATTAGCTGCACAAATGCAAAAAATATCATTGCAAATGGAGGATAGTAAGTTATGTATTTCTCAACTGCAATTTCATAGGCGTTCCATTCTCCGTGTGAAAAGAAATGTGGTACGTTATAAATGTGAAACATGTCACCATGCACTGTAAATGGCATTACAATTAGCCTCAGTAACAAACTAATTAAAAACCATTGTTTAATATTAAAACGTTCAGTCATGGTATATGCGTGTTTTAATGAAAATACGCTTATAATGATAATAGGTGAATTTTTTACAAATTAGAAAATGAATTAAACGGAAGCAGTTTATGAAAGTATTTCAAAAAAATCAAATTTTAACTGTTTTTCTCTTTTTTTACTACCTAGTTTCCTCTAATGTGCCAAGGACGGAATAAAAATGTACCGTCATAGCGGACTAAAAGTGTACCACCTGTAAAGTAATTGAATGTGGAGTTCATCAGGGGGTACCCCCTGATGAACTGATCGTGTTTATTATTTCACCTTTTTCTTTTTTTTGCTTTAAAACGCT
>MPLX02274893.1_pt1 | contig 19252 bp, 17 predicted proteins | sample 1617341 | NCBI WGS metagenome assembly MPLX02 (sample SAMN05944804, study PRJNA350692) | marine metagenome | biome: marine; feature: ODZ; material: water; isolation source: 120 m water sample filtered on 0.2 um supor filter | place: Pacific Ocean | collected 2012-04-08 | depth 120m m | reverse complement strand
GTGATTACACCTGGCGGAGTGGACCAGGTCAGGCCTACAGCGATCACTACCACCGCCTCAAAGGCAGTGAATGGGACCCCTGGGAATGGGCCCTAATGCAATCTTCGCGATGCCGAATGGTTGCCGTGCGCGATCATCTGAGCGCAAGGGGTCTACGACGCCATGGGGTGTCCGCCCATGCACCTGGGAACCCAATGATGGATGGATTCAAGAGCGAAGCCGTTCCCGCTTCCCTTAAGCGTTGCCGTCGCCTGCTATTGCTTTGCGGCAGTCGAATGCCCGAAGCCGGAGCAAATTTCAAAAGGCTCCTTGACGCTTTGGATCATCTCAATAGTCAATTACCCCTAGCGATCCTTGTAGCCCTTGGCTCTAAACCCACCCTGAGCCAACTCGAAGCTTTACTAAAAACTGATGGCTACCGACCATCAATTCCCCCAGTCGACAGCCTGGGAGCACAGGGCTGCTGGGTAAAAGGTGCACATCTTGTGTTACTTGGCCCTGGTCAATTCAGCCGCTGGGCCTCCTGGGCTGAAGTGGGCCTTGCTACCGCTGGTACGGCAACAGAGCAACTTGTAGGCCTCGGAGTCCCGGCCTTATCTATGCCCGGGCCAGGCCCACAATTCAAACGAGGATTCGCCATTAGGCAAAGTCGCCTATTAGGAGGAGCCGTAGTGCCCTGTCAAAGTAAAGAGACACTGGTTAAAAGGCTTAATCAACTCTTAAACGACAGCACGCTTCGCCAACAGTTGGGCAGAAGGGGGCGTCTACGCATGGGCAAAGCTGGAGGGAGTGCTGCCCTAGCAGAACTGGTTTCAAAGTTGTTGTTGAGACATACGAGCACGCTAAAAAACGCTATGCCCCCCCATAGCGGATACTGAACCCTTACAACACAACTGCCATGGCGGCCATCCAGGACCATGCCTTCGTAAAACTCTGTGCCGAACTCGCCAGCTGCCTGAGCATTAGTCTTGCCTCTGCTAGAAGACAAGTCGACCTGGCGGCCAGCCGAGAAGGTGTCAAAGATCTAGAAGCACGCATAACCATTGCCAAACGTCTACTTGAAGAAGCACGCTCACGTCCTCGAGAAGGCAAAGGGGCTCCAGGTAATCAACTCGACCAACTACTGAAAGCCGTAGCCGAAGATGAGAACTTCATGACCGAGGACTGAAGAACACTGCAAATTTCAGTGTTCAAAGATCTGCATAAATCGCAACCGGTCCAACTCAGCCATGACAGGGATACAGCCAAAGCAACGCTTGGCAATTTCCCAACGACCTTCACGACGCAACATCATTTCCAAACGTTGCCTGGCTGCAATTAGGTAACGGGCATCATTTGCGGCATAGGCCAACTGAACTTCGCTGAGTTCCTCAACCCTGCCCCAGTCACTACTCTGGGCCTGCTTATCAAGTTCAACACCAACTAACTCCATCACCACCTCCTTTAGTCCATGGCGAGGGCTATAGGTTCGCGCAAGACGACTAGCCACCTTCGTGCAGAAGATGGGCTCAACGGAAATCCCCAAACCGCTAGCTAGAGCTGCCACATCAAAGCGTGCATAGTGGAACACCTTCTCAATCGAAGGGGCCTCCATCAAGACCTGCAAACGAGGAGCGGAAGCCTGGCCCAAGCCAATCCGCACACATGCAACATTGTCGTCAGGATCACAAAGCTGCACGAGACAGAGACGGTCGCGGCCATGAATAAGTCCCATGGCCTCAGTGTCTACCGCAAGAGCTGATGCCCGTGAGTAACGCTCCGCCCAATCGGCATCAAGATCATTGTCGAAAACAACAAAGCTTGCAGGAGTTTCAGAAAAGTCCGCCATTGAGCAAATGGCACATAGCCAGAGCAAATCCCCACCACTCTGACGGGCCACACAACACCTCTACTCGCCTATCTCGCCTGAAAGTCTGATCAAGACTGAGTTGAGCAAATTTTAGCCACTCGAACATCTTGCTCAGGCTGGGCAAGAGTCAACGAACCTATCTGGCCGATTTCGAGCAGTATTTTCAACCACCTCAACAGTTTCTAGACCTAGGGCTGTCTGGCTGCTGAATATTGGGTTCTTTCTGCTCAAAGCAGACAAAACTAACCAACTGGAATCTTGCATCTACTCAAGCAAGGGACAATACAAAACAACTGCTGGCGCAATAGCAAAGCTGACTTCACAGGTCATGGCGCCATAAAGACCTAGAACAGGTTGATAGATCTGTTCCCCTGCAATAACGATGCCAGCAGTCTTCTCATCGAACCTGCTACTCACATTGCTGCTAACCATCGGCCTGGTGTTTTTTCTTCGCGCCGCCAGCAAGGACCGCACCACAGTTGTAGATGTTCACTCGCCGCGACCACCACTGGAAGTACTCAATGGAATGAGCCTCTGGCTTGAGGAACGAGGATGGCGACAGGACGGTGGCGATGCAGAAAGACAGCTACTTCGCTTCAGTGGCAGCGTCGCTTCAAGCCGACCGTTGGCAATCCTTTTGTCAATATTCGCTGGGCTCGGAGCAGGCTGTCTTGGTCTCGTTCTCCGCCAGCTGTATCCCCAACTTGAATGGTGGCCTCTTTTGCTTGTGGGCCTGGGCCCAGTCGCTGGAGCGATCTACAGCAATCGCGCAAACCGGATTGAAGCCGTTGAGCTTCGCTTGATCAGCTCAACCGACAGCGGAGGCAGCACCCTACGGCTAAGAGCCCATCGAGACGAACTGATTGCCATGGAATCAGAGCTCTCACAACGCCTTGAGCTTGCTAGCGACGGCTCTTTACTCTCCTCACCGATCTAAGTGGTTTCAAATCATCGCTGCAGACATAGGAGCCTGCTCCTACTAGCAGCAGGTTTAAGCCTGAAGCTCAGCATGCTTGGTCTGAACACTGCTGCAGAAGCTTTCCCTCCTCCGCCTCCGCCCCCTAATGCAGGGCCACCAATTACCGGTCCTCGAACCCGACTTAAGGGTTACTGGGTGGGACATCAACCAGTATCTCCCTCTTTGAAAATTGTGGTGATGGCAGGACACGCCGACTCCCAGGGCATGAATGGGGCCGGTACCCCCGGTGCTGCAGTTGACCTAAGGGGAGCTGCACCCATGGACCCCCGCATGCGTGATGAACTTTATTGGAACCGGCGAATACGCGATGCAGTGGCTGTCATGAGCCAGCAAAGAGATCTAAATGTCACCACCTACGACCCAGGAGCACTCTCAATTGCCAACGCCGATGACCCCCGCACCAATTGGTCAGTGGCTCGCCGCCGATCCCAAAAAGGCGACTACATCCTGGAAATTCACTTCGATGCTTACAGCCCACATGGATATGGATCTGGACTAATCCCAGCCCTAAACCGCAGCCTCAATACAGTGGACGAGAACCTTGCAATCAGCTTCGGCCGCTTCCCCCGACTATTCAGAGGAGGCCTAGGTGGACCACGACGGGGAATCAGCATCCTGGAAATCGGAATGCTGGAAGGGAAGCTTGAGACAAATCTGCGCAATCCCAAAACCAGAGAAGCAACCATTCAAGCGATTGCTCTTCGGATTACTAATGCTCTGGAGCTGGGGGTTAGCCGAAAGGTAAAGAAACCTTCTAATCCACCGCCTGGTGAGGTCGACAGCGCTCCTCCAACGTCGAATCCTCAAGCCAATTCTGAGGTCGAGTGAATAGATCAGTGAGCAAAGCTTCTCTAGAACCAGCGGGTGGTTGATAGCAATACTCCCAACGTGTTAGCGGTGGTAAGGACATCAGGATCGACTCAGTTCGACCGTTGGTCTGCAATCCGAAGATCGTGCCACGGTCCCACACCAAGTTGAACTCCGCATAACGCCCACGGCGATACAACTGGAATTGACGCTCTCGATCTCCGTAGTCCTGCTCCTGACGCTTCTCAACAATCGGCACATAGGCAGGTAAGAAAGCTTTTCCACAAGCCTGAGCAAGTGCATATAGCTGCTGCCAACTTTTCGGCTGAACGCCCAATTCTCTAGAAATACCAGCTGCTAGACCATCTGAATCTGGACCTTTATAAATGACTCCAGATCCATCCTGGTAGTCGTAAAAAATCCCACCCACACCACGGGCCTCTCCGCGGTGCTTAAGGAAAAAATATTCGTCACACCAAGGCTTAAACACCTTATGGAGCTCTGGGCTAATCGAATCACAAGCCTGCTTGTGAACACGATGAAAATGACGAGCATCCTCTAGATAAGGATAAAACGGCGTGAGATCAGCACCACCGCCAAACCACCACACCGGTCCTGCCTCGAAATAGCGATAGTTGAGGTGAACCGTAGGCACATATGGATTACGTGGGTGGAGCACCATCGAGGTGCCAGTCGCAAACCAGGGATGCCCCTTTGCATCAGGTCGCTGATTAAGAATCGACGGTGGCAACTCCTGGCCGTGCACCTCTGAAAAGTTAACGCCGCCCTGCTCAAAAATCCGTCCATCACGAATTACCCTTGATCGCCCGCCGCCACCTTCTGGGCGATCCCAACTGTCAGTCCTAAAAGTCTGAGCCCCATCAAGCCTCTCCAAGCCCGCACATATCTCATCCTGCAAGCCAAGCACCAGCTCACGTGCAAGTTCTCGCGAATTGGAAGGAGGCACTTGACCACCACTCACAGAAGCACCCATAACCCTGCTTATAGAGATAGAGAATGATTGGGACTCAACATAATTAGACTACTGGAGTCTGGTTATGCCACGCAAATCCTGTTTGCAAGTAAAGACATCCAAAGAGCTCCTACTTCAAAGCAGTCATGTGTATCCACTAATACAATCTTCTCATTTAAAGGGAAGGCATGGCGACGGCCGAGCAGGCAAGTAATGCCCTTGATCAAGTAAAAGACTCAGGCAGCGGCCGCTCCGCCGTCGAACTGGGCTGGATTGACAATATCCGTGTAATCCATCCTCGAGTTATCGTCCGCCTTGCCCTCCCTGGTTTTGCCCAAAGCCAAAGGGATCAATTGGTACAAAAAACTCGAGAAGTACTACTAGAGCTTGATGGCATTAGTGATGTGCAAATTGAAATTGGCAATGCTTCCAGCCAAGAGGGCATAGGCCAGGCTGGCCATGGGCAACCCGCTGGGCTCCAGGCAATTCCAGGAGTGCATAAGGTTATTGCCGTAAGCAGTGGCAAAGGCGGCGTTGGCAAAAGCACAGTGGCCGTCAATCTTGCCTGTGCACTTGCCCAAGAGGGCCTAAAAGTAGGCCTGCTCGATGCCGATATCTATGGTCCCAATACTCCGACAATGCTTGGGGTCGCTGACCGCACGCCTGAGGTGAGCGGCGAAGGTGCTGAGCAATGCATCATCCCAATCGAAAGTTGCGGCGTGGCCATGGTGTCCATGGGTCTGCTAATTGAGGAGCACCAACCAGTGATCTGGCGCGGCCCGATGCTGAACGGAATCATCCGTCAATTCCTTTATCAGGCTTGCTGGGGCGAAAGAGATGTTCTGGTGGTTGATCTACCTCCAGGCACTGGAGATGCCCAACTTTCACTGGCACAAGCAGTCCCTATGGCAGGGGTGATTATCGTCACAACTCCTCAGAAAGTTTCACTACAGGATGCCCGACGTGGACTGGCCATGTTCAAGCAAATGGACATAAAAGTGATGGGAGTAGTTGAAAACATGAGCGCCTTTGTCCCCCCTGATCAACCAGAACGGCGTTACGCCCTGTTCGGTGCTGGAGGAGGAGAGCAACTAGCTCGAGAAAATAACGTACCTTTGCTGGCCCAAATTCCCATGGAAATGCCAGTCCAAGAAGGTGGCAATGAAGGAACCCCAATAGTTCACGGCCGACCCGATTCATTAAGCGCAGCAGCCTTCAAACAATTGGCAAAACAAGTTCTCGATTGCGCCTCCCAACGCAACTGAACATGCGCCCAAGCAACAGCCAGCGAAGCAATGGCATGTTCTTCCGCTCTAAGGGGCGTCTAAGCAAGTGGTGGAAGGAACTAGATCGAGTGCTCTGGGGTGTCCCATTGGCAATGGTTGCCATCGCCGGCTTACTTATCGCCAGCACTCAAAGGCAGGCTGATTACGCCGACTGGTATCACCACTGGATTACCGCCGGATTTGGCTTCTTAGTCGCTCTATTGCTGGCCCGATTGCACCTAAAGAAGCTTCGGCCGCTATTGATTCCGCTCTACGCACTGACTGTGCTGAGCCTATTAGCAGTTCGACTAATCGGCACCTCAGCCCTTGGAGCTCAGCGTTGGATCAGCATCGGCGGGGTGAATGTACAACCATCTGAATTTGCAAAACTCGCCGCAATCCTTTTACTAGCAGCAGTTCTCGACCGCCACCCAATAGAGCGCCCCGTCGACCTAGTGAGGCCTCTGGCTGTGATTTCTGTGCCCTGGTTTCTCGTCTTCATCCAACCCGATCTAGGCAGCTCGCTCGTATTTGGCGCCTTACTAGTGACCATGCTCTATTGGTCCGGCATGCCCTTGGAATGGGTGCTATTGCTCCTATCCCCGCTATTCACAGCACTAATTGCAGGGTTATATCCCTGGGCTCTCTGCGCATGGATTCCTTTATTGGGCCTCCTTGCCTATCGCTCCTTGCCATGGAAACGCCTGGCTGCTGCATCAACATTGGCGCTGCAAGGTGTCGTAGCAGTTATTACCCCGTGGCTTTGGCTACATGGCCTCAAGGACTATCAACGGGAACGGCTAGTGCTATTTCTCGATCCAGCCAAAGACCCCCTTGGTGGGGGGTATCACCTATTGCAAAGCACTGTAGGAATCGGTTCCGGAGGGCTATTTGGTACAGGTTTGCTACAAGGTCAACTCACCAAGCTACGTTTCATTCCCGAGCAGCACACTGACTTCATTTTCAGTGCCCTAGGTGAAGAAACAGGATTCCTAGGAACAATCCTTGTCGTAACTGGCTTTGCGCTACTAATGGGACGACTACTACAGGTAGCCAGGCAAGCACGCACTGACTTCGAATCGTTGGTGGTTATCGGCGTGGCCACGATGGTGATGTTCCAAGTGGTGGTAAACATCTTTATGACCATCGGCCTTGGTCCCGTCACTGGTATTCCCCTACCATTTATGAGCTATGGCCGCTCAGCGATGGTGGTTAACTTCGTAGCGCTAGGGCTCTGTCTTTCTGTTTCAAATCGCAGCCAGACAAGACTAAATAACTGGTGAGCGACTCCATCTCGCTGACAACCATCCAAAAGCGACTTGCAGAAGGCGCTCCTCCTGGCCGAGTTGATGAGCCGACAGTTAGACGACTGTGGTGGGCAGCTTTGGATACCTTGCAAGATGACATCCTGCTACCAAGGAATCCTGATCAGGGCATCTGGCTTGCAGCGCCCCTACCAGCGCTCTATGAACCAAGGTTACTCAATTGTTTAAAGGGTTGGGTCTGGGCACCAGACGAGCTCGAAAACCTCCAATTAGCGCATGGCGGCCTCTTGCCACCCAGTCGCGTTAGATCGATCCAAGAGAGAAGCTATTCAAACGTCGGGGGCTACCAAAGGCTGCCACTACGCCAGGAAGACGGCCACGATCCACTCCTATTAATCATTACCCAAGATGTTCAACTAGCCCTAGCCCTCCAAGGCGAACCTGGCCAGCGCCATCTACTGATGCGCAGTGACCCCAAAACCCTCAGTGACCTGCTGAAGATGCTGGACCTGAGGCTTGACAGCGAAGATCCTGAACATGCCATTCAGCTTCGCCAAGCACTTGCAAACCTAGGCCCTTTGCAAAGCAACCCTGAACTAGAAAAAATCTTTTGGCCTCGACTTGCAGAACGACTGGCTGGTATGGCACCCAGCCTCACCCTGCAATCGATTCCGGAAATTTCGCACCCTCCCAAGTCCAGGGAAGAACCCAATCAGGGCAGCAATGCTGAACTCAATCTGCTGGAAGCACTCACCCATGAAGTGCGCACCCCCCTAGCCACAATCCGGACCCTGATACACACCCTGCTACGGCGAAGCGATCTTCCTGGTGTAGTCGTCAGCCGTCTGCAGCAAATCGACGCTGAGTGCACTGAACAAATTGATCGATTCGGTCTGATTTTTTATGCCGCAGAGCTTCAACGGCAGCCACCGGATGCCTCGATACTCGCCCATACCGACCTGGGAGCCATGCTGACCATGCTTCATCCAGCCTGGAGCCAGCAACTAGAACGCCGTGGGGTAAAACTCCAACTCGATATCACACCTGATTTACCAGAGGTACTCAGTAATCCTGGACGTCTTGAGCCAATGCTGGGTGGATTGATTGACCGCACTAGCCGTGGCCTACCTGCAGGCGGAAAGTTATCAATGACACTTCGCCCTGCAGGCCCCCGCCTCAAGCTTCAAATCCTCAGTCAGGTTCATAACACTAAGGAACAAGGAAGCAAAGACAATGATCAAAACGCCGATCTCGGACCAGTACTCAGCTGGGACCCGAACACAGGCAGCCTGCAACTCAGCCAGGCCGCAACCCAACGAATGCTTGCCAGCCTTGGAGGCCTCCTCACACAGCGTCGTGACAAAGGACTAACGGTTTTCTTCCCCATCGCAGAAGAGAACAATTGAGCTTAAAAAACGATCAACAATGTTGACGGGTGTGAAGCTTGCCGCCTAGCAGTGCCATACGGCACAAAACGCAGTGCTACTTTTCACCAGTAACGGCATGCCGATTCTCGAGGATAGCTATGACAGCGACGGCTTTAACAGGTCAATACCCCAAGTATCTGGGGAGCACCGGGGGCCTTCTAAACTCCGCTGAAACCGAAGAGAAACACGCAATTACCTGGAGTAGCGCAACTGCACAGGTATTCGAACTGCCTACTGGCGGCGCAGCTGAAATGAATGAGGGAGAGAACCTCATGTATTTCGCTCGCAAGGAGCAATGCCTTGCCCTAGGCACTCAACTACGTTCAAAGTTCAAGATCGATAACTACAAGGTTTATCGAGTCTTCCCTGGCGGCGACACCGAATTCCTACATCCCAAAGACGGTGTATTCCCCGAGAAAGTAAACGAAGGCAGAGTCATGGCAAACCACAACCCTCGCCGAATCGGGGAAAACACAAATCCAGCCAAATTAAAGTTCAGCGGTCGCAAAACCTACGACGCCTGAGCTCCTTTCAGCTGACTTGTCTAGGGATCTTCAACTAAACGGCACCGGCTGCGAAGATCCCTTCATGCTTAGCTCTGATCGTGCCGCATTCTTTGAAGCAGCTTCACGTGGTGCCAACTTCATCCCCTTGGCCCATAGTTGGCCAGCAGATCTTGAGACGCCCCTTACTACTTGGTTGAAAGTAGGCGCTGGCAACCCTCCTGGAGTACTGCTCGAATCGGTAGAAGGAGGTGAAACCCTTGGCCGATGGAGTGTAGTGGCATGCGATCCACTCTGGATAGCCACTGCGCGAGGTGATCGCCTAAAGCGTTGTTGGCGAGAAGGACAAACCGATGAAAGCATCGGCAACCCATTTGAAGCGCTCAGGGAATGGCTAGCGCCTTATCGCACCGCGACCCTCCCGGACTTGCCCCCCCTCGGACAGCTCTACGGCATGTGGGGGTTTGAACTGATCCAATGGGTCGAACCCACTGTGCCGGTTCACCCCAGAGACAACGATGACCCACCTGACGGCATCTGGATGCTGATGGACAGCATCTTGATCATTGATCAAGTAAAACGCCTGATCACTGCAGTGGCCTACGGAGACCTAAGCGGAGGACAAACAGCCGAGGACGCATGGCTAAAAGCAAAAGGGCGCATTCAAGACTTGGAAGAGCGCATGGCCGCACCACTTACGCCGACATCACCACTGCGTTGGCAACAAAAAGGACAATCCCCACCTCCCACCATCAGTAACTACAGCCAACCAGGTTTTGAAGATGCCGTTCAAACTGCCAAGGAACACATCGCCGCAGGTGATGTGTTCCAGCTTGTAATTAGTCAAAGACTAGAAACCAAAGTTTCTCAACAGCCACTTGAGCTCTACCGAAGCCTGCGAATGGTGAATCCTTCCCCATATATGGCTTTCTTTGATTTCGGTGACTGGCAACTAATTGGCTCAAGCCCAGAGGTCATGGTCAAGGCTGAGCCAGTTGACGATGGCATCAAGGCCAGTCTTCGGCCTATCGCCGGCACGCGCCCACGCGGCAGCAACGAACTGGAGGATCAAAATCTAGAAACAGAGTTGATGGCAGATCCCAAGGAGCGCGCCGAACACGTAATGCTGGTTGATCTTGGCCGCAATGACCTAGGACGCGTCTGCAAACCAGGCAGTGTGACGGTGAAGGAGCTAATGGTGATCGAGAAATACTCCCACGTGATGCATATCGTGAGCGCAGTAGAAGGGCTCCTTGCTGAAGGTAAGGATGTATGGGATCTATTAATGGCCTCATTCCCAGCAGGCACGGTTAGTGGCGCCCCAAAAATCAGGGCTATGCAGCTCATCAATGAACTCGAACCCGATGCACGAGGTCCCTATTCGGGGGTGTATGGGTCCGTTGATCTAAATGGTGCTCTTAATACGGCCATCACCATTCGCACCATGATTGTGCGGCCCCATCCTGAGGGTGGCTGGCAGGTAAAGGTTCAAGCAGGAGCAGGCGTAGTTGCCGATTCCGTACCCACCACCGAATACGAAGAGACCCTCAATAAGGCAAGAGGGATGCTCACAGCCCTAGCCTGCCTGGAGCCGTGCAAACCATGAGCAACCAGCTACTGCTTAAAGGCTTTGAGGTGGAGTTATTCACAGGACGCTTCAGCGGTGAGCACGTAGGCGTAGCGGCAGCTGTAAAGAGGGATCTCCCAGATTTCGTAACTGAACCAGACCAGCGCAACCTTGAATACATAACAGCTCCAGAATCCAACTACGCTCCATTGACGGAGGCACTTCTAGCTCCAAGGCGAAGACTGCGTAAATGGTTAGAACCACGGCAACTCACCATTTTGCCGGGCAGCACCCTCAGTCTTGGTGACAGCCATCGCTTTGAGCGCTCTGATCCGCTCAACCCCTATCACGATCTTATCGAGACCACCTACGGCACCAAGGTTGTAACCACCAGCGTCCACATCAACCTAGGGGTGGAAGATCTACCGCTGTTGTTTGCTGCACTGCGCTTAGTTCGTTGTGAAGCCGCACTCTTCCTTGCCCTGAGCGCAAGCTCGCCATTCCTCGATGGCCTGCCAACAGGAAGCCACTCTCAGCGATGGCTGCAATTCCCACTCACTCCAGAACGGGTGCCCCTCTTCCTAAGTCATCCTCACTATGTCGGTTGGGTTGAAGAGCAACTAGCCATTGGCAGCATGCGAAACGAGCGTCATCTGTGGACTTCGGTTCGACCGAACGGACCTCACCGCCCTTATGAGCTCAACCGTCTAGAACTACGTATCTGCGATCTAATTACTGATCCTTCTGTTCTGCTAGCAGTGACTACTCTGCTGGAATTGCGCGTACTCAGCCTGCTTGAGAAGCCAAACCAGCTAGATCCTCTTGAAGTGAGTCGACTAACCCCTAAAGAACTGGCCGATCTTTGTGATGCAAACGATTCTGCCGCCGCTCAAATGAGCTTGAACGCTCCCCTGCACCACTGGCGTGATGGCAACTCCATCCTTTGCCGTTCCTGGATCGAACAAATGCTCGAAGAAGTAGCCCCTTTAAGCAAAGATCTAAATCTGGCAAAGCAACTTGACCCGCTGCATTCAGTACTAAGCAAGGGCAATCAAGCAATGCATTGGCTACAGGCCCATGCCAATGGCCAACCTGTGGAAGCTGTTATTCAACACAGCATTGCCGAAATGAACGTAGAAGAAATCGCCACAACTAAAACCGAGGCCATTTTGGGATGATCATGGCCAAACCTGAGTCCACAAGTACGTCGATGCAGCAGTCCCCCGGCCAAGCAACTGATTGCGAGCAAATAATGGGGGAACAGGGTGCAGGACGCCTACTGCAGCAACGCCTTGAACTGGTGGAAGACCTTTGGCAAACGGTGCTACGCAGCGAATGTCCACCGGAGCAAACAGAACGACTGCTGCGCCTGAAGCAACTTAGTGAGCCTTTAGCCATTGAAGAAGCTGATGGGAACAGCACAAGCACAGCGATCGTGCTGTTGATCCGAGAAATGGATCTAGCAGAAGCCATTGCTGCAGCACGTGCCTTCTCCCTGTATTTCCAGCTAGTAAACATCCTCGAACAACGAATAGAGGAAGACAGCTATCTCGCCAGCATGTCTAATCATCGAGAGAGCAAAGATCAAGACAAAATATTTGACCCCTTTGCCCCGCCGCTCGCCAGTCAGACAGACCCTGCCACATTCAGAGAATTATTCGAACGTCTGCGCAGTCTCAACGTGCCACCAGCTCAGCTGGAGACCCTGTTACAGGAGATGGATATCCGCCTAGTTTTTACCGCTCATCCCACCGAAATCGTCCGTCATACCGTGCGCCACAAGCAGCGCAGAGTGGCAAGCCTGTTGCAACAGTTGCAATCAGATTCGACAAAATCTGCGCCTGAAAAGGAAAGCCTGAGACTGCAACTTGAAGAGGAGATTCGGCTCTGGTGGCGTACCGATGAACTTCATCAATTCAAGCCCTCAGTGCTGGATGAAGTTGATTACGCCCTCCACTATTTCCAGCAGGTGCTTTTCGATGCCATGCCCCAGCTACGGAGACGCCTAATAACAGCAATGGCAGCAAGTTACCCGGACATACATATTCCCCAGGCCGCCTTCTGCACCTTTGGATCTTGGGTTGGCTCCGACCGAGACGGCAATCCTTCAGTTACACCAGAGAGCACCTGGCGCACCGCCTGCTATCAACGTCAACTGATGCTTGAGCGCTATGTCAGTGCCGTTCAAGACCTCAGAGATCAACTAAGCATCTCCATGCAATGGAGTCAGGTAAGTACTCCACTGTTGGAGTCGCTGGAGATGGACCGGCTTCGCTTCCCCGAGGTTTACGAGGAACGGGCAGCCCGCTATCGCCTCGAGCCTTATCGCTTGAAACTCAGCTATACCCTTGAGCGGTTAAAGCTCACTCAGCAACGAAATCAGCAACTAGCAGAAGCAGGCTGGCAGACCCCACCAGAAGGACTAAATCCCAGCAGCAACACAACCAACCCAGGAGAAGCCCTCCACTACAGATCAGTTGCAGAATTCAAAAGCGACCTTGAACTGATTCGCAACAGTCTGGTCAGCACAGATCTGAGCTGTGAACCTCTAGACACCCTGCTAACGCAGGTACATATTTTTGCTTTCTCATTAGCCAGCCTCGACATCCGCCAGGAAAGTAATCGCCATAGCGATGCCCTCGACGAATTAACCCGCTATCTGAACCTTCCCAAGGCCTATGGCGACATGAACGAGCAAGAACGGATGCAGTGGTTAATAGAAGAACTACAAACCCGCCGACCACTTATCCCCTCTGCAGTGGTCTGGTCACCCAGTACATCAGAAACGGTGGCGGTGTTTCGCATGCTGCACCGACTGCAAGAAGAATTCGGCAGTCGAATCTGCCGTACTTATGTGATCTCAATGAGTCACACAGCCTCCGATCTACTGGAGGTACTACTGCTCGCCAAAGAAGCTGGCCTCGTTGACCCCACATCTAAACAGGCGGACCTGCTTGTAGTCCCCTTATTCGAGACCGTAGAAGATCTGCAACGAGCTCCAGCAGTAATGGAGGAAGTATTCCAGGCGCCTATCTACCGCAATTTGCTCCCCCGTGTTGGCGAGCAGGTCCAACCTCTGCAGGAGTTAATGCTCGGCTATTCAGATAGCAATAAAGACTCTGGTTTTCTCTCCAGCAATTGGGAGATTCATCAAGCCCAGATTGCCTTGCAAGACCTAGCTAGCCGTCATGGTGTAGCCCTACGTCTATTCCATGGCCGCGGTGGCTCGGTCGGCAGAGGAGGTGGCCCAGCCTACCAAGCAATCCTGGCCCAACCAAGCGGCACCCTGCGCGGCCGCATCAAGATCACCGAGCAAGGAGAAGTCCTGGCATCTAAATACAGCCTGCCGGAACTAGCGCTTTACAACCTAGAAACTTTCACTACAGCGGTACTGCAAAACAGCCTGGTAACAAATCAGCTCGATGCCACACCAAGCTGGAACCAACTAATGACCAGATTGGCCGGCCGCTCACGTGAGCACTATCGAGCCCTCGTCCACGACAACCCAGATCTGGTGGCCTTTTTCCAACAAGTCACGCCGATAGAAGAAATCAGCAAATTGCAAATCTCCAGCCGTCCTGCTAGACGCAAAAGTGGCGCCAAAGACCTCTCTAGCCTTAGGGCTATCCCCTGGGTATTCGGCTGGACGCAGAGTCGCTTCCTGCTGCCGAGCTGGTTTGGCGTAGGCACAGCCTTAGCCGCAGAAGTTGAATCAGATGCTGATCAGCTCGACCTTCTGCGCAGACTGCATCAGCGGTGGCCTTTCTTTCGGATGTTGATCTCCAAGGTAGAGATGACCCTTTCGAAAGTGGACCTAGAGCTAGCCCATCACTACATGATCAGTCTTGGCAGCAAAGATTACCGTGATGCTTTTGATCTCATCTTCGAGACCATCTCAGCGGAATACAACCTCACTAGACGGTTGGTATTAGATATCACCGGACATTCAAGATTGCTTGGAGCCGATCCTGCACTGCAGCAATCAGTAGATCTTCGCAATCGCACGATCGTGCCACTAGGTTTCCTTCAAGTAGCACTGCTGCGCCGACTACGTGATCAGAATCGACAACCGCCAATGAGCGAGGCTCCACTAACCGAAGGCGATGGTCGCACCTACAGCCGCAGCGAGCTGCTACGCGGTGCATTACTCACCATCAATGGCATAGCCGCAGGCATGCGCAATACCGGCTGAAAATACCTTGCTCGCCTTTAGACAACAGCATGGTCCGCCCCAACTCCCTTCCGGCTTCATGCTGGAAAGTCAACAAACTCCCAATCCTGCTGACCTCAACAAACTGCTCTCTCGCTGCCGAGAAGCCACTCACACTCCAAAGCAATGGGTCCTGGCCTTTGAGCGCAGTGTTTGGCATCTAAGCATTTTTGAGCAAGCAACTGGAAACCTTGCTGGCTTCGTACGCGCCACAAGCGACCACGGCCTAAATGCCAACCTCTGGGATCTCGTTGCGCAACCAGGCGAACTGCAAGAACATTTGCTTGCAGTCCTGGTAGATCAAGCTATTGATACTCTGTGCCGAACCCTGCCCGGTTGCAGCATCTCAGTACTGGCTCCGGCCATAACCCTCAAAACATTGAAGGCTCAAGGATTCATCATTGACCCTGATGGAATCCGAGCCATGACTTATAGGCTCCGCTAACCGGTGGAACCTAATAGAAATACGAGCATGGAGGGACTCGAACCCCCGACCCTCAGAACCGGAATCTGATGCTCTATCCAACTGAGCTACATGCCCACAGATGTCGGCTTGATGCCGCTGTATGAGAGCAACTCTCGAGCCCTCTCAATCAAGGTACCTTAACCACAAGCCGCTCCAAAAACGATTCGGCTTCACCAGCTCGAACTCCAGTGTTACCGCAATTACAGCCGACTTGAGCTGGAATTGACGGACAATCGACTGCTGGTCATCGGAGCAAACGGTATCGGCAAATCAAACCTTCTTGAAGCTGTGGAGCTGCTCGGCAGCCTGCGCTCACATCGCGCCAGCAGCGATCAAGACCTGATCTACTGGGGAGAGTCCCGTGCGCTGTTACGTGCCACCGCTGATGAAAGTGAAAAACTAGAACTGGAATTGCGACGACAAGGCGGCCGTCAAGCACGCCGCAACGGCAAATTGCTTACACGCCAAATGGATCTAATCGGTCCACTCCGTTGCGTGGGCTTCAGTGCTCTTGATCTTGATCTGGTTCGAGGAGAACCTGCCCTGCGGCGTCAGTGGCTTGATCGAGTGGTGCAGCAACTGGAGCCGATCTATGCCGAACTGATCAGTCGTTACAACAAACTGCTGCGTCAGCGCAGCCAGTTATGGCGCCAATGGCGTCATGGCTCCATTGAAGAGCGCAATTCACTGCTAGATGCCTTCGATGTGCAGATGGCTTTAGTAAGCACACGCATTCATCGACGTCGCAATCGAGCTCTAGCGCGCCTTCAGCCACTAGCAACCCGATGGCAAGAGAGCCTCAGTAAGAACAACGAGAAGCTGCGACTCGCCTACCAGCCTGGCAGTCAACTAGAAGGAGAGGAAGCAGAAGAACCCTGGCGATTAGCAATCGAAGCGCAGCTCCTAAACCAGCGCGCCGAGGAAGAACGATTAGGAAGCTGCCGCGTGGGACCTCATCGCGACGAGGTGAAATTACTGCTCAACGATTCAGAAGCGCGCCGCTTCGGCTCAGCTGGTCAGCAACGAACAGTAGTGCTGGCACTAAAACTTGCCGAACTAGAACTCGTAGGAGAACTCTGCGGTGAACCCCCTCTGCTGTTACTTGATGACGTTCTTGCGGAATTGGATCCCGTTAGACAATTGCTGCTACTCGAGGCTGTAGGCCAAAAGCACCAATGCCTTGTTAGCGCAACCCATCTAGATGGCTTCCAGGGTGAGTGGCAGGCACAATCACAAATTATCGAAGTGGGATCTTTAAGACCATCAGATGTCGTCGGTTAAGGTAGCGGGCTAATTTTTTATTGCCTTGATAGAGCGAAACCTGTCGTGCCTGCATCCCAACCCAGGATGGGATGACATCAGCCACCAAGAACCAACAAGCTCCGTCAATCACAGCGCCACCGACATGGTGGGCAAGCACTGCATTCTTGAGCTTTACGACTGCGATCAAACCAAGCTCAATGACGAAGCCTTTGTAAGAACCACGATCACAACTGCAGCAAAACGTGCTGGTGCCACGCTTCTCAATCTGATCACCCACCGATTCGAACCTCAGGGGGTCACTGGGCTTGCCCTTCTAGCTGAATCTCATATCTCCATACACACCTGGCCTGAAAACGGCTATGCGGCTGTTGATGTATTCACTTGCGGTGATCAAACGATGCCAGAACAAGCTTGCGAGCTACTTCGCCAGGAACTTGGCGCCAAAAGCCATGCTCTAAAGAGCTTCCAACGGGAAACACCTGCAGCTCTAGCTAGCGCATCACGAAATCCAAAGAATTAACTGACTAGCCACCTGCTGAATCCACTCAACTGACTCGTTAGAGGTTTGTGGGGAGGAGATAGTCAGGGGTTGTAGTTCTGATGATCAGCTGTTCGTTATTCACTAACTTGCAATGAAGTTCCGTTCCGTAGGGCTAACGGCATTCGAGACAGTGATATTTAGCTAAACTTATGAGTGTCACAATATAATATTTAGAGTGAATGATAGTTCATGAAAGAGGGTAGGCTTTTCATGGAATATCATTCACTCTAAAATGAAACGAATACTCGCCCTGTCCTTAATGGGACTAGGATCTCTAGCGCCTCTACTCGCCATGCCTTCTCAAGCTCAAGCTTCGCCTGAGAAGGCTCATGTAAAGATATTTAATTATGATCTTGAGGATCTTTATGACGTCAAAGCCGTCAAGGATGGTTCACTATATGACGTCAAAATAATTGTTGATGAAAACTGTGACAGCAATTCTAATATCTGTTTGCATTCAGTCAGGGCATATATAGACGGGAAGGAGACGCCTATTAAGGCAATCAAAAATGAAGGTGGAGGCAGGCTATCAATTAAAGCAATAACAGAGCTTGGGGAAATAGTTGATGTAAAAGGAATTGACAACAATGGGAACAAGATCGACGTGAAGGGTTTGCTCGCGAACAATTCCTTAATTCATAACGTCAAGGCAATACATGCCGACGATTCCATTTCGCCTGTAAAAGGATACGACAAGGACGGCAAGCTCTACCATATAAAAGTACTCACAGCCTCCGAAAACGTAGCCAACTCGGTCAACGGAGTTGAGTACATAGGTGATGTCAAGGCCATCTCAATCAATTAGTTTGCCAAGGTTAATGCCTGGCAGACTGCCTACAACCATTGCCGCCTCATGCTTCTAAGCATGAGGCGGCATCAAGTTGCACTGAAGTTCCACAGGGCAGATGAAACAAAGGATGTTGACGTGCAGTTTTGGCACTCGAACTTAAGGAATAGATGCATTAATTAATACCAAGAAATTGATAGTTGGCTCTGCAATGCAGATCAATTTATGTCGGCTTAGTTATTAACCAATAGCACATATAAATGAGCATTTGGACGCCACAAAGATGCTAGGAATCGGATAATATAAAGCAGTTCAAGCATGCGAGTAGGCAAAAGAAAATCCCCTTTAATGACAGGGGATTTTCCTTAGTCAAGGCCTGGGGAAAGAGTGGGGATGCCACGGAATTTTGCCAAGCATAGTGCCAGATCGTTGCTCAACTGATTTCCTAAATACTGAAACAAGGCCACCGACTGCACCCGATAGAACTTTTCATGAGAGCTCTTGTTCGAACAGTGCATTGTTGACGTCGTCATTAAAAGTAGTCATGGGTTTGAAGAAAATAGGTGTCTTTAGTAGGTATGTAAAAAATTAAACTCTTGGTGAAGCAGTTCACTGATAAGGCTGTTGCGATGAGGATGGGTCTCTTGCCTCAGATTGCTCAAGGCTTCTTCTAATCTAATTGCGTTTAGAATTCACCTCTTACCCAGCGCATAAGCAATGCATCTTGCTCTTTCTCCTCCTCAGGCGTTTCGGGCTCGTCAAAGTCAATTCCACCTGCTATTCCATTCAAGCTTGTCAATGCAAGTTCCTCATCAATGAGTTCACTATTGGGTTGTGTGCTATTAAAAGTAGTCATGATTTTGAAGTTGATAGTGTGTGTAATACCGAAGACTTAACTGCCTCCGATGCACATACCATCGCTTTTTCTCAGCCGAAATGGCGTTGATCTAGAGCAAACATATCTGTGAGCTAGCTCACATCTGCTGAGATCAAAGTAATAGCCACAAAATAAATCAGGGCCCTAACCAACTTCTCACCAACTCTCACTCAGCTCTAATGCAAATAGCATGATTGGCATCACAGCTTTCTGTGATCTGGCTCAAAAAACTAGAACCACTCGACTCTTGGCGCTGCTAGGAATCAACTCCGCTAACGCATTCATTTCAACGCTATGAGCAAAAAATGCTTTACAAGAAGGGGGTCAAGAAACTTTCTATGCCGGCATTCATTTACCAGCGCCACTATCAGCTTGAATACTTCGATTGAGCTTGCCGCTAACTAACCCTTCTAAGTCGAGGCTTACCGAGGTAAAACCAAGGGCAAGAAAATGACCTACAACTTCCATACGAT
>MPLX02219363.1_pt1 | contig 19289 bp, 22 predicted proteins | sample 1617341 | NCBI WGS metagenome assembly MPLX02 (sample SAMN05944804, study PRJNA350692) | marine metagenome | biome: marine; feature: ODZ; material: water; isolation source: 120 m water sample filtered on 0.2 um supor filter | place: Pacific Ocean | collected 2012-04-08 | depth 120m m | reverse complement strand
CAACCCGTACATGGGCATGACACAGATCGAGCTGTTCATTTGTCAACCCTGCGGCCTCCTGACCAAATACCAATGCGGTAGATCCATGCCGAGAGGCTTGAATTAAGCGAGATGCTGCGTTTTGCGGCTCGAGCAAAGGCGAGCCAATGGTCCGACGGCGCGCTGTAGCACCGATAACAAAACTACAGTCAGCGGTCGCTTCCTCAAGGGTGTCGCAGACAGTTGCCTGTTCAAGAATATGCTCGGCACCTGCTGCCCGCGCCGTAGCGGCTTGGGCGGGGAAAACCCGGGGCATCACCAACCGCAGGTCTGCCAGGCCGAGGTTAGCCATTACCCGTGCTGCAGCCCCAATATTCCCGGGATGGGTTGTCTTAACCATCACGATCCTTAGGTTTTCTATCAAATTTGTACTCCTAGACGGTAAGCCGAATATCCGACACCCCGCCGCCTACCATACGTTAGAATTCGCGCCACGATTTCGTCCCGACCCGAGGTTCGCTCCAATTGCCGTGCTTGGCGGCTTTGCGGTTACCCGCACACTGCGAGACGTCCCCGGGATCCACTTGTCACACTTTGGGAGGATTTGCATCGACCATGCATCCGATGCTGTATACCGCGGTACGCGCCGTGCGCGAGGCCGGACGGGTCATTTTAATGTACCTGGACCAGCTCGACCGGCTCGAAGTCAGTTCCAAGGGCCGTAACGATTTTGTCAGCCAGGCTGACATTGAAGCCGAACGGGCGATTCTCGAAATCCTGACCAAAGCCTACCCTGACCACGGAATACTGGCCGAAGAGAGCGGCGCTCAGGAAGGGGGCGATTACACCTGGATAATTGACCCCCTCGATGGTACAACCAATTTCCTCCACGGATTTCCAGTATTTGGTATATCGGTGGGAGTTACCCGAAACAACATTATCGAACACGGGGTGGTGTACGATCCACTACGGGACGAGATGTTCACCGCTAGCCGGGGAGACGGCGCTCAACTGAACGGCAGGCGAATCCGGGTGAGCAGCACCCGGCACCTTGCGCCAGCCCTTCTAGGCACCGGATTTCCATTTCGCGAACTCAAAGTTATCGAGCCATGGATGCGCACCTTCGAGGCCTTACTGCCGAAAACGGCAGGAATCCGCCGAACGGGTGCCGCTTCGATTGATCTTGCCTATGTCGCCTCCGGTCGACTGGACGGATTCTGGGAATTTGGGCTCAAACCCTGGGACATTGCAGCAGGTGCGTTACTGATCCGTGAGGCCGGGGGCTTAGTTGCGGATTTTTCCGGTGGCCAGGATTTCCTCGCTAACGGCAACGTGGTGGCCGCCAACACTCATCTTTTTGAGGCATTACGAAAAATCGTTGCCCAAAGGGCGTTTTGATATTTACCTAAACCTCTAGATTCCATAGAATCTGTGCCAGACCATTTCGATTGAAGTGACCCGGAGAAGATAAATGACATACGTAGTTGGCGATTCTTGCATCCGTTGTAAATATACAGACTGTGTTGAAGTCTGCCCTGTGGATTGCTTTCACGAAGGCCCGAACTTTCTGGTTATTGATCCCGAAGAATGCATAGACTGCAGCCTGTGCGAGCCGGAGTGCCCGGTGGATGCGATCTATGCTGAAGAAGATCTTCCGGATGACCAGCAGGAATTCATGGCCCTTAACGTCGAACTCTCCCAGAAATGGCCGGTAATCACCGCGATGAAACCTGCGCCTGAGGACGCCGACGACTGGAAGGAAATTAGCGGAAAACTAGACCACCTGGAGCGCTAACCTGCCTACAGGGCGCAAGTTATCCACACAGTTTCGCCCTCAACCAAAAGCGCTTCCCCAGCGAAACAGTAATTGCAGGCAAAGGTTGGCGCCAAGCCCTGCGACAACATCGTCTGCGACAATTCCTAACCCACCTCCCAGGTGTCGGTCAATCGTTGAAATCGGGGGTGGCTTGGAGATATCCAATAACCGGAATAAAACAAACCCGGTCAACAGCGCCGGTACCGATGGGGGCACCAGTGCCAGTGTTACCAGAATGCCCGCGATCTCGTCAATGACAATGCGGGGATCATCATGAACCCCGAGTAAATTCGCCGTACGCCCCGACACCCAGATAGCGATGATCACAACCAGGGTCATGATCACAAGATAAGGCGCGGGCCCGGCGTGCCACAAAAGCCAGGCCAAGGCGAGCCCCGGTAGCGTACCGACCGTACCCGGCGCCCACGGGCTGCGGCCAGTACCAAGACCTTGCCCGATCAGGCAGATGAAGCGTTCAAACACCGAAAGGGTTCTTGCCACTGCGCCTTACCCACTCCAGGTGTGTCTGTAGCCGGGCACCAGTTCAGTCAAAATCCTGCCGTTGTGGCGCACATGACAAACCCCGCTGGGAGTCACCTCACCGATACAGGTCAACGGGAGAGCGAGCTCTTCTTCAAGAACGCTAACCGAACCCCGCCCCGCCGTGGGCACGGTAAAACAGAGTTCATAATCATCCCCGCCTCCCAACGCTAACTCCAAGGCACGGCGATGGCCAAGGTCGCGTTCGGCCTGCGGGTAAAGCGGAATTCTGGCGGCATCGATATCCGCGCCCAGGTTAGCGCTCGCATGAAGAACATGACCAAGATCACTCAACAAGCCGTCAGAAACATCGATAGCGCTGTGCGCGAGCCCGACCAGTGCGACTCCGAGTGCAAGCCTGGGTTGCGGATACCACAAGGCATCCAGTAGCGCGTCTTCTGAGCGCACATCATCGCGTTCGAGTGCAGCAGCCGCGCCGCCCAGGAGGCCGCTCACATATATACTGTCTCCTGGCTGTGCCCCATTGCGGCGTAGCGCTGCTCCTGTGTTTACACGGCCGCCCACAGTCATTGTCACCGACAGCGGCCCGCGGGTGGTATCGCCCCCGACGAGCGCGACGTCGTAGCGCCGCGCCAGAGCCAGCAGTGAGACCGCAAACTGCTCTACCCAAGATTCATCAAACGACGGTAAAGTGAGATTAAGTGTCGCCCACTCGGCGCTCGCGCCCATGGCTGCGATGTCACTAAGGTTAACGGCCAACGCCCGATGCCCTATTGAAGCGGCTGAGTGCTCTTTATGGAAATGAGTACCACAAACCAGTGTATCGGTGACGACAACACTTTCAGTGCCCGGCATATGAGCGAGCACTGCGCCATCATCGCCGATGCCAAGTGTGACCTGGTTTCGCTCTGCCTGAGGATGGTCGAAATACCGAGCCACCAGTTCAAATTCATCCATTAACCCGGCGGCTCATCATCACCATTGCTTTGGGCGCTTTTCGCAAGCTGGTGCAAAACGCTGTTGACAAAACGATAGCCCTGTTCAGCGCCGAATACATGGGCAACCTGCACAGCTTCATTAATAGCAACCTTCTTGGGTACGTCAGGGCGAAAGAGAATCTCGTACGCGCCCACCAGCACGATAGCCCGTTCTACCGGGTCCAATTTCTTGGACGCTCTTTCCGAAAAGGCCTCCAAGCGCCGCTCCAGTTCATCCTGATAACGAGGCACTTGCGTAATCAGGTGACGGAAGTAGTCCAGATCCACGCTGGCGAAAGTCTCGTCGCTGATAAACTTCGACTCGATATCACCTGGGGCCTGACCAGTCACCAGCCATTGGTACAGCGCTTGGGTCGCGTTGCGCCGGGCCAAATGACGTGGAGAGGCAGGCACGTCAGGCAGGCCCTGAAGCGCTGATGTATTCCACCACTTCGAGTCCGAAACCAGATAATGCATGGGTGCGTAACGGAGTACCCAGCACCCGCACCTTTCCTACTCCTAAATCGGCGAGTATCTGGCTCCCCGCGCCGAGCATCCGCAACTCACGCTCCTTGCCATCACTGTCAACCTCGCCGCGCAAGCGCCGGTCGAGTTGTGCCGCGTCTTCCGAGTATTCCAAAAGCACGAGTACACCGGCCGACTCCGTGGAGATTCGTGCTAGTGCCGCATCAACGCTCCAGCGTTGGCTGTCACGCGCCTGCGCCAACATGTCAAAAGCGCCGCGGTGGGCATTCACACGAACCACCGTCGGTTCGTCAGATTTGATCGAACCATGGATCAGTGCCATATGCACCTGCTTGAGCTCACCGTCTTCGTAGATCACCGCGCGAAAGTCCCCGTGTCGGGTATTGATCAGGTTTTCAGAGACCCTCCATACCGTCGGTTCTGTTCGCATCCGGTAACGGATGAGGTCTGCAATGGTTCCAATTTTCAGCCCGTGTACCTGCCCAAACTCCAGAAGGTCGGGCAATCGCGCCATACTGCCGTCTGGGTTCAATATCTCGCAAATAACACTGGCGGGTTCCAGTCCGGCAAGTCGGGCCAGATCCACTCCGGCCTCGGTATGCCCAGCACGGGTCAACACCCCACCTGGCTGCGCCATAATCGGAAAAACGTGTCCTGGGCTGACAATATCGGCAGCCGACGTATTCTCGCTGACGGCAGTGCGGATCGTATGCGCGCGGTCCGCTGCCGAGATGCCGGTAGTTACTCCGGACGCAGCTTCGATTGAGACAGTGAAATTGGTCGAGTAACGAGCATTATTATCATTGACCATTAACGGCAGTTTTAAATCACGGCAGCGATCCTCAGAGAGGGTCAGGCAAATCAGCCCACGGCCTTGCCCCGCCATAAAGTTGATATGCTCCGCGGTAACGAATCCGGCCGCGACGACCAGATCACCTTCATTCTCGCGATCCTCATCGTCGACCAGGATCACCATCTGGCCTTGAAGGTAATCGTGGAGAATATCCTCGATTGGGCTAACTGTGCCGGGCAACTTTTCGGTACTCATCGGATAACTCTGGTCTGGTTTTTAAAAGGTGCAACAATAGTTAAGCGCATCACAGTCCATTCTGGCTCAATCATCACATTCCTGCAGCCGTTTAAGGTAGCGTGCCACCAGGTCCACCTCAATATGAATCAAGTGATCGATCTGCAATTCCCCCAGGGTGGTCGCTGTGAGAGTATGAGGTACCAAATTCAACTCGAACTCGACAGCAGAGCTGTTGTCATCAACCCGATTCACGGTCAGGCTGACGCCATCAACCGTCACCGACCCTTTTTCGGCGATAAGCGGGGCAAGCGCACGCGGGGCTCTAAACCGCATCCGTGTAGAGCGTCCTGCGGGTTCTTTGGCGACGAGCGTACCCAAGCCGTCGACGTGACCGCTCACCAGGTGTCCGCCAAAACGATCTCCAACACTCATTGCAAGTTCAATATTTACCCGACTCCCTTCAGACAACCTGCCAAGATGGGTCCGCGACAAAGTCTCTCGCGATACGTCAAAAGCCAAACAGTGATCTGAAAGCCGAGCAACGGTTAAACAGACTCCACTGACGGACACACTATCTCCAATCGAAATATTTTCACCGATCAACTCCTCGAGCCCCAACTCTATTGTCAGCTCACCATCGCGGGTAGACACCGCACGGACAGCAACAACACTTTGAACGATTCCGGTAAACATATTCAATGCGAGCTAAGGGGCCGGTAGACCAGACGAAGGTCGCGCCCGATCTGGCAAACATCGCTAAGTTCGAAACGCAATCTATCGTCTATGGATCCTATTCCGGGCATGACAAACATACCGCGACCGCCCGAGCCCAACACATCTGGCGACTGGTAGACCCACACTTCATCAACCAACCCGCCTGACACGAAAGCGCCGGCTACCGCCGCGCCTGCTTCGACCAATACTTCGTTGCAGTGGCGAGCGGCCAACAGATCCAGCAACTGGTTAAGATCTACTTGTCCGCCAGAGCCGCGCAGGCAAACCCGCTCAGTGCGCTGGTCGAACTCGCTTGCTGTTTGATTTTCATCGGAACCAACGATCAGTACCGGGCCAGCGACAGAAAATAGTCGTGCCGCAGGGTCAACCTGGCTACGACCAACCAGCACTACCCGCAATGGTTGCACCACAGGCTCATCAAGCCGCGCATTAAGTCGTGGATTGTCAGCGCGAATGGTCCCAATACCGCTCACCACAGCGCAACTTCGGGCGCGAAGACGATGGGCATCATTACGCGCCTCCTCGCTGGTAATCCACTGGCTGCTGCCGTCCCAAGCCGCGGTGCGCCCGTCCATCGTTGCTGCAACCTTGAGCCGGACCAAAGGTCGCTCTGCCTCCATCCGACGGCAGAAACCGGAATTAAGCTCCCGAGCACCTAACTCGTCATCAGCGAGAATCACCTCGATCCCCGCCTGCTCCAACATCCGATGCCCCCGCCCCGCGACTTTGGGATTAGGGTCGCCCATGGCTGAAACCACCCGCTGAACCCCGGCGTCGATCAGCGCCTGTGCACACGGCCCGGTTCGCCCCTGGTGAGCACAAGGTTCAAGACTGACAAACACCTCCGCGCCTCGAGCCCGCACGCCAGCGTTTCGTAAAGCATGAATCTCGGCATGGGGTTCACCCGCTTTTTCATGCCAGCCCTGACCGACAATCGTGTGATCCTGAATAATCACGCAGCCGACCCGAGGGTTCGGTTTTGTTGTGTAAAGTCCTTTTCGTGCAAGCGCAACTGCCTGACTCATCAGATCACTATCGCGGTCCGTTAGTTGGGTTGGAGTTATCACTTTTCTTCTGAAACCTTTTCACTCAACAGTGACAGCTGAGTTATATTGGAAGCGACCCCCTTCTCCCGGCGCAGTCGGTCGACTTCTTTACTGAATGCGGAAACATCCTCGAAACTCCGATAGACCGATGCGTAACGCACGTAGGCGATCTCATCTGTGCGCTGCAGTCGATCCATCATGGCCTGTCCTATCAAGGCGGACCGCACCTCGGGCTCGCCGCTCAACTGCATCTGGCGGCTGACGGCATTAATCAATGCCTCGACTTTATCCGACCCAACAGGGCGCTTCTCGAGCGCTCGTAACAAGCCTCGGCGAAGCTTTTCCTCATCCCAGGGCTCACGACGGCCATCGCTTTTAATAACCCGAGGCTGCTCAAGCTCAAAACGCTCAAAAGTGGTAAAACGATGACTGCAGGCTTGGCACTCCCGACGACGGCGCACCGTAGCACCCGCATTACTAATCCGCGAGTCGACTACCCGAGTATCCTCGTTGGAGCAAGCAGGGCAACGCATAAGAAAAAGGCCGGCAGTGGCGACTCGCTCAGGGTAAGGGGTCGCCTTCAACGCCTTCTTTGGGCACCTCAAGCATATCCTCACGGGATATGCCGAGCATCAGCACCGCAGGACTGGCCACAAAGATTGAAGAGTAGGTCCCGACAATTACCCCGACTAACAACGCGGATGCGAATCCTTTGATGATTTCCCCGCCGGCCAGCAACAATGTCAGTACCACCAGCAGGGTGGTAACCGAGGTGAGAACAGTGCGTGGGAGTGTCTGATTGACTGAGTTATTCATGATTGCAACGACACTGCCTTTACGCATTTTCCGGAAATTATCGCGGACCCGATCAAAAACAACGATCGTATCATTCAGCGAGTAACCGATTACCGCCAACACCGCGGCCAGCACGGGTAACGAAAACTCAAGTGCGAGCACCGAGAAAACACCTAGCGTAATAAGGACATCGTGGACCAAAGCGACAACAGCGCCAATGGCAAAACGCCACTCAAAGCGTATCGCCACATAGATCAGTATGCCGATCAGCGCATACAGCATTGCCAGGCCGCCTTTTTCAGTCAACTCACCGCCAACCTGCGGGCCCACAAACTCTACTCTTCGCATCTGCACCGTGCAGTCGCCAACTAAGCCACCGTTCGTGGAGCGACACTGTTGAAGGCCCCCTTCGGGGCTCTCAGCGAGCGCCTCACCAATTGGCCCGCGCAAAGCTTGCACAACAGCGGTGCTGCGCTCAGCGGATGCCTGCTCGGCGACAACAGGCAGGCGCACCAGAATATCTTTTGAGGTGCCAAAATACTGGACGATCGCACTGTCAATGCCCGCCTTAACCAGGACAGAGCGCACCTCGACCGGATCAACAGCCTCGGCATAAGAGACCTCTACCAGTGTTCCACCGGTAAAATCGATTCCGAAATTGAGGCCCCGGATTCCCAGAGAGCCTGCGCTGATAGCGAGCAACACCAAAGAAACGAGCAGAGCTGAGCGCCGCTTACCCAGAAAATCGAAATCGGTGACTTTTTCAAAAAAACGCATATCCGTCTCAGATCGCCAGGTCTTTCAGGCGTCGGCCGCCAAAAAAGAAGTTAACCAAAGCCCTTGTTAGGACGATAGCAGTAAACATCGACGTCAGAATACCGATGCTAAGAGTGACCGCAAATCCCTTAATTGGCCCGGTGCCAAAATTAAAGAGCACAATTGCTGCAATCAACGTTGTGAGATTGGCATCAACGATGGTTGAAAGTGCCCGCTGGTAACCGGTGTGAATGCTCGCCTGCGGTGTACTGCCATTGCGAAGTTCTTCGCGAATGCGCTCAAAAATGAGCACGTTGGCATCCACTGCCATACCTACGGTCAACACAATTCCAGCTACACCCGGCAGGGTTAAAGTCGCCTGTAGTAAAGACAGAACGGCGACGATCATTACTAGATTAAGTGCTAATGCCACGTTGGCAAAAAGGCCGAAAACCCGGTAGTAGATCGCCATAAATACTAGAACCAGGGCAAACCCAATAATCACGGACTGAAATCCTTGATCAATATTGGCCTGACCCAGGCTCGGGCCCACGGTCCGTTCTTCAATAATCTCTACAGGTGCCGCGAGCGAACCGGCTCGCAGCATCAAGGAAAGATCGCGCGCCTCATCGACGCTATCGAGGCCTTCGATCTGGAAACGCTTGCCGAGCTGGTCCCGAATTACCGGGGCCGTAATCACTTCCTCAATGCGTTGCTTGACACGAATCGCCCGACCGTCGGCACCTTTCACCGCCAAACCATCCGCGTCGGTTTTGATCGCGGACTTGCTCTCAATGTAAAGCACCGCCATGCGCTTGCCGATGTTCTTGCCTGTGACTTTCTGGTTGATTCGAGCGCCGATCGCATCCAGGGTGATGCTGACGATTGCCCCACCACTTTGGGTGTCGATGCTCGCGGCAGCATCCACAATATTTTCACCGGAATAGATCACCCGCTTTTTGAGCAAGATAGGCTGGCCATCCCGAAAGCGGAAAATCTTGGAACCTGGGGCCACCTTGCCGCTCAAGGCGGCATCAAGACTATGCTCTTCATCCACCATCATCATCTCAAGCGTCGCAGTGCGCCCAAGAATCCGTTTGGCGCGAGCTGTGTCCTGGACTCCCGGCAGCTGCACGACGATACGACGATCACCCTGGCGCTGAATAACCGGCTCGGCAACTCCCAGTTCGTCGACTCGGTTGCGCAGCGCCGTAATATTCTGTTCCAGTGCGAATTCGGATAACTCCGCTACCTCGTTGTCAGACAGGCGCATACGCAGTGCACCATCCGCGCTGTCCTTTGCATCCGCAATAACTAAACCGGGCAATGTTTGTCTGATTTCGTCCACGGCATCTGCTAGCACCGCCGGGTCACGCAGTACCACCGTAATACCGCCAGAGCCATCCCGACCGACCTTCTGGTAGCGAATTTTGGCCTCACGCAACGTTGAACGAAGATCGGCGATATAACGATCTTCGGCCCGTCGAACGGCACTTTGCATATCGACTTCCAATAGGAAATGCACGCCGCCGCGCAAGTCCAGGCCGAGGTACATTGGCAATGCGCCAACCTGCGACAACCAGTCAGGTGCGGCCGGTAACAGCGTTAAAGCAACAGTAGTGCCACTGGCAAGGCGAGACTCCAACAGGTCCCGCGCCTGTAACTGGGCGTCGGTGGTCGCAAACCGAACTCGTATTCCCCGCTCATCCAGAACTGCTGACTTATACTTAACCTCAGACGACTCCAGGACTTTTTGCACCTCGCCTAACTCCGCCGTTCCCAAGCGTGCGCCACGTACGCCGCGCATTTGAACACCCGGATCATCGCCGAACAGGTTGGGAAGAGCATAGAATGCCCCGGGCACGATCACCACTGCGATGATCAGCCACTTCCACCACGGAGTGTGGTTTCGCATTGGGTTAGTAGGTGCCCTTCGGCATCACTTGAGCGACCGACTGGCGCTGAACTTTGGCATTCAGACCGCTGGCGATCTCCAAAGTGATAAAATTATCATCGAGGTCTGTCACTTTTCCCAAAAGCCCGCCATTGGTCACAATTTCTTCGCCCTTTTTGAGCGCTGTGACCATCTCCTTGTGCTGTTTGGCTCTTTTTTGCTGCGGGCGTATCAGCAGGAAGTAGAACAGAATAAAGATTACCACCAGTGGCAACAGGCTGAACAAGCTGCCGCCCGCGTCTCCCCCCGCTTGCGCCCAAGCGTCTGATATCAGGAAGTTCATTGTTTTACCTCGTATAGGCCTGGAAAAGCGCGCGATTATGCCACAGGACCGGCTTCACCGGCGTAGTTCACCATGAACTCGTGCGCAAAAGTCGTGAGCCGGCCACGGCTGATGGACTTGCGAATATCCGCCATTAACTCCTGAAAAAAGGCCAGATTGTGCAAAGTGCAAAGGCGAGCGCCCAAAAGCTCTCGGGTGACATACAAATGCCGAAGATAAGCTCGGCTGAAACGCTCGCATGCGGGGCACCGGCAACCCGCCTCGATCGGCCGGATATCGTCTCTGTAGGCAGTGTTTTTCAGCCGCACAATACCTGTGCGGGTATACAGCCAGCCATTGCGTGCGTTGCGGGTTGGTAAAACACAGTCGAACATGTCAATTCCTGCGCCTACGCCGGCCAGCAGGTCTTCTGGCTTGCCAACGCCCATCAGGTAGCGCGGTTTTTGCGCCGGCATACGCGGGGCCACTGACTTAAGTATTCGTAGCATGTCTGCTTTGGGCTCACCCACTGAAAGTCCACCAAGGGCATACCCCTCAAAACCGACAGTTTCAAGAGCTTCCAACGACTCAAGACGCAGATCTACGTACATTCCTCCCTGCGCTATACCAAAAAGGGCCTGATCAGGGGCAAGCGGCGCATCCCGGCATCTGCTGGCCCAGCGCATTGATAACTCCATAGATTCGCGTGCCTGCGCAACCGAAGCGGGATAGGTCGTACATTCATCAAAACACATCACCACGTCAGAACCCAGAGACCTTTGCACAGCAATGGATTCTTCGGGCCCGAGGAATACCGACGAACCATCGACCGGCGATTTAAAACGTACGCCCTTCTCCGAGATATGCCTCTTGTCGGCCAGACTCCACACTTGGAAGCCGCCGGAATCCGTCAGGATAGGGCCGTCCCAGCCCATAAAATCGTGCAATGTCCCGTGGGCCTTTATCACATCGGTTCCGGGGCGCAGCATTAGATGAAACGTATTTCCCAGAATGATCTGGGCCCCGCAGTCACGAACCTCCCCGGGCGCAACCGCTCGCACCGACCCCAAAGTGCCCACCGGCATAAAGGCTGGGGTTTCTACACTACCGCGACCAAAGGCCAAGCGTCCCCGCCGGGCCTCGCCGTCGGTATCCATAACCGAAAATTTCATCATTTCGAGATCTTTTCCTCCAGCAACATGGCATCGCCGTAACTGAAAAACCGGTAGCGTTCGAAGATTGCCTGCTTATAGGCGGTTCGGATTCTCCCACACCCCGAAAAGGCGCTTACCAGCACCAGTAATGTCGAGCGGGGCAGATGAAAGTTGGTGATTATCATGTCCACCACCCGGAACGAAAATCCCGGCCTAATAAAAAGCGATGTTTCCCCGGAACAGGCTCGTAAGGCCCCCGGCTGCGCCGCACTTTCCAGCGCTCGAACCACCGTAGTGCCAACCGCGACCACGCGTCCACCGCGTTTTCGTGTGTTACTCACGGCATCGACTAACTCTTTACCAATCACGAAATACTCCGAATGCATCTGATGCTCAGCGAGGGTTTGAACTTGCACGGGCTGAAATGTCCCCGCACCAATGTGCAGAGTTAAATAGGCGATGTCTACGCCTTTGTCCTGCAGAGCGCTCAGCAAGGCTCGATCGAAGTGCAGACCGGCTGTGGGAGCAGCCACCGCACCCGGTACGCGAGCGTACACCGTTTGATAGCGTTCAACGTCTTCATCTTCTGCTTTGCGGGTAACATACGGTGGCAGGGGTACCGCCCCCTCATCGTGCAGCAAAGCTGCCAGGCTGGCGCCGTCAACCCGCTCGATTACAAAAAATTTCCCTTGCCGACCGACCACTTTCAACTCGACGCCCCCAGTCGTTCGCAGCAGCGTACCGGCATGTGGTGTTTTACTGGCTCGCAACTGCACCACTGCCGTTTCTTTGTCAGCGAGGCGCTCTATCAGAACTTCGACACGTCCGCCAGTTTTGGCTTTTTGCGCAAACAATCTCGCTGCAAGCACTCGCGTGTCGTTAACCACCAGAAGATCCCCCGGACGCAGGCGATCGACAAGGTCTACAAAACGTGCGCTGATGAGGGGTTGATCACTGGGTGGCAAAATGAGCAGACGGCTATCGCTGCGTCGTCGGGTCGGCATCTGGGCAATGAGTTGCGAGGGCAACTCATAATCGAATTCACTTATCTGAATCATAAATAGCGCATCCAAAGACTGTAAGGCCACAGTACCCTGGCCACCGCGCACGGTGATGGACTGTGACAAGCATGGCCGCAACCGCTGCCCGGGCCTTGCGTATTCAGTTTACCGCGGCAAGGTTTTGGTCAACACCACGGACGCTCTTGCCTGGCGAGTCGGTATCTGCCAGTACTGGTCCAGCAGTTGGCTCTTTTCGCTGTTGTCGAGCAAGCGATAACCATTTGCCTGGTAAAAACTGATCGCCCAGGTCGCTTGAGCCCAGGTACCAACGAGAATCTGCCCCTTCGAGTGACCTTCAACTTCTGCGAGCAGCGCGCATCCAATGCCTTGCCCCTGCCACGAGCGGCGAACATAAGAGTGGCGAATCAAGTCTACTCCGTCGCGATGCTGTAGGCCCATAACGCCAACCAGCGCGCCTCGGACCGAAAGGCCCCAGAAAAGCACTCCAGCGGCGACCTCGGCCTCAAGTTCGGCTTCGGACATGTAAGGGCTGTTCCAGCAATCGGCCGGAATAACGCCCTTATACACCTTGGAGGCGTCGTTGATGACCGAACGAATTGCATGATGTTCCGTTACTGAACACCTCTGAATACTCCAACCCATCGATATGACCTCCTATTGCTAATAATATCGCTTGTTGGATCGGGGAGTAGGCCTGATCGGCCGGCCTACCCTGCAAACCGCCTGAACCGATTTTACTGGGTTGACAATAATGGTTAGGCAACCTACTATGTTTGTATCACAAACCTGTTTGTGTTGAAAATTATCATGACCCAGGATGAACTGAGTGTTCGCAAGGCGATCGCCGATGTCGAATTGATTCGTCGAGTACTTGACCAGGCGCACCACAAAACCGCTGCAGCGGACCTTTTTGGTGTCACCCTGACGGCTAACATCGTTCTGCAAAGCCTCGCTTTGGCCAGCGCGATTCTCCTCGTAGCAATCGAACTACTCAGTGGTGGCGCCCTGACCGATCTACTGATGCTGGGGGGCCAGTCTCCCGAGTTGCGCCTGGCCGGCATAGGGATAATTGCGAGTATCCTAGCCGGACTGGTCATCCTCTTGTATTTCGTAATCTGGCGAGCGGCTCAACATAGCGGCGAGGAATTCAATTCTTACGTTGTGCGCAATTTTCGCTACGCACGCCTGCTTTCCTACTTGTCCGATCTTATGATGAAGTTCGGCGCGATAGCCTTGGTAATGCTCGCTGGCCACCCCGAATGGATTGCCCCGTTACTGCTGGCTTTTACCGGTGATTATCTGGTCCAAGGAAGGCTTTTCACCTTGCCGACCCGGATGGCGGTAATCCTTGGCGCGACCTGCATTGGCGCTGGTTTTCTCCAATTTATTGCGGGCCTTGATCAACTGCTGGTGCCGCTGATCGTTTTTAGCGTAATAGCCTGTGTTTCAACCGGGAGGTTAATTCGACTGCAACGTCAACAAAACCACGCAGCCACCTGAACTTGGCGTTGTCATGGTTCCAAATGAACTCATTAATGTTCACCCGTCCCTGTTTGACCGAGTCCGACTCGGAATCATGGCGCATTTGTCCCTGACAAAAAAAGCGGTGGATTTCAACACCCTGCTAACCGACCTGGAACTGACTCGTGGAAACCTTTCAACACACATGAAAAAACTTGAAGACGACGGCCTGGTGCGGATCGACAAAACGTTTGTCGACCGAAAACCCCGTACCACTTACCGGTGTACCGGCAAGGGGCGAAAAGAGGTTCAGGTTTATCTGGCCGCTGTCGAAACGGTTCTGAGGTCCTCCCTTTGAAGTTGCAATCAATTTTAAGCGTCTTAATTTGTTTAGGTAGCCAGGATTATCGCTCCGGGGAATGGGTTAGCGGTGTACGGTGGCATCGATACGGCAAGGGCGACCCTCGGAGCACTCCTCCAAGCCTCTGGCCGATCCACCGTTTTTCACTTCGGTTGCGGGCTCCACTCATCAGCACCGCTTCCTCAGGGGTACTCGCCCAGTACGAGCTGGTGACTTCTATTTTTGCCAGCGGCCGATCCCCAGAAAGGCTTAAGCGGTGTGCGACGGCATCGTCACGATGGAAGAACATTCTCACTATCCTCCCTCCTTACGTCTCCCATCGAACCGTCGCGTCTATTTCTTAGAGCCCCTGAGTGACAACAACTCACCGGGGGTTCAGAACTCAACTTGGTGCTTTATAGGTTTCCAGCACCGTTTTCGCCTTTGCCATCCCTGCCACTGCGGTCGACATTTCCAGTAGCTTGGTAGTTCGGCCTCCGGTAATCGCGCCAGCTGCGGTTACTGCAAAAGCCACCCCAGCCATCGACTCATCATCAGGCATATCGGCAATCACGACGATATCATCTTGGCCAAACGCCATCCAGGCGCCCACCATGGTGCCGCCATTGGCCTCAATTGCGGCTTTTGCCGCACCCGATCGGTCCTGTGGATTATTGACCAGTGTCTTGATGGCCTCAGCTGAATACGAGGCCTGCTACATATATAAAGGCATAACGCTCTGCCTTTGTGTTAGTTAAACCGGGCAGAGCGCCCGGTTGCTCCGCCGGAGGGGATAACTATAGCGCAGCCTTATCGCAAGGCTCACTTGCGCGATCGGGCCGAGACGATCCCGGGCCCTTCGCCAACCCGACATAGCTATGCCCAGACTCTGTTCGAACAGCAGTTGTTCACGAGTCGTTTTGCTTTTGCGAACTGAGCTGCGGGCAATGAATGCCGTTAACAATGTAACCACAACTCAGCCCCTTGTAACGTATCGCTTTACGCTATGGCGCACATGGACCAGCGAAAGTTTTAAAACTCTCAACCCGCCTGCGACTGATCTGACTTAATCTTTTTCTGAATCAATCGAGGTCATGATTCGCTTGCTGTAACGGTCCCCAGCAACCGTGCCTTCGTTGATTAATTCATCCAAAGCCGATACGGTCGCAGCATCGAGCTGGATGTCTCCGGCTCCGGCATTGTCTTGCATGTGATCCATGCTTCGGGTTCCGGGAATCGGAATCATTGTCCCGTCAGCACGGGCGAGGATCCAGGCAAGCGCGAGTTGGGCCATGCTGCAGCCCTGCTCCTGTGCGATACCCCTGAATGGCGTCAACAACTTGAAATTCCGCGCGAAATTTTCTGGCTCGAAGCGGGGCCTGGCGATCGTGGCTCGTATATCGTCATCAGGCAGGTTGGTGACATCCTGTGATTCCCCGGTAAGAAACGATCGGGCCAGCGGCGAGAAAGGCACGAAGATCACGCCGAGTTCCTTGCAGGCAGCGAGGATTTGTCGCTCTGGCGTCCTTGTCCACAGCGAATACTCCGATTGCACTGCGGTGATCGGGTGTACGGCATGTGCTCTGCGCAGGCTTGCGGTCGAAACTTCTGACAAGCCAATGGTCTTTATCTTGCCCTCTAAGACCAGTTCCGACAGTGTGCCGACACTTTCTTCCACCGGAACACCGGGATCAATCCGGTGTAAGTAGTACAAATCGATGACGTCTGTTTGAAGACGGCGCAGGCTGTCCTCACAGGTTTTCCGCAAAACCTCCGGGCGGCTATCGGTCTGGGTACGGCCGTTGGCTCCCTTAAAGATTCCGCACTTGCTGGCAAGCGTAAACTCCTCACGCCGGTGGGAAAGGGTACGGCCAATCAGTTCTTCGCTGTGCCCCGCGCCATACATGGCAGCAGTATCAAAAAAAGTGTAGCCGGCATCCAGTGCACCCAGCATAAGCCTCTCAGGCTCGCGATCGTCTGCCGGGCCATACCCCGCCGAAATATTCATACAACCCAGGCCGATTGCAGACACCTCGAAAGGCCCGATTTTCCTTCTTTGCATATTATTTAACCTAAAATAAAATCACCGCGGCACTCGACGGACCAGATGCACGATTGTTCAAACTCGTGCTACAGCGCCCGGGCGATCGAGGCTGTGGGGCCTGACAACGCCTGTATGTATATCGGCCGGTTGCCCAGACAGCTGAACATCGGCCCACTTTGGAGCGCTACACCGAAGGAATTGCCTTCTCCTGTCCTATGGTATCAGGAGCATCGCCTCGGGCCGGTTGGATAAACCGATCCCTATAACCGCTCCGATAGAGGCTGTCGCCCTTTCGTGTCATCATTTTACAATCGCCGCAACCTGTACGCGCCTTTGAACAACCAGCCCCGACCGCGCAACAAAGGACTGCGGGCCATGACAACGTGGAAAACGAACGGCCTGGCTGGATTCCTGCGCGCAAATTCGGTCGGCCTTTTTGTTCGAACTCCAATTGTCGCGCCTTTCGAATACGGCTACATTATCTGCTGGGCACCCCGGGGAATCCGCTTCGGTACAAATCGGCCACCCAGGCACCTTTGAGCAAACTCACACCGCGTGCACCTAAGCTACTTTTTAGTTTCGCGCGCTGAAGTCAAAACGATACATTTGATTTAAAGATGCAAGGCCGGTTCAACAACCCATATATTAAATCTAGCGTTTCATTTCGATCTAAAAAATGGAAAGTTCAAATGCCCCCAAGAGGATGATAGTCAGTGGACGAATTTGATTTCATTATTATCGGTGCAGGCTCGGCGGGGTGCGTACTTGCAGATAAATTGACCGCAAGCGGAAAACACCGTGTGTTAGTACTTGAAGCCGGGCCCAGCGACAACCGCTTTTGGATTAACACGCCGATCGGGTATGGCATTACCTATAACGACGCTTCGATCAACTGGAATTATTTCTGTGAGCCTGAAAGGTCTCTTGGCGGCCGATCCATGTACTGGCCACGAGGCAAAGTGCTGGGTGGGTCAAGCTCTATCAATGCGCTGGTCTATCACCGCGGCCAGGCGATGGACTACGATGACTGGGCAGCTGCCGGTAACCCGGGTTGGGATTACCAGAATATACGTTCGGTCTATGACGGCCTTGAAAATTTCTCACCACATGGCGCTAATAGTCAAAGCCAAACCCAATCGAGCACCCATCGCGGAAGATCGGCCGAATTAAGGCTATCGATAACCGATGCGTTCGAAGATTACCATTCCATCAAAACTGAACTTGACGGGGTATTTTCCCAATCCGGCCTACCCTATCGCGAAACACCACCCCTGGAAGGAGAAGGCCTTGGTCCCTACTTTATTACCACGCGCCATGGTAAACGGTGCTCGTCGGCAACCGCGTTCTTACACCCTGCCATAAAACGGCCACGCCTTAAGACTCTCACCCACGCGACCGTTGAGAAAATCATTATCAACGACCACCGTGCCGAGGCGGTAGTCTGCCGATACCAGGGTCGCGAACGCAGGTTTTCGGCCCGGCGCGAGATCATAGTCTGCACGGGCGCCATTAACTCGCCAAAACTGTTGCAACTTTCGGGTATTGGCCCAGGTGAGTTGTTGCACCGATACAATATCCCGGTACTCATGGATCAGCCCAACGCTGGCCGGCATCTGCAGGATCACCTGGGTATTTCCTATTATTATCGCGCCAACCGGCCAACACTGAACGATGTTCTGGGGAGCTGGCCGGGCAGGATTCGATCCGGCTTGCAGTATCTGTTACGGCGCACCGGTCCACTCTCGTTAAGCGTTAATCAGTTTGGCGGTCTGGCACGATCAGACCCCACTTCAAATAAGATCGATACACAGTTGTATTTCAACCCGGTCAGCTACCAGCCAAACGCCGATAACGAACGTAAACTCACACAGCCTGATCCCTATTCGGGTTTCATCATGGGTTTTAACGCTTGTCGGCCAACCAGTACCGGCTGGGTCAATATCGCATCACCCGACCCCGAAGTGGCTCCACGCATGAGCGGCGGCTATCTCAGTACGCAAAAAGACCTCGATGACGTGGTGGCGATGGCCCGCCTGCTTGGCAGAATCCAGGACACCGAAGGTTTATCCAGTTTACTGCTCACACCACCACAGTTAGACCTGTCTACAATGACAGATACCGACATCATTGGGGATTTTCAACAACGCGCTACTACGGTTTACCACCCCTGCGGCACCTGCCGCATGGGGCCCAAACCCGATCGCGCCGTAGTCGACGCCAAGCTTCGGGTTCACGGAATTGAAGCGTTACGCGTAGTCGACGCGTCGGTTTTCCCAAACATAACCTCTGCAAATACCAACGCGCCAACGTTGATGGTTGCTCACCGAGCGGCGCAGATGATCCTGGCAACCGCCAATCGAAAACCCTGATTCAGCCGGGCGTTGTACGTGCCGGTGGTGTACCCCATGCAGCATCCTTCGCATCCCGACCCGCCCGCTGCCCGCGCCATCCCTTTATCCAGGCACTGCAATCCTTTAGCGCCAGCTTAAGGGGCCGAAAAGATTCGAAGGTTCTCGTTGTGGCAGGTTGTTTCATATCTTTGTCACTCAGTTCCCGTTTGTGATTCTCATTGTCGATTAACCGGTGACTCATAGCATGAGCCTGATTGCCTGGTGAAACTGTGTCCATGGTCACACAAATAGGAGATTTCACTGCGTCCATTAAGTAGCTCTGGTTGCTAGGGATATTTCAAAACACTACGGTTGCCCAGGCCTTTGGAAAACCACCGGCCGATTGACGAGATCCGGCGCAACTAAGCCCGAGAGTCCGTGCCAAGCACAGACAAGCTGACCCAGGATATCTGGTTGCCCCGCTATATCGCCAGCACTGATTTTCATTCCTCAGTCCGATAATCATTGGCAGTTCACCCGCGCCTTCGGCAAGCCGCACACTGCCTCGTTCTCAGTGTTACTCTTCATCTTCACCTTTAAT
>MPLX02121328.1_pt1 | contig 19302 bp, 15 predicted proteins | sample 1617341 | NCBI WGS metagenome assembly MPLX02 (sample SAMN05944804, study PRJNA350692) | marine metagenome | biome: marine; feature: ODZ; material: water; isolation source: 120 m water sample filtered on 0.2 um supor filter | place: Pacific Ocean | collected 2012-04-08 | depth 120m m | reverse complement strand
GGCCTACAATATCCTTTAACTGAACCACATCGACGCTCAAATTATGGGTTTCAGTCGAGGGTTCGATTACCCGGCCAAAACGGCGGCCTTCGTCTCCGTGCTCGCACATCCAACCCGCTTTGATGGCTTCATGACAGGCGACGTCTATCGCCTTAAAGGCGTCACTGTCGGGTGAAAATTGCCTGTTCAGGTCTTCCGCCAACTGCTGGTCTATGGCTTTGCCTTTAACGACGTCCATGATTGGTTGCATCAAAGATTGGAATTTTTCCTGGTTCATAGCGTGTCCTTAAAGCTTCAAGATTAATTCAGGCATTGTCCAGGCAGGCGGCCCAGGGAACCCGGTGACATCGCCGCAGGGGGTCATTCATTGTTTGTCCGCTGATCAAATGCAGTTGTTGACCAACCACTAATTACTTATTATAGTACCGAATTATGGATTATTGTCCAGCGGCGATGATTTGGACGAGTATACGACAGGGTGAGGCATTCTGATGAGTGGAAATACGACAGCCAATATTCGGCTTCTCAAGCCGGAAGACCTGAAACGGGTGGTTGATATTGATACCCGGATTACAGGGCGATCAAGGCGTAAGTTTTTTGAAAAGAGCCTGGAAGCGGCGCTTGCCGACACCCAGGGTTTCATCGCCATAGGCCTGGATGGAAGTTCGGGCGATCTTGTCGGCTTTGCAATCGCGCGTATTCATGATGGTGAATATGGCGTCGATGAAAGAGCCGCCGTCCTTGATGTTATCGGCGTTGATCCAGATGCCCGGCACGAAGGTGGCGGACAGGCCCTGCTGGAAGGTGTTACCGATACTCTTCGCAAGCTTAAAATTAGTGAAATGAGAACTCAGGTCGACTGGCAGAATCAGGGACTGGCGCGCTTCTTTGCGTCCGCCGGATTTGAACTCACGTCCGAGCAAATTCTCGAACGTCCCGTCTCCCGCAGTTTATAATTCAGGAAAAGAGAAACTCTCATGTCCACTCCCACGGATAGCGGCGTTAACCAGCCACGTATGGATGCTGGTATGCCAGATTACAGTGACCCGAACGGAGACGATTCCGAAGCCCTGTCGCGGGACCGGGTTCCGGTGCGTTCCATGCGCGAAGACGACCTGAACAGCGTAGTTCGAATCGACGCCAAGTTAACGGATCGTGATCGGCGTGACTATTTTGCCGCCAAGTTGAAAGAAGTAATGAGCGAAACCGGCGTTCGGGTTTCCCTGGTTGCGGAAGTTGACGATCTGCCCGTAGGCTTCATCATGGCGCGTGTCGACTTTGGTGAATTCGGCCAGACCGAGGCCGCGGCGATAATTGACACCCTTGGCGTCAATCCTGATCATGGTAAAGGCGGCGTCGCGTCGGCGCTACTGTCGCAACTGCTGATTAACCTTGAGGCGCTGAATGTTGAAAACGTTCGCACCCGCGTCGATTGGAATAATCTTGGGCTGCTTGGCTTTCTGGGCGCCAAGGGTTTTGCCCCTGGCCAGCAATTGTCACTTATCAAAAAGATCGATTAAGTTCTAAATCTGTTTTCGGTGCGCGCTTTAAGCCTGATCAAGGGCGAGCACCTATAGCGTGGATCGCCGTAAACACGGGCCAGGTTATCGAGTGTCTTTTCGATATACTCAAGGCCAATCATGTCGGCCCATTCCAACGGACCTTTTGGATAATTGACCCCGTAACACATGGCGATATCCACGGCTTCCTCATTGCAGACCAGTTGATTGACCACGTCGGCCCCTTCGTTGGCCAACATGCAAACCGTGCGCATGGCCAGCATTCCCGGAACATCGTCAATAATGGAGACAGATTTATCCAGGGCCTGAAAAAGACCGATAGCCGAATCCACCGCAGATTTCTCGCATTGATCGGCCAGGGCCAGGGCGACGCGAGTCGCTTTTTCATAATCCAGAGCCAGGTCGAAATAGATCGAATTACCCCCTCGTTCCGTGGCCAGGGAACCATCCGTCAATCGAAGTTCCGCCGATCCAACATGAATTGATCCGTCGGGGTTTTTTGGGTTCTCAATTTCAACTTTGATGCCGGCGGCTTCCATCAAGGGAACCAAGGTGGCGGTAATGCCAAGATTTCCGTGAACTGATACAAAGTCCGGAAAGTCGGTTTGCTCGCAGGTTTTCACGTCGCGAACTGGCCCGCCATTGGCGTAATCATAATAGCCACTCCCACTTTTGCGGCCCAATCTGCCAGCCGCAACAAGATCTTCCTGAATAAGGGAGGGCCTGTAACGGGGATCGTAGAAAAACGATTCGAAGACGGATTTAGTAACCGCCAAATTTACATCGTTGCCGATCAGATCCATCAATTCAAACGGTCCCATGCGAAAGCCCGCACTTTCCTTTATGACAGCGTCGATCATGCCGATATCCGCGCCGCCCTCTTCCAAAACCCGAAGGGCTTCCGCGTAAAAAGGCCGGGCGACCCGGTTAACGATGAAACCGGGTGCGGATGTTGCGTACACCGGCTTTTTCCCCCAGGCTTCGGAAGTCGAGAAAATCACTTCAGCGATTTCCGAAGATGTCGTCGATCCGCTGACCACTTCAACCAATTTCATAACCTGGGCCGGATTGAAAAAATGCATTCCTGCAAAATTTCCCGGCCGCGACAGGGCGTTGCCGATCGCCGTTATGGAAAGCGACGAAGTATTGGTTGCGAGGATACAGTCGTCGCCGCAAATATTTTCAAGGTTCTGGAATAAATTCTGTTTGACCGCCAGATCTTCGACAATCGCCTCGATAACCAGTCCGGCAGGGGACAGGTCTTCAAGTCTGGCAACAGGGTTCAAACGTGAAAGAGTTCCCGCAACTTCTTCCGGTGTGAACTTGCCACGTTCAACGAGACGCGAAAGTCCGTTGCCGATTTTCTCAATCCCTGTTTCAGTCGCTCCTTCGGCGGCATCAAACAACAAAACACTATGTCCAGCCTGGGCTGCAACCTGGGCAATCCCGGCACCCATCGTTCCGGCGCCGATAACGGCAATTTGTACATCTTTTGAAAGAGCGCTCATTAAGACAAAGTCCCTTAGCTTCCCGTGAACTCAGGAATTGTGCAATCAGTGCGATGAATGGAAATATATACCCAAATTGGCTAAAAGCCTTAGTTTTTTAGTGGTTTTCTTTGACATTTATCAAATACAACAGGGGCCGGATAGGATAGTATCCTGCTATGATTTTAGGTGAAATTAAAGAGCCATTGAGGGCTTGTCCGACATTGTCCCCGGAAAATGAAAACGGGATCGTCAATCAGGACGTCACCGTCACGCTCAAAGACGGGGAAACCACGATTGATGTGCGTGGTCTGGAGCCACCACAGCCTTTGGTCGAGATCATTTCGCTGCTGGAAAGTTCAGATGTTGGCGACACCGTAATTGTTCTTCATGATCGTGACCCCTTGTTGTTGTACCCCGAATTGGAAGATCGTCACTGGGAATGGAGTTCATTGCCCGCGCCAGAGGGTGAGTTACATCTTCGCCTGACCCGGAACGCCGGTGCGGGGAGCGAATAAGTGCAATTAGCAGGAAGAATTATGGCGGGCGCACAGGTTCGCTTGTTGCCACCATCCATTCCCTACCGGTTTTTTATTGCCTCAAGCCTGTATCACATTACCGCCTGGGGGTTATTGCTGGTTTCAGCTGACTCGGTTCCGGATTTCCAGGGTGGGCAGGGGTTTGTTCTGGCGGCTTTGCATGCCTTGACGTTAGGCGTTTTTGTGATGGTTGCGATGGGTGCGTCATTTCAGATTTTACCGGTCGTCACAAATCAGTCGATAGCGCGACTTTGGCCGGTCAAACTGGCGTCCTATCTTTTTATTCCCGGGGTCGGCGTCCTGATTGCGGGTTTTTCAATTGGTCATTACATGGCGATGATTGCCGGGGGATGGCTTGTCACTGCCGGGTTAGCTTTGTACACCTTTACTGTCCTCGGACTTTTGACGGGTGCGTCCGGATTTAAAGTTTTGACGATGCATATTCGACTTGCTTTTGTTTTTCTTGTCGTTCTTGTGGCGCTGGGGCTTGGCATGATTTTTGGCGTCACGCCTTTGGGATATATTTTGACGACTGCTGCGCATGGTTCTTTGGCGGTCTATGGTTTTATGGGATTTTTTGCAATGGGTTTTGGTGCCATTCTTGTTCCCATGTTCGCGCTTGCCAATCCAGCATCGCAACAGCGTTCGCTGTTTGTCATGGCCGTGTATGGAGCCGGGCTTGTTATTGGCGTCATTGGCATATTCACTGAATTTTACGAAGTAGCCCTTCTTGGTGCCAGTATGCTTTTGGTCGGCAGCATCAGCCATGTTCTGGTCATGAAGGGACTATTGAAGAAGGGCATGAAAAAGAACCTTGGCATTTCATTTGTGCTGATCAAGACCAGCTGGGTGCTTTTGCCGGTTTCGCTCGCCGTTGGAATTGCCGCTATTTCCGGTATCCCCTATGAAGCTACGATGTTGATCGCCGCCTACATAGCTATTTTCGGTTGGTTGTTAACGTTCGTATTGGGCGTGCAACAACAAATCATGCCTTTCCTTGCCGCCATGAATATATCGAAGGCTGGCGGAAAACCCCCGCGCCTGTCGCAATTGACTGCCGGGAAACCATTAAAAATTCATGCCGTATGCCACTTTTCAGCCATCGTGCTGTTGGGGCTCGGCATAGTCACGGAACTGGAACTCGCCATTCAGACGGGAGCGGTCATTGGGATCGTCGGTGCTCTCGCTTTCCTCTGGTTCACCATTGATGTTTACCGCCGCATGCTCAAGACCGGTCGAGATGTATCGACCCCAAAAAGCAGTATGCCTACACAAGAAAGACCTTAGATATGATGGAATCAAGCTTCAACATCCTGCGTACCCTGCATGATGAACATTTTGCAACAATGGCTCTTCTGGAAAAACTGGAAAAGGCCCTGTCCGGAGCCAGATCGGCACCGGCCAACGACGATACGGACATGAACAGATTGCTGGGTGATGTAGAAGCCGTGCTGCATGAAGAAATTTCTCATCACTATTCTTTCGAGGAAGAGCACCTATTTCCGTTGTTTGGCGAATTTGGCGATGCCGGGATTACCATGATGTTGCGCGGCGAACATGAAGTCATTCGTCCCCTCGCCGCAGAGTTAAGTGGCCTTGCGAAGGCCGGGCGCAAAGACGGCTTTACGCAGGAAACCTGGGACATTTTTCGTGAAAAGGCCCTGGAACTGGTCGAACGGGAAGTCTTCCATATCCAGAAAGAAGAAATGGGCTTCCTTCCCGCCCTGGATCAGATGATCGACGAAGATCAGGATTCGGAACTGACCATGACTTATGTGGAAATGAAAAACGCCGGCTAGGCGGGCGTTTTCCACGGCCGGTACTAATTCCTGCTGGCACTCATTTTTTTAACGTTCAACAAAATGGCCACTCAAAGAAAACGGCTGTTTCTAGCGGCAAACAGCCGTTTTTGAGTGTCTTTTGTCTAATTGTTTGGTAGGCTAATATTTATGTTGGCGTGAGGATTACCAAGCATGCGCGAAATACTAATTCTGGGCCGCGGCGGTCAGGGAGCCCAAACGGCGGGCAACCAGTTGGCGCGAGCCTATTTTGATGAAGGGCAGTATGTCCAGACATTCGCCACATACGGCGGTGCGCGCAGGGGGACACCTGTCTCCTCTTCAATCAGGGTTGACGATCAACCCATCCGCCAGCGTTGTGATATAGAATCCGCCTCGGCGATGTTGTGTTTTGACGATACGTTGCTGGATGAAATCTTCCTTAAACGCGCCGATGAAAAGACGGTGATCGTCGTCAATTCCATTCATACCAGGGATGCATTTTCCAGCCTTGGCGATTACCAGATATTTCCTGTTAACGGCAAGGATATTGCCCGCAAGAACGATATGGGAAAAGTCGTCAATTCCGCTTTACTTGGCGCTTTTGTGGCGACCCTTGATAAACCCGACATGGAAACCATGTGTCAGGTGATCAAGGAAACCGCGCCTGCGAAAAAAGAACAGAACGTTGCGGCCTGCCGTGAGGCCTTCCGGCATGTTCGCGATGAAATCTAGGAACAGCGACCGATGAACAACCAGCCCTCTCCTTTGTGGTCGAACGCCTATTCCGAAGCCCGGTTGACGGGAACATGGCGAAGCGCCATGCCGAATTATTCCACGACGCCTTCGCCTTGTATGGGCGTGTGCCCGGTTGATGGCCGTATTGCACAATGGATTGGGCAGGTCCGCGATGGAGACGTCAGGGCCGCATGGCTGACATTGACCGACAATAATCCTTTCCCGGCCATCGCCGGGCGAATTTGTCACCACCCTTGCGAGGATGCCTGCAATCGTCAGTACCATGATGAGACAGTTGGAATTTGCTCACTGGAACGACATGTCGGAGATTTGGCGCTTGCGCAAAACTGGCAGTTTTCTGCGCCTGCCGAGGAACGAAACGAATCCGTAGCGATTATTGGCGGTGGCCCGGCCGGACTTTCGGCAGCCTATCAATTGCGTCGTCACGGTTACAAGGTGACGCTGTTCGAATCCCGTGACCAACTTGGAGGGCTATTGCGTTACGGTATTCCGGCTTATCGCCTGGAAAAAAAGGTTCTCGACGGCGAGATTGAACGAATTCTCAATATGGGCGTGGAGGTAAAGCTGAATGCTGGTGTAGCCGATAGCGCGGCCCTGCAAAAACTCCATGAGGATTTCGATGCTGTTTATATGGCGACCGGCGCGACCCGTTCGAAAACACTTCCCGCCCTCGATTACGCCAAACCCTGGGTCGTCGATAGCGCCGATTTCCTGGCGGCGACAAACGCCGGTGAGGAATGCACCCTTGGCGAGCGTCTTGTCGTTATTGGTGGTGGAAGCGCCGCTATTGATGTTGCGCGAACCGCCCGCCGCCTGGGTCGCTTTGTCACTGTACTTTCCCTGGAACCAGAAGAACTGCTTCCGGCGCAACGCATTGAAGTAGATGAAGCGCTGGAGGAAGGCATTGAATTTGTCGCCGGTGCAATGATGCAATCTGTTGCTGATAATGGCGATGGTTTGTCCCTGGAATGCGTTCGCATTGATTTCCAGCAGGGAGAAAAACGAGGCCAGTTTAATATCGAGCCTGTTTCCGGCAGTGAATTCAAACTATTGGCGGATGCCATCATTCCTTCCATCGGTCAGGATGCCGATCTGGCCCGTTGGGAAAACCTGTTGGACAGCGAGGGTCCGGTCATTCAGACCGATAATCAGTGGCAAACAAAGATGCCCGGCATTTTCGCAGGTGGTGATCTGGCCAGCATGGACCGTTTTGTCACGCAGGCCATAGGCATGGGAAAACAGGCTGCCGATCAAATCGGCAAATACATTAATCCAGATCATTCAGCCGCCGTATTGTCCGCCGATCCTGAAATACCGTTCGACGTTATCAATACCCATTACCATCCTGCGGCGGAACGAAATCAACAGGATCACGCCGAAGTGGCCGTGCGTCTGAAAAATTTTGATGAGGTTCAGCAGGCCCTTGGCGAAGATGCCGCGCAACTGGAAGCCGCTCGTTGCTTTAGCTGTGGCGTCTGTATTTATTGCGACAACTGTTATTACTACTGCCCCGACATGGCGATCATAAAACTTGAACGTGGTTACGAGGTGAAAGCCGATTACTGCAAGGGTTGCGGACTTTGTGTCGCCGAATGTCCCACAGGCTCCATCGCCATGCGTGAAGAACAGCAGGACCAAGTTGATGAATGATCAAGGTAACCGCCTGCTTTTAAGTGGCAATCATGCAGTGTCGTGGGGTGTGAAACTGGCCTGCCCGGATGTCGCCCCGCTTTATCCGATTACACCTCAAACACCGATACTTGAAAAACTCACCGAGTTCCAAAGCGCCGGTGAGTTGAACTCGGAATTGCTGACGCCTGAATCAGAACACTCCGCCATGGCGGCCTGTATCAGCGCGTCGTTGACAGGTGCGCGGGTGTTTACAGCAACGTCTTCGCAGGGAATTTTGTTGATGCACGAATTATTGCATTACGCTTCCGGTGCCAGAACACCTATCGTCATGTTTAACGTTAACCGAACGCCGGGGTCACCCTGGGGATTTTGGCCGGACCAACTTGACAGCTTGTCTCAGCGAGATACTGGGTGGATTCAACTTTATAGCGAAGCCCCGCAGGAATCACTGGATACGGTTATTCAGGCCTTCCGCGTCGCCGAAAAGGTCGGTCTGCCGACGATGGTTTGTCATGACGCGTTTTATGTCTCCCACGCCGTGGAACAGGTGGACGTTCCGTCGCAGGAACTGGTCAGCAATTTTCTCCCCTCCTACAAACCGGAAATCAGCCTGAATACGGGCATTGGTCGGTCTTTCGGTGCGCCGGTCGATCAGGCAAACTGGAATCGCAGCAGGCAGGATATGGCGAAAGCAATGGCGGGTGTCGAAGACGTCGTGACCAGCACCGGCATGGAATGGGGCGATGTCACGTCCCGCAGTTATGGTCCCCTTGAGCAATACCGGACCGACGATGCCGAAGTGGTGGTCGTTACCATGGGGTCCATGACGGGAACGGCTCGTGATGCGATCGATGCCTTGAGAGAAAATGGGATTGCGGCAGGCCTGTTGAAAGTCAGGCTGTTCAGACCCTTGCCAGGGGAATCATTGCGAAAAGCCCTGAGCGGTATTCCTTGCGCCATCGTCCTTGATAGAAATTACTCTCCTGGTATGGGTGGGATTTTGCATCAGGAACTAAAAAGCATCCTGTTCGGGGCACCGAATGTACCCCGCCTTCACGGCATTCTGGCAGGCGTTGGCGGCGTCAATGTTCCTTCGAGCAAAATCCAACAACTGGTGATGGACCACAAAGAGGCCACCCCGTCAGTTGAATCCGTGTGGATGGAGTAAGACCATGGAAGAGATCAATTATCAAGACGAAGGCCAGTTCTTTTCCGGTCATGTGGCCTGCGCAGGCTGTGTTGAAGCCTTATCCCTTCGGGTGATCCTGAATACGGTTGGCGAGGACGCGGTTGCCGTAGTCCCGCCATCCTGCACTGCCGTGATTTGTGGCGGTTATCCGTTCAGTTCGGTGAAGATTCCGGTCTTTCACACGACACTTGAATCGGGCGCGGCTTCGGCCAGTGGCGTGAAGCGGGCTTTGCTGGCGCAGGGAAAACCGGATACCACCGTCCTGTGCCTGGCCGGTGATGGCGGCACCTACGATATTGGTTTGCAGGCGCTTTCTTCGGCGGCCGAGCGAAACGAAGATATTCTTTATATCTGTTTCGATAACGAAGGATACATGAACACCGGCGGTCAAAAGAGTTCATCCACCCCGTTAAATGCCGTCACGGGCAGCACGCCGGCTGGGAAAACCACAAAAAAGAAAAACCTGATCGAAATTCTGGCAGCTCACCGGATTCCCATGATCGCGACGGCCAGCCCTTCGGACCTGAACGATTTGGCGGCCAAGGTTGAAAAGGCCAAAGGCATTCGCGGCACCAAGGTGATCATCGTTCTGATCCCCTGTCTACCGGGTTGGGGCGTTGCCGATGACGCTGCCGTGCAAACCGCGCGGCTGGGTGTTGAAACGGGCGTCTTTCCGCTTTTCGAAGTGGAAGACGGCCTTAAATACACCATGAGCGTGGATGCCAAAACCAGGCCGGTAGAAGAATATCTGAAATTACAAAAACGCTACCGGCACCTGAAGCCAGAAGACATCGAGCATCTTCAGGCGGATGTGGATCAGGAGTGGGACCGTCTGCTTCGCCGGGCTTCCGCAACAGATCCCGTATAGATTTCCTGGAAACTAAACCGCTTCTTTCCAGCCCGGTTGCGCGCCCGGTCCGCCGCCGCTTCCGGCTGAGCGTTCGGGTGTATGGGTTATGGCGAACCCTTGATTATAGGATGCCCGGGTGACGATGATGAACTTCATCGCCCAGCCCGCAACCATGGCGCTGATACCGGCGACGGGATAAAGCAGGTGATAAATTTCCGGCATCAACAAGCCGATGATCACCAGCGCGAAAGGAATGACGGCACCAATTATCGTCAGCGGCAGATGGGCGCGTTTCAAGACCGCATTTGCTTTTGCTGGCGCGTTACCCGCAAGCCTGCGACGATAATTGCGCCAGATCGACGAACGAATTATCACCAGCAACAGCATGATGTTGACCACATCCGGCGTGACGTAAGGATAAAGATACGCTGATGCCAGGGTCATCAGGCCCGCGCCTTCAACCAATCCGGTCGAGATAAGCAAGGGTACAGACAGGTTTTCGCGCCAGACCGGAATCCCCTTGCTGCCGTGCAGCATTCGGGCCTGGCAATACAAGAAGGCCAAGGCGAAGATAGCGGCCAATATTCCCAGGAGGGCACTGACAAGCCAAGCCGCCGCCAAGCCGCTAATGAATAGTGGCGGGACGAACAAGGCTTCGCGGGTCATCCACGATGTTTGTGGATGGAAAATCACATTCAGGGAGCGCCAGGGGCGGCCAAGTTCTGTCCACACCATGGTCAGGCCACCAGCGACAAAAATAAGGGCGAGCAGGGCAAACGGCCAGATCGGGGTTCCCAACACGGCTGAAACGCTGGCCGCTACCATCATGCCGGCGCCGGTACCGCCGAGGATAAGGTTCATGGCGGCGCGCCAGTCCCAATGGCGTTGCAGCCAGGGAGCCGCTGCGCCGACGCCGCCGACGCCGGTGGATGGGACGATCTCGTCTTGATCATCATCATTATCGGCTTCTGAAGGCTTGTTGTTCAGGGCTTTTTCCCACAGGTAGTAGAAACCGGAATCGGTTTCCAGTTCCTCATGCATGCGGAAATGGCGGTTCTCATTCAACAGGGCGGAAACATTGCTGTTCGGATCTTCCTTGTCGCCAAAATGAAGGGCGCCGGCAATACATGAATTTACGCAAGCCGGTGTGGCGTCTGGGTCGACGCCGGGGGTCAAGGCGTTGGCGAGGCCATAATCGATTTTGTCGGAACAGAAGGTGCATTTTTGCGCAACGCCAATGCGCCCCGCCTGTTCGCGGTATTCTTCAACCTTCATCTTGCCGTCGCGACCGTAAGCCGGGGTCTGTTTTCCAACCTTGTAGCGCGCCTGATAAGGGCAGGCGACGGCGCAATAGGCGCAACCGATGCAAAGATCGTAATCAATGGTGATGACGCCGTCGGCGCGTTGTCTGGTCGCGGTCGACGGACACACATGTTTACACGGCGGGTCGCTACAGTGATTGCAGCCAACGGGAATGAAAACCCTGCCGACTTCCGGGAAAATGCCGTATTCAAGATCAAGCACCCTGCGCCACTGCACGGAAGGCGTGGTGGCGTTGGCGTGTTTGCACGAAGCGGTGCAGGTTTGACAGCCGACGCAGCGCCTCAAATCCGCAATCATCGCCCACCGGGTCATGAGGCGCTCCTTAGTTTCTTGATAGATACTTTTACAAGATCCGCCCCGGACCCGCTTGAATCGGTCAGGTCCAGAAGCATTGGAACAAGCTTGTTCATACTGGGGGTTTTGAAAGTTTTAGCCAGCGGTGTCGCCCAGTGATCGAACTGCCCAATCATTAACAGGCAGTCGGGACGAATTCCCTGGCGCAGGATGGCGAAGCCTTTGGTGTCTGCAAGTGGCGAGGCGATTTCAAGCAGGTCGCCTTCTTCAATTCCCAGTTCCGCAGCCCGTGAACTATTCATGACGACGCCGCCATGTCCGCCAACATTCATTGAAAGCTCTCTTATGATTTGAATGTCCGCATTGCCGCCCCAGGCATATTGCATTGAGCGGGACGTCATCAACCAGAATGGAAAATCCTTGATGTCGATATCGAAGTTATCTTCCAGGGCCTGTTCCCAAACTCCCGGCAGATCGTGCCAGATTGGCAGGGGTTCGTATTCTTCCAGCTGTTTATCCCACCAACTGATGCCCCGTTCGTGCAGGCGATTGGCCAGTTCCTTGCCGTGTCGGTGCAGGCGTTCCTGGTAAGGCATCTCGAAACGGATATCCTGATCTTCAAAGGATGGGTAAAGGTACCAGTCGAGCTGCGAGAAGGGTTCGACCCTGAAACCATGTTCGCGGTAGTAGTCCAGGCCCTGGCTTTCCTTGCCATCAGTCAATTCGGCGCTGGCTGCCCGGCATGAGGCTTCCCAGATATCCTCGACGGAATGAACCGTATTTTCATCCAGGGTGAAATCGAATCCTTCGCCATCAAGGCGGATACCGGCAGCGCCCTTGTTGATGGCGTGGTTGTATTTCTCCATCAGGCCGGTGCGCTTGGCTAGCTGCGTTGCAATCCAGCTCATGTCCCTGGCTTCGCCCGGGGCTTCAACGACAGGTTGACGAAGGGCGAAGCCCTGGTGTTTCCAGAATTGCTCGGTGTATTTGGTGCCGCCAACGCGCATCAATTGCAGGCTTTCAAGATCGGTGCAATCGGGCAAAAGGATGTCGGCCATGTGGTTGGTTTCATCGTGGGTGTAGGCGAAGCACACGGTCAATGGAAACTTGCTGATGGTGTCCGCGATCGATTGGGTATCCCAGAACGAAATCACAGGATTGGTGCGGTAAACAAACCAGACATCCGGCGTCGTCGGCTTGGGCCAGTTTTCGGGTGCCTGGTCCTGCATCATCCAGGCAAGGTGGGTCGGGCCAAGGGCCTGGCTCCAGGGTGAATTGGCGACAAGCGGGATCAGAGTCCGGTTGGCGTTGCGCACCTTCGGTTGTGAAATCCAGGAATCCTTGTCTGTCGGGTTCATGGGAAAATCCATGATGCCGTCACGACTCGATTTTACACTTGCCTGACGCGAAGTCGCCGGACGATTAAGGCGAACCGCTGTGCCCAGGGTGCCACCGGGAACTTCCAGGCCACCAATCAGGCAGGCCAACATGGTGCGGGACCAGACGCATTCATACCCGCCCCATCCATTGGTGACGGTCTTGCCCATCATGATTGCGACGGGCCTTAAGGGTAGTGTGCGGCCTTCTACGTCAATGGTTTCGCCAACACGGGCATGTTCAAGATATTCAATAGCGATGCGACGGATGGTTTTGACCGGAACGCCACAAGTTTTCGATGCCCACAGCGGTGTGTATTCCTTGAAATGGGCGACCAGTTTCTCGAAGGCCGAAAAACAACGCTGGTCAAAATGTTCCCATACCTTGCCGTCGGCGTCTTCCTCGACGGCCTTTTCAACCAGGAAGGTGCCTTCCAGCACCGGATCAATGCCGGGCGTGTCGAAAGGAACGGCTTTTTCGGTGTTACCGTCCCAGACAAGAGGCTTGCGGGTTTCCGGATCGCGCATGTAGGAGCCGAAGTTGCCAACCAGATAAGGCGATGTGGTGCGGTGTTTGATAAAGGGAAGATCAAGAGATTCCCGGGGGTGTTCGTGAAGAAGAATATGGATCATGGCGAACAGGAAGGCCGCGTCCGTCTTCGGCTTGATTGGAACCCATTCTTCGGAGCAGGCCCCGGTAACGGAAAGGTGCGGTTCCACCTGAACCCGTTTGGCCCCGCGTGAGCGGGCGTTGGCATGACGGTTAACGCCGCATACACCGCCGGAAGCTTCCACATTGGCCCCGAACGAAATCATATATTCGGCGTATGGGGTATCGGGACAAACCGTGAAGGCCCGGTGCCAGAGTTCACCGTAAAGGTGCTCCGAATGATAACACTTGACACCCTGACCACTGCCAAATCCGAAATCCAGCGGTCCCCAGGCACTCAGGAAGGCCGGGAAGGTTCCCATATAGGATGTTGGTGTGCCGCCGCCGCCAAAACTTGCGGCCAGGCGCGGGTAACCTGACTCGTCGTGCAAGCCGGTTTCGCGTATTTCGTTCAGGCGAGCGGCGATGGTGTCCAGGGCCTCGTCCCAGGAAACCGGAATGAACCCCGGGTCTTCGCCCTTGCCCTTTTTTGGGTTAGTGCGTTTCATCGGGGTCAATACCCGATGGGGATTGTATGTTTTCTGGATTAGTCCATAAGCCTTGACGCAAACCTTACCGGACGCCGGATGAACATTCTCGGCATCAAAATTTGGTTCAACCTCAGTTGCGACATTATCTTCGACCTTGACGGTCAGCAAGTCAGGACCGGCGACGCACTGGTAGCAATAAGTCGGAACCCTTTTGGCAGTAGCTGGCGTTTCCTTGCCCATCGGGACGTCCTTATTTCAATTAAGAACCGTCCGACGCTTTTGCTGCCTTGGCGGCCAAACGCCCGGCGGTTTGGCCTTTGTCGACGATAAAACGCATATGACGGCCCTTGCCGACAGGTTCGATCTCGTCCCAGGCTTCAAATTCAAGAGTTACAAGGCGACCCTTTATTTCAGAAATTGTGGCTTTGATTTCAACCCACATTCCGGCCATCGTCGGGGCCATGTGATCGATTTCGACCCGGGTGCCGACTGTGTCTTCGCCGTCATCCAAATGCTCCAGAACGAAGTCGCGACAGGTTTGCTCCATATGGGCTACAAGGCACGGGGTTGCGTAAACCCGCAAGTCCTCGCCCATGAAGCCGATGGTGTCGTCACGCTCTACCGTAAAGCGGCGGGTCAATTCCAGCCCGGTTTTAAGACTGTCTTTCATTGGGGAGCCTCCCTGGCATTTCCTATGTAAAAAACGGGCTATTCGGGAGAGTTTTTCAGCCCCTGTTTGGGGGTTTCTCTCGACGGCCATTGTTCAAAACTGGTTTCAAGTATTGATCTGATTGTTAGCATACCAAACAATTAGATCAAAGCCATAAAAAGTTATTCAGCACCCAAATGCGTTAAATAATTTGAGGGGAAAATTTTTTCAGCTCAAAAAGGTTGATTGAGTGACTTGATCTATCCTTGAGGGTTTTGTCGCAAACTTCTGAGTTTATCCATCGTGTGAAGGAAGTACCGTGCGACCATCGTGGCGGACTTGCGACGGTGAGCTTCCCTGGCGATCAATCAGAGGCGAGTAGCGCACGACCCGGCAACAGGGTTTTCCTTGTCAATAAATTCATTCATTAGGCGTAGCCTCCTTAAAACATCTGATTAACTCAATTCAGTGTCCAGGAAAACTGGGTCCGATATACAGAGGTCTCAATATGTTAAAAAAACCTTGCCAATGAGAACAAAACAGGTACGATAAGTTGAATTGCATTGGATCGAACCCTGTGAAATAAGAGAGTGAAAGCAATGACCAACCCCGCACTGAAGCTCGTGGAAAAAGATAACATGGATAAGAACAAGGCGCTCGACGCCGCACTGGGCCAGATTGAACGGGCCTTCGGCAAAGGCTCGGTTATGCGCCTGGGCCAGCGTGAAACTGTCGAGACGGAAGTCATTTCCTCTGGCTCGATCAGCCTGGATATCGCGCTGGGTATAGGCGGACTGCCACGCGGTCGCGTTATCGAGGTCTACGGTCCGGAAAGTTCCGGTAAAACCACCCTCGCGCTGCATGCGGTGGCCGAGGCCCAGAAGGTCGGCGGCACCTGTGCCTTTGTTGATGCCGAGCATGCGCTGGATCCGGTTTACGCCAAGAAACTGGGCGTAAATATTGACGAGCTGTTGATCTCGCAGCCTGACGGCGGCGAACAGGCCCTGGAAATTACCGATACCCTGGTGCGTTCCGGTGCCGTGGACGTGCTGGTCATCGATTCGGTGGCCGCTTTGGTGCCCAGGGCCGAACTGGAAGGCGAGATGGGCGACCATCATGTTGGCCTTCAGGCAAGGTTAATGAGCCAGGCTCTGCGCAAACTGACGGCGTCGGTAGCCAAGTCCAACACCATGGTTATTTTCATCAACCAAATCCGCATGAAGATCGGCGTCATGTTTGGCAACCCGGAAACCACCACCGGTGGCAACGCGCTGAAGTTCTATTCCTCTATCCGCATGGAAATTCGCCGTATCGGCGCGATCAAGGACCGGGACGAGGTGGTCGGTAACCAGACCCGCATTAAAGTCGTCAAAAACAAACTGGCGCCCCCGTTCAAGATGATCGAATTCGATATCATGTACGGCGAAGGCTTCTCGAAAACAGGCGAGTTGATTGATCTTGGCGTCAAGGCCGGTATCATCGAAAAATCCGGTTCCTGGTTTTCTTACGGGTCCGAGCGCATCGGCCAGGGTCGCGAGAACGCCAAGACCTACATGAAGGAACACCAGGACGCGGCCGAGGCCATTGAACTGGCGATCCGCAAGGAATCCGGCCTGATCGCCGATGACAAGCAGGACGAGCCTTCCGGCGGAACCGAAGATGAAGAAGGCGGCGCGGAAATTCTGCCGGAATCACAAGAATAAGAACCCGGAACCCGGCGAGGCCTGCTCTGCCGGGCTCTCTCAAAGAGGGCCGGTGTCCCCAGACCACCGGCCCTAGACTTGAAAGGCGCGGTCTTCGCTAAGACGAAGACCGCGTTTTTTGTTTCTAACATACGGCAGGGTTTCTGGACAGGCCTCTCGCAAGTCTTTAAAACCGTACCTTTCCCGACACTTGAGACAATTTCTTTGAAGAGCCAAGAACTGCCGCCATGAAAACCGTTAATGAAATTCGCAAGGCGTTTCTCGATTATTTTGCCGCCAATGGTCATACGCCAGTAGCTTCCAGCCCGCTGGTGCCTTTGAACGATCCGACGCTGATGTTCACCAATGCCGGTATGGTGCAGTTCAAAAACGTCTTTACCGGTATTGAGCCGCGCGACTATTCACGCGCCGTAACCTCGCAAAAGTGCGTGCGTGCGGGTGGTAAGCATAACGATCTGGAAAATGTCGGCTACACGGCCCGCCATCACACTTTTTTCGAGATGCTGGGCAACTTTTCATTCGGCGACTATTTCAAGGATGAGGCCATCGAGCTGGCGTGGAACCTGATCACCAGGGAATTCGGCTTGCCGAAGGAAAAATTGCTGGCGACGGTGTATGCCGAGGACGACCAGGCATTCGATTTGTGGAAGAAAATCGCGGGTCTTTCCGAAGATCGCATCATCCGTATTCCTACTTCCGATAACTTCTGGGCCATGGGCGATACAGGGCCGTGTGGGCCGTGTTCGGAAATTTTTTACGATCACGGCGACCATATCCCCGGTGGCCCTCCCGGCGGCCCGGATGAAGACGGCGACCGGTTTATCGAAATCTGGAACCTGGTCTTCATGCAGTATGAACAGGTCACGCTGGACAAACGCGTCGAACTGCCAAAGCCGTCCATCGACACCGGCATGGGACTGGAACGCATCGCCGCCGTCATGCAGGGCACACATGACAACTACGAAACCGATATGATGCAGGCGCTGATCCATGCCTCGGCAGAGGCCTCAGGCACCGAGCCCGAAGGCGAACACAAGGTGTCGCATCGGGTTATCGCCGATCACCTGCGCGCCACGTCGTTCCTGATCGTCGATGGCGTTCTACCGTCCAACGAGGGTAGGGGATATGTGCTGCGTCGCATCATGCGCCGCGCCATGCGTCACGCCCACCTGATCGGCGCGGCTGACCCCATGGTCTACAAACTGGTTCCGGCGCTGATCACTCAGATGGGGCAGGCGTTCCCCGAACTGGTTCGCGCCGAGTCGCTGATCGGAGAGACTCTCAGGCTCGAGGAAACCCGTTTCAAAACGACCCTGGACCGCGGACTGAAACTGCTTGACGAAGCGACGTCCGATCTTGACGAGGGCGGCGAGTTGAACGGCGAGACCGCTTTCAAGCTTTACGACACCTACGGCTTCCCGCTGGATTTGACACAGGACGCCCTGCGCAACCGAGGCATGAGCGTGGATGAAAGTGGCTTCAACGAGGCTATGGAACACCAGCGCGCCGAGGCCCGCGCCGCCTGGGCCGGTTCCGGCGATGCGGCGACCGAAGAAGTCTGGTTCAAAATTCGCGAGGACCTGGGCGCAACCGAATTTCTGGGCTACGAAACCGAAACCGCCGAAGGTCAAATCGTCGCTATCGTCGTCGACGGTGAACGGGTCGACGAGGTTGCCGAAGGGGCAAAGGCCGCAGTCATCGTCAACCAGACACCGTTTTACGGAGAATCCGGCGGTCAGATGGGCGATTGCGGTGAGATTCGCTCGGGCGACGTGACCCTGACGGTCAACGATGCGCAAAAGAAACCTGGCGACCTGCATGTTCATTTGGGAACGCTCAGCGGCGGTGTTTTGAAGGTCGGTGACGATGTGATCCTGAATGTGGATAGCGACCATCGTAACGCGTTACGCGCCAACCATTCCGCCACGCACCTTTTGCACGAGGCCCTGCGTCGCAAGCTGGGCGATCATGTAACGCAAAAGGGCTCGCTGGTCGCGCCGGGCCGGTTGCGTTTCGACATTTCACACCCGAAAGCGGTCTCTGCGGATGAGCTTTCTTTTGTCGAGGCAGAGGTCAATAATTGTATTCGTGAAAACTCCAGCGTCACCACCCTGCTCATGACACCCGATGAAGCTATTGAGGCCGGCGCAATGGCCTTGTTTGGCGAAAAGTATGGCGACGAGGTTCGCGTCGTTTCAATGGGCGGTGATGAAGACCGGGAAGAGACCTATTCGACGGAGCTTTGCGGCGGCACCCATGTGCGCCGTACCGGGGATATCGGACTTATGAAAGTGGTAAGCGAAAGTGCAGTAGCCGCAGGCGTTCGCCGTATTGAGGCGCTGACCGGTAAGGGGGCGTTGGACTACCTGGATGGTCAGGACGCGGCGTTGCTGGAAGTGGCGGCGCTTTTGAAAACGCAAGCCTCGGAGGTATCAGGCCGCGTTCAGGGACTGATGAACGAACGCAGGAAGCTTGAACGCGAAGTGACCGACCTGCGCAAGAAGCTCGCTGCCGGTGGTGGCAGTGGCGCAGCGGCGACGGCCGGGACAAAGGACGTGGGCGGCGTTACCTTCGCCCCCAGGCTGCTGACGGACATGCCAGCCAGGGATTTGAAGGGTCTGGCCGACGAAATCAAGGGGCAGATCGGCTCCGGTGTCGTTGCCCTGGTTTCCGTCATGGATGGCAAGGTGTCGTTGGTCGTCGGCGTTACCGAGGATTTGACCGGCAAAGTCAACGCGGTCGATCTGGTTCGTGCCGGTTCAGGCGCCGTTGGCGGAAAAGGGGGTGGCGGTCGACCCGACATGGCTCAGGCCGGTGGTCCCGACGCAAATAACGCGGGCGCGGCCCTGAGCGCTATTGAGGAGGCGTTGTAACTTGACAGAGAATCTATCCAAAAAGGCCCAACAGTTTCATGAACTGCATATGGTGGATAAACTTCTTGTCCTGCCCAATGCCTGGGACGTCGCCAGTGCGCGCCTGATAGAAGAAGCGGGCTTTCCCGCGCTCGCTACAACCAGCGCCGGGATTGGCTATTCCTTCGGCGTTCCCGATCTGCACCGCCTG
>MPLX02290183.1_pt1 | contig 19310 bp, 20 predicted proteins | sample 1617341 | NCBI WGS metagenome assembly MPLX02 (sample SAMN05944804, study PRJNA350692) | marine metagenome | biome: marine; feature: ODZ; material: water; isolation source: 120 m water sample filtered on 0.2 um supor filter | place: Pacific Ocean | collected 2012-04-08 | depth 120m m | reverse complement strand
GGACCAAGCAGAACTCGCAGCCATCTGCACGTTTGATGAGTCGGTGCCAAAGGTTTCCTGTCAAGCCGTCGGTGCGACCCAAGGCTCCCAACTTCGTTGGGAGTCGAACGTTTATGGATGGCAGACAGGCACCTCATACGAAGTTGAGCTCGTGGAGCAATCCCAGTTGGTCTCCGAAGTGGCCGTCACTCTCCAGGAGTGCCAAGGATCTGCGTGCAAGACGGTCTACTCGACCATCGACACCTCAGCGATCGCACAGACGCCAGACGAAGCTTCCTCGTCCTCGTCAGGAAACGTCTCAGAGCAGCAGCACATCCCTCCAGGAGAGGTTGGTTGCGTTGAAAGAGACGACCTTAGTTTTTCGCATCATGCTGTTGATCTAGATGCTATTTCAGGCATTTCGCCAAACATGGTTGTAAGTGGAAACTGGTTGAAGCCCAATAATTATGTGTTTCTTTCTCAGGACACGTCTCTATTTGCTCCTGCGGCTTCGACCAGTGTTGGATTGCTGACTTGGCAGATGACCTATTCAGACGATTCGGGAGCACCACAAATCAAGGTTCAGTACTCTGTCCAGCTTCAGCTCTCGTGCTCGGTCTCCTTCAGATTTGAACATGTCGAAGAACTGGCAGAACCGTTTGCATCCCTTACAACACCTTTAGAGGAAACAGAGGCAAACCTAGACAATAGGCAAAGCACCGAGCTCGGTAACTGGTTGTTCTATGAGATGGGTGTACCCGCTGGAACTGTTGTCGGCTTCGGGCGGGCTAGCAATCTGAGTGGCGCCTCGGACGAGGTGGATCTTGTGGTGAAGAACGCCGATCGGGTCAACCAGTTCGCAAACCAGGACCGCTATCTGGTGCAAGGTGATCTTGGGAACCTGCTACATACTGACTGCCCATTTGATTTCTACCCGTCAGACATGCGGTCACAATGGCTTGACCTGTTTGGCATCGACGGCGTATCTACCGCCAACTACGACTGTGATCTGACTCCTGATGTGCGGGGGACGATTGCGGGCGGTTGGTTCCAGTCTCCGCATGATCCGAACAACGCGAACACGCTGATCGATTGGGGAATGGCAGTACGAATCAACTCCAACGGCACACTTGATGTCGGACACCCAGAAGGCATAGTCCGCGTCGACCCAACCGACCCAACATTCAGAGATCCCAAGTCTGTCTCAGACGCACATTGCTTCCACGACACCGAGAAGGATCTATTCGGCTATCTGGAACCAATCGGAGATCTAGAAATGAGAGCGGCGTTTGGAAGCGGATCCTGCCCAGCCGAGATGCCCTCCAACACCCAGTCCTTCTACCGTTAGCTGCAAGCCGCCTGCGCGTATCTACACCTAGGGGTTCGTACCTAGGGCCACCCCCCTGCGGGGTGGGGTCACGCCGCCAACAGGTCAGCCAGTGGGTCGACGGCGATCGCGGCATACCGCATCGTCGTCGACACGTCCCGATGCCCCGCCAAAGAAGCCACCACATGCAACGGCACGTCGGCCTGCAACAGGTTCGTGACAAACGAATGCCGCAACGCATGAGGCGTCAACACACCGCCATCCAGACCACACCTGACCAGGACACGACGGACCTGACGGTTCATCGCATGCGACGCCCAATCAGGACCGCGCACAGCCCCCACACGGCCCTCTGAACGGTTCGGGGTGCTGCTCCCCCACCCCATCACCAGGTCGCCGCTGCGCGCGTCCACGCGCCTCTCAACGGCACCCAGGAACGCCTGCGGGTCGCCGACCAGGTGCGGGAGGCGCTCCGCGAACAGGCGGACCGCCGACCTGTACGGGAACACCGCCTCACCGCCGCCCTTGCGGACGAACCCGACCAGCTGCCCCTGGACGCAATCAACCTGGGACGCAGCCAAGTTCGTGATCTCGGCCCTGCGCAGGCCACAGAAGAACCCCAACCCGAACATGACCCGATCCGCGTCGGACAACACGTCGCTACCCCACAGGGCCCGCCACACGTCGTCGCCGACAGGTCGCGGGTTTCGGTTGTTCAACAACGGCACCCTCAGCAACGACGACCGATCAGAGTCGACCAGTCCCCTCTCGCGCAGGAACCTGTACATGCTCCTCAAGACGGTGATGTCTCGGCGGCGGGTCGCCGCCGAACCCACCACCACCTGCCCCCGCGCGTGGTTCGGACTGCGCCGCTGCCTGGGGCGTTCCACGAACGCCTCCAGGTCCATGACGGATGCCTCACCCAACGGTGTGGCATCCAGGTGGGCGACCAGCTTGTCCAGCGTGCCGCTGTATGCGGCATAGGTGTGCGGCGAACAGTTACGCGTGCCGCTCAACCAATCCAGGTATGCACCTATACAGAATCTGTTCGCCTCAATAGTGCTGTTCATCAGGTTGTACTCCCCTAGGTGTACAACCCCTCAGTCCGCTCGATGCTTGGGACAGAACCCCGCCTACAGGCCGGCTCACCGTCACCACCTGTTGCCACGTCAACGACACCCCGGTCCTCAACACCTAGTGTCCAGACGATGAAGGTCAACGGGTACGAGATTGCGGCGGGAGCCGACCTGGCTGGAGCGGACCTCACCGACAGCGACCTGCGGAACGTGGACCTCACAGGGGCCTGGCTGGGGGGCGCGGTACTGAGCGGATCCGACCTGACCGGCGCCAAGTTGGTCGGAGCAGACCTGAGACACGCAATCTGTCGGAGCGCCGTCCTGACGGATGCTGATCTCCACCATTCCAACCTCTGGCACGTGGACCTGCAAGAGGCCCAGATGCGTGGCGCACTGCTCAGCCGCGCCTGGCTCGGCAGCGCCCGTCTGGCTGGTGCAGACCTGAGAGGAGCCGACCTGAGCGGCGCATGGCTGACCGCAGCCGACCTCACTGGAACCCGCATGAGTGCAGCCACCCTTGCCGGTACCTCACTCACGAGGACCTGTATGCGTGAGGCCGATCTGACCGGTGCCTTCGCCGGCGGCTGCGACCTTCGCGGCGCCGTTCTCAACGGCGCAGTACTTCGCGCTGCCAACCTGACCGGTGCAATCCTGAAAGGAACGGCTCTGATCTCTGCCGATCTGAGCTTTGCCGACCTGGTCGATGTCGACATGTCAGACGCTCAGTTGGATGGCGCCGACCTGACAGGAATCCGCCACGATGGAACCACGGTGTGGCCCTCGGGCTTCACCCCACCGCCCTCAGGCGGAATCAGCGATCACGACTGAACTCGACCCTGCCCTCCGACCAGAGCTTCCGGCGCCTTTCGGGCTGTGAGAGCCCGAACTGCCTCCACCCCCAGAAGCAGACCACCAGGCCGAGCACCTCGAGGCCCAGGGTTCCGGGGTAGCGGTCAAACTCTGGAAGTGCGGATCCACCGAGCTGATCGAAGCCACGGGCCGGCCACCAGAAGAGTTCCGTGTGCCCCCAGGTGCCGTCCATGACCAGATGGGTGAACATGCCGATCGGTATTCCCAGCCAGCGCTGACGTCGACTTCTTCGTCCCAGGGTGCCGAGCATCACCATGGCCAGGACCAGCACGGCCGCAGCAAGGGTGTGAAGTAGCCACGGGCCTCCGAGGAGGACCTCAGCGACGGGCAGGAGAGCAGCAGCTGTCACGATCCTGACGTCTAGGTCCGGGCTCGCGAACACCATGGGAATCACCACGAGCGAACCGGCGATGAACCAGATAAACACCCGTCAGCGCGCCACCAGTCGCCCACACTCGTTGCACTCGGCGAGGGTTCCCTCGGGAAGAGCCCGCACGCGGTCAGCCTCGACAGCGGGCATCGAGTAGGGGCAACCGGTGCAGTCAGAGCCAACAAAGTGAACAACGGTGCTGGCACCGAGACCACCGGCGATCCGGTCGTATCGAGCCAGCACATCGGGGGCGACCTCGCCTGCAGCGGCGCTGCGCCGCTCCTTGGCCTCGTTGATCTCTGAGTCGACGACCTCTTCACTGGCCTGTAGTTCCTGTCGACGCTCCTCGACAACAGCAACCTCGAGCACACCCCGGGCATCTAGTTCGGATACCAGGCGCTCAACGGGTTCCAGTTCCTCCATTATCTCGAGAACCGTGCCCTCAAGGCTGTCGAGGCGTTGCCGCAGGTGTCCTATCTCGGTCTGGATCGCCACCGCCTCCTTGGGAGAGGTGATGCCGCCGCCATACAGAAGCGTGTCGAGTTCTGTGAGGCGATCCTCGACGGCTGCTACCTCGCCTTCATAGCGACGCTGGCGCCGGAAGAGGTCGAGGTGCTCGACCTTGTGCTCTTCGATCTGGGCTGCCGTTGCGGCTCTGGCCTGCTCAGCTTCTGCCAGTGCCAGGCGTTCGGGGAGGTTGGCGTGGCGATGATTGAGTTGACGGACAATCGTGTCCTCGTCCTGAACCGTGAAGAGGGCGTCCATCGCGCTCATGCTACGTCGGCTTCCCTACCGCTCCTTCCCGTGGTCAGGGAGTTCATCCGAGCCGGGTGTGGTCCCAGGAGATGACCTTCTCAGGTTCGACGACCACCCCGGTCCGCTTGAGGGCGAGTTGAGCCGCCGCAGCGTCAAGGAGATCTGCGGGCAGATCAGGTTGGTTTCGTGCCACGACCGTCCGGGCTATCTGGTGAAGGTCATCACCATCGTCGACGAGGGCCGCAGTTCCCTTGATCATCACCCCACGCAGGAGGTTGTATTCGAGGCCGTCCTCCAGGAGGACGGTGATCCGCGGATCGCGTCGCAGGTTCACGATCTTCTGGGATCTGGTGTAGGTCTCAAACACCAGTTTCCCATCCATGACGGCGAACCAGAGCGTCGACAGGTGGGGCGACCCGTCCAGATCCAGGCAGGCAACCTGGAGACTCTTCTGCTCTTCAATGAATACTGCGACCTCATCCTCGGTCATCCGGATGAGGTCGCGTCGACTGGGGGCCATGGTCATGTCTCCCTGACAGGTTTGGAGTTGGCGGCGAGCCTAGATGGGGCGCAGGGAGCCTTACGACGTGGATGCACAGATGCCCATTTCAGGCCAAAACGTCGCATGCCCCACCTGGGGGAGGCGGGACATGCGGTATTTCTCTCGACCGGAATCGGGGGGGCGATTCCGGTCAATCATCACAGGCTTCCAGTGGGGGGAACCGGTACCTGTTGTGGTGCCCACAATAGTGAATCGGAACTGCCCGCGGGCCTCGGAAGCGTCGATTTCCCGGTGACGTTCGACACCTGTGACCGGTGTCGCAGCACCACCCCACGGCTAGTCTCGACAGCGTCCACACCCCTACGGTCGGGCAGTCACACACGTGTCCGACCAAGCCGCCGAGGAGGGCCGGTGACCATTCCGTCCGACACCCAGTTGCGGGAGATACTCGTCGACATGGTGACGGCCCGTACACAGTCGGGCCGACTCTGGAACCTGCAACGTCAGGGCCAGGTCGGAACGGTTGCTCCGATCGATGGCCATGAGGCCACAATCGTTGCGGCGGCCCATGCCCTTGACACCGATCACGACTGGGTTGTCCCCCAGTACAGGGAACCGCTGGCACTGCGCCGGTACGGTCCCGAGATTCTGGAGAGGTTCATGCTCTACTGCCTCGGGCACCCTGCCGGTGGCCACATACCCGACCCGATCCGGGTCCTCCCGAACCAAATCTCCCTCGGCACACAGATCCCCCACGCCGTCGGCATCGCATGGGGCATGGTCCTTCGCAGCGAACCCGGTATCGCCCTCGTGTTCTTCGGGGACGGGTCCAGCTCGGAGGGCGACTTCTACGAGGCCGGAAACCTGGCCGGCGTCTTGAACGCACCCGTGGTGATGGTCTGTGTGAACAACCAGTGGGCCATCTCAACCCCGGTCCACCTGCAGACTGCAGCCGAGTCCTTTGCAGACAAGGCTGCTGGTTTCGGAATCCCGGGCGTGAAGGTCGACGGCAACGACGCTGCCGCTGTCTACGACGCTGTGGATGAGGCCAGAAAGCACGCACTGGCCGGAAAGGGTCCAACCCTCATTGAGGCCGTGATCTACCGGCTGGGGGCCCACACGACCGCCGACGATCCGACCCGCTACGTGCCCCCCGAGGATCTCGAGGCAGCCCGGAGGGACGACCCTGTTCTACGGCTGTCCAGCCAACTCAGGAGCCTCGGTTTGTGGGACGATGCTGCACAGCAGGAGACCGAGGCCGTAGCACTGGAACTGCTTGATCGAGCAGTGGAGGAGGCCAGGTCGGCACCGCTGGCGGCCGACGCTCTCCTAGACCACTGTCTTTCGGCTGATACGCAACGGCTTGCACGCCAGCGTTCCCAACTACTTGGCACCCACTCCACCGAGGCCGGTGACCATGCCTGACACGTTCAACGGTGGCGGGGTGAGCGACCTCACGATGCTCCAGGCGATCAACGAGGTCCTCCACGCCGAAATGGCCCGCGACGACCGCGTCGTCGTGCTGGGCGAGGACGTCGCCCGAAACGGCGGGGTGTTTCGTGCAACCGAAGGTCTCTATGAGAAGTTCGGGGAGCAGAGGGTCGTCGACACACCCATCTCCGAGGCGGTGATAGCGGGAGCAACCGTCGGCCTGGCTATCGCCGGGCTCGTTCCTGTCGCCGAGATCCAGTTCCTGGGTTTCTCCTACCAGGCCATGCACCAACTCGCCGGTCAGGTGGCACGGCTGCGCTACCGCACACAGGGGCGCTACGACCCCAGCATCACCATCAGGGCTCCGTTCGGGGGTGGTGTTCGCACGCCCGAACTCCACTCCGACTCTCTCGAAGCCCAGTTCGCCAACGTTGCGGGCCTGAAGGTGGTCATGCCCGCCACGGCATCAGATGCCAAGGGTCTCCTCGCTTCTTCCATCAGGGACCCTGATCCGGTTCTCTTCCTCGAGCCCCTCCGCGGGTACCGGGGCATCCGTGGGGACGTGCCTGATGGCGACCACCTCGTGCCCCTGGGGGTTGCACGGACCGCCCGCGACGGCGATGACGTCGTGATCATCACCTGGAGCTATCAGGTGGAGTTGGCCTGCCGGGCTGCCGACAGCCTTCGCTCCGAAGGGCTCTCGGTACGGGTACTTGACCTGCGGAGCATCGTGCCGCTCGACATCGAGGCAGTCACCGAGGCGGTCAGCCACTGCGGTCGTGCCGTTGTCGTACAGGAGTCATGTGAGACCGGTGGATTTGCCTCCGAGGTGATTGCGACCATCAACGATGAGTGCTTCTGGTCCCTTGAGGCTCCAGTGACAAGGGTGTCGGGCTACGACGTTCCCTACCCGGTGGGAATGCTCGAGGACCTCTACGTTCCCGACGAGGCGCGGATCATCGCCGCCGTGCGTCGCACCCTCGAGTCAGGCTGACCGCCATGGCGTTTGAGTTCCGGCTGCCCGACATCGGCGAGGGCCTCGAAGAGGCAGAGATCGTCGAGTGGCTCGTCTCACCCGGCGATGTGGTGGTGCGGGACCAGCCGCTGGTTGAGGTGCTCACCGACAAGGCCAGTTCTGAGCTTCCCTCCCCGGTCGCCGGCACGGTGCTCCGTCTCGGTGCATCCGAGGGTGACCGGCTAAACGTGGGTGAGGTCCTGATTGAGTTGGACGACGGCTCGGCCCAGGTAGCCGACGACACCGAACCCACCAAGCCTGTTGCGAGCCCTCCATCGGCTGACCCCGTGCCCACACCTTCGGATGCCGTGTCCCGACCAAAGGCCTCCCCCGCCACCCGAAAGCTGGCCCTCGAGGCGGATGTTGACCTGGGTACCGTGACAGGAACAGGCCCCGGTGGGCGGATCACATCCGACGACGTACGGGCCGCAGGCACCCACCCGGCCCCTACGCCGCAGGTCTCTTCCTCTCCTCCGGTCCACACTCCTCTGGGAGACCTGGGCCAGATGCCCTTCGGACGCCATCCCCTGCGCGGAGTCCGCGGTGTGGTCGCACGCAACATGGAGAGGTCCTGGGCAGAGATCCCCCACATCCACTCCATGGACGAGATTGACGCATCCCTGCTCGTCGACTTCCGTCACCGCCTGAGGAGCATGGACAGGCCTGGAGCCGCTGCGGTAACAGCCCTCACGGTGGCAGCTGCAGCCGCCGCCAGGGCCCTGCACCGGTACCCGATGGTCAATGCGACCATCGAGGGCAGCCCGGGCGACTCGATCGTCGTGCATGACTCGGTCAACCTGGGGATTGCCGTCGCCACCGAGACCGGGCTCGTGGTTCCTGTTGTCCGTGACGTCGACCGTCTCGACCTCTTCGCCCTGGCCACGGCCATCGCCGACCTGGCTTCCCGCGGCCGTGACGGGACACTGACCGCTGCCGACCTTGCGGGGGCGACCTTCACCATCACCAACTACGGGTCGATGGGCGGCCGCTGGGCCACGCCGATCATCCCACCAGGCCAAGCGGCAATCCTCGGCCTTGGTGCCGTCGCCGATCGGCCAGTCGTGGTCGACGGAGAGGTCGTGGCAAGGCCAACCCTTCCGATCGTCCTCGGCTCCGACCACCGCCTGATCGACGGAGACCTGGCATCGGCGTTCAAGGGGTCCATCACAGCCGACCTCCTGGAACCCTTGAACCTGCTGGTAGAGGGCTGAGGGGCACACCATGGTGGTCGGCGAGGTCGCTGAGGCGGTCGACCTGCTCGTAGTCGGCGGAGGCCCGGGGGGCTACGCAGCCGCCCTGCACGCCGCCCGCCTGGGCCGCCGGGTGACCCTTGTGGAACGCGGCGAACTGGGCGGGACCTGCCTCAACGTCGGCTGCATCCCGTCCAAGGCTCTGATCGAGGTGGCCGACGCCATGGCGGCACCCGAAAGGGTGGCCCCCTGGGGGGTTGCGGCGACGACAGACCTCGACATGTCGGCTGTGCAGGCCCATCTGGGAGCCGTGGTGGAAAGGCTCACAGGGGGTGTCCGGCACCTGCTGGACCGTGCCGGGGTTGTCGTTCTGGCGGGCGAGGCACGTTTCATAAAGCCGAACCGCGTCGTCGTCGAACATGGTGCGACCGTCGAGCATCTTGACTTCAGGCACGCCATCGTCGCCACCGGATCGCGCCCAGTTGAGTTGGCCGAGGTTCCCCTTGACGGCGCACGTGTTGTCGGCTCCGCAGACCTCCTGTCGTCGGACACCCTTCCGGAGGAGCTCGTGCTGGTTGGTGGTGGCTACGTCGGTGTCGAGTTGGGTTGCGCCTTCGCGAAGTTGGGGAGTCGGGTCACGATCGTCGAGGCGGAGGGATCGATCCTCCCCGGTTTCGAGGACCGCATCACCAGAACCGTTACCCGGGGGTTGCGGAACCTGGGTGTTGGAATCTGCTGCAATACGACCGCTGTCGGTATCGACGACGCCGGCCTAGTCGTGTCTGGTCCCAGCGGCAGTGCCACCCTGCCTACCGACAGGGTGGCGGTAGTGGTTGGCCGTCGCCCAAACAGCGACCTGATCGGGCTTACCGAAGCGGGTGCCACTCTCGATGGCAGCGGCCTGATTGTGGTCGACGCCGCCAGGAGGGCAACCGACACGGTTTTCGCAATCGGAGATCTGACCGCCGGACCGGCCCTGGCCCACAAGGCCACCGCAGAGGCCGAGGTTGCCGCCGATGTCGCCTGCGGTCATGCCAATGCCTTTGACCCGACATGCATTCCGTTGATTGTCTTCAGCGACCCCCAGGTCATGGTCGTCGGCATGAGCGAAGGTGAGGCGTCATCTGCCGGTATCGCCGTGACATCCTCGCGCTTCCCACTTGCTGCATCGGGTCGGGCCGCCACCCTCGGCGCCGGTGACGGCTTCGTCACGGTCACAGCCGACGGCGAGGGCACGGTCATCGGCGTACAGGCCGTAGGAGCCCATGTCGCCGAACTCGCCGGAGAGGCTGCTCTGGCAGTCGAGACGGCTGCCACGGTCGAGGACATCGCTGGAACCATCCATGCCCACCCGACCCTCGGAGAGGCGATCGCCGAGGCGGCAATGGGCCTTGCGGAAAGGCCCCTGCACGCCGGCTGAGGACACTGGTTGCCTGCCCCGGAAGGTCATGTCGACATGCTGTTTCCTTCCTGCTCCCCTAGCATCACGACATGTCTGAGCCCGCCAACTCGCTGATCGATCTCGGGTTCGTGGACCCAGTTGATCGACGTGCCTCAGGTGTCATCAAGTGGAACCGCTACCCGGACAGGGTGATCCCGGCATGGGTTGCAGAACACGACTTCGGCCCACCCCCTGCCGTGGTGGAACGCCTGCGTGAACTGGTTGACGTGCGTGCGTTCGGCTACCACTCTGCGGGCGACGACGTTGGGCCCGCCTTCTCCCGTTGGGCAGCCCAGCGACACGGCTGGACACCGGACCCTGGGCTTATCCTCCCAACGGCGACTGTGCTCCAGGGCATCTGGGCCTGTGTCGAGGCGCTCACCGAACCCGGTGACGGGATCATGTACACGCCACCGGTGTACCCACCCTTTCTGGACGTGTCACCCACTACCGACAGGCGAGCCGTCCACTGGTCACTGGTTCTCACCGAAACGGGCTGGCACTACGACTTTGACGCCCTCTCCGAACTGCTCGAGGCCGACCCCGGTATCAGCCTCTTGTTGCTCTGCCATCCCCACAACCCGACCGGGCGGGTACTTACCGCCGGGGAACTGGCCCGAATAGTCGAGTTGGCCCACGAGCACGACCTGACCATTGTCTCCGATGAAATCCACAGCGACCTGGTGTACGAAGGCTCGACCCACGTTCCGATGCTCACGGTGCCCGGCGCCGCCTCGCGGACGGTTGCCGTCACCTCGGGAGTCAAGACGTTCGCCCTCGGTGGCATGAATTGTGCCGTTGCAGTCTGTGGCAACGACAGACTCCGCTCAGCCCTCCGCTCAATTCCCGCTGAGCTGCTCGGAGCTCCCAACCGAATGGGTTGTGAGGCATCGATCACCGCATGGGAGACCGGATCCGAATGGGCCGACGACCTGCTCGCCGTCCTGGACCGCAACAGGCGACACCTGTTTGACCGGATCAGAACCGACTTGCCAGAGGTCACGATGTTCCTACCCGAATCAACCTTTGTGGCATGGCTGGACCTGTCGGCGTTCGACACGGGCGACCACCCCGCAAGATGGCTCCGCCACATGACGGGAGTTGCCTGCGGCAACGGACCCAACTTCGGGCCTGCCGCTGAGAACCACGTTCGCATCACGTTTGGAACGTCGGCGGAGCTGCTTGACGAGATTGCAGACCGGATCATCACCGGCCTGAAGGGCTAGCACGGTAACCAGAAAAAAGGGGGCGACATGACAACCGACGACATGGTCCACGTTACCCGTTGGCACTGGGGCAAAAAAGAGTGGTCGCCGTTCTCGGCAGCTGAGATGGACCGCCGTCAGGGCGACCTGAGGACCCACATGGAGGCCGAGCAGTTGGACGCCTGCCTGCTGACCTCGTTTCACAACATCTGCTACTACTCGGGATGGCTGTACTGCCACTTCGGACGTCGCTACGGAATGGTTGTCGATTCCGGCAGCGCAACGACCATCTCGGCCGGGATCGACGGTGGCCAACCCTGGCGTAGAACCCACGGGGACAACGTCGTCTACTCCGACTGGCGCCGGGACAACTACTACGAGGCGGTTCGGGGTCTGACAGTTGGCGTCAAGAGACTCGGGGTTGAGTTCGACCACCTCACAATGGAGCGCTTCAGGGAGTTGGAGGCCGCCCTACCGGGTGTCGAACTGGTCGACATCGGCGCTGCAACCATGTGGATGCGGACCATCAAGTCGACCGAGGAACACGACCTGATCCGACACGGTGCCCGAATTTGCGACCTTGGCGGTGCGGCCTGTTTGGAAGCCGTGGCCGCCGGAGTTCCCGAACAGGAGGTCGCACTTGCCACGACCACCGCAATGGTTCGCCAGATCGCCACCGACTTCCCCTTTGTGGAGTTGATGGACACATGGACCTGGTTCCAGTCGGGCATCAACACCGACGGAGCCCATAACCCGGTGACCAACAAGGCGGTCGAGTCGGGCGACATTCTGTCGCTGAACACATTTCCAATGATCTTCGGCTACTACACGGCCCTGGAACGCACTCTGTTCTGCGACCACGTCACCTCCGACGAGCACCTGCGCCTCTGGCAGGTCAACGTCGAGGTCCACGAGCGCGGTCTGGACCTGATCCGACCCGGGGTCCGGTGCTGTGACATTGCAACCGAGTTGAACGACATATACCGCTCACACGACCTCCTGAAGTTCCGGTCCTTCGGTTACGGACACAGCTTCGGCGTGCTCAGCCACTACTACGGACGCGAGGCTGGTGTGGAACTACGCGAAGATGTCGAGACGGTTCTTGAGCCCGGAATGGTCGTGTCCATGGAACCGATGATCGCCATCCCCGAGGGCCAACCGGGTGCCGGTGGCTACCGGGAACACGACATTCTCATCGTCACTGAAGACGGTGCAGAGAACATTACCGGCTTTCCGTACGGACCGGAGCACAACATAATCGGGACCTGAGGCCCGCTGACCGGACAGGCGCTGTCGCCTACCGGTCCGTGACACCCGGTCTAGCCGGCTGCTGTGGTGGTGGTGGCGGCGACCGTTGTCGTCGTTGCAACAGTGGTCGTGGTTTCGCCCGCTGCGGTCGTGGTGGTGGTCTCGCCAGCCGCAGTGGTGGTGGTCTCACCGGCAACGGTTGTCGTTGTCTCGCCGGCCACGGTTGTAGTGGTCTCGCCCTCGGCCGGAGCCTCAGTCGTGGTGGTGTCAGGCGCAGAGGGGACACCATCGGTTGCCAAGGCGAGGTCCTGGAGGGCGGCCAGATGTGCTGAACGGGTGTTATTTCCGTACCAGCCGTCGGCCACTACACCGAGGACCTGTTGGAGGGCAACCGTCTCGTCGCTGGGACCCCACTCGTAGGTAGCTGTGAGGACCTCTTCTTCATCGAGTGTGCCCACGTCGACGGTTGTGGTGGGCGCAGGTGGGGAGGTTGCAGGGGTGCCCGCAGCCCGTGACGTGGTCGTCGCCACCGGTGCTGACGACGAAGCTCTGGTCGTTGTGGTGACGGTTGGCGTGGCCGTGGTCGGGGGAACGGCAGCCAGGAGCGATACCTCGGTCTGAAGATCGAGGACGTCTTCGCGCAACTGGATAATCTCGGCCCGCAGCGTGTCCATCTCGTCGGTGTTCGACTCGAGGAGGCCACAGCCGGTTCCGAGGAGCGTCAGGGTCACTATCAGGGCAAGGGTGGTTACGGGCGTTCGCATCTGCATGGGGGCAGTATTCCAGAGGATCGACCTAAAGACGAGTCACCGGGCAAAGTTCCTGTTTCAGGTGCCCTACAACATGCTCAGGAGCGCAGCGGATAGTGCCCGTATTCCTCTACCGCATCGACCATTGCCAGGAGGTTCTCTGCCGGCACGTCGTTCATGATGGTGTGGACGGCCCCGATCATGAAGCCTCCCCCCGGCCCGAGCAGGTCGATTACGCGACGAACCTCGATGCGCACATCGTCGGGGGTGCCAAATGGTAGGACCCGATGGGTGTCGATCCCCCCGCACAGGACTATGTCGTTTCCGTAGCGTTCCTTGAGGGCGGCGAAGTCCGACATCCTCCCCGACGATGCCTGGATCGGGTTGAGGATGTCAACACCAATCTCGATGAAGTCGTCGATCAACAGCGCCACATCGCCGCAGCTGTGGAACAGGACCTTGGCCTTCGTCCGTTCCTTGATGAACTGGATGAAGTCGGCGTGTACGGGTTTGAGAATGTCCCGGTACATCCTGGGTGAGATCATCAGGTTGTCCTGGGTTCCGAGGTCGTCGCCGATCTTGATGATGTCGACGTTGTCGCCCAGTTCGGCGAGGAAGCGACCCATCAGTGCCTTGCACTCGTGGGCAATGCGCTCGAGGAGTTCCCTGGCGAAGTCGGGACGCATGGCCATGTTCAGCAGGAAGGCCTCCATGCCCTGCATGGCGTGTGCCCGCTCGAAGGGGAACAACAGCCACGGCGTGGCCATGATGGCGAACTGTCCATCCTCGGCCAAGTGTCGGGCCTCGCCCCTCACATGTGCAAGGCGACTGGGGTCGGCCATATCGGGCCAGCCGGCGTACTGCTCGAGGTCCTGCGAGCAGGTGGCATCGGGAATCGGATGAATCCCCGGGAACCAGTCGCCAGGCGTCACCTCCATCTGCCCGCCACCCCACGAGTCGAAGCAGTCGCTGTGCGGATCGCGGGACCTGTTCCGCTCCCGCACGGCCACCGGCTCGAGGTCGGTGACACCACGCACATCGCTGTGGAGGCGCAGCATCGTCTCCTCGTCGATGTGGGCGGTGCCCAACTCCGGCCACCGGTACATGTACTCGTCGGGAGCCTCGATTCCGGCGAGTTCCTTGACCTTCCGGTAGGGCTTCATCTTGACGCCGGTGGCGTTGCTGGCCCCGATGACGATCGGAATCCGATCTGGCTCCTCGTAGTTGAGAGTTGTGAGCACGCGCTCCCTCGGGGTCATAGCCATGGTGAGGCTCCCGGTGAACTGGTCAGGTGCATCTGGAATCTGCTCATCCGGGCGAACCTAGGCATGCGACCACCCACTGATCAGGGTCGAAGGTCCCTGTGCGAGGATGGGTTCCTGATGCACGTAGACGCTGCCTGGGCGTGGGTAATCGCATCTCTGAACGGTTGGATCGATGAGCGGAGGAAGCAGTGGGCGAGTTCGACGGCAGGGTTGCGATAGTCACGGGTTCGACCAGTGGGATCGGGGAGGCGACCGCCCAGGCGCTTGTTGCGACTGGAGCGAAGGTTGTAGTGAACTCCTCCTCGTCTGTCGATGCGGGCAAGGCCCTGGCGGGCGAGTTGGGGGCTGCGGTCCACTACCACCGTGCAGACGTGAGCAACGAGGACGAGTGCACCGGTCTCATCGACGCGACCCTCGAAGTGTTCGGTCGCCTCGACATCCTCGTCAACAACGCCGGCTACACACAGGTCATCCCACACCACGACCTGAATGCAGTAACCGAGGAGGTGTTCCGCCGGATCATCGACGTAAACGTCTTCGGCACCTGGTATCTCAGCCGGGCTGCCGTGCCGGCCCTGAAGGCCAGCGGCGACGGCAACATCATCAACATCACGTCGATTGCGGGCCTGATCGCCGGCGGCAGCTGCATCCCCTATGCGGTCTCCAAGGCCGGGCTGAACCACCTCACCCGGCTGATGGCAAACGTGTTGGGACCTGAGGTCAGGGTCAACGCCGTGGCCCCGGGCCTCGTCGAGACTCCGTGGACGGAGACCTGGGATGCCCTTCACTCGGCAGTTTCCGACCGGGCACCGCTAGGCCGCTCGGGCACCTCGGAGGACTGTGCTGAAGCAGTGCTGGGGATACTCCGAGCCGGCTACCAGACCGGCGACGTGGTGGTGGTCGACGGTGGCCTCACCCTGGGAGGGATCGGCTGAGGGCCGGGCCGGGCTCACGACTACGGGCCTGCCACAGCCACCAGGCGCCAGTCACCGCCACAATACGCATGTCAGTTTCCTCCTCACAGATCCGACGCCAGCGGATGGGCAGTCGGCAAACTCATGCGCCAGTATGTGCGGCGTTCGTCAGATCGCCACCGCCAACTTGGAGTCCCGAGGAGCGAATTGATGGCCCACTTCAGCTCAAGTGTCAGCATCGACGCCCCCCGGGCTGTCGTCTGGGAGGTGATCGCGGATGTCCGTCGGCACTCAGACTGGATGGCCGATGCCGCCGAGATCCGGCTCACCTCGGTGCAGGCGACCGGAGTGGGAACGACGTTCGAGTGTGAAACCCGAGTCGGGCCACTCCGAACACTCGACAGAATGGCCGTGACCGACTGGGAGGATGGACGTCTTATGGGCGTTGAGCATCGCGGTCTCGTTACTGGAGTCGGCAGGTTCCGTCTCGAAGACCAGAGCAACGGCGAGACGACTTTCTTCTGGGATGAGGACCTATCTTTTCCCTGGTGGTTGGGGGGTCGCACTACTGCTGCAGTAGCACGTCCGCTTCTCGCGCTCATCTGGCAGCGGAACCTCCGACGACTCGCCGGCATGTTCAAGGATGGTTCAGCGTGTTGATCGTTCTTTCCTACAAGGCGCTCGTGACCGCCACTCAAAGCGCAAGCCACGAGGCAGTCGTCCAACTGAAACTCGGTTACTGCCACCGGGACCAACTCGCCGGCCCCAGCGAATCGCCTCCCCGGTCGCGGGCACACCGGGCTGGCTGAGTCTCCAAGCATGCCAACGCTCTCTCTTCCAGATCCCGGACCTCCCTTTGAGGGCTTCGTGGGCGAACGACACCTGGCCGTGCTCACACTCGTGAGGCCCAACGGCCATCCTCACACCACCCCGGTTGGCTTCACGTGGGACCGAAACACGGGATCGGCCCGGATCATCACCTGGTCGGGAAGTGTGAAGGCAAAGCTGCTCGAGGTAGGGCAACTCCGCGGTTCCATCTGCCAGGTCGACGGTGGGCGCTGGCTCACTATCGAAGGGGTAGCCCATGTCACCAGCGATCCGGGCGCCTGTGCCGATGCGGTCGCCGCCTACGCCGCCCGCTACCGGCCTCCGAAGGATCGCGGCGACGAGCGCAGAGTTGTCGTGATCGAGGCCACCAGGCTTCTGGCCAGTGCCTGTCTCGGCGCCGCCGCACCGCGCGGTGCGCGCGGTTAGCGCAATGCACAGACCGCGAGTCTGGTCATCTCGGGACTCGACGAGGAGGGAGCGGTGGCGCCGTCGCATCTTCACGGTCCCTGCCATCCTGACCGGCTTCCTTGCCTTCGTCGTGCTGCTCATACCGGCGCTTGTCATCGGCGGGATCGTGGACCTACTGGCCCGGCGACGCGGATCAACGGTCCGGCTCGCCATCTACGCGGTCTGGTGGGCCGGGCTGGAATCTGCGGGGGTGCTCTGGGCTGCCGTGCTCTGGGTGCGGTACTCCCTCCTGGGTCAGTTGGACAGCCGCAACTCCCTCCACGCACACAGCCGGCTCCAGCGATGGTGGTCGACCAACCTTGTACGGGGAGCGCGGTCTCTCCTCGGCATGGCGCACGGGTTAGAGGGCCGTGAGGCACTCCGGGCGGGGGGGCCGCTCATCGTGTTGGCCCGACACGGCAGCCAGGGTGACGCTCTGCTTGTTGCATCCATCCTCGCTACGGCTGGACTCCGGCCCCGTTTCGTCCTGAAGCGGCAACTGCTCTGGGATCCGTGTCTCGACGTAGTGGGCCACCGACTACCCAACTACTTCGTCGACCGTAACTCGACTGACAACCGGCCCGAGTTGGACAACATCGCGCGGCTCGCCTCGGACCTCGAATACGACGAAGCGATCGTCATCTTCCCGGAAGGAACTCGGTACTCAGAAGCCAAACGGAAACAGGCGATTGACACGCTCGGAACAACGGCGCCCGGGCGGGTGGCTTCGGCGCGACGACTTCGGCACGTGCTCCCAATCCGGACCGCCGGCTTGCTCTCAATCCTGGATGCAGCACCGTCGACCGATCTGTTGTTTCTGAACCACGTGGGTGTCCACGACTTTCGAACCCTCGGCGACTTGTGGCGCAACGTCCCGTTCCCGGTTCCGATCCGATTCCATGCAAGGCGCATCTCGCGCAATGAGACCCCTGGTGCAAGCGAGGTGGTCGACTGGCTAGATACCCGTTGGGAGGAGTTCGACGACTGGGTGGCCACCAACACCTCGGAACCGTCTTCGTCGACTACCGCATCTTGAGCAGCAGCGTCGGAGTGGAGATCTTGTAGGCCTCGTACTCCGGGTCGCCGGCCCAACGCCGGTCGGCTGACGCTTCAAGGAGTGGAACTCCGCTGACCCGGGTGAGGAGAAGCCACACGAAGAGGGGCGAGACCAGGGTCACCATGCTCCAGCCTGAAAGGGCGGGGAAGGCCGCTACGGCCACGCCGAACCAGAGGAGAATTTCTCCGACGTAGTTGGGATGCCGTGATTTCGCCCAGAGGCCGGTGGCGATGAACCTGTTCAGGTTCTCGGGTTGTGCGCGAAACCTGCGCTTCTGTTCGTCTGCTGTGACTTCGATGCCGAATCCGAACACCCAGATAGCCGCCCCTAGGAGGACTAAGGCGTCGACTTGTCGGTCTTCGGGACTGGTGATGGCGGCCAAGGCAGCCGCAGCGGTCAGTAGAACCCAGAGCCCCTGCAAGGTCCAGGTCATAAGGAACCAGGCGAAGCGGTACTTCATGGCATCGAACCGGGTGTCGGAACCAGCGGCCCTGACACGAGTCACGAGAAACGCCCCGAGCCGCAACGCCCAAACCGCGACCATGGCGGCAACAAGCAGAGAATACGGAGTCACGGAGCCACGGGCAACCAGGGCGAGGGCGACCGCGGCGAGATACGTGAGGGACCCCGTGAAGTCAAAGAAGTGCTCAGTGTGGGTGAACCATGAAGGAACGAACACGACCCACTGCACTAAGAAGGCCAGAAGGGCGGCCCACGCGAAGATCGGAAAGCCGCCCCAGCGAAGGCCCCCAAAACTCCCAGCGAAGGCCACGAGAACCCCGATCAAGATCGCTGCGCCGATCGCCAGAACAGAGGTAGAGGTCTTCACAGCACCAAGGCCCCGTTGCTCATCGAGAGGTCACCTCGGTTTTCACGGCAGCGGCCATTTCGGCCATGGAGAAAAATATGTGGTCGATTTCTGGAAGACCAGCCATGCCGGTTTCAGATAGGCGGGTTCGATCAATCCACGCGTTGGCAAGACCGATTGCTCGGGCTGGGATTTGGTCGTGTCTGATGCCCTGGGCCGTATGCAATATGTCTGACTTGCCGTACCCCAAGTCGGACTCCACGTGTTCGATCAGGTATTCAAAGTTGGAGGGGTCAGGCTTGTACGAGCCAATGTCCTCAGCTGTGTAGACGGTGTCGAACTCGACGCCTAACAACGTGTTGGAGGCGGCAAAACCCGCACGGTCGACATTGGACAGGATCACAAGCCTGAAGTGCTCTGACAGGAAATTGAGGGAATCGGACGAGTCGGGAAACGCCGGCCAAGATGGGACTGACGCTCCGAACGCATGATCGAGCGTTGGCGACGTCTTCAGGTCCAGGCCCTCGGCCAACGCCCGGTGTACGCATTCCAGAACGGTGGGGTAACTCATGGTGGGCGCTGCGGACTGCTGCTCCGCTTCCAAGTAGTTGAAGGCCGCAATCAGGGCATCGCGCTGTAGACCCGTTGGCGGGTTCTCCGCCAAGAGTGGCTGGAACGCATCCCATATCCCGGTCTCCCAATCGATGAGTGTCCCGTAGCAGTCGAAGGTTAGGACTGAGTGGTCAGTCAGGCGGCGGGTCATGTCACAAGATCACAGATAGGCGCAATGGTTGTACTTCTCTCGTGAATGAACTGTGAATGGAGGCGACAT